>WBZX01002234.1_pt1 | contig 13415 bp, 10 predicted proteins | sample 5204211 | NCBI WGS metagenome assembly WBZX01 (sample SAMN12344362, study PRJNA552823) | activated sludge metagenome | biome: Activated sludge suspended growth; feature: Nitrification reactor; material: Wastewater; isolation source: activated sludge from nitrification reactor of wastewater...
GCCCACGGTGGAAGTCGCCGGCGAACGCGCCTCCTCGACCGCGGTGCGGCAGGCGCTCGCCGCCGGCGAACTCGACCACGCGGCGCACCTGCTGGGCCGGCCCTACAGCATTTCCGGACGCGTCGTACACGGCGACAAGCTGGGCCGCGACATCGGTTTTCCCACGGCCAACATCCAGCTGAAGCACAACCGTCCGCCGCTGATGGGCATCTTCGCGGTCGAGGTCGCCGGCCTCAACGGCAGGCCGCTGCCCGGTGTGGCCAGTCTCGGCAAGCGGCCGACGGTCAAGGGGGCGGATGCGGTCCCGGTGCTCGAGGTCCACCTGTTCGATTTTGCCGCCGACATCTACGGCCGCCGCGTGCGCGTGGATTTCCTGAGGAAACTGCGCGACGAAGAAAAATATCCCGACCTCGACAGCCTCGTCGCGCAGATCCATCGCGACGTCGCCGAGGCCAAAACCTATCTGGCCACGCTTAAATAACCGCCCGACGTCATGCCCGACTACAAGAGCACGCTTAATCTCCCCGACTCGCCCTTCCCCATGCGCGGCGACCTCGCCAAACGCGAACCCGGCTGGGTGAAAAGCTGGCAGGAGAAGCAGCGCTACGAAGCGATCCGCAAGGCGGCCGCCGGCCGGCCGAAATTCATCCTGCACGACGGCCCGCCCTACGCCAACGGCGACATCCACATCGGCCATGCCGTCAACAAGATCCTCAAGGACATCATCGTCAAGGCCAAGACCCTCTCCGGTTTCGACGCGCCCTACGTGCCGGGCTGGGACTGCCACGGCCTGCCGATCGAACTGCAGGTGGAAAAGACCCACGGCAAGCAGATTCCCCCGGCGAAATTCCGCGAGCTGTGCCGCGAATACGCCGCCGCGCAGATCGAGCGGCAGAAGGCCGACTTCATCCGCCTGGGCGTGCTCGGCGACTGGGCGCATCCCTACCGCACCATGGATTTCCAGTTCGAGGCCGACGCCCTGCGCGTGCTCGGCCGGATCCAGCAGGCCGGCCATCTCTACCAGGGCGCGAAACCGGTGCACTGGTGCGTCGATTGCGGTTCGGCGCTGGCCGAGGCGGAAGTCGAATACGAGGACAAGGTTTCGCCCGCCATCGACGTGGGCTTCCGCGTAGCGGACCGCGCCGATTTCGCCCGCCGCTTCGACGCCGATCTCGACGATGCGCCCGCGTATGTGGTGATCTGGACGACCACGCCGTGGACGTTGCCGGCCAACCAGGCCGTCGCGCTGCATCCGGAATTTGCCTACGCGCTGGTGAAGACGCCGCGCGGCTACGCGGTACTGGCCGAGACGCTGGTCGAGGCCGCCCTGAAGCGTTACGGACTCGAAGGCGAGATCGTCGCCAAGACCACCGGTGCCGCGCTCGAAGGCGCGCTCCTGTGGCATCCCTTCCAGGACCGCCAGGTTCCGGTGATCGTCGGCGACCACGTCACCGCGGACGCCGGCACCGGCGCGGTGCACACCGCGCCCGGCCACGGCCTGGAAGACTACGTCGCGGGCCAGCACTACGGCCTGAAGGTGGACAATCCGGTCGGCGACGACGGCAAGTTCTACGCAAGCGTGCCGCTGGTCGGCGGGCTGTCGATCTGGCAGGCCAATCCGGTGGTGATCGAGGCGCTGGAATCCGGTGGCACCCTGTTCGCCCACGACAAGCTTACGCACAGCTACCCGCATTGCTGGCGCCACAAGACGCCGATCATCTTCCGCGCCACGCGGCAGTGGTTCATCGGGATGGATGCCGGTGAGCGGGAAGCGGGAAACGGTGAGCGGAAAACCTTGCGCGAACAGGCGATGGCGGCGGTCGACGCGACGCAGTTCTTCCCGCACTGGGGCCGCGCGCGGCTGGAGGCGATGATCCGCAATCGCCCCGACTGGTGCGTCTCGCGCCAGCGCAACTGGGGCATCCCCATGCCCTTCTTCACCCACAGGGAAACCGGTGCTCTGCACCCGAGGACACCCGAATTCCTCGAGATCGTGGCGAAGCAGGTCGAGGCCGCCGGCATCGAGGCCTGGTTCTCGCTCGACCCGGCGGAACTGCTGGGCGCGGACGCGGCGCACTACGACAAGACCGGCCACACGCTCGACGTGTGGTTCGACTCCGGCGTGACGCACGCCTGCGTGCTGAAAACCCGGCCCGAACTGGCGCATCCGGCCGATCTGTATCTGGAAGGCTCGGACCAGCACCGCGGCTGGTTCCAGTCGAGCCTGCTCACCGGCTGCGCGACCGACGGCCGCGCCCCCTACAAGGCCCTGCTCACCCACGGTTTCGTGGTCGACGGCAAGGGCTACAAGATGAGCAAGTCCAAGGGCAATGTCATCGCGCCGCAGAAGGTGATGGACCAGTACGGCGCCGACATCCTGCGGCTGTGGGTGGCCGCGACCGACTACTCGGGCGAGCTGTCGATCTCCGACGACATCCTCAAGCGCGTGGTCGAGGGCTATCGCCGCATCCGCAACACCCTCAAGTTCCTGCTCGCGAACCTGTCCGATTTCGACCCGGCGCAGCACAGCCTGCCGGTCGGGGACTGGTTCGAGATCGACCGCTACGCGCTGGCGCTCACCGCGCAGCTGCAGGACGAAATCCGCGCGCACTACGATGCCTACGAATTCCACTTCGTCGTGCAGAAGCTGCAGGGTTTCTGCTCGGAGGATCTCGGCGGCTTCTATCTCGACATCCTCAAGGACCGGCTCTACACCAGCGCGCGGGATTCCCGCGCGCGCCGCGCCGCGCAGAACGCGCTCTTCCACGTGACGCACGCGCTGGCGCGCTGGATGGCGCCCATCCTCTCGTTCACCGGCGAGGAAGTGTGGGGCGAACTCGCCGGCGACGCGGACGACTCGGTCTTCCTGCACGCCTGGCACACCCTGCCCGCCGCCGATGGCGCACTCGTCGAACGCTGGTCGCGCATCCGCGCGGTGCGCGCCCTGGTGTCCAAGGAACTGGAAACCGTGCGCGTCGCCGGCGGCATCGGTTCCTCGCTGCAGGCCGAAGTCACGCTGCATGCGAGCCCGGAAACCCATGCCCTGCTCGCCCCGCTGGGCGACGACCTGCGCTTCGTGCTGATCACCTCGCAGGCCCGCCTGCAGGCGGCCGACGCGGACCGCGTCGAAGTCGTCCCCAGCGCGGCGAAGAAATGCGAGCGCTGCTGGCACTGGCGCGACGACGTCGACGCGCACGCCGAACACCCCGGCCTGTGCGGACGCTGCGTCGCCAACCTGTATGGAGACGGTGAACCGCGCAGCCATGCCTAATCGTCCCCTGCTCAAATGGCTGGCGGTCGCGCTGGCCGTCATCGTCGTCGACCATCTCACCAAGTTCTGGGTGTCGTCCGTGCTCGACTACCAGGCATTCGTGCCGGTCCTGCCCTTCTTTTCGCTGGTCCTGGTCCACAACACCGGGGCGGCCTTCAGTTTCCTGGCCGACGCCGGCGGCTGGCAACGCTGGTTCTTCATCGCGGTCGGCATCGTCGCCACCGTCGTCATCGTGCGCCTGCTGAACCGCCATGCGCACGAACCGCGTCTGGCGTTCTCGCTCGCGCTGGTGCTGGGCGGCGCACTCGGCAACGTGATCGACCGCGTGGTGCTCGGACACGTCGTCGACTTCCTGTATTTCCACTACCGGGGCTTTGCCTGGCCCGCCTTCAACGTTGCCGACACCGCCATCTCCATCGGCGCGGCACTGCTGATCTGGGACAGCCTGCGCGGCAAGCCGGCGTCGAAGAACGCCGCATGACGACCGCACGCACCGTCGCCCCGGGCGATACGATCCAGCTGCGCTACGCACTGCGCCCGCGTGGCGGCGACGACCTCGTCTCCAACTTCGACGACGCCGAACCGGAAACGGTCACGCTGGGTGACGGCACGCTCGCGCCCATGCTCGAACAGTGGCTGTTCGACCTGCCGCCGGGCGAGCGGCACGTGTTCCTGCTGGACCCCTGGCAGGCCTTCGGGGAATCCCGGCCCGACCTGATCCAGACCCTGCCCCGCTCCGACCTGCCGCCCGACATGACTTTCGAACTCGATCAACTGGTCGAATTCGCCATGCCCAACGGCCAGACCCTGGCGGGGCGTATCCTGGAAGCGGGCACCGACGCAGTGAAAGTCGACTTCAACCATCCACTCGCCGATCTGTCCATCGAGTTCGAAGTGGAAATCGCCCGCATTTTGTGACACGGTAGCGCCCATGACAGCGACCATCCTGCTTGCCAACCCGCGCGGCTTCTGCGCCGGCGTCGACCGCGCCATCGCCATCGTCGAATCGGCGCTTGCCAAGTTCGGCGCACCCATCTACGTGCGCCACGAAGTCGTGCACAACACCTACGTCGTCAACGACCTCAAGGCCAAGGGCGCGATCTTCGTCGAAGAACTCGCCGAGGTGCCGGCCGGGGCGACCGTCATCTTCAGCGCGCACGGCGTGTCGCAAGCCGTGCGCGCCGAGGCCGCCGCGCGGGGGCTCAACGTGTTCGACGCCACCTGCCCGCTCGTCACCAAGGTGCACGTCGAGGTCAGCAAGATGCGCGACAAGGGCTACGAGATCGTGATGATCGGCCACAAGGGCCACCCCGAGGTCGAGGGCACGCTGGGCCAGTCCGCCGGCGGCATGTACCTGGTGGAGACGCCGGACGACGTTGCCACGCTGCAGGTGCAGGATCCGGGAAAACTGGCCTACGTCACCCAGACCACCCTGTCGGTGGACGACGCCGCGCGCGTGGTCGACGCATTGCGCGCGCGCTTTCCCCATATCGTCGGACCGAAGAAGGACGATATCTGCTACGCGACGCAGAACCGGCAGGATGCGGTCAAGGCACTGGCGGCGCGCTGCGATGTGGTGATCGTGGTGGGGTCGCCGACGAGTTCGAATTCGAACCGGCTGCGCGAGGTGGCCGAGAACCTGGGCGTGCCGGCCTACATGGTCGACAACGCCGACGAAATCGACCCGCAATGGATCGCCGGAAAAACGCGCGTGGGCGTCACGGCCGGCGCCTCGGCGCCGGAGGTGCTGGTGCGGGAAGTCATCGCCGCGCTGGAACGGGCCGGGATTCCGGCGGTCGACCACCTCAGCGGCGTCGAGGAGAAAGTGTCCTTCCCCCTGCCCCGGGGGCTGGCTGACTGAAGGCCTGCTGCAAGTAACCCTACCTGCCCCAGCAATCGGCGACGCTGCCGCCCGCGCCCTTGAGGCCCGTGTTGGACAGCGTCAGGGTACCGCAGGTGTCACCTGCCATCGAACCCGTAGGCACCGCGCTTAAAGTGAAAGTCTGTGACGGCGCTGTGCCATAGGCCGGAGCGATGTTGTACTTAAGGGAAGTTGGAGCTGTGCAAACTCCACCCACGAGTGTGCTTTTTGGTGATGTTGTTAGTGCGCACGGCAACGCTAGTGCTACCCCAGCACTGTCCAGATCATAGCGATTTGCAGTTGTGTAATTGCGTTCCATGAATTGCGACGCCTCCAGCAGCACTGATCGCGCTTCCGCACGATTGCCCCTGCGCACGGAATCCTGGTACGACGGGTAGGCCACCGCCGCCAGTATCCCGACGATCATGACGACCACCATGAGTTCGATCAGCGTTACACCGGCCTGCGCGTCTTGGCCGGCCAGGTTTCGCAACGGTGTGCTGTTATTCATGGCTCCATCCTCATTGAACGATCTCACGCCAGTTGATCCGGCCGCGCGCGCCCGCACCGAAGTTGATCAGGTCGGTGGGCGTCTTGCCATCCGTGGTCGACGACACGCCAACGCCTACCGTGCTGCCTGCGGAGCCCTTGATCAGCGTGGTTCCCCCCAGGGCTGCACCGACAAGGATGCCGCCGACGGCGGTGTCGTTCGCATCGACGGTGCCATCGTTATTCGTGTCGAACGTGCCGGCGGGTGCCATGGCGCCCGTCATGTAGTCCAGCCCCATCAGATAGCCGTCGCCGCCGAATTTGCAGGGCGAGGTCGAAGGAATGAAGGTGTTGAAATACACGTTGCCCGCCAGAAGCTTTGGAGAACCGGTGAGTTTCTCACCGGAAGTCGGCAAATCGGCATACCAGCCCTTGGGCGTGGTGGGACAGGCGGGCTGCAGGGTACCGCCGCATCCCTGGCTGACGAGTCGCGTCGTGGCGCCGATGACCTGCGGGATGAGGTCGCTACGCCCGGAAACGGTGCTGCCCGTATCCTGGATGCCGTAAAAGGTCTGCACTGCGGTGGACGTCGTGTCGCCGGATTCCAGGAATTTGCCCGTGCCGAACAGCACCATGTTGCCGGCGATGGAATTCAGCGTTACTTCCGGCGCATTGGTGATCGGCTGCGGATTGTTCGAGCCATCCTTGGCAGCAAACAGCAGGCCCGCGCTGGTCCAGCTGGCGGCACTGGCATTGCTCAGGTCGAAGCGCCACATATTGCCCTTGATATCGCCGGCATACACGGTGTCGGCCAGCCCGTCACCGTCCGAATCGAACGGAACGGGGGTGGAAAGGCCGTTGTCCTTGGCGGCCGGCGCATCCGCGACGATTTTCACGAAGTCCACCCCGCCGGACTGCCAGGTATTGCCGGTCCCGGTCGGGCCATTGACGAACAACACATACAGCACGGCCTTGCCGTTGGTGCTGTTATACCCGTTGCCGACCACGACGCCCCAGCGACCGTTCTCGAACTTGGCGATCTGCTTGGCCTGGCCGTTGCTCGAATTCGTCGGCGAATTGTTGAAGGTGTAGCCCAGGTCCGCATCCCCGGTCGAGTCGGCCTTGAACTCCCAGCGCACGATATTCGCTGCATTCGATGCCCCGAACACCGGAGTGTCGGCCGTATCATTGGCCGAAACGTCGGGATTGGTTATGTTGAGCGCAAAGAAGCCCTTGCCGCCCCCGCCAAGCCCGCTCACGAGCAGGGTCGCCCATTTTGCAGAGGCAGACGAAGTGCACGATGCAGTGCATACGTCCGCAACCATGGGCGAACTGTCGACGAAATAGCGATGGTTGCCGTTCGCCTTGTAGTCGTCGTCGGTCAGCTTGTTGAGATTGGCGTAAACCATGGACGGCACGTAGGCGATGACCTCCGTGCCGGCGCTGGTGGCCGGCGTATTGGTGGCCGTATCCACCGTCACATCGATGCCATGCAGCATACCGTCGTTGGCGCCCACGTAAAGCACGGGCTTGCGCGTACTGAAATCGGACTGGAAGGTTGAATAGCCCGGATGATCCACATCGGAGTAGCCTGTCGACGGCGGACCGACGTAAACCGGGTTGGAATTGATGACGTCGCCGAGCACGCTCACGGCGCGTGTACGGAATTTCTGGATCGTTCCGGCTCCCGTATTCGTGGTACAGGTGAAGGTTCCCACGCCTTCGTACGTGCGATCACCGCGCAGGTAGGCCACCCGCTCCGGGCCGCATAGGTCGTTGGTCGCGTACATGTCCACATCGAGCAGGCCTTTCTGCGTGCCGCTCATGTTGTTGTACTGGAAATCGGCGCCCGTGCCACTCGAGCCTGTGGTGAGGATCAGGCGGCTACTGGCCGTCTGACCGTTGATTTTCTGTCCCGCATCCCATTCTGGGTAAGGCGTTTCCGCCGGATCCCAGTTGGACGGATACGACGCCGCGCCGATGATCTGGCCCGTCGTGTCATTCAGCCGATACGACAATACCTGACCGCTCCAGGAGGTATTGCTGAAGCGCCCCTGGTAGATGCGGCTGCCGGTATTCAGCGAAGAGGAGTTCGTCGCCACGGCGGAGGCGGAAGAGTCCTTGAGAATCTTCAGGAAGGTCGCGTTCAGCGACTTTTCCAGCGTGAGCGGGTTGGTCACGTAGAAGAAATTGTCGGGGATACCGTCGCTTCCCGGCTGATTGGTCGTGTTGTTCTGGCTATCCCATTCGCTGGTCTGGTCGGGCTGGTCGTTGCTGTTGGTGTCGCTGAAGCCGCCATACTTGGCCGCATACCACAGGGGGTCCTTGAGCAGGCCTGCGCTGGAGCCGGTCGCCGTATACGTCACCGAGGTTGCCGCGTCGCCGACCACGCAGTTGCTGCAACCGGTCACGCCAGTGGGATCCGTATAGTCGAAATTGTAGATCCCCGAATGGAAGTGCGGACCGTCCTTGTTGGTACCGCTGATGATGTAGCCAAAGCCCTGGCCATTGGCTGTAGAGGCCGACACGGCATCGGTGGTGATCGTGATGTTGCTTCCGCTGACGGAGTATTCGATGACGCCCCACATGTCCTGGTCGTAGTCGCCGCCCATCTCGCTGTCTTCCCAGTTCACGTAGAACTTCCCGTAGGTGGCGGTTTGCGTGATGATCTTGAAGTCGACTATGGTGCCGCCCCCGAACGGGCCCGAGCCATTCGAGGACACATCAAGACGGTAGGCCGGAAGAATCGTGACCTTGTTCCCGTTGACCGTCACCTCGATCTTCGGCACGTTGGTGGCGAGTGCGATGCCATAGGTGCTCACCTTGAGCGAATTCGCATATTGCGTTCCGCTCGGCACCGTCAGGTCGCTGCGAATCCGGTGCGTGTGCGCATAGTAGGCCACGCCGGACATCAGGTAGGTGCCCTTCTGCGAAGGCGCCTCCGGGCACAGGCCAAAGATGCTGCCGAAATTGGTCACCGCCTTGGATGAACACAGGTCATTGGTCGTGGAACCGTTGCTTCCGATGAACCAGCTGTTTCCGCTGATGCCCTCCAGGGTACCCACCGTGTTGGTCAAATCCTGCGCCGTCGAGGTTGTCCCCAGATCCGTCACGCCGCCCATCTGATCGCCGTCGTAGCTCGACACGCTGGCATTGAAATTCAGCACGTTGAGCGGCGAACAGAAATTGGTGTTGCTGAGGGGATCGGACCAGGTCGCCACCGTGAGACCCAGCGCCGCATCCTTGGAGCCACTGACCGTGTACGTGAAATTGGCGTTCGCGGTCTTGCCCGCAAGGTAGCGCAAGGACTCGAGGTAGACCTCCGACATCGGGTTACCCCAGGTCGAGCAGTTACCCTGGTTTGCCGACTGCCCGCCGGTCGCGGATCCCCCGGACAGGACCTGGCCGGTTTGCTGGTAGGTACAGCTATCCGAACCGATGTAGGTGCCGTCGTTGTAGTCGTAGCCGTAGATACGCAAATCGTTCAGGTTGGTCACGATGCCGCTGGTGCCGGTGAAGGTGCCGTCCGCGCTGTTCACCTCGGTGGTGAACGTCCCCACGTTCTTCCTGAGCACGCCCCCCGAAATGTTCTTGGCGAACGAGCCGGTCATCAGGCCGAAATAAAGCTGGTTGTTGTCGCCGTAGGTCTGCAGCAGGCCGATGGGCTTGTAGCTGCTGCCATAAAGCTGGCAACGCTCCTGCCCGATCAGGGACGACTTGCAGACCTCGACGCGCGCATAGTATTCGCCCGTGCCCGAGCCGCTGCCCAGGCCATGGGTGCCCTGGGTCGGGTTCTCGCCACTGGCATTGATCCCCGAGAGATAGGCCTTGTTGCCATTGCTCCTGAATCCGCCCGTGAAGCCGCTCTGCTGGTTGGATTTTTCCCCTGACCAGTAGCACTGCCAGCGTTCGTTGGCACTCCACAGCGCAAAATTGCCCTTGGCCACCCGGATCATGGGCACGTTCGTATTGGTGTGCGAATACCGGTTGGTACCGCTGGTCGAGCCCTTGGTCAGATTGCACAGCGAAATGCCGGTCTGGCTAAGGTTCTCCAGCGCCCAGCTCGATACGGAACCTGATCCCGCATAGCTGCCCGCCGGCACATCGATCGTGATGGTGCCCGTCCCTGTGCCGGTGACGCCGCCGATCATCCACTTCGTGGTCGGGTTGCTGGTGTCGTAGACTCTGACCTGGTCGCCCACCGAGACGGACAGCGTGGTCGTGAAGGTGAAACTGCCACTGCCGATCGTGCGGCTGGTCGAGCTGGTCGCGCTTGGCGGCGCCGTCACTGTGGTCGAAAACGGCGTCAGACTCGAGATGTCCGAGCCGTTGTAGTATTTGGCAAACGCATGCGCGTCGGTGGGCAGGAACTGACGCTCGAGCACCGTCAGCGTGGCGGTGTCGCTGGATCGCTTGCCGCCATAGAGCAGCTTGCGCACGGCATCCATGCGGGTCATCGTGCCCCAGTTGAGGAAGTTGCCGCTCCACTGGCCCGAGCAGTAATGCTTGTTCGTGCCGGTTGCCAGGGCAGCCGGCTCGAAGCGGTTGCTCGTGGTGTTGTACGTGTAGCACTTCTGGCTGTCGAAATAGCCGTAGTAATCGATGCTGTCCTTGTAGGTGGTTTCGGGGTCGCCGTCGCCGTCCAGGTCAGAGTAGTCGTTGTAGGCCTTGTAGGACAGCTGGTGGTCCTTGGAAATGTTGAGCATGACCAGCGGCTGCACGGCGCCGGTCAGGAACAGGGGTTCGTTCGACAGCGTCAGCGCATTGCCCGGGAGCGGCAACGCAAGCAGGACGGCAAGCCCGCTCATGCCCAGCATGTTGGATGTCAGTCGACGCATAGCGGACCTCCGCATCATGTTCGCAATCATGGTTTGAAAACCTCCTGCAGCCACACCACGGTATTGGGGTTGGCCCCCTGGGCACGGACCGTGATCCGGTACCCCGGGCTCAGGTTGCTCTCGCATTTGCGCCAGCAGTATTTCTGCATGCCTTCGATGAGGTAGCGGGGCTGCGCAGAAACGCCGGTGATGGCCGTGGCTGCGGTTTGTGCCCCGTAGGCGACACTGGGGGCGGCCGTCATGCTGACGGTCGTCCATATGGGCGTGGCGTAGCCGGCTGTCCCGTTGTAGCAGAGCCCGTTGGTGCATGCGGCCACGAAGTTCGCCAGGCCGACGATCCTGCCCGAGTTCAGGACATCCCGCTCGGCATCGCGCAAGGCCATTTCGGCAGCCTGCATCGCCAGCGCGCGATCCCGCAGGTTGCCCGACATGCGTTCTTCGAGCCCGGCCATGCGCGCAGCGGTAATGCCCAGCAGCGTCATGATGACCATGAAGATCAGGCCGGTCAGCAAGGCCGCGCCGCGCTGTCGCCGCAGCAGGGGGGAGTGGAGTCCGTTCTTCATGTTCATGGCATATTGGTGATGCGGTTGCGCAGGCTGTACGTGGCGACGAAGACGCGTCGCAGGCGCAGGTCGCCCGTACCCGCCGTGGTGAAGGCAGCGGTTCCCGTCGAGGTTCCCAGTGCGCCCCCGCAATTCAAATAGCGCTGGGGCGCATTGTTCACGCTGTTGGGCGAACGGGCCAGCACGCAGACCCGGGCGGAATACACCTGGTTCCAGTTGGCGGGGGCCGCCACGTACTGATCGACCGACTGGTCGCCGTTCGTGTCGATTCCATACAGCATCTGCACGTCCTCGATGTCGGAAACCAGCGCTTGCGGATCGACGGTGCCGTCAGCATTGCCGTCGCATTGCAGGTCGCTGCCGTTGAGCCGGTAGGCATCCTGCACGACGGCGTTGGCCGCGAGCGTGTTGCCCTCGCAATCGCGATCACCGGCCAGTCCGTCGTACTGGACCGTAAGCGTGTCGGGGGCGCCCGAGGCGCCATTGGTGCCGGTAATGGTCGTACCGCCGAAAGCCGTGGCCTTGGAGACCGGGCTGATGGGAATATTCCAGTAACCGGCCTGGCGCAGGCTGCGCCCCAGCACTTCCAGTGCATAGCGACCGGTTTCCTGCAGGCGCGCGTTGTCTTCCTGGATGCGGTAGGTCGAGCGGCTGCCGAGATAGACCGAGCCGATCGCCAGCAGGATCACCAGCCCCAGGGTCATGGCCACCAGCAATTCGACCATCGTCAGGCCCTGTTGGGGCACATGCCAGCGCAGGGCAGGCGAACCCGGCTTGCCACCGCGATTCATGTTGGCCAGGCGCTTCATGGCTGTATCCTCATCGCGGGAAAGGACTGCGTGGCGCCATCCTCGGTCCAGGATATCGTGACATCGAACGTGCCGCCCGGACCGCTGGCCACCGTGCCCGTCCCCCCCGGCAACAAACGGGCATTGTTGTTGTTCCATTGCGAGTGATCCGCGGTGGCAATCTGTGATGCCGTGCAGCTGTTGGTGACGCAGTCCGGATCGGTGGGAATGGTGGCAGTGAGGTTGTTGTAGTTGCCCGCCTTGGCCCCTGCCTGATTGGCACGGATACGGTCGGCGATGTCATTGGTCTGCTGGATGACGATCGCCCGGTAATAGGCCACCTGGTTGTTGCGCAAGGTGGCCGCCTGCAGGCCGGCCAGGCCCAGCAGGCCGAGCGAGAGCACGACGATGGCGACCAGGATTTCGAGCAGGGTGAAACCCGATTGGGAATTTTTCAGGGGCATGACGCGGTCCCTACGCTGGTGGATACGCGGCCTTGCGGGGAAACGACAATGGCGCGCGCCGATGCCGTTCCGCGGGTGTCGCAAAGCCGGAAGGTGTCGCCGAAGCCGGGGCTGAAGCCGTTGGATTGATAGGTGATGCGGACCTGCGTCCCTGCGCGCAGGGTATTGCTGCTTTCGAGCCCCTGCCGGACCTGCAGGACATCCTCGCCGGTATCCACGGTGCCGTCGCCATCGGCGTCGGCAAAGACGATGAAGCCGCCCTCCCAGCTTGTCGAACCGGCGCACGCCGTGCCGTTGGTGCTGCTGCACACGGTGATGGTCTGATTGCGCTTGACCGCCTCGCTGCGGGCGAGATTGAGCAGGCTGACCAGATCGTTTGCCTGATTCGCCAGACGGTTGTTTTGCACGAAGGTAATGAAATTGGGCACCGCCACCGTCAGCAGGATGGCGGCTATGGCGAGCGTGACCAACAGCTCGATCAGGGTGAATCCACGCATTGTGACGCGGGCGTATGCCATCGTTCTGGTCTCGTTCTTGACGATATCACGGTAAACAAAGCCGGGGCTGCAAGTCCAGCAGGACAGGACGAATGGCCGGAATCGCTTCACGAACGGCCAAAAATCGCGGCCAGGCCCTGTTCGTCGCGCATCCACCCCGGATGCTTTAGCGTCCAGTCCGGCTGTTTACTTGAGCCAGGACCTCAACACGTCCCCGAATCGAGCCTGGGCCGCCCGACGGTGTTGACGATGATATCCCGCCGCTTGCCCGCGACACATATTTTCATCGTGTCGTTATGCAGCCCGCTCGACCCCTGGCTCGTGCCCGTGGGGTGGTAACTGACGTAGCGACTGAAATTGACTGCGGTGATGCTTGCCCAGGCCGCGATGTTTTCGTGCACCCACAAGACCGTGTCGTCCACATCGACCGTGCCGCGGGTGCCCCCATCGACGAACACCAGCCAGCCCTGCTCCCACCTGGCCGCCGGATCGCATGCCGGCGCCGGCACATCCGGATTGCCGGTTTTGCAGACGCTCACCCGGGTGCCGCGCTTGATCGCTTCGGAGCGCGCCATGTGCAGGGCGAGCAGCAGGTCGTTGGTCGCGCTCGTCAGGCGACCGCTGTTGACCAGAAAGGCATAGCC
>WBZX01002235.1_pt1 | contig 13414 bp, 12 predicted proteins | sample 5204211 | NCBI WGS metagenome assembly WBZX01 (sample SAMN12344362, study PRJNA552823) | activated sludge metagenome | biome: Activated sludge suspended growth; feature: Nitrification reactor; material: Wastewater; isolation source: activated sludge from nitrification reactor of wastewater...
CCACCACGCGCAAGCTCGGCGTCGGCCAGCACCCCCATCGCGGCTTCGAGACGGTGACCATCGTCTATGAAGGCGGCGTCTCGCACGGCGATTCGTCGGGCGGCGGCGGCACCATCGGCCCGGGCGACGTGCAGTGGATGACGGCCGCCTCCGGCGTGATCCACGAGGAATATCACAGCCCGGCGTTCGCCGAAAAAGGCGGCGCCTTCGAGATGATCCAGCTGTGGGTCAACCTGCCGGCGCGGGACAAGATGGCGGCGCCCGGCTACCAGGGCATCACCGCCGGGCAGATTCCCGACGTGGCCTTGCCGGACGAGGCCGGCCGCGCGCGCATCATCGCCGGCCGCTACGCCGGCAACGACGGCCCGGCGCGCACCTTCACGCCGATGAACGTCTGGGATCTGCGCCTGAAGGCCGGGCATCGCGTGGCCTTCGATCTGCCGGCCGGGCATACCACCGCGCTGTTCGTACTCAAGGGCGCCATCCGCCTCGGCGAGCGCCACACGGTACGCGCCGCCGAGCTGGCGGTGATGGAGCGCGCCGGCAGCCGGCTGGAATTCGACGTCGCCGAAGACGCCACGCTGCTGCTGCTCGGCGGCGAACCGCTCAATGAACCGGTTGTCGGTTACGGCCCGTTCGTGATGAATTCGCAAGCGGAAATCGTCCAGGCCGTCCAGGACTTCAACAACGGCCGGTTCGGAACGATCGGCCACTAAGCCGCGCCGTTCGGTTGTTCAACCCAAGGAGAATCGCCATGCAAAAACTGCTGCAACTCAAGACCAGCCTCTTCGCCGATCAAGGGCAATCCAGCCAGCTGTCCGATGCCTTCGTTGCCGCCTGGCAGGCCGCCCGCCCGGGCGCGGAAGTCACCGTCCGCGACTTCGCCGTCGATGCGGTGCCGCACCTCGACGGCGCCGGCTTTCAGGCCTTTCTGACCAAGCCCGAGGAACGCTCCGCCGGGCAGCACGCCAAGGTGGCCTATTCGGACGCGCTGATCGCCGAACTGCAGGCGGCCGACGTGCTGGTCATCGGGCTGCCGATGTACAACCTGGGCGTTCCGTCGATGCTCAAGGCGTGGATTGACCACGTCGCCCGCGCCGGCGTCACCTTCCGCTACACCGCCAGCGGGCCGCAGGGATTGCTGTCCGGCAAGAAGGCCTACGTCTTCGCCACGCGCGGCGGCCGCTATGCCGGCACCGCCTTCGACACGCAGACCGATTTCGTGCGCAACTTCCTGGGTTTCATCGGCATCGCGGAGGTCGAATTTGTATACGCTGAAGGCCTGAACATGGGCGACGAAAGCAAGACCGCCGGACTGGCCGCCGCCCATGCCGAACTGGCCCGCATTGCCGCCTGAGGGACGGAACGATGCCGACGCGCGGCGGGCACGATTGCCGCAAGTGGCGAAGGGTCGCCCGGGGCGCAGGTTACTGACCGGCGGGATTCGCATCCATATCGAATTCGGCGTCTGAGCGCAGGTGCGCGGGAGGAGCAAGCGATGGGCAAGAATCGTCTGGAGGCGTTCAGCGATGGCGTGCTGGCCATCATCATTACCATCATGGTGCTGGAAATGAAGGTGCCGCATGGCGAGTCCTTTGCCGACCTCGCGCCGATCATGCCGGTCTTTCTCAGTTACATCCTCAGCTTCGTTTACGTCGGCATCTACTGGAACAACCATCACCATCTGCTGCACACCGTGCACCGGGTTTCCGGCCCCATCCTGTGGGCAAACCTCCACCTGCTGTTCTGGCTGTCGCTGTTTCCGTTCGCGACCGGATGGATGGGCGAGAACCATTTCGCGCCTGCGCCGACCGTGGTGTATGGGGTCGTGCTGCTGATGGCCGCGCTGGCTTACGTGCTGCTGCAGCGCGCGATCATCGCCAGCGACGACGGGCCGTCGGTGCTCGGACGCGCCCTCGGCAGCGACTGGAAGGGCAAGAGCTCGGTGTTTTTCTACGTGGCGGGGATGGTCACCGCGTTCTGGATGGCGTGGGTGGCGCAGATGCTGTACGTCATCGTCGCGCTGATGTGGCTGATTCCCGACCGGCGCATCGAGCGTTCGATCAGGCAGAACGACGCGCCAAAATGAAGTCCGTGACCACCGCCTGACGCCGGCCGCGCCGCCACCGCGCGGCGAACCGACGCCAAGCGCGCCTCAGTGACCGTTCGGGCGCGGAATCTGGTGGGCCAGGACGAGTTCGGCGGTGCGGGCAAAGTGATCCGTCAACAGCCGGCAGGCCGCGTCGGCGTCGCGCTTGAGGGCGGCATCGACGATGGCCTGGTGCTCGCCTTGCAGATCGCGCGTCTGCGCATGCTCGGCCTTCACCGAGATGTGGCGATAGCGTCCGGTCTGCTCGCGCAGCATTTCCGAAAGCTTGATCAGCCACGGCGACGTGCACGCGCCGATCAGCGCCGAATGCAGGGCGTCGTGCGCGAGATCCCATTGCGGATTGATGTCGGCGTTGTCGGCGGTGCGCAGCGGAAGGCTGTTCAGCCGATGGGCCGCCGATATCAGGCGGGTCTCCCATTCGAGGTCGCCGTGCCGGATCGAGTCGCGCAAGGCGTCTGACTCGATGCGCTGGCGGACGCGCGTGATGTCGAGGAGTTCGGCCTCCGACACGGCGGCAACCCGGAAGCCCTTCTGATCCTCGACATCGACAAAGCCGCTCATCGCGAGCCGCGACAGCGCTTCGCGCAACGGGATCACGCCAACGCCGTAGCGCTCGGAGAGCTCCCGCATCTTGAGCTTGGAACGCGGGGCGAAGGTGCCGGCAATGATGTCGTGCCGGATGGTGTCGGTCAGAACCGAAGCCTGTGTCTTGACCTGGGGGTCGTTGCCGATCCTGCTGTTGGCCAGTGTGTCTGTGTGCATCTGAGTCGTGCCTCCGTCCGGAACGGGGCGCCGGATCGCGATACTTCATTCTAACCGACGCGGGTCGATTTTCTACAAAGACAATATTTTATATAAAGCTTGTTTTATATAAATTTCAGGCGTACGGTTCACTCCACGGACAGCGGCGTGCTGATCGTGCGAACCCGGCCCCGGATGTCTCCGGACCGATCGCCTCCCACCGCAATTGACTTTGATCACAAGGAACCGCCATGAAGCTCGTGACCTTTACTCATGATGGAAGTACCCGCATCGGCAGACTGGAAGATGGATACGTCGTCGACCTGGCGCGGGTGAATGCCGATCTGCCGCGGCAGATGATCGATTTGCTGAAGGCCGGCGACGCGGCCATGCAGCGCGCCCGCCTGGCGCCCGCGTCGGCGGCGGCGAAGATTCCGCTCGCCGACCTGCGGCTGGAAGCGCCGGTGCCGAATCCCTCGAAATACCTGGCGATCGGGATGAACTACCAGGATCACGTCGAGGAGTCGGCGCGCAAGGGAATCACCATGCCGGACACCCAGATCTGGTTCAACAAGCAGGTGTCCTGCGTCAATGGCCCCTTCGATCCGGTGGTCAAGCCGGCGGTCTCCGACATGCTCGATTACGAAGTCGAGCTGTGCGTCGTCATCGGCCAGACCTGCAAGAACGTCTCCGCGGCGGATGCCCATGCGGTGATCGCCGGCTACATGGTGGCCAACGATTTCAGCGTCCGCGACGTGCAGTGGCGCAGCCCGACCTGGACGCTCGGCAAATCCTTCGATACCCACGGACCGGTCGGCCCGTGGCTGGTCACCGCCGACGAAATCGCCGATCCGCACGACCTGCGCATGCGCCTGACGGTCAACGGCGAGATGCGCCAGGACAACACGACGCGCCTGATGGTGCACAACATCTACAAGCAGATCGAATTCCTGACGAGCATCCTGACCCTGCAGCCCGGCGACCTGATCGCCACCGGGACGCCGATGGGGGTGGCCGCCGGCATGGATCCTCCGGCCTACCTCAAAGTCGGCGACATCGTCCGCGCCGAGATCGACGGGCTCGGCTGCATCGAGAACCGTATCGTCGCCGAGTGATTTCCACCAACAACAACAATGGCGGAGACGACCATGGAAATCATCGACAACAGCTGGTCGAGCGCCGGCGTGCATTCGATCAACGGCTTCGGCCTCTTTGTTCCCGACATCGACGAAGCGCAGCGTTTCACCGAAGCGTTCGGCCTCGACGTGACGCGCAGCGGCGATGAACTGCAGCTGCGGACTTTCGGTGCGTCGCATGTGTGGGCCACGGTGCTGCCGGCGAGCCGCAAGGCGCTGGCCTACCTGAGCCTGGGCTGCTACGCCGAGGACTTCGACCAGATCGGCCGGCAGGTCATCGCCGCCGGCGGTCGGGCCGCGCAGGCGCCGGCGTATGGCGACGCCGGCGGGTTCTGGTTCCACGACCCGGACGGCAATCTGCTGCAGCTGTGTGTGGCCCCGAAGCGCATGCCGGACGGGAAGGCCGAGCTCGCCGAGCGCAGCGTTCCGGCGGGCATCCAGGGCGCCTGCTTCCGCTCCACCGCCCCGCGGGTCCATCCGACCCGCCTCGCCCACATGCTGCTCTTCACCGGCGACATGCCGCGCACCGTCGCGTTCTACGAACGCGGCCTGGGCGTGCGGGTGGCCGACCGCAGCGGCAACATCGTCGCCTTCACCTATGCGCGGCACGGCTGCGACCACCACCTGATCGCCTTTGCCACCAGCGAGCATGGCCGCGGCCTGCACCACACGGCGTGGGACGTGCCGGGCATCGAGGGCGTCGGCCTCGGCGCCGAGCAGATGCGCAATGCGGGGTACACGCGCCACTGGGGCGTCGGCCGGCATGTGCTCGGCTCCAACTATTTCGACTACGTGCGGGACAGCTTCGGCTCGTGGTGGGAATACAGCGCCCATATCGACTACATCCCGAAGGGGATCGAGTGGCAGGGCGGCGACCGCAATCCCGAGGACTCGCTGTACCTGTGGGGGCCGAGCCTGCCCGAGGACTTCGTCGACAACAGCGAGCGCCATCCGCGGCAGTGAGCGGTAGCGGCGACCGGATCAGTTCTTCTGCATTACCCCCTCGTGCTGGGGAAAAACAAATAAACGGAGCGAGACATGAAAGAGATCAAGGTTGATGTATTCGTCGTTGGCGCCGGCCCCACCGGCCTGAGCAGTGCCGCGTTGCTGGCCAAATACGGCGTCGATGTGCTGGCGATCACGCGTTACCCGGGCACCGCCAATTCGCCGCGGGCGCACGTCACCAACCAGCGCTGCATGGAGGTGTTCCGCGATCTCGGCATCGAGGAGCGCATCGTCGCCGCCGCCACGCCGAACACGCTGATGGGCGAGAACGTCTGGGCAACCAGTTTCGCCGGGCGGGAAATCGCCCGCCTGGCCTCGTGGGGCACCGGCGAAGACCGCAAGGGCGATTACGAGAAGTCCAGCCCGAGCCAGATGTGCAACATCCCGCAGCACATCATGGAGCCGATCGTCCTCGACGCCGCGACCGGGTTCGGCGCCAAGGTGATGTTCAACACCTTGCTGGTGTCCATGCGCCAGGACGCGAACGGGGTGTATTCGGTGTGCCGCGACGAGCTGACCGGCGAGGAAATCCACATCATGTCGAAGTACGCGATCGGCGGCGACGGCGACAGCAGCGTCGTGGCCAAGGAAATCGGCTTCGAAATGGAAGGGCAGATGGGCCTCGGCGCGGCGGTCAACTGCTGGCTGGAGGTCGATCTGACCAAGTACACGGCGCACCGTCCGGGCGTGCTGTACTGGCTGGCCCAGCCGGGCAACGACTATTGGGTCGGCAGCGGTACGTGGATCTGCGTCAAGCCGTGGAAGGAATGGGTGCTGCTATTCATGTACAACCCCGCCGAAGGCCAGCCGGATCTGAGCGAGGCGGCCATCGTCGCCCGGGCGCGGACGCTGATCGGCGATCCCGACATCGAGATCAAGGTCAAGGCGGCGTCGAAATGGACGATCAACCATGTCGCCGCCAAACAGATGCGCAAAGGCCGCGTCATGATCGCCGGCAACGCCGCGCACCGCCATCCGCCGGCCAACGGTCTGGGGACCAACACCTGCGTGCAAGATTCTTTCAACCTGTGCTGGAAGCTCGCGCTGGTGCTCAAGGGCCAGGCCGATCCGTCGTTGCTGGATTCCTATTCCGACGAACGTCAGCCGGTTGCCCGTCAGGTGGTCGACCGGGCGATGAAGTCGGTGCGCGACATGCTGCCGGTGTCGCAGGCGCTCGGTTTCGAGCCGGGTCAGTCGGCCGCGGATGGCTGGGCCGCGCTCGACGAGCTGTTCGGCGATACGCCCCGCGGCCGTGAGCGCCGCAAGGAACTGGCCAAGGCGGTCGAGCTGCAGAACTACCAGTTCAACTGCAACGGCGTCGAACTCGGTCAGGTCTATGCGTCGTCGGCGGTGCTCCAGGATGGCAGCGAGCGCCCGCAGCCGGCGCGCGACCCGGAGCTCTACTACCAGCCGACGACTTTTCCGGGGGCAACCATTCCCCATGTCTGGCTGCAGGTCGACGACAAAAAGGTGTCGACGCTCGACGTCGTCGGACACGGCGCCTTCACCGTGCTGACCGGCGTCGGCGGCGAACGCTGGAAGGCGGCTGCGCGCAAACTCGGCGCCGAGTTCGGGGTGGCGGTCACGGCGGTCGGCATCGGCAACGGGCTCGATGCACTCGACGTGTATGGCGCCTGGGCGTCGCGCCGCGAAATCGAGGAAGACGGCTGTCTGCTCGTGCGTCCGGACCGCTTCGTCGCCTTCCGCGCGCGGACGCTGGCCGGCGACCCCGAGCAGCAACTGCGTCAGGCCCTGACCCGGATCCTCGGGCGCTGAGCCTTCCCGCCGCAGCGGGGACGGCTGCCGTCCCCGCTGCTCCCCCGCTACGCGTACCTCCTGCCCCGCTGTGTGCCGGGTGCAGGCGGGCGCGTGCGTCCCGACGGTCGAATCAATGGAGTCCTGTTCGATGAGTGCTTCCCGGCAATTGTTCAAGGGAATGGCGGCCACTGCGCTGGTGATGCTGTTCTCGCTGTCGCTCAGTGCCAGCGTCGCCCCCGGCTTTCTGATGGGGTGGCTGACGCTGATCCTGGTGGCGATGGTTCCGGCCCAGATGGTGGTCAGCCTGCTGTGGCGCTGCGAGCATCCCGCCCGCGTGGCCGCCTTGCCCCAGCCGCTGCGCGGTGTGGCGTTCGCCGCGCTGACAGTCGCCGTGGGGGCGCTGGTCGCGTGGGGCGTGTTCAAGGTGATCGGCGGCGGCATGTCGCCGCCCGGGCCCTACCCGATCATGTTCGTGATCCTCAGCGTCCCGGTCTCGCTGTGGCTGATCGTGCCCTTGCAGGGCTGGCCGTTTGCGCGCTTGGTGCGCAATCCGCTGGCTTTGGGCGGGTTGCTGCTGGCGGCGAGCTACGCCATCACCTATGCCCTGTTCTCGACACTCTTTGATTTCGGTTTCCTGGCTGGTGCGCCCATTTACCGGCGTGAGCTCGATCCGGGCGGAGTGTGGATGGCGTGGAATCCGCTGGTCGCGGCGGTGGCGACGGTGGACGTGATCCTGATCCTGGTGCTGCTCGACTTCTGGCCGGTTGCCGCGCTGATCGCCCGCTTTGGCGTCCTGCGCCAGCTGCCGGTGTTCGGATTGATGTCGGGCCTGATCATCGCGCTGGGGGCCGCGCTGGCGTGGTGGATCGCGGTCGGCTACGCCGGCATGGATGTCGTGGCTTTCCAGGCGACGGTATGCGTGCCGATGATCTTCGGTCTGTTCATTGTGCTGGTCATGTTCGAAGGGCTGCCGCTGTTGCAGGTCCGCCAGCCGTGGCGCGGGCTGCTGCTCAGCGTGCTGGCCGGCGTGCTGGCGGTGCCGTGCTTCCTGCTCTACCACGCGGTGGCGGCGAGTTCGTTCGGGCTGGCGCTCGGTCGCGCCACCTACGACATGGAACTGTGGATCAGTTCGGCGATGCTCGCCGTGACCTTTCCGGTGATGGTGCTGTACGCCAACTACCTGCAGTTCTGGCCGCTGCGCGCGCCGCAGGCTGACGCCGGGAGCGGGACATGAGCCTGAAACGCGAAGGCAAGGTGATCGATCGCGCGGATGTCGTCGCCCACTTTCGTGACGGCATGCGCGTCATGTTCGGCGGCTTCATGGGAGTCGGCACGCCAGCGGGGCTGGTGGACGCGTTGATGCGCAGCGGGGTCGGGCAACTGACGCTGATCGGCAACGACACGGCGTTTCCCGAAACCGGCGTCGGGCCGCTGATCGCGGGTGGGCAAGCGGCGCAGGTCATCGTCTCCCACATCGGTACCAATCCGGTGACGGGCCGGAAGATGATCGCCGGCGAACTCGACGTGGAGCTGATTCCCCAGGGCACGCTGGCCGAGCGCGTGCGCTGCGGCGGCGCCGGGCTGGGCGGCGTGTTGACGCCCACCGGCGTCGGGACGGTCGTCGAGGCGGGCAAGAGCAAACTGGTTCTGGATGGCCGGGAATACCTGCTTGAGCTGCCGCTGCGTGCCGACGTGGCGATCCTCAAGGCCCGCAAGGCCGACCGTGCGGGCAATCTGGTCTATGAACGGGCTGCCCGCAATTTCAATCCGCTGATGGCCATGGCCGCCGACCTCGTCATCGTCGAGGCCGACGAACTGGTCGAGACCGGCGACATCGATCCCGATCAGGTCATGACCCCGGCCGCGTTGGTCGACCTGATCGTCGTGGCCGGAAAGGAGTGAACGCGATGAACGCCAAGGAACGGATCGCCCGCCGGATCGGGCGCGAATTCAGGAGTGGTCATGTCGTCAATCTCGGCATCGGCTTGCCGACACTGGTGCCGCGTTATCTGCCGGCCGGGATCGACATCACCCTGCAGTCGGAAAATGGCTTTCTCGGTCTCGGCCCGCTGGTGGGGGAGCCCCGGCCGGGGGTGGTCAATGCCGGCGGTCAGCCTTGCGGATTGATTTCCGGCGCGGCGTTCTTCGACAGCGCGACGTCGTTTGCGCTGATCCGCGGCGGCCACGTGGATATCACGGTGCTCGGCGGGCTACAGGTCGACGAGGAAGGCAGCCTCGCCAACTGGATGGTCCCCGGCAAGATGGTGCCGGGGATGGGCGGGGCCATGGATCTGGTGACGGGCGCCAAAAAGGTGATCGTGGCGATGGAACACTGCACCCGGGATGGCGAGCCGCGCCTGGTGGAGCGCTGTTCGCTGCCGCTCACCGCCAAGGCGCGGGTGTCGATGGTGGTGACCGAGCTGGCGGTGTTCACCATCAGCCATGGTGAATTCGTGCTGCAGGAACTGGCGCCCGACGTGACTGTGGACGAACTCCGCAGGAAAACCGGGGCGCGATTCCTGGTTTCACCCGACCTGCGCGCGATGCCGCCGTGAGGCCGACCGGACCGGCCGTGGCGCAGCGATCGCCTAATTGACCTGGGGCGCGAGTTGAAAGCTCATCGAGTAACTGAAGCGCGAGCCCGGGTGCAGGCCGCTCGTGACCTCGATCACCGTGTCCTTGACGTAATAGGTTCGCAGGATGCGCAAGCCCGGCGAGCCGCTGGGGACGCCCAGGGTGTCGGCCTGGCTGCCTTCGATGAGGACCCCCTGAATGTCCTGGTCGACCCGCGTCACCTTGATCCCGTAGGTGGCTTCGATCAGGGAATAGAGGGGCCGTTCGAGCGGCTTCGACAGCGCCGGTAACTGGTCGTACTTGGCATCGACGTACATGTCGACCAGCGCGATCGCCTGATGATCTTCGTCTTCGCGATAGCGGACGCCCGTCAGGTGCAGCCAGTTGTGATCGAGCGGGCAGTGCAGCAGCGCGGCAAGTTGGCCGTCGGCCCGGACGAGCGTGCTGTGGGTGAGGTTGATGCGGGTGCCTTCCGCATATTTGGCGAGGTCCGCCAGGGTGTTCATCGACTGCGTGTAATGGGTCTGCGGCTGATCGGCAACGATTTTCGTGCCGACGCCGGCCTGCCGGGTGACCAGGCCCAGCGCGCAGAGTTTCTGTATTGCCTGACGTACCGCGTAGCGACTCAATTCCCATTCGCTGCACAGCTCGGCCTCGGTCGGCAGCAGGGTTCCGACGGCGCGTTGGTGGCTCCTGATTTCCTGGGCCAGCGTGCGCGCCAACTGCATGTAGCGGGGTTCGGCGGTGGAGAGGAGGTCTGCGTGGCCGTCGGTGTCGATCATGATCGGGCTGCCTGGTCGTGGGTATAAAAAAAATTTTACCGCAAATTCGCTCCTTCTATTGACCGAATGTTCGAACATTCGTACGATGTACTCACAGCGCTGCCATCCGGTGCGCCGAACACCAGAAGATGCGATCAGTCATCAGGAGGGGCAAACAGATGTATCCGATTAGTTATTTGTGGCGATCCGCGCAGCGGTACCCCGATCGCGTGGCAATTCATAGTCCGGAAGGCGATCTGACTTTCAGGGAACTGGCCGATACCGTTTGCGAGCGTGCGGCAACCCTGGCGGCGCTCGATCCGGACGATTCGAGCCGGGTGGGTATCGGGGCGGCCAACAGCGTCGATCACCTGATCACCCTGCTGGCGGTGCTCGCCGCCGGCAAGGTGTGGGTTCCGCTCAATCCCCGCAATGGCGACCCGGAGCTGCGCCGCCTCGTCGAGTTCGTGGAACCGTCGGTGGTTCTTGCCGATGCCGAAATGTTCGGACGTTTGTCCGGCATCGCGTGCCCGCTGCATCGCCTGGAGGATCTCGAGCACGGCGAGCGCGACGATTCGAAGGTGTTGATGGGGCCGCTGGCGGTTGGCGGCATCGCCCTCGATCGCGCGCAGGCGATCAAATTTACCGGGGGGACAACCGGCTTTCCGAAAGGCGTGATCCAGCCGCTGCGCGCGTGGAATACCAATGTCGCGACGCAGATCCATGAACTCGGGCTGACCCCGGATGATCGCTATCTGGTCGCGGCGCCGATCACGCATGGCACCTCGACGTACATTCTGCCCATTCTGGGCGCTGGCGGCGCGCTGATTTTCCCGTCCTACGGCAAGCCGTCGGGCTTGCTGGATGCCGTCGAGCAGCACGCCGCGACGGTGTTCTTTGCGCCACCGACCTTGATCTTTTCGCTCATCGAGGAACAGCGGCGCGCGCCGCGGTCGCTCAAATCGCTGCGTTACCTGGTGTACGGCGGCGCGCCGATGCGGCCGGAGCAGATTCTCGATGCGCAGGCGGTGTTCGGTCCGATCGTGTGTACGTCGTTCGGGCAGACCGAGGCGCCGCAGATCATCACTTTCCTCCCGCCGTCCGAAATGCACGGCGAGAACCTGGTGTCGGTCGGGCGGCCGACATTGCTGACGCAGCTTGCGATCCTCGACAAGGCGGGGCAGCCGCTGCCGGCCGGCGAAGAAGGCGAAATCGCCGTGCGCGGAGATCTGGTCATGGGTGGCTATCTGAACGCGCCCGACGAGACCCGCAAAACCCTGGTCGACGGCTGGTTGCGGACCGGCGACGCGGGTGTCGTCAATGAAAAGGGTTTCCTCTTCCTGCGCGACCGGATTCGCGACGTGATCATCACCGGCGGCTTCAACGTTTATCCGAGCGATGTCGAAGTCGTGCTGTCGGCGCATCCGGCTATTGCCGATTGCTCGGTGGTCGGTATTCCCGATCCGAAATGGGGAGAGGCCGTCCATGCCGCAATTCAATTGCGTCCGGCAATGGAGATCGACACCGATGCATTGATCAGCGCCGTGAAAAAAGAATTGGGTTCGGTCAAGACGCCCAAACAGGTCCACGTTTTCAAGACCTTGCCGCGCAGCCCGGTTGGAAAGGTTTTGAAGATCGCGGTTCGCGAACAGATCGAGAAAGGGCTGGCCGGTGAGCACTGACAACCACAGCCGTCGTCCGCAAACCCGGCTCTGCCATTACACGAAGAGCGCGGTTTTCTATGGCGACGACAATCTGGTCGACGATCTGATCGGCAAGGCCGGCTTTGTCGATGTTTTCCTGAAGCAGCTGCTGGGGCGTCGGCCGGGCCAGGAAGAGCGCAGGCTCATCGATGCCGTGCTGGTGATCCTGATGGAACACGGCATGACGCCGAGCGCCATCGCGACGCGGATGGTCTATTCCAGTTCGCCCGAGAACCTGCAGGCCGGCGTCGCCGCCGGTCTGCTGGCGGTTGGCAGCCGTTTCGTCGGAACGATGGAACCCGCCGCGCTGATCCTCGAGCGGATCGTCGCCGAAGGCGGCGATGCCGCCCGCCACATCGCCCGCGAGTATCGCGAGCGTCGCGAGCCGTTGCCGGGATTCGGCCACCACCTGCATAGCCCGGACGACCCGCGCGCCATCGCCCTGCTCGCGCTGGCGCGTGAGCTGGGCACCCACCGTGCCCACTGCCAGGCGCTGGAAAAACTCGGCGAAGCCATCGACGAAACCGCCGGCCGGCATATCGCGATCAACGCCACCGGGGCCATTGCGGCCGTGCTGGGCGATATCGGAATTCCCGGCGTGCTGATGCGCGGATTCGCCGTGCTGGCGCGCTCTGCCGGGTTGATCACCCATATCGCCGAGGAGCAGCGCGATCCATCCGGTCGTTTCATCTGGAATCTGCTGGATGAAACGATGACCCACCACGCAGAAAGCAATTGATTCTTCGAGCTTCCGTATATGCGCCATGCCTGCCGGAAGCTCAAACAATTCAATAAGGCAGGCTGAGGAGACAAAAAATGTACGCCATCAATAATCCGATCAAGAACCTCCACCACATTACGCTGAGCGTCGGCTCCGCCCAGGAAGACTACGATTTTCACACCAAGGTCCTGTCGCTGAAGAGCGTCAAGAAGACCCTGATCTATGATGGGAAGACCCCGTTCTACCACCTCTATTACGGCAACGATCTGGGCGAGGAGGGGACGCTGATCACCTGCTTCCCGGTCGCCCATTTCGGCCACAAAGGACGTCGCGGCGCCGGGCAGATCAGCGGCCTGAGCCTGTCGGTGCCGGTCTCGGCAATGGGCTTCTGGACCAGGCGTCTTGCCGATCATGGTTTTGCCATCAAGCACAGCGAGCGTTTTGGAGAGCCGGTCATCGAGTTTGCCCATCCGAGCGGCATCGAGTACGAACTGATCGGTGTTCTGGACGACAGCCGCAAGCCGTATGGCGGTGGTGAGGTTCCGGCCGAATACGCGATTCGCGGCATGCATACGATCAGCGTCAAGGTCCGCGAAATGGAGCTGTCGCAGGAGTTCATGCAGGAAGCGTGGCCGGCGCGGGAAACCGGCAAGGACGGCAAATTCACCCGCTTCGGCTTCGGCAACGGCGGTTCGGGCAAGTTCGTCGATTACGTCCTCGAACCCGGCATGCCGATGGGCGACTGGCGTTACGGATCGGGGACGGTGCATCACTGCGCTTTCCAGGTGGACGACGCCTTCGTCCAGAAGAACGTCAAGCGCAATCTCGAAGGCCTGGGCTACACCGACACCTCGGAGCCGAAGGATCGTGGCTATTTCGATTCGATCTACGTGCGGACGCCCAGC
>WBZX01002237.1_pt1 | contig 13412 bp, 12 predicted proteins | sample 5204211 | NCBI WGS metagenome assembly WBZX01 (sample SAMN12344362, study PRJNA552823) | activated sludge metagenome | biome: Activated sludge suspended growth; feature: Nitrification reactor; material: Wastewater; isolation source: activated sludge from nitrification reactor of wastewater...
GCATGGAGCTGAGCCTGTTCTCGCGCGACACCATCGCGATGGGCACGGCGATCGCGCTGACGCACGACGTGTTCGACGCCGCGCTGCTGCTCGGCGTGTGCGACAAGATCGTGCCGGGCCTCCTGATCGGCGCGCTGCATTTCGGCCACCTGCCCTGCGTATTCGTGCCGGCCGGGCCGATGAGCAGCGGCCTGTCGAATACCGAGAAATCCAAGGTGCGCGAGCAGTTCGCGCAAGGCCTGGTCGGGCGCGACAAGCTGCTCGAGGCCGAATCGGCCGCCTATCACTCCAGCGGCACCTGCACCTTCTACGGCACCGCCAACAGCAACCAGATGCTGCTCGAGGCCATGGGCCTGCACGTGCCCGGCGCGGCCTTCGTGCACCCGCTTGCCGGGCTGCGCGAGGCGCTGACGCGCGAGGCGGTGCGCAGCGTGCTCGCGATCCGCAAGGGTGGCGCGCGCTTCACGCCGATCGGGCAACTCGTCGACGAACGCGTGATCGTCAACGCGATGGTGGCGCTGCTGGCCACCGGCGGCTCCACCAACCACCTGATCCACTGGGTGGCGGTGGCGCGTGCCGCCGGCATCCTGATCGACTGGACCGACTTCGGCGATCTCTCCCGCGCCACGCCGCTGCTGGCGCGCGTCTACCCGAACGGCAGCGCCGACGTGAACCAGTTCCAGGCGGCCGGCGGCCCCGGCTTCGTGATCCGCGAACTGCTCGACGCCGGCTTCATGCACGCCGATGTGGCCACCGTGGCCGAGGGCGGCCTGCGGGCCTACGGCGCCCTGCCGGTGCAGGAGGGCGCGGCGCTGCGCTGGAATGCGCTGCCGGGCAAGAGCGGCGACGCGAGCGTGCTGCGCAGTGCTGCCGAGCCCTTCAGCGCCGAAGGCGGGCTCAAGCTGCTGACCGGCAACCTCGGGCGCTCGGTGATCAAGGTGTCCGCCGTGCCGGACGACCGCCACGTGATCGAGGCGCCGGCGCGCGTATTCGAGTCGCAGGAGTCCTTGCTGGCCGCGTTCAAGGCCGGCGAACTGGAGCGCGACCTCGTCGCCGTGGTGCGCTTCCAGGGCCCGCGCGCCAACGGCATGCCGGAGCTGCACAAGCTGACGCCGCCGCTGGCGGTGCTGCAGGGCAAGGGCTTCAAGGTGGCGCTGGTCACCGACGGCCGCATGAGCGGCGCCTCGGGCAAGGTGCCGGCGGCCATCCACGTCAGCCCCGAGTCGCTGGCCGCAGGGCCGCTGGCGCGCGTGCGCGACGGTGATCGCATCCGCCTCGACGCGGTGGCCGGCACGCTCGATGCGTTGGTGGATGCCGCCGAGTGGGCGGCGCGTGCGCCGGCGAAGATCAGCGACGCGGCCGCCGAGACCAACGCCCACGGCCTTGGCCGCGAACTCTTCGGCGGTCTGCGCCGCAACGTGCTGAGCGCCGAAGAGGGCGCCATCACCTGGCTTTGATCGCTATGGAGTTGCGCATGAACACCCTCGAACTCGCCTCGCACGGCCCGGTGATTCCGGTGATCGTGATCCACGAACTCGCCGATGCCGTGCCGCTGGCGCGTGCGCTGGTCGAGGGCGGCGTCAAGGTGCTGGAAGTGACGCTGCGCACGCCGGTGGCGCTGCGCTGCATGGAGGCGATCGCCGCCGAGGTGCCGGGCGCCATCGTCGGCGCCGGCACGATCCGCAGCGTGGCCGATGCGCGCGACGCGAAGAACGCCGGCTGCGCCTTCGGCGTCAGCCCCGGCTACACGAGCGACGTCGGCCGCGCCTGCCGCGACATCGGCCTGCCGCTGCTGCCCGGTGTGGCCACGGCCAGCGAGGTCATGCAGGCCAATGCCGACGGCTATTCGTTCCTGAAGTTTTTCCCGGCCACGGCGGCCGGCGGCATCCCCTTGCTCAAGGCGCTGCACGGGCCCTTTCCCGATGTGGTCTTCTGCCCCACCGGCGGCATCACGCCGGAGAGCGCGCCGCAGTTTCTCGCCCTGCCCAACGTGAAGGTCTGCGGCGGTTCGTGGCTGACGCCGGCGGATGCGGTGGCCGCCAAGGACTGGGCCCGCATCACCACGCTGGCACGCCAGACGCATGCCCTGCGCACGGCCTGACGAACCGTAACAGGCGTGAATGGCACTGGGGCAGAATTTGCCCATGAGTGCCGTGCAACAGACCCAAGCCGTCACGCCCGAACTGCGCGCGTGGATCATCGAACAGGCCCAGGCCGGCGCGCAGCCGGAGGCCGTGCTGGCGTCGATGAAGGCGAGCGGCTGGAACGAAGACGTGGCCATCGCCGCGCTCGAGGAAACGCTGCGTGGTTTCCTCGACGAGCGCGCCAAGTCCGTATTGCTGCCGCCGCCCGTGCCGGTGCCCGACCCGCTGCCCAAGGAGGGCGGCCTGCCGACCGTGCTGCGCCTGCCCGACCGCGAGGTGCGCGTGGTGATGGCGATGAACGAGCCGCGCGTGGTGGTGCTCGGCGGCCTGCTCTCGCACGAGGAATGCGACGAACTGGTGGCCCAGGCCGAGCGCCGCCTGACGCGCTCCGAGACCGTGCAGACCGACACCGGCGCGAGCGAGGTCAACGCGGCGCGCACCAGCCAGGGCATGTTCTTCGAGCGCGGCGAGAGCGAGCTGTGCCGGCGCATCGAGGCGCGTATCGCCGCGCTGATCGGCTGGCCGGTGGACAACGGCGAGGGCATCCAGGTGCTGCGCTACCGCCCCGGCGCCGAATACAAGCCGCACTACGACTATTTCGACCCGGCCCAGCCCGGCACGCCGCGCATCCTCGAGCGCGGCGGGCAGCGCGTCGCCACCGTGGTGATGTACCTGAACGACCCGGAGATCGGCGGCGGCACCACCTTCCCCGACGTCAAGGTCGAGGTCGCGCCGGTCAAGGGCAACGCGGTGTTCTTCAGCTACGAGCGTGCGCACCCGAGCAGCAAGACGCTGCATGGCGGCGCGCCGGTGGTGGCGGGCGAAAAATGGGTCGCCACCAAGTGGCTGCGTGAAGGGGTGTTCCGTTGAGCCGTGATGCCGGCCTGCTCGCCGGCATCAGCGTGCTCGATCTCACCAAGTTGTTGCCCGGCCCGCTGGCCACCCTGCACCTCGCCCAGATGGGCGCGACGGTGCTCAAGATCGAAGGGCCGGCCAGCGACGGCCAGGACGACGGCACGCGCCAGATGTTCCTCACGCGCGCCGACCGCGAGGCCGGCCGGCCCAGCCTGGCCTTCCGCGCCCTCAACGAGGGCAAGCAGCTGCGCGAGATCGATCTGCGCAGCGAGGCGGGGCGCACGCAGCTGCTCGAGCTGGCGCGCGGCGCCGATCTGCTGGTCGAGGGCTTTCGCCCCGGCGTGATGGACAAGCTCGGCCTCGGTTGGGAGACGCTGCATGCGCTCAACCCGCGGCTGGTGATGTGCGCGATCAGCGGCTACGGCCAGCGCAACGCCTGGTCGCACCGCGCCGGCCACGACATCAACTACATCGCCATGGCCGGCGTGCTGGAGCAGAACGCCACCGTCGACGGCGAGGTGGCCGTGCCCAACTTCCAGATCGGCGACCTGATGGGCGGCACGCAGGCGGCGGTGTCGGGCATGCTGGCCGCGCTGCTCGGCGCGCAGCGCAGCGGCCGCGGCAGCTTCGTCGACATCTCGATGACGCACGAGGTCTGGCGCCACCACGCGCTGGCGCGCATCACGCTCGCCGCCACCGGCCGCCCGCCCGTGCCGGGGCGCGATCTGCTGTCCGGCGGCGCGCCCTGCTACGGCGCCTACCGTTGCGCCGACGGGCGCTACATGGCGGTGGGTTCGCTGGAGATGAAGTTCTGGCGCGCGCTGTGCGAGACGCTGGAGCGGCCGCAATGGGTCGAACGCCACTGGACGCGCGGCCTGCTGCCGGGCAGCGCGGAATCGATGGCGCTGCGTGCCGAGCTGGCGGCGCTGTTCGCGCTGCGACCAATGGCGCACTGGGCCGAACGCTTCGAAAGCGTCGACGCCTGCGTCACGCCGGTGCTCAGGCTCGGCGAACTAGAGGCTCATCCGGTTCACGCGGGCAGTCAACCGATCGTCGCGACGCCGCGTTGAGGACCGCGAGCGTCTTGCTCTCTTTCCATCCTCGAGGAAATATCACATGAACAAGCTCGTTGCCCTGCTGGTCGCCGCCGGTTTTACCGCGGGCGCCTTCGCCCAAGCCGCTGCTCCGGCCGCTCCCGCTGCCCCGGCTGCTCCGGCCGCCGCTGCCGCCCCGGCCGCCAAGGAAGCCGCCAAGCCGGCTGCCAAGAAGGCTGCCAAGAAGCACGCCAAGAAGAAGAGCAAGGCCGCTGCCGCCAAGCCGGCCGCCTGAGCTGCGCTCACGACCGCAAGCAAACCCGGCCAAAGGCCGGGTTTTTTCATTCTTGATTCAGGCGTGCAACTGCCCCGGCGCCGAGTTCGAGAACGGCCGGCTGTTCTCGATGCGCCGCCACTTGCGCTGCTCCCAGGTCTGCGGGCCGTCGAGCGGCCAGCCGTCCAGCAGCCCCGCCAGTTCGGCGCGCGGCACGCGCGCATAGGCGGGCCCGGCGCTGCGCAGCAGCCAGTGGCCTCGGCGCAGCCGCGCCGGCAGCGTGGCATGGCGCTCCGACACCCAGAAGACGCAGCCGCGCTCGGCCCAGAAGGCCTGGCGCTCGAAATTCACGCGCCCAGCGAAGCCGGTGTAGTCGGGAAAGAGCAGCACCTCGTCGGTGGTCTCGACGATGGCATAGAGCAGATCGCCGGGCGAATCGCCCACGCCCTGGTGCACGAACACCACGCGCGCGATGTCCTGCGCGTGCACGCGATCCACCGCCTGCTCCTCGCGGTAGACGACGATCTCCTGGCCCTGCCAGGCGGTGCGCCAGCTGGTCTTCATGGCCATCCTCCAACGACTCCTCGGTTTGGAGGCCAACCATAGCCGCGCGGCGCTGTCACACTGTGTCGAGTCGCATCAAGCTGCAAGCACGCCCGCGGCCAGGGCGGCGAGCAGGCCGGCGAGCAGTGCGCTGCCCACGCGCAGTGCATAGGCGAGGCCGCCCGACACCCAGGCGGTGACGAGGCGCGTCGAGGTATTCGCCACCAGCGCGACGAACACGCCGGTGCGCAGCATGTCGGCATCGATGCGCGCCGCGGCGAACAGCGAGAGCAGCGAGGCGATCGGCGCATGGGCATCGGCGAAGGCGGTCAAGCCCGTGCCGGCGAGCAGGCCGGCGTTGCCGAAGCGCTGCTGGGCCTGCGACACCAGCAAGGCCACGCCGGCCAGCAGCAGCGCCACCACCAGGGCCTCGCGCAGGCGCAGCGCGCCGCGTTCGTCGGCCGGCGGCTTGTGGCCGTCGCGCGTGCCGCGCAGCGACCACAGTGCCGCCACGGCGCCGGTGGCCGCGACGCCGGCCAGCGCCGGCGCCCACAGCAGGGCCAGGCCGGGGCGCGTCAGCGCCGCCGCCATCAGCAGCATCTGCACCCAGGTGGCGCAGCCCGACAGCGCACCGGCGGAAGCCGCCAGCGAGACCGGCAGATGCCGTGCGCGCGAACGCGAGCCGAAGCTCGCGATGGTGGCCGTGCTCGACACGAAGCCGCCGAAGAAACCCGAAGCCGCCAGCCCGCGGCGCGCACCGAACAGGCGCAGCGCCACGTGGCCGGCCGCCTGCAGCACGAGGATCAGCAGCACCAGCGAGGCGAGCGGGCGCGCGCGCATGCCGGCCAGCCAGGGCAGGGGCTCGTCGGGCATCAGCGGCAGGATCACCAGCGCCAGCGCGGCCAGCATCAGGCCGTCGTGCAGTTCCTGCTCGCGCAGCCAGTGCGTGGCGAAGCGGTGCAACTGCGTGCGCGCCGCCAGCAGCACGGCCAGCAAGGTGCCGCAGGCCGCGCCGAGCAGCGGCGAGCGCATCGCCAGCACGCCGACGAGGTAGGTGGCGATCAGCGCCAGCTCGGTGGTGAGGCCGGGGTCGCGCGAGCGGCTGCGCAGATAGGCGAGCGCCGCCATCGCACCGACCACCAGCGCGCCCACCGGCACCAGCCCCGCCACGGCCACCGCCTGCGCCAGTGCGCCCAGCAGCGCCACGATGCTGAAGCTGCGCACGCCGGCGGCCGCGCGGTCGGTGCCGCGGCCCTTGCGGCGCTCGCGCTCCAGGCCGACCATCAGCCCGCAGCCGAGCGCGACCGCCAGGCCCCCGACGTTGGCGCCGCCGGCGTCGAACAGGTTCAGACCGACACCTGCGAAAGATGCTCGGGCACGTTGGCGTGCCAGCCGAGTTCGTCGCCGATGCGGCTGCGCAGCGCATCGGCCGCGGCGGGTTCGCCATGCACCACCCAGGTCTGCGCCGGCGCACGCTCGAAGCCGCCCAGCCAGCGCATCAGTTCGTTCGCATCGGCATGGCCCGAGAAGCCCTCGAGGTGGCTCACCTGCGCCTTCACCGCGACATACTCGCCGAAGATCTTGATCTCGCTGGCGCCCTCGACCATCTTGGCGCCGCGCGTGCCGCCCACCTGGAAGCCGGGGAAGACGATCGAATGCTTCGGGTTCGGCGCCATCGCCTTGAGGTGGTGCAGCACGCGCCCGCCGGTGGCCATGCCGCTGGCCGAGATGATCACGCTCGGATAACGCGTGCGCGACACCTTCTCCGACTGCTGCGGCGTGGCGACCACCGTGACGCCGCTGCACAGCGTGTTGGCCTCGCGTGCGGCGAGGCGCAGCAGCTTGCGGTGCTTCTGGTACAGCGTGGTCGCGGCGGTGGCCATCGGGCTGTCGAGGTAGACCGGCGTGTCTTCGGGGATCTCGCCGGCCGCCTTGAGGCGCTGCAGCACCAGCATCAGCGCCTGCGCGCGGCCGACCGCGAAGGAGGGCAGCAGCACCGAGCCGCCGCGCCGCAGCGTGGCGCGGATGATGGCGCCCAGCGCCTGCTGCGGATCTTCCGGCGGGTGCAGGCGGTCGCCGTAGGTCGATTCGACCAGCAGCACGTCGGCATGCGCGATGCGCTGCGGCGCGGGCATCAGCAGGTCGCTGTCGCGGCCGAGGTCGCCGGAGTAGACCAGCGTCGCCTCGTGATGGCGCAGCGTCACGGCGCAGGCGCCGAGCAGGTGGCCCACCGGCGTGAGTTCGGCCAGCACCTTGCCGATGCGTGCCGTCTTGCCGGCCGGCAGCGGCGCGAGCTTGGCGATCGCGCGCTTGGCGTCGGCCACCGTGTAAAGCGGCAGCGCCGGCGCGTGGCGCGAGAAGCCGAAGCGGTTGGCACGCCGCGCGTCTTCCTCCTGCAGGTGCGCGCTGTCGAGCAGCATCACCTCGGCGAGATCACGCGTCGCCTGCGTGCAGTGGATGGGCCCCTTGAAGCCCTGCTTGACCAGCGCCGGCAGGTAGCCGCTGTGGTCGAGGTGGGCATGGCTGAGGATCACCGCGTCGATCTCGCGCGCCGGCAGCGGCAGCGGCGCCCAGTTGCGCTCGCGCAGCGTCTTGAAGCCCTGGAACAGCCCGCAGTCGAGCAGGATGGTCTGGCCGTCGAGCTCGACGAGGTGGCGCGAGCCGGTGACGGTGTCGGCGGCGCCGAGGAAGTGGATCTTCATGGCGGGAAGACTAGCGCAGCCGGGCGCCGCGCCGCTTGATGCGGCCCACGCTCGCGGCTGCGGATACAAGCCGCTACAGGCCATGCGCGACAATCGGCGCCATGACGTTTCCCCTCGGATCGCTGCGCGCCGAGACCGGCGCGCCGGCTTCTTCTTCAGCGTCGACGACGCGCGTGGTGCCGCACTGGCGCGCCCGCCTGCTGCTGGGCATCGGCGCGGTGCTGTGGCTGCTGGCGCTGATCGCGCTGGTCACGCACAGCGCCACCGACCCGGCCTTCACCACCTCGGGCAGCGCCGAGCAGGCCGCCAACAAGGCCGGCGCGCTCGGTGCGCTGTTTTCCGACGCGCTGTATTTCCTGTTCGGCTTCTCGGCCTGGTGGCTGATGCTGGTGAGCCTGCGCGCCTGGCTGGGCGGGCTGGCGCGCGTGCTGCGCAGCGAACAGGCGCCGGCCGCGCCGGTCGACCCGCACGAGCCGCCCACCTGGCTGTTCTGGGTCGGCGTGCTGGTGCTGCTGGCGGCCAGTTGCGCGCTCGAGAATACGCGGCTCTACCAGTTCGAGTCCGGCGTGGCCGGCGGCCATGCCGGCGGGGTGCTCGGCCATCTGCTCGGGCCCGCCAGCCAGAAGCTGCTCGGCTTCGCCGGCTCGGGCGTGCTGTGGATCGCCGCACTGGTGGCGGGCCTGGCGATGTCGCTGCGCTTCTCCTGGCTGCGCGTGGCCGAGGCCATCGGCACCTGGCTCGAGTCGTTCCGCGAGAAGCGCGCCGAACGCATCGAGCGCGCCGAAGACATCCGCCTCGGCGAGCGCGCGCTGCGCGAGCGCGAGGAGGTGGTCGAGGTCGAGCACCACCTGCAGGAGGAACACCTGCCCATCGTCATCGAGGCGCCGCTGCCCGAGCTGGAGAAATCCAAGCGCGTCGCCAAGGAGCGCCAGAAGCCGCTCTTCACCGAACTGGCCGATACCAAGCTGCCGCAGGTCGACCTGCTCGACGCCGCGCCGGGCCGGCAGGAGAGCGTCTCGCCCGAGACGCTGGAGATGACCTCGCGCCTGATCGAGAAGAAGCTCAAGGATTTCGGCGTCGAGGTGCGCGTGGTGGCGGCCTCGCCGGGCCCGGTGATCACGCGCTACGAGATCGAGCCGGCCACCGGCGTGAAGGGTGCGCAGATCGTCAACCTCGCCAAGGACCTGGCGCGCTCGCTCTCGCTGGTGAGCATCCGCGTCGTCGAGACGATTCCCGGCAAGACGACGATGGCGCTCGAGCTGCCCAACGCCAAGCGCCAGACCATTCGCCTGTCGGAGATCCTCGGCTCGCAGGTCTACAACGACGCCGCCTCGATGCTGACCATGGGCCTGGGCAAGGACATCATCGGCAACGCCGTGGTGGCCGACCTCGGCAAGATGCCGCACTGCCTGGTCGCCGGCACCACCGGCTCGGGCAAGTCGGTGGGCATCAACGCGATGATCCTCAGCCTGCTCTACAAGGCCGAGGCACGCGACGTGCGCCTGATCCTCATCGACCCGAAGATGCTGGAGCTCTCCGTCTACGAAGGCATTCCGCACCTGCTCGCGCCCGTCGTCACCGACATGAAGCAGGCCGGCAACGCGCTCAACTGGTGCGTGGGCGAGATGGAGCGGCGCTACAAGCTGCTCTCGACCATGCGCGTGCGCAACCTCGCCGGCTACAACAAGAAGATCGAGGAGGCGGCGGAGAAGGGCGAGAAGATCCCCAACCCCTTCAGCCTCACGCCCGAGCAGCCCGAGCCGCTGGAGCGCTTGCCGCACATCGTGGTCGTGATCGACGAGCTCGCCGACCTGATGATGGTGGTGGGCAAGAAGATCGAGGAGCTGATCGCGCGCCTGGCGCAGAAGGCGCGCGCCTCGGGCATCCACCTCATCCTCGCCACGCAGCGGCCCAGCGTGGATGTGATCACCGGCCTGATCAAGGCCAACATCCCGACGCGCCTCTCGTTCCAGGTGTCGAGCAAGATCGACAGCCGCACCATCCTTGACCAGATGGGCGCCGAGGCCCTGCTCGGCCAGGGCGACATGCTCTACCTCACGCCCGGCGGCGGCATCCCGGTGCGCGTGCACGGCGCCTTCGTGTCGGACGACGAAGTGCATCGCGTCGTCGAATACCTCAAGAGCCAGGGCGAGCCCAACTACATCGAGGGCATCCTCGAGGGCGGCACGCTGGAAGGCGAGGGCGGCGACATCCTGGCCGGCGAAGGCGGCGCGGGCGGCGGCGAGAGCGACCCGATGTACGACCAGGCGGTGGCCATCGTGCTGCAGCACAAGCGCGCCTCGATCTCGCTGGTGCAGCGCCACCTGCGCATCGGCTACAACCGCGCGGCGCGGCTGCTGGAACAAATGGAGAAATCCGGGCTCGTAAGCGGCATGTCCAGCAACGGCAACCGGGACATCATCGTTCCCAACCGCGACGCATGAACTTTCGTTTCCCCCTGATGCTGATTCTTTGCGGCGCGGCCTTCGCGGCGCGCGCCGATGCGGTCGATACGTTGCGCGACTTCGTGCGCGAGGTGAAGAGCGGCCGCGCGCAGTTCACGCAGACCGTCACCTCGCCCGACGGCGCGAAGAAGAAGGTGAGCAGCGGCAGCTTCGAGTTCGCGCGGCCGAACCGCTTCCGCTTCGCCTACACCAAGCCCTTCGAGCAGACCATCGTGGCCGACGGGCAGAAGGTCTGGATCTACGACGCCGACCTCAATCAGGTCAGCTCGCGCAAGCTCTCGGCCGCGATCGGCGCGACGCCCGCGGCGCTGCTGGCCGGCGGCAACCTCGAGAAGGATTTCGAGCTGTCGGCGCTGCCGGCCGCCGACGGCCTGGAGTGGACGGCGGCGAGACCGAAGGCCAAGGAAGGCAGCTTCGAATCGCTGAAGGTGGGCTTCCGCGGCAAGGAACTCGCCGCGGTGGAGATCGTCGACAGCTTCGGCCAGCGCTCGCTGCTGCAGTTCAGCCAGTTCAAGCCGAACGTGGCGACGGCGGCCGAGGCCTTCAAATTCGTTGTGCCCAAGGGGGCCGACGTGGTCGAGCAGTGAGCCTGCTCGACCGGGTGGAACGGATCAGAACGCGTACTTGAGTCCGACCGTCCACAGGTGCAGCCGGGGCGTGTCGTTCTGCACCGCCACCGAGGCGTTCAGGCTCAGCCGATCCGATGCTGACCAGCGCAGCCCGGTGCCCACCCAGGGCTTGCTGCGGTCGTCGCCGTAGACCTCGCCCACCACGTCCAGCCCCTCGCGCAGCGACTTCTCGATCGCCAGGTTCCAGGTCGTGCTGTTGGTGCCGGCGCTCTCGCTGCGCACCCAGCCGAGGTTGGCGTGCGCCGTCCAGCTCGCCGCGATCTCGCGCGTGGCGACGAGGTTCAGGTAGGTCTGCTCGTGCTCGAACGAGCTGCCCTGGGCCTTCACACCGGTCAGCCCCCAGGCGAGCGTGAGGCCGAGGCCCTGGCCTTCGCGCGTGATGATGGCGGTCTTGCCGCCGAGCAGCAGGCCCTGCGCGGTCTCGTCGCCGCTGCGCGCGCGGCTGTAGGCGAGGATCAGCTGCGTGTTGGCGCCGATGCCGCAGCTGCCCTGCAGCGTCCAGCCCTTGCTCGCGTCGAAGCCGGAAGGCTTGAGGTGCGCGTAGAAGCCTTCGGCCTCGCATTTGCCCTTGTCGAGGACGTCGGCGTCCTCGGTCGCCAGCGGCCGGGCGGCGTGGCTCGCGCCGGCGAGGGCGAGCAGGGCCGCGGCGAGCAGCGGGGTTCGGGTCATGGCTTGTCCTTGTCGTGGTTCGTGGTTCAGAAGGGTTCCCAGTCCGCGGGGCCCGGGGCCGCGCGATCCTGGTTGTCGTCGGGGCGTTCGGGCAGGCGCGCCACGTTGGTGGCGCGGTTCGGGCCGCGTCGCTCCTGGCCGCGCCAGGGCGCGGGGCCTGATTGTGCCGGTGCGGCGTCGAGCACGGCGACGATGCGCGAGGCCTGCACGCGCAGATGCATCGCGGCGCGCCGCGCGCGTTCGCGCTCGCTGAGCGCGTGGCTGCTGGCGGTCAGCCACAGCTCGAGTTGCGGCTCGAGCCGGGCCAGTGCCGTGGCCAGCGCGTCCAGCGTTGCGATCGGGTCGGCGTCGGGCGTAGCGCGCAGGTCGTTCATCCGCAGGTTCCGGGGGTGACGAACGCAGCTTCGTCACTTCGGACCGGAACTTGAGCGCGGGGCGGCTGCGACAATCGTTGCATGTCCACGCTCGAACTGCCGCTCGACCCGCCCGCGCCGCCACCCGCAGTGCCTGCGGACGCGCCGCTGGCCGAGCGCTTGCGCCCGCACACGCTGGCCGAGGTGATCGGCCAGCAGCACCTGCTCGGACCCGGCAAGCCGCTGCGCGTGGCCTTCGAGTCGGGGCGGCTGCACTCGATGATCCTGTGGGGCCCGCCGGGGGTGGGCAAGACCACGCTGGCGCGCCTGGTGGCGGGCGCCTTCGACGCGCAATTCATCGCCATCTCGGCGGTGCTCGGCGGCGTCAAGGACATCCGCGAAGCCGTCGAGCGCGCGCAGGCGGTGCAGGCTCAGGGGCGGCGCACCGTGGTATTCGTCGACGAGGTGCACCGCTTCAACAAGAGCCAGCAGGACGCCTTCCTGCCGCACGTGGAGTCGGGGCTGTTCACCTTCATCGGCGCGACCACCGAGAACCCGTCCTTCGAGGTGAACTCGGCGCTGCTGTCGCGCGCGACGGTGCACGTGCTCAAGAGCCTTTCCGACGAGGACATGAAGGCGCTCATCGCGCGCGCCCGCGCGCTGCTGCAGGCCGCGCCGCTCGCCGAGCCCGCCGCGCTGCGCCTGATCGGCTATGCCGATGGCGATGCGCGCCGCCTGCTCAACGCCTACGAGAACCTCGTCGCCATGCTCGGCCCCGTCGCGCAGATCGACGAGGCCATGCTGGAGAAATCGCTTGGCGAGCAGCTGCGCCGCTACGACAAGGGCGGCGAGCAGTTCTACGACACCATCTCGGCGCTGCACAAGGCGGTGCGCGGCAGCGACCCGGACGCGGCGCTCTACTGGTTCGTGCGCATGCTCGATGGCGGCGTCGACCCGCGCTACGCGGCGCGCCGCATCGTGCGCATGGCCAGCGAGGACATCGGCCTGGCCGACCCGCGCGCACTGCGCCTCGCGCTCGATGCCGCCGAGACCTACGAGCGCCTCGGCTCGCCGGAAGGCGAGCTGACGCTGGCGCAGGCGGTGGTCTACCTCGCCGTCGCGCCCAAGAGCAACGCCGTCTACACCGCCTACAAGGCGGCGCGCGCCTTCATCGCGGCCGATGGCACGCGGCCGGTGCCGCTGCACCTGCGCAATGCGCCGACCCGGTTGATGAAGCAGCTCGACTACGGCCGTGGGTATCGCTACGCGCACGACGAGGAGGGCGGCTTCGCCGCCGGCGAGAGCTACTGGCCCGAAGGGATGGAGCCGCCGAGCTTCTACCAGCCGGTCGATCGCGGGTTGGAGATCCGCATCGCCGAGAAGCTGGAGGAATTGCGCCGTTTGAATGACGAGGCGAAGAATCGTCGGTAGTTGCCTTGCATCATGTTCTGTTCACGGCGTTGCTGTGTGGAAACTCCGTAGGATTCGTCTGGTAACGCGCGCCTAGAATGCGCCCCCAACGCCAAACCCTGTAGGTGAAAGTCAGGCCCGACGCAGAGCATGCGGCGGGCTTTTTGCTAATAGAGTGAAAGCGCACGGGCGGGGCCACGAGTTCCGCCCGCCGAGGCCGCCGCCTCGAACAAGGTGGCCCGATCGACAACGGCAGGAGATTCCCTCGATGGAGACCTTCATCCAGCAGATCATCAATGGTCTGGTGCTCGGCAGCATGTATGCGCTGGTGGCA
>WBZX01000937.1_pt1 | contig 13407 bp, 12 predicted proteins | sample 5204211 | NCBI WGS metagenome assembly WBZX01 (sample SAMN12344362, study PRJNA552823) | activated sludge metagenome | biome: Activated sludge suspended growth; feature: Nitrification reactor; material: Wastewater; isolation source: activated sludge from nitrification reactor of wastewater...
GTATCAGGGCGTCGGAGATTGCAGATGCTCTCCGCGCAAATAGGTCGAAATTCTAATATTGAACGTGAGTTGCTGGTCCTGAATATTCCCTGAGCGGACGAGGTTGAGATCCTCGATAAACAACAACTCCTGGGCCGACTCCAAATTGTAAAGGAAGCGGCGCAAGTCTTCATACCGACCGGTCACGGTTCCTTGCAGGACGGCCTTGCTGGCATCCGGAACCGACGTCTTCTCGGTTTTATAGGAGAGCGCCGGCAGTGTGACCTGATCCCGTTTGGCCTCTTCTGTCACGCCGAGGGCGAGCGGTGCAAAATCTCGAAACAACGGCAGGACGGCCCACACCCGCTGCAGATCCGCCTTCGCCTTCTTGGCTTCCCGATGCCGGTTCAATTGCTGCCGTGCCTTGACCGACTCGGCTTCAAGCCTCACTTGTTCCTCTTCCGCGGCGCCCAACACCAGGGCATGAATGCCGTAACTCACAATGCCCAACACAGCCAGGAAGGCCAGCCAGGGCAGGATGGGCGCATAGGGTTGACGCCAGGTCAGTTGTAGCCGATCGAGTCCTGGAAACATCATGAGTTCCGATTCCGGTACCGCAAGGTCAGGTCGAACTCGACCAGACCGTTGCCCATCACCCGGTGTTGGCCCAACACGGGATCCTTAAATTGAGGGTGGTCTTGGAACATCACCGTCAAGGTGGTCACATCTTCCAACGCTCTCGCCGATCCAGTCAGCATGATCGTGGCATTGGCTGGATCAAGACGGATGCTATTGACGGCAATCCGTTGCGGGATCGCACGCTCCAATTCCGTCAGAAACCGGGTCCAGGAGAAACTTCGCTTCTCGATCAAATGGTTGGCGAATTCGATCTCCTTCGGCAATAACTGCAGCGCGGCTTCTGAAAGGTCCAAGCCTTCCTGCTGCGCCTCTTTCAGCAACTCTTTGTCCCGCTCCTGCACCTGCAGTAAGGCCGCTTCTCGCGCCTGCACGTCCTGCCACACCAGCCATGACTGCGAAATATCCCAGAGGATGGCCACGCCGATCACTCCCGCCAAGAGCATGATCAGCAACCGTGCCGGCGCCAGATACCAGCGATAGCGGCTGCTCAGATTAATCGCGAACACGCCGCTGCGCGCAGACGGCTGACCGATACGCGAGGCCACATCGCGAAGCACCGATACCAGATTATCCAACATCATGGCTTAGACCACCCCTGCAATCGCCGGCATGGCCGCACTGGTCCGGGGGCCCGCAATCGGCCCCCCGCCGAATTGTTGCACCCGCTCCCAATCCAATTCCTGCACGGGCACGCCCAATCCTTTTTCCAATTGCTGCCGCAACGCAGATCCCAGGGCTTCGTCCGCAATCAGGATGGTCTGGCTGATCGCGAGTTCCGGCGTTTGCTGCTGACACGCGTAAATCGAATCGGCACACTCCTGCACAATCCGGTTGATCCCCAGCTGCTCCGAGCCGGCCGGCCACACTCCGCCGGAACCCACTCCACCCTGGAGTTTGGATCGGAGAAAGACAAGGACACCCTTGTGAAAGATAAACGCCGTGACCCCGCCGTCTGTCGCATTCACCCACAAGAAATCGGCGGTTGCGCCCGCTGTGCGCCAGGCTCCATGGGACCACAAGTTGAAGAGACGTAAACTTGCCACATCCACTTCCTGCGGGATGAGACCGGCAGCTTCGCACACGGCTTCATACTGCGCCAACACAGCTTCTTGCACGACCACTGCAAGAACGGTACAGGGACCATCACCAGACACGCCCGGTTCGGACAACACTTGGGAGAAGACTTTGGCCCCGCTCAATGACAGCAATTGCTCCTGCCCTAATCGCCACCGCACCAAGGCATCCCGCTCATCCGAACTCCAGGGAAGGTCCTGCAAGCGGACAACCGCCAAGCGCACGGCCAGGTCAGGTAAAATCACCGTCGCGGCACGGGGGACTCCGGGGGTAGAAGAACGGCCTGGAGCCTGAGTAGTCGCCGACCCGGCGATCGCGCGGATGTGCGATTCCAACTCATGAGGAGACACGACGTTCTGTTCCAACGGCGACAGGCGGAGGATCCCCTCGGGCAAGGCCGAGACGACGCACTGATACCGTGGGCGCCCGCGCCAGTTGCGATGCACCTCCGCCCAGGCGAGATCATGCGCCCCGATTTTCAAACAATACTGCGGTCTACTGGTGATCCAATCCCACATCGTCTAGCGCTCTTCACTGAACGTCACGCGGTTGATTTCACGAAGCGTCGTCTCCCCGGCCAGCACTTTTTTGACCGCGGACTGCCGCAGAGTGATCATCCCGTCCGTGACCGCGCGATACCGGATTTCCGACAACGCCCGGTCGGCCAGAATCATTTCCTTGATCTCGTCCGTCAGGTCCAGAAATTCGGTAATGCACTTCCTGCCCCGATACCCTGTGTCATGGCACTCAGAGCAGCCCTTCCCTTCATAAAACGGTGAGGTCTTGAATTCATCATAATCGAGACCCGACTCCTCGGCCAACGCTTGATCGAGCGTGACCTGATGGCGACAGTCGGGGCAAATCACCCGGATCAACCGTTGCGCCAACACGCAGGTCAACGCTGCAAGGAAGTTATAGGAATCAATGCCCATCGACGCGAATCGGCCGATCACATCGAACACGTTGTTGGCGTGCACCGTGGTCAACACCAAGTGGCCGGTGAGGGCCGATTGAATGGCAATCTGGGCGGTTTCCGCATCCCGGATTTCTCCGACCATGATCTTGTCTGGATCGTGACGCAGAATGGACCGTAACCCGCGAGCAAATGTGAGGCCTTTCTTCTCGTTCACCGGGATTTGAACGACGCCCGGCAACTGATACTCCACCGGATCTTCAATCGTGATCAATTTGTCTTCCTGAATGTTCATTTCACTGATGGCAGCATAGAGCGTCGTGGTCTTCCCGCTTCCGGTCGGACCAGTCACGAGAACCATGCCATAGGGTCTCGTAATCGCGCGCCGGAACCGCTTGAGATCTTCGGGATTAAACCCCAACCGATCCAGCCGCAAGGTGGAGACGCCGGTGGTGATTGCCTCCCGGTCCAAAATTCTGATCACGACGGATTCGCCAAACACACTCGGTAGAATCGACACACGAAAGTCGACCGTTTTCCGGTCCAAACGCATCCGGAAGCTGCCGTCTTGCGGGACCCGACGCTCCGCAATGTCCAAGTCGGACATGACCTTCAGGCGAGAGACCAGGGGCGGATGCAGCTTCACATCCAACGGATCCATGGCGGAGACCAAAATGCCGTCCACACGAAATTTGACCGTAGTCGCGCGATCCGTCGCTTCAATATGGATGTCGCTCGCCCGCCGCTGCATGGCGCTGAGCATGATCGTATCGAGCAGCTTGACGACGGGGCTTTGGTCTTCGCCGAAATGGTCCACCGTCAGGACTTCTTCACCCCGTTCGTCTTCCTTGACGAGAACCGACCGGTACTCCGCTTCGAGCTCGCGCAAGGCCTGACTCGATCCTTCGCTGCGCTCCAAGGCAGCCTGGATGGCATTCTTTGAACTCACCACATAGTGCAAGGGGCGATTGAGCAAAATTTCCAGTTCATCCAGCCCCAGCAGGTTTTGAGGATCGGAAATCGCAATGGTCAGGATTCCCGCCTCGTCTTTCAGCGGCACAAACGGATGACGGCGCATGAGCTTGACGGAAATGGTGTGGTAAAACTCCGAATCCACGCGGAAACCGGTGAGCGCGTCATAGGGAAGGCCATACTGCGCGGCTAGCGCCTGAGCCAGCTGGGTCTCTGAAATGGTGCCGTCTTCAACCAGCGTGGGCCCCAACGCGGTAGTGCTGCCCCCAAGGCGCGCCACGACCTGGTCTACCGTGCGGCGAGGGAGAATCCCTTCACGCACCAGCACATCAGCCAGCGACGGGCGGGTGAGGTGACGTTGCATGGCCATACTACAATTCTCCAACCCTGATGGAAGCCAAGGCTCTAAAATGATCTCGTCGACGTCGCTGCACTATTGAATCGTTCCGGCCATCTGAAAAATCGGCAAATACATGATGATGACAATGCCGCCGACGAGCAATCCCATGACCAGCAGCAGGACCGGCTCAATCCAGGTCGTCAACTGGCTGAGCCGCACATCGAGATCGCCCTCATAGAATTCCGCCACATCTCTGAGCATGGGCTCAAGCGAGCCCGTCTCCTCGCCGACCGACAACATTTCGATGGCCAACTTAGGCAAAATTTTGGGCCGCTCAATGGCGGCCGCCAGCGTACTGCCTTCGCGAATCTCGTTGACCGCGGAGACCAGTCCGCGTGACACAAAGCGATTCGAGACCGCCCCGCGCGCAATCTCCAGGGCTTCCACGATCGGCGTGCCGCCGGCCAGCACCGTGGCGAGCGTCCGCGTCAATTGGATCGTATGGTGCTCCACGAGAATGGTCCCGAGTAACGGTAACCGCAACAGATTCCGGTCCACTGATAAGCGTCCGGCCGAGGTTTGATACCAGGCGCGCCCCATGACCATCGCCACGATGACGATGATGGCCACAGGAATCAATTGCGCTTCTCCCATGTGGATCGCGGAGATGAGCAATCGCGTCGGCGTCGGCAGATTGGCGGACGATTCGCCATACACAGAGATAAACGTCGGCATGACATAGCTCAGCAGAAACCCGACCACCGCAATGCCGACCACGACGAGAAAACCCGGATAGGCTAACGCCTTCGTCACCTTTTGGCGAAGGCTGATCATCAGTTTTAAATAGGCAATGTACCGCTGCAACACCTCGGCCAAATTGCCTGATTGTTCGCCTGCGCGAATGGTGGCCAAATACAGATCCGAAAAATAGGTGGAATGCTTCGCCAAGGCTTCGGATGCCGACGACCCGCCGCGAATGTCCTGCCGGACGGCTTTGAGTGCTTCCCGAAACGGAGCACGCTGGGTGCGATCGATGAGGAGATCCCACACCCGCAGAACCGGAAGCCCCGCCTTGATTAAGGCCAACAGCTCTTGGTTGAAGACAAGAAAATCTTGGAGCGGAAGCTTTCCCCAGCGGCCAGCCGACAGCCCCGGCACGCCAAACCCTGCCCCGCTTCGAGACAGGCGAAACACCAGAACGCCGTCTGCCTCGAGCTTCGCGCGGACGACATGCTCGTCATCGCCTTCGATGTGGCCTTCGAAGGTCGTTCCATCCGCGCGAGCCGCTCTATAGGAGAAAACAGCCATGAGTTCATTCGGCTCGGCACATCACGCGATGATCTTCAGCCTCTATTGCACCAGCATGTCGGGTGTGGCCGGCTGCACAGCCGCATGCTGCGGCCCCGACTCAGGCACACGGAGCTTCCGTCCAGCCAGGATCCGGTCACCGGACAACCCATTGAGCGAGCGGAGGGCGTCTATCTTCACCTTGTACTGGCGCGCGAGCCGCCACAATGTATCCCCGCCCTGCACTATGATGGTTCTCCCCATCGTTGTTCCTTTGGACAGCGGCGAACTAGGAAGCGCTGCCGTTTGGAACACTCCTGAGTCTGATGTGGCCTCGCGATCGAGCGGCAGGGACTGCGGGGTCGCCGTTTCTTGCTGATCCGGGGCACTCTCTTCGAGGCGCACCTGCGCGTCACTGGAAGCCGGAACCGTGATAGGTTGATGTGACGGTACACTCTTGCTGCGCGATAGAGGTGTCGAAGCTGATGGCCTCACGTGTCCGTTGAACGGCTGGACTGCCTGGGCGAGTCGTTCTCGTTCGTCGCGCGCTGAGGTCAGCTCTTCACGCTGCAATTCGATGATCTGACGGGCCTCCGTCAATCGCCGCTCAGTTTCCCGCAGCATGCCCTGAAGTTGTGCCCGCGCCACTTGCGCGTCGGCCAGTTCTTTTCTCTGCTCATCCAGTTCCGTCCGTAACTCAGCAGCCGTGCGCTGTGCTTCGCGGACTGCAACCTTCAGGGAGTCCGCCGCTACCTGTAGATCAGAGGGGGTTGGTTCCTGATTGGGAGTCACCCGCGCACAACCTCCCCAGGATTCACAGACGAGCAATACGGCTATCCAGCACCCGAGTCGTAACCCAACGCCCTTCCGTCGCGCAGGAACATGTGGCTGTATCATGATGTTCATCGCCTTACCATTGGTTGTAGGGTACGCCATTGGTTCCGACCAGTTCGGAGCCTGAAAACACATCGACCATCCCGCCTTCAGCTTCATCGACCATCTCCTGCCACGAGGTGGTCGCCCCGGTCAACGGATCGGTCGGGACCCTCCGGAGATACCCGGCAGACACTAAAGCCTGGATGCTCTCCGGATACTTCCCCTTATCGGCACGATGTTGGTCGATGACATCGCGTAACGAGAACAAATCCTGACGCAAGGCCCCTTCTTTCGCTTTAATGATCGCCGCGTGATACGAAGGCACCGCCAGCGTGGCAAGAATTCCGACAATCGTCACCACAATCATCAACTCGATAATGGTGAACCCTTGCGGTGACGAAAGCGCCCATGCGTGTTTACCAGTCTCGGTATTTCGTACCATCCAAGGCCAGTTCTTGACTCTGAGTCGTAACATCGTAAATGTCTTCTCCACACCAGTCTTTCACGCTGGCGGGGTCACGGTAGCAACGCAGGCGCCAATCGGCTGCGCCGGTCATCGGATCCAAGGGAATCGAACGCAGGTACCGCCGAATCGTCGTCCCTCGCACCGTCGCCTGCTCACCGGTAAGTTTGACTCCCAGTAAGGCATCGAGCGACTTGGGATATCCATACGGGCCGGTGACGTCCTTGCAACTCAACCGGTTCTTGACGCAGGCTGGCCCAATAAGAGTGTCACCCTCCCGCGCCCATTCCAGGTGGAATGCATCGATCGCGGCTCGAATCACCCTGAGATTCTGCCGAAGCTCGATCTCCTTCGTCCGTTTGGTGGAGACCTTGGTGAACGGCAGCGCGACCGAGGCAAGGATGGTGAGAATCGTCAGGGTCACGAGCAATTCGAGCAACGTCACACCGGACTGTTTCACCGCACTCTCACCACTCCTGAGGCTTCGCCGGTTCCCTCCGGAACGTCTTGGCCGGGATGTTTGGCCATCTGGAGCCGCACCGGCGAGACGCCCGGGGATTTCGCGAGGAAGGTCAATCGCAGCAAGCGGCCTTCATCTTTGGTGGCAGTCGCAGAGCGATGCAGCCGCAGCTCGACAATGCCCTCCGCTGAAGATGAAGTCGCAGCCACCGGAGCTTTGCCGGCCTCGGTCCCCAAGACTTCACCGAGGGTCGCATCTCGAAACTCGAGAATCTTCGGATCAAACTCCAGCGTGAACGTTTCCGTATCGAACCCGTGAGCCTGAGTAGCCAACACCTCCACACGAATCTCTTTGTCCATCTGAATCGTGGCGTCCGCAGGTTGCATGGACAGTTGAAGTCGAGGCGAGACCACATCCGAACTCGTCGCACTCAGTTTGGATTTCTTCGACCCGGTTTTGTCACTGGTGGTGCCTGAAACCGCCGGCACGGCGACCCGAGCAGAGATCGGCTTCGGCTGCATGGCAAATAATGGTGCGGTGGAGTACACGGACTCAGTTCCTGACCAGAATGCCTGTCCCTGGGGTCCCGGGAGACGCAGGGCATTCACGATATGCGGAGTAATGGTCAAAATCACTTCCGTCGTGACTCGTTGAGTCTTAAACGAACTCAGCAGATTGCCCAGATACGGGATGTCACCGATCCATGGAATGGTGACCTTCGTACGACGATCTTCTTCTTGCAGCAGCCCGCCCAGGATGATGGTTTCCCCATCGCGCACGTTCAGCATGGTCTCGGCCGAGCGGTTGCCGAATTTAAACTGCGTGATCGGTGGAGATTGCTGCAGCAGGACGGTATCGCCCAGGCGAATCACCTCGATCTTCATCTTCAAAGACAGTTCATTCGCGAGATGAATATTGGGCTCCACCGTGAGCTTCACGCCGGTGTCCCGGAATTCTATCGAGGTCACCGTCGAGGTCGTCGGCACCGCACCGGTCGCGGCCTGCCCCGGCAACACATTCGTGGTCGACAACAGAATCGGTTGCTTGTCGCCGATGTTCACTTCAGCCTTCTTATTGTTCAGCACCCGCACTTTCGGCGCGGCGAGCGTTTTGGCATCCGTGATCTGCTTAAAGAAGTCCAATTGCACATTCGTGGGAACCTTGAACAGGTAACTATCCTGCCCCAGACTGGCTAAATTGCGATAGGTAAACTGCTGTGCAAGTTCGCCGGCAATCGTCCCTGTAAATCCTGGAGGAACGAGCCCCGCTCCGATCTGCTTCGGATAACTCAGCCCGTACTGCTGATCGACCGTCCGGTTCACCTCCAACACTTCCACATCGAACAGCACTTCGGAATCTTCGCGGTCGTTGGCCTGAATGATTTTTTCAGCGAGCTCCACTTTTTCCGGTTGATCCCGAATGACGATCGTATTGAGCGCTTCATTCCCATGGATATGCTTCACATCCAGCATGGATTTCAGCAGCGCCACCATATCTTTCGCCTTGGCTGACGACAGATAGAAGGTCCTGATCATTAAATCCTGATACTGTTCCTGCTTCTGCTTGGTGTTCGGACTGATGATGAAGAGCGTCGGGCCGGCCTTCTGCGCAAACAGGCTGTTGCTGTTCAGCAGCAACGACAGCGCTTCGTCAAACGGTTTCTCTTCGAGCGAGACGGTGATGGGGTCGTTTCGCACGTCCTTGTCGAACACGAAATTGACATGAGCCGCCTTTCCCAGTGCCTCAACAACTTCTTTCAGCCCCGCATTGCGAAACTGTAACGTCACCGGCTGCTTCTGCCGATCATCACGGTCGGCGGCATGCTGTTCAGCGGATAGACGGGCGACCCCTTCGAGCGCATCCTTATATGTGGGATCCAACTCGACGGCCCGCATATAACCGGTCATGGCTTCGGTGACCCGCCCCAACTGCGCCAACCGTTCCGCTTCTCGATACCGGTCGCGCGATTCCTTCAATCGCAGGGCCTCCGTCAAACCGGCTTCGTGGTCCTTGCTCGTCGGCTCAATCGTGAGGGCCCGCTTGAACTCCTCGGCGGCCTGATCGAATTGGCGATCCTTTAATAATTGCCGGCCCCGTTCATCATGTGCGGCGGCGGCACGTTCCCTCGAAATACGATACTTGTTCTGGAGCGACGGTTCGAATGGATCATCCTTCAGTGCCTGCCGGTACGCGACGCTGGCTTCCTCCCAGTTTCCTGCCGCGAGATGCTGGTCTCCGCGTTTGACGTCGGGAGACGCGAACGTGCCGCAAGCCGTCAACGCCAGGCCGCAGGCCAATCCGCTGACAGCCATGGCCAGCCGGCGAAGCTGATTATCTTCGGTAGTGACGCGTGCGGAGGGGAAGGATGACTGCATAGATCTGATCAACAAGGTTACAACCTCTTTGGTATACCAAACTGACACACACGCGACAATCAGTTTCTCGCTTTGGACGATGCCGTCCTCGGGTCTCGTCTCATACCTGTTTCGGCAGGTATGAGACGAGTCATTAGCGGTTAGGATTATTGGGAGGAAGAAAACCTGGGAGACCGGCGACTGCTTCAGCTTCCTGGAGAGACATTCCTCAGAAACAGACCGGAGTCGATTCCGGCAAGAGGGACAACTTCCCTCCTACCGAGTAGCCGCGGCCTATAGCCGCCAATATTTCACAGAACCCGGCAAGGTCTCCGGACTCAAGACACTCTTGACGTCAACCACGACATTGTTCCGTTGCTTTCGCAATGGTTTGAGCAGCTCCGGCACGCTCATGCGCAAATATTCCCGGTGCGCCACCGCCAGAATAATGCAATCTAGCTGTTTCAACTGATCCCAGGATGACAGGCGAAGGCCGTATTCACCCACCGCCTCCTCATGTTCAGCGAGCGGATCGTGAACGACGACTTGAATCCCATACTCCTTCAATTCATTGATGATATCGGGCACCTTGCTGTTCCGCAGGTCCGGAACATTTTCCTTGAAGGTCAGTCCCAATACGCCGACACGTAAATCGCTGACGGGGCGTTCGACCTGGCTCAACAGCTTCATGGTCTGTTCGGCAACATATTTCCCCATACTGTTGTTAATACGGCGGCCGGCCAGGATGACTTCCGGGTGATACCCTACTGATTCAGCTTTAGCTGTCAAATAGTAGGGGTCAACACCGATACAATGTCCTCCGACCAAGCCCGGGTTAAATTTCAAAAAGTTCCACTTTGTTCCGGCAGCCTCAAGGACTGATCGCGTGTCAATCCCTAAGCGATGGAAAATCAACGCCAGCTCGTTCATGAGAGCGATGTTCAAGTCTCGCTGCGTGTTCTCAATCACCTTCGCCGCTTCCGCTACTTTGATGCTGGATGCACGATGAATCCCCGCCTTGACCACCAACCCATATGTTTGCGCGACGATTTCCAATGACTCCTCGTCCTGTGCAGAGACGACCTTGATGATGCGCTCCAGCGTGTGTTCCTTATCGCCGGGATTGATGCGCTCCGGAGAATATCCAATCTTGAAATCGATCCCACTCTTCATACCGGAAGCTTTTTCGAGGATCGGCAGACAGTCTTCCTCGGTAGCGCCGGGATACACCGTCGATTCATAGACAACGATGGCGCCGGGCGAAAGATTCGCCCCGATCAATTCAGACGCTTTTTTCAATGCGGTGAGATCAGGCTGCAGCGCATCATTGATTGGCGTCGGCACCGCAACGATAATAAAATCTGCTGTCTTCAGGTCACTCGGCTCGCACGTGTACCGGACTCGGCTGGATTTCAAGTCCTGGGGCGAAACCTCCCCCGTCCGATCCACCCCTTTGCGCAACTCATCGATTTTTGTCTTATTGATATCGAACCCGATGACCGGCGCCGACTTACCGAACGCCACCGCAATCGGCAATCCGACGTATCCCAATCCCACTACCGCAATCTGCCGCTGCATCTTCTTGGCCATGTCACTCCCCTTGTCAATCACTGCACCAACCGGTCAATGCTGAAAAAAGAATGGCAGAATATCGCCAATCCGTCAACGATTTCCCGTGAGTATCTTATGTCAATTCCTTGTGACTCGGCCACGGCACAGAGGCGCGATACAGTTCTCACGCGCAGGAAGGAGATCAGCCCTCACATCCCAATGAGCACCTTTCGACATACACCTATCTGCACATTTACCGACACATTCCAGCCCGGTAGAGTTGAACGCTGCCACCACTCCCGCCTTACACTTCATAACCCTGCTATTCGCCCCCAAGGAACGATTTTGGCCGACGATGACCTCTCCAGCACACACTAAGGGTTCTGGTCGCCTTGACCGCACTGCTGGAATGACTCGATTGTCACGCCAAAGAACCATGAAACCATTTGCAAGCTTATGAATGCTATTGTATGGTAGGACCGTTTAGGGCTCTGCAGGCACTGATCTTGCTCATCTTAACAAATGGTCAGGCATTCCCCCCGGGAAGGGAATTGGTTCCCGTAGGCTCGTCAACTCCTGCTGGTGCCGCCAGTATCGGTAGACCGAGCAGATGACCACATTGGTAACCACAATAACCACCCCAACTCTCACTACGAATAAGAGGACAATCATGGACGGCAACGCAACATTTCACGCCTCCAAGAGGTTGGCTACTATTGTGGCCCTGCTGTCGCTAACTTTCGGACTCTCCTCCACAGGAAGTCACGCTGCCGGGGTTTGGACAAATGAGCCGGCGGGATTTTCGATGCAGGTAGATTGTCCCTTCTCAGGAAACACTTGCAATCTGCTGAACGTCTACGGAAACCAACCTTTTTCCGCGGACTCCTCTGGCCCGCTATCACCATCAGGCATACTTGACGAGACATTGGAAGCAAATGCTACTACCGGTGGTGGGCAATTTGTTTACGCTTTTCCGTCGGGCCCAGCCCGGGAAGTCTATCTTGGAACCTTCTGGAAAACCAACTCAGACTTCCAAGGCAATTCAAATAACGTAAACAAACTCATTTTCATCAAGAGCGATATCGATGCAAATTTCTTAAGCTGGCAAGGGCCCCAGGGATACAATGTCGCCCGAACACTTCAATGGTACATGCAATCTACACAATACGATAACTGCCATATTGCTTCATACTACAGCCCAGGTTGTGGCAATGCTTCCGCTGGGCCTGGAAGTGGATGGTTCAATCCAAATGCCGGAAATGGCAACGTGCTACCAGGTTCCGGTTGGCACTTGATTGAGTCATATCAAAAAGCGAGTACCACAAGAACATCACGCGATGGAATCTTAAAATGGTGGATCGACGGTCAGCTTGTCGGTAACTATCCTGGAGTCAATCTCGCGCCAGGTGGCTTTACTGACATACAATACAATCACACCTGGGATGGAACTGCTGTTTATCAGTGCTTCCCCAACGTCTCACTCGGGCGCGACTGTAGCAAGTCCTGGCATCACATGTGGGATCATTTACGAATTTCGGTTGGAACTGGCGGATCTCTTACCGACCAACCACCAGGCCCACCCGCACGCCCCAGTATGCGCAGCGTGACGGTACCATAAGCACACACGTGGCATCAGTCATTCTTAACCTGAATAAGTATTGCGCCACCCGACTCGGCGACCAACTTACCCTGCGCGAGCAAAAATCTCCTAAAGTTCAAAGGCAGGTTGTAGCCCCATACATAGTCATACTGAGAAAGGATTACCGGCCAAGGCACTTCCTCAATTGAAGTATCGCGCCGTAGTTGCACATACTCTGGCACAGGAAATCGCAGATTGAGAGAATGTGCCCCCCCCCAAGCATAAATGGTAGGCACAAAGGCATGGCGATAGACGGTGGCGTAGTGAGCGGTGTAAAACAAATGCATATCCCACAACCAACCTCGAGCTGAGGATTGGTCGTGCATTACCATTGGATATACCCGCACACCGTCAGGCAAGAGATCAAGTACACGGATATGTGCCTGAACTTCACGCGCGATACGACTGGAGAAATATCCAACTTCTGCGACTCTCACGAAGGAGAGGGCAAGGAGGCCAATCATAGCATACTGTCCAAGGCGTCTCGACAAATCGATCCGAGCCCCCAACAATAGAAAGACTAAAGCGGGCAGCAAGAACCTGCGGTCAATATAGCTAGTTCGAGCACCGCTCATGGGAGAAATGATATACAAACCCACAAAAATCGCGCCAATCAGAAATAGGTCTAAGGACACAAACCGAGAAGGATTTCCCCTGACGGACAGAAAAACTAACAACATAAAAACCGCACCAAGAGCACCATCAACAAGAAGGTCATACGTCAGGAAAGGATAGGCTAAACCTATTATTTTTTTTAGCACTAACGGATGCCACCAAGTTATAGCCCAGCTGTCTTGAGTTTCGGCCCGATTGACGACATGAGTCACAGCTGGAAGCACTAAAGGTATCAACCCCAACTG
>WBZX01002239.1_pt1 | contig 13403 bp, 1 predicted proteins | sample 5204211 | NCBI WGS metagenome assembly WBZX01 (sample SAMN12344362, study PRJNA552823) | activated sludge metagenome | biome: Activated sludge suspended growth; feature: Nitrification reactor; material: Wastewater; isolation source: activated sludge from nitrification reactor of wastewater treatment...
ACAAATTGGATATAATGGTTATCCGGTGTCTTTTCAGACTGATTTTCATACACAAAGGCATAGTCATCAATATTGTTGACCACGTAATCCAGGTCTCCATCTCCATCGAGATCAGCAGTCGCAGCACCATTGGACCAGGAAGCTTTCATGGTCATCCACTTCCCGCTTTGATCATCAAACGTAAGGTTGCCGGTATTCTGGAAAACAAAGTTTCGGATTTTATATTGCGGTATTAATTTAAGGAAGTCATAAACGTTTGGAAACTGATCCTCCAACGGTCCCTTGGATTTGATTTCCTGGAAGGTGAGGTTGATAAAGTCTACATCAGAAAGCTCCCGTTGATATCCATTGGTCACCAGCAAATCCTTCCAGCCATCGTTGTTGAGATCAGCCAGCAAGCCACTCCAGCTCCAGTCCGTCTGGGAAACATTGGCCATGCAAGCAATATCACTGAAGGTGCCATCACCATTATTGCGCTGCAATACATTCCTGACTACCGGGAGGAAATAGTTATGCTCTACCAGGTTGGTGTATTTGTTTTGCGAATTTGTACTGACCACTGTTTTTCTGCGGTAATGGGTATGGCTGAGCATGTCTGCAGCAAAGAGGTCAAAGAGCCCGTCATTGTCAAAGTCAGCCAGTTCTGTTCCCATCGTTTGCTGGGAACAATGCTGGAAGTATTCAGCTATCTTATCGGTAAACGTACCATCACGGTTATTAATATAGAGCCGGTCAGGTTGGATAAAGTCATTTCCGAGATATACATCAGGCCAACCATCGTGGTTGAAATCCTCAACAGAGACACTTAGGCCGTAAGCGAAATTCCATATTCCTGCTGATTTAGATACATCCTTGAAGCCCCCGGAGCCATCAGGATTGGGGGGGCCTTCATTGCGATACAGGCGATCGGAGTCGTACGGACCTATAGGCGTCAGCAGGGGTTCGACTGTGGTACTATCGGCAGTAGGCTGGACCATGATCTTGTTGACATAACTGAAGTCCGAAGGATAGTTGAGGAGGTATAAGTCCAGGTCGCCATCCAGATCATAATCGAAGAAATTAGCTCCCGACGAAGCGGATTTGTCGTCAATGCCATACACTTTGGCGGATTCAGTAAAAGTCAGATCCCCATTGTTGATAAATAGCTTATTGCGTCTTGTATCATCCTCCATCGGACCTCCCCGACAGACATATAGGTCCAGGAAGCCATCTGCATTGATATCCACAGCGGTGACAGCCATCTCAAACCCTCCCGGGGAGGCTAAGCCTGATTTTTCGGTGAGGTCTTCAAACTTCAGGCCGCCCTTGTTTAGGTAAAATTTATTTTCTCCGGTGCTGGAGATGAAATACACATCAGGTAAGCCATCATTGTTGGCATCAAAAACCGCTACGCCTCCGCCATTGGAATTGTTGATATGCTTCGTGACGTTGAGATCAAAGGTTTCCTCTATCTGGTTGCTGAACTTGATTCCGGTATCTTCTGCATCTAATAGTTTCAACAACGGTCTGGAGGCCTCGAGGGTTTTCTCACCCGGTATTTTAGATCCGGATTTATCCGAGCATGCGGAAATGCCAGAAAGGAGGACAATTACCAGTAACAGCGTTGTCCCGAGAGTCAAATGTCCGGGAAGCCGGGGTAAGGAGGAGGAAGTCGATCTCATGCGAAGGATGATTGTTTGTCAGTTTTTGGATTCCCTGTTATCCAAATATGGATTCAAAATTAAGATAAATAAAGCATGACTTCGCCCGGTACAAGGCATGGAATCCGGGAGCTGAAACGCGCACTGCAACTCACTGGCCGGTTCAAATGGTGATCATTATTGAGTAGAGGGGTGGACTTATCCATTTTGAATCAATACCACAGTCTTGTCAGTGGGAAGGGGAGTCTGGTCAGGCCTTCCGGAAATAATTGAATAAAAAAAAAGTAAAAATCAGAGGTGAAAAAGAAGTGCAAAAATTATTTAAAATACAGATATACAGTGTTATATAAATAATACTGCTGTATATATGTTAAAATAATATTGAGAAAAATGAAGATAGGGGGGTGAAAACCTGTACATATTATATATATTTGTAATGTGTATTAAGCTAATTGAGTGAGAATATCAATTTATAAAAAATAGTAATATGTAAATTCGTCCCATCCCAAAACATGCTCCCAAAGCAGTAACGACGATTGAATTAACCCAAATAGTGTTTTATGAAAAAACTGGTTACCACTGGTTTAGTAGCTCCGCTATGCACGCTACGTACCTTTCTGGTTATGGCCATGATTACTGGTGCCTCATCTGTATGGGCACAGAATTGTGTGATGTCATGCCCTCCGTCCAACCCTCCTGTTGAGATAAGCCTGTCCTCTGACTGTGTCGATGTACTGACCTATCAGTTGCTTGGAGTCGTCCTGGTAGGATGCCCAGGCGAGATCATTGTTGATATCATGGACAATGGCATGTCCATAGGGAATACGATCACCGCTCAAATGATAGGACATACCTACATGGTGGTTGTTTCCCATCCGGCATCAGGTCAATCCTGCATGAGTGTCATCAAGGTAGTTGATAAGCAAGCCCCTCTGCTTGATTGCCCGGCAGATGTGACCTTGAATTGTTCAACGGACCTGGATACCTATAATGCACTACTTCCCGGAGACATTTCGGATTGTTCAGCAACAACTGTATATATCCTGGATAGTCTCATATCCTCCGGGCAGTGCGTGGGTCCCATTATCTCCCAATACCTCCGTAAGTATATAGTTGTCGATGCGTACAATAATGCAGACACTTGCGAGCAGCTGATTTCCTTGCAAAAGGCAACACTGGCAGGCGTTGGATTTCCAGCGGACCTCACAGGCCTCCTGGCATTACCTTGCTCTCCATTGCCGGATACATCGCCTGTCAATACAGGCTATCCTACCTCAAATGGAATTGAGATCGTCAATGGCACCTTTTGCAATCTTAGTGCAGGTTATTCCAATGTAATAGTACCTATTTGCTCAGGATCATATAAGATACTCAGGACATGGACTGTAGTGGATTGGTGTAATAACAATCAGACCACCACGGCCATGCAGGTCATTGAAGTCCTTGACAAAACACCGCCTGTGGTCACTGCCCCTGCTGACTTTACAGCTTCATCAGGCCCATCAGGTTGCACAGCAGATGTCATTGTGCCACCGGCCACGATTTCAGAAGATTGCTCGACAGCCTGGTCAGTCAGGATGGAAGGCCCATTTGGCACCATTAATTCAAACGGTGGTCTCATCGCAGGACTACCGGTTGGCATACACAGGATCATTTTCAAGGCAACAAGCGACTGTAACCTTGTTGGCGCTGACACCATGTATATTACTGTACAGGACCTTTTACCTCCAACACCAGTGTGTAACCAGTTTCTGGCAATACCTGTCAATCAGTTTGGTACTACCCTTGTACCTGCATCTGTATTTAATGGAGGAAGTACGGACAATTGTGGCCATGTCTTTGTCAAGGTAAAACGCATGAATACACCAGAGGATGCTGCTTGTTTTAATCCTTCCAATGAAAATAACCACTTTGATGATTTTATACAGTTTTGCTGTGAGGATATAGCTAACAACAATGTCATGGTGATCATGAGGGTATATGACCTTCCACCAGTTCCTGGCCCGGTCTCTGATTTATACCTCCAGGGCCATTTCAACGATTGTATGGTGCAGGTCGAAGTACAGGATAAGTTTCCTCCACAGATCATATGCCCCAGCAATCTGACGATCAGTTGCGAGTTCCCATTCACAGCAGGAAATCTTGATGTTTTTGGATCAATCGCATTTGCTGAAGAGGATCGCGAACAGATCTGTATAGATGATCCTGGTGCTCCGGGCCCAGCCGGACCAGATTGTATTGGTCTGGATGGACTGGCTACAGACAACTGCCAGGTTGAAATTGAAGAAACAGATCCGGTTATTGAAATAGGAAATTGCGGTACAGGCACTATCACCAGGACTTTCGTAGCCACTGATGCCGGCGGATTGCAGGCGACATGCCAGCAAGTGATCACTGTCATCAACTACGATTTGTTTGCTGAAAATGATATCACATGGCCTTCCGACCTGACCACATTTGATGTCTGTGAACTCAATCTGTTGGATCCTGAAGATCTGGAATTACCCTACAGTGAACCAATCCTTCATGATGGAGCATGTGACATGGTCGGGGCTACCCACATGGATGATGTATATACTTTTTCAAATGCGGATAACGCATGCTATAAAATCCTGCGCACCTGGAAGGTCATAGACTGGTGCCAGTTGAACACCCAGACCGGTGGGATATGGACACATATCCAGGTGATCAAGGTAATGAATGCAGTAGCTCCTGTCATCGCACCAATCGCAGATCTTGATGAATGCTCCTTTGACCCGCAATGCGGTGGCCTTGTGATTGCCTTTGCGGCATCAGCCACAGATGATTGTTCTGCACCAGGTTCACTGACATGGAAATATTTCGTTGATGTGGACAACAACCAGTCATTTGATTACACTTCAGCGGAGATCACCGGAGGCAACATTGCATTTTCACGTAACCTGCCTATAGGAACACACCGGGTGATCTACAGCGTATGGGATCAGTGTGGCAATATCAGTACCCATGAGCAATTGGTCAATGTAAATAGTTGTAAGCCACCATCCGCAAAATGTATTCATGGATTAAGTACGAGCCTGATGCCAATGGATAATGATGGTGACGGCACCGCTGATTGGGGAATGGTAACCGTGCAGGCAAAAATGTTTGATGCCGGTAGTGACCATCCATGTGGCAATCCGGTTACAGTCGCTTTCAGTGCAGATCCACTTGATGTGTCCCGCGTATTTGATTGCAGCGACCAGGGTGTAAATGAGATTGAAGTTTGGGCTGTCGATGACCGTGGACTTACGGATTTCTGCCTTACGACGATTGAGATTCAGGACAACAGTGGTGTGTGTCCCCCAGAACAGGGTGGGACAGGCATTATCTCCGGCAATATAACAGTCCCTCAGGCAGGAGCCTTGTCAGGGGCTATGGTATACCTTGAGGGGAGCAACCTTGCCGGGATGCCTTCCGGTAGCAATGGCCATTTCGTTTTTCCAGCGATGTCTTTAGGAGGTGAGTACGTGGTTAAGCCTGTCAAGGAAGGTGATGTACGTAATGGTGTGACTACACTCGACATGGTCAAGATACAAAAGCACCTGCTGGGTATAGAAACATTTACCACTCCTTACCAGTATATAGCCGCTGATATCAATAATAGTGCAGGCGTAACAGCTATTGATATCATCCAATTGCGCAAACTTATCCTTGGGCTCTATAATGAATTTCCAAGCAATAAGTCCTGGCGCTTTATTGACAAGGCACATATCTTTCCTGACCCCCTCAATCCATGGTTGTCAGCATGGCCGGAGACTTATTCAATAATTCCGTTTGCAGGAAGCATGAATGATGTGGATTTTGACGCGGTGAAAATCGGAGATCTCAATCATACTGCAAATCTCCAGACTGGAAATGGAATGATAGTCCCCAGAGGTGGCCAGACCTGCGAACTTGAATATACTGTAAATCCACAACCGGACCAGAAGGTATTCAGGGTGGATATATACCTTGATGACGCTGTAAAATATAATGCCTTGCAGTTTTCATTTACCTGGGATCAATCAGGCTACAAAGTACTGGATTGGAATCCAGGTGAGTCCTTGACCCGTGAAGAGATACGGATGCCTGAACAAGCCGGGGAGAACGCATCACTTGCCACATTTTCAATCGAGGGATGGCAGGAGAATAAGATGCCTCTGTTAACCTTATGGGTCGAACAAACACCAGCTGCCATGGGCTATCCATTTCAGTTGTACCTCAACCCTGAACCAACTCAACCCCTTGCTTTTGTCGAAGGGAGCGAAGAAGCTTTTGCAGTCCGCCTGATTGACAACAAGCCAACAGCATCTATGATGCAAAACAGGCCAAACCCGTTTACCGATATGACTACCATCCTGATGGACAGTCAGCGTGAAGAGCCTGCGACACTGCGTATATATGACCTGCAAGGCAAGCTTGTCCTGACGAGGCCGGTTAACCTGGATAAGGGCACAAATGAATTTGTGGTGCGCAAGTCAGAACTGAAGTTGTCCGGTATATACATGTATGAGATAGAATCAGATTTTCAATATAGTACTAACAGAATGATAATAGTGGATTGATCAGGTGGGGACTGAGAACCCCACCTGCTTTTTACTCTTATTTTCTCCAGGGAAAAGAACATATAAAAGGGAAATACAGATCGTGTATTTACCCAATAAACCAAATGAATTATAATTAACAATTTCAATCGTATTAGTGATGGAAACACTACTCAAGTTAGTATTTACTCATTCAAACCGGACCATGGCCAGGATGATTGTCGCCTGTGTGATGCTTACAGGAGCGACTGCACACGTATCAGCAACACCTGACGAATGGTTGCCCCAGGTGATGGATGTCCAACTTACCTCATGGAATTTCTTTATGGAAAAAGGAGAGGTTGACGAGGTAGTCCCCGGATCATCAACGGTGGGTGCCCTGAGCTGTTTGCCTGATGTCAATATCTCACTTGGACAAGGCGGCTTTGCGGTCATTACAGCACTGACATTGGTCAACGCTCCAACTTATCCTGCCAATCAATACGTGGTGGATATCATGGGGCCACTGACCAATACAGTATACTGTGAGCAGATCGGGCAGGAACTGATGGTAGTCGTCACGGAGTTGCCGACTAACAACAGTTGCATGTCGACCATTCATGTCGAAGATAAGCTAAGGCCGGTACTTGTATGCACAAGCGACACTTTGCCTTGTAATACCGACATTGACTCGATTGATTTTGAAAGTTTAATAGAATCGGCGACAGATAATTGTGATGAAAACCTGAGCCTATGGCATTCGTATTCCATCGAAAATCTGTCTTGCAATCCGGATCACTTTACTCAGAAGATCACGGTCACCTGGACAGCTACGGATGACTATGGCAATAGTACTACCTGTCAGGATGTTGTCTATCTGGAGAAGCCAGCCATTAATGAAATTGATTTTCCGGATAATGTTACAGTGAGTTGCGTCAATGCAAATACGGATCCATCTGTTACAGGTGTTCCCACTTACAATGGCGAACCAGTCGGACAGTCATGCCAGATACTTGTATATCCCACAGATCAAACGGTGCTCATGTGCCCTGGATCAAAGAAGATCTTAAGGACCTGGACCGTTAAGGACTGGTGTTACAGTGGCCAGGTAACCCATGTACAGGAAATACTGGTTGTGGATAATACGCCACCGGTGATTACCTGTCCAGCCAATATTACCGTAAATGCCAATGCCGGATTATGCACCCATAAATATACACTGCCAACCCCAGTGGTATCTGATGCGTGCGCGCCTTCTAACCAGGTTAATATCAAGATAACCGTATATGGTATACCTGGGATATTCAGTCCGGGTCAAATGGTTACCCTCGGACTTGGGTCAACCTTGATCACCATGAGAGCCACGGATCCATGTGGTAACTCCAGTCAATGCATGTATACTGTAACGGTTAAGGACAACCTGCCTCCTGTGCTGATATGCCCGCCAAATGTAACTGTGGGTTGCACATCCAGCACCTTGCCCCCTACGACAGGTACCGCTACTGCTACAGATGTTTGTGATCCTGCTCCGGTGATCACCTATTCTGATGTCACTACAGCTTCTCAAAGTTGTGCCTCCAGCTATAATATCATGCGGACATGGAAAGCAACAGACAATAGTGGAAATAGTATTACTTGTATGCAGATGATTGCATTTGCAGATGTAGTCCCTCCGGTGATTACATGCCCTGCCAATGTAACAATACAGTGTACTGCAAGCACGCTTCCTGCAAATACCGGGACAGCAACAGCCACTGATCTTTGTGATGCTTCTCCTGCAGTGACGTTCTCAGATAACACTGTAGGTGGAAGTTGCCCACAGGAACGGACGATCAACCGTACATGGAGAGCCACAGATGATTGTGGAAATTCCAGTACCTGCGTTCAGGTGATAGTGATTGATGACAGTATCCCGCCTGTGATCACTTGTCCTCCAAATGTAACCATAGAATGTGCGGATAATTCTGATCCGGGAAGCACCGGGACAGCGACAGCCTCTGATAATTGTGATGCATCTCCGACAATCACACATACTGATGTTTCAGTCCCTAGTGGTCCGCAGACATTTACGATCAACCGAACATGGAAAGCAACAGATGACTGTGGTAACTTCAGTACCTGTCTTCAGCTTATTGTGGTGCATGATGAAACACCACCGGTGATTACCTGTCCGGCCAATGTGACTATACAATGTACAGCCAGCACTTTGCCTGCCAATACGGGTAGTGCCACCGCGACTGACAATTGTGATCCTGCCCCGGAAATTTCGTATACAGATGTAACCACTGGTGGCACTTGTCCACAGGAAAGGACAATCACCCGTACCTGGATCGCCACCGATGCCTGTGGCAATTCAGCTACCTGTGCCCAATCAATTTTTGTTGATGACAGTGTTGCCCCAGTAGTAACCTGCCCAGCAAATATTACTATACAATGTACTGCCAGCACATTGCCAACCAATACGGGTTCTGCAACAGCTACTGATAATTGTGATGGTACTCCAGTGGTGACCTTCACGGATGCGACTGTTGCAGGCGCCTGTGCGCAGGAAAGAACAATCACCCGCACCTGGAGAGCCACGGATGACTGTGGAAATTCAAGTACGTGCGCACAGATCATCCTTATTGATGACAGTGTTGCCCCGGTCATCACCTGCCCAGCAAATGTGACAATAGAATGCACCGCCAGTACTATGCCTGCAAACACAGGTACTGCTACAGCAACGGACAATTGTAATAACGCACCTGCAGTCACCTTCACCGATGCAACAGTCGCGGGGATATGTGCACAGGAAAGAACGATCACACGTACCTGGCTTGCAACTGATGGCTGCGGAAACTCAAGTACATGTAATCAGACTATCGTAGTCAATGACAGCCAGGCACCGGCGATCACCTGCCCTGCCAATGTAACTATACAATGCACTGCAAGTACGTTACCTGCCAATACAGGGTCAGCAACTGCAACAGACAATTGTGCTGCTGCACCAACAGTCACCTTTAGTGATGCAACTCTAGCCGGAGGATGCCCACAGGAAAGGACCATCACCCGCACATGGACGGCCACAGACGGATGCGGCAACAATACTTCCTGCATTCAGATTATAGTAGTAGATGACAGCCTGGCACCGGTTATCACATGCCCTGCCAACGTTACCATCCAGTGTAACACAAGCACACAACCTACCAATACAGGCTCCGCCACTGCGATTGATAATTGTGATGGATCACCAGCAGTCATTTTTACAGATGTGACTGCCGGAGGCGGATGCCCTCAGGAATTTGTGATCACGAGAACATGGAGAGCAACAGATGATTGCGGAAACTCAAGCACATGTGTGCAAATGATCGTAATAGATGACAGTACCGCTCCGGCCATTACATGTCCGGCCAATATTACCATACAATGCACGGCCAGCACTCTGCCAGCCAATACCGGTACCGCCACCGCTACAGACAATTGTGATGCAGTACCCATTTTGAACTTTACAGATGCTACAGTTGCAGGTGCCTGTGCGCAGGAAAGGACGATCACCCGTACATGGAGTGCCACAGATGATTGCGGAAATGTCAGCACTTGTGCCCAGATTATTTTTGTAGATGATAGTACTCCTCCAGCGATTACCTGTCCTGCAAATGTGACGATTCAATGTTCAGCCAGCACTATGCCGGCAAATACAGGTTCAGCCACGGCTACTGACAATTGTGATGGCGCGCCAACAATTACCTTCGGTGATGTGACAGCAGCCAATGGATGTTCATCAGAAGGATTTATCACAAGGACGTGGGTGGCGACCGACCATTGTGGAAACTCAGCTACCTGTGTACAGATTATATCCTTAGATGATAGCCAGGCACCAGCGATTACCTGTCCTGTAAATGTGACTATTGAATGTACAGCCAGCACGCTTCCTGCGAACACCGGTACAGCAACTGCAACAGATAATTGTGCAGCTGCTCCCGAAGTTACCTTCAGTGATGTGACTGTAGCAGGGGGATGTCCTCAGGAAAGAACCATCAACCGTACATGGACAGCGACAGATGGTTGTGGCAATAGTACAGCATGTGTGCAGGTCATTGTAGTAGACGATAGTACGGCACCTGTCATCACCTGTCCTGCCAATATCACCATCCAATGTGGAGAAAACACTGCACCTGTCAACACTGGTACAGCAACCGCAGTAGACGGTTGTGATGGGTCACCTATTGTAACCTCAGCAGATGTAACCTTAGGAGGTGGCGGAGGTTGCCCGGCAGAATATACCATCACCCGGACCTGGACAGCAACCGATCATTGTGGCAACTCAAGTTCGTGTACGCAAACTATTTTCATCGATGATAACCAGGCACCGGCGATCACCTGTCCTGCCAATATCACTATAGAGTGCAATGCAAGTACTGAACCTGGAAATACAGGAACAGCCACTGCCACTGACAATTGTGATGCTGTTCCAACCTTGGATTTCTCAGATGTAACTGCCGGCAACGGATGTCCGGAAGGGTATACCATCACGAGGACCTGGTCTGCTACAGATGATTGTGGTAATACAGGTACATGTATACAGATCATAACCGTTGATGACAATACAGCACCGCTGATCACCTGCCCTGCAAATGTCACCATTGAATGTACAGTGAACACTGCGCCTGCTAATACCGGAAGTGCTACTGCAACTGATGCCTGTGATGCTGCCCCAACGATAACATTCTCAGATGTTACTTTAGGAGGGTTGTGCCCACAGGAGCACACGATCACGAGGACCTGGTCCGCCACCGATGATTGTGGTAATACAGGAACTTGTCAGCAAACTATAGTTGTAGAAGACAATACAGCCCCTATTTGTGCAGCGCAGAATATCACTGTATCAGTAGGTGGAAACGGTATTGTTATCGTGCAACCTTCTCAGGTGGACAATGGATCATCAGATAATTGCGGTCCGGTAACATTGTCCCTGGCACCCAATACCTTTGATTGCACAGAATTAGGTGAGAACCTGGTGGTCCTTACCGTGACTGATTGTCCTGGTAATTCATCTACTTGCACTGCCATCGTTACGGTGGAAGAAGGTGGTGGATTACAGGCAAATTGCCAGAACGTGACTATATTCATCGATGCCAATGGTAATGCATCCGTTACGCCGGGCCAGGTGGATAACGGCTCAGGTGGTGGTTGTGATCCAGGATTGCTTGAATTTGATTTGTCACAGACAGATTTCAACTGCGCTGACATTGGTCAGAACATAGTCACCCTTACGGTTACAGATCAAAATGGAAACACAGCAACCTGTACGGCCATTATTACAGTGATAGATGCAATGCCGCCAGTCATTTCTTGTCCGGCAAATATCACTGTGGATTGCCATACGGTTACTGATCCGAACAATACTGGTCAATTTGGAAATGCAACAGCAACAGATAATTGCCCTGGTGTCACGATCACAGAAACACATGTCGTCAACCTGAATGATTGTAATGTAGGGACCATTGTGAGGACCTTTACAGCAACTGACGGATCCGGCAATACAGCAACGTGTATACAGACGGTCACGGTCAACAATCCGAATCCATTAGATTCGGGTGATATCACATGGCCACCATCACCAGCCAGTGTCAATATCTGTAATTCTACAGCACCAGAGAATATTCCAAATGGAGTGCCTGTGATAGACCCAACGGCACTGCTGTGTGCTGATCCTGTGATTACGCATGTGGATGCAGTACAGATGATTGTCGACAATAACCCGAATACACCTTGTAAGATTATCACCAGGACATGGACCATTGTAGACAATTGTCAGCAGAATGGAGTCTTTGTATTTGTGCAAACGATCAATGTCAATGACCCTACGCCGCCTGTATTTACCAATATCAATGACATGACGAAAGTTGCCAATTCAAATTGCGTTGCTTTCTTTACTGTGATTGCGTCATCTACGGATTGTGCCGGGGTATCCATAACCAACAACTCTCCTTATGGAACTAACACTGGTGCAAATGCAAGTGGTAACTATCCGATTGGTTCTACCACAGTCATCTTTACAGCTACTGACGGTTGTGGGAATACCTCTACTATGGATGTGGTACTCACTGTCACTGATCCGGATCCTACCCAGATGCAGTGCCAGAAGACGCTTGTATTCCTGCCTCCTGAAACGGAGATCACGATCCCAGCCGATACTTTTGTAATCTTCCTCGAAGGGAATTGTACCAATGCAAATGATTTTATTATCAGTTTTTCCGGCACGAATCCTTTTGATACCCTTAAGACTTATGATTGCGGTGATGTAGGTGTATCTACCTTTGGCTTGTGGATGTGGAATGAGGCTGGTACAATGATCATCGACAGTTGTACTACAGCGGACCTCGATCTCCGTGATCCAAATGACTATTGCCAGGATGGATTGGTGTTGTGGGGAAATGTGGAAAATGAAGATGGACTTGATGTGAGCGGAGTAGAGGTGAGCATACTCAATGCACCTATGGCTCCGGATACTACAGATCAATCTGGCCAGTATCTTATAGAAGGTTTAAACCAGGGCATTGGGTACAATGTTGCTCCTTTTGATGATGAAAATCACAGGGAAGGGGTGTCGACACTTGACCTTGTCCTGATCCAGAAACACCTGCTCGGAAAGGCCAGGCTGAATTCACCTTACAAGATCATTGCTGCAGATGCCAATAAGAGTGGAAACCTGACGGCATTCGACCTGCTGGAGATCAGGAAACTCATCCTGGGTATCACCACTAGGTTTGCCAGCAATACTTCCTGGAGGTTTGTCGACAGGCAATTCTCCTTTGCGGACCCTTATAATCCGTTTACCCCCGCATTTCCGGAATCTATATGGATAGACAGTGTTAGTGGTGGTATCGATACAGCTGATTTTGTGGGAATCAAAATAGGTGATGTCAATGGATCTTATTTCTTATCACGTGCTTCCGGTTCACAAATCAGGCCACGCAGTGGGTCAACCTATGGTTTGTCTGTTGCTACTATCAAAGATCAGGTCAATGGGCAGTCAAGGATTGAAGTCACAGTGGCGCCTGATCAAGGGAAGATAGATGGTTTACAGTTTAGTCTTTTTGCAGGAGAGTTGACTGCCGGGCAACTGAAAGATGTAAGTTCTGCGCTGCTGACAGATGACCAGTGGTTTTACAATCCGGATACAAGGACTATCAATGTGAGCTGGTCGTCAGGTACTGAGGAAGAGCTGAGTGGAAAAGTGATGCTCTCCATCCCTGGA
>WBZX01002240.1_pt1 | contig 13403 bp, 14 predicted proteins | sample 5204211 | NCBI WGS metagenome assembly WBZX01 (sample SAMN12344362, study PRJNA552823) | activated sludge metagenome | biome: Activated sludge suspended growth; feature: Nitrification reactor; material: Wastewater; isolation source: activated sludge from nitrification reactor of wastewater...
GAACCATGTACCCGCCCATATCGCTGCCCGGCAGGCGAAGAGTGCAGCGGCACGTAGTGAAACACAGAGTAAATCTCGTTGCGCTTCAACTCATTCAAGACAGCCTGCCGATCAATCTCCGGTGCCAACATCACGTAGTACATATGCGCGTTATGCTGGCACCCCTCCGGAACAACCGGCCGACGAAGGATGCCTTTCACTTCCAGCGGCTCGAGCAATTCGTGGTAACGCGCCCAACTTGCTAGGCGATCATTGGTAATTCTCTCCGCCTCTTCCAGTTGGGCCCAGAGGAATGCTGCAATAAGTTCCCCGGGAAGGAAGGATGAGCCAACTTCCTGCCAAGTGTACTTATCCACCTCACCCCGGAAGAAACGGCTGCGATCCGTGCCTTTTTCTCGAATGATCTCTGCACGCAATGCCAGTTCAGGATCGTTGACCAACAACGCCCCACCCTCGCCGGAGATCACGTTCTTCGTCTCGTGAAAGCTGTACGCCCCCAAGTCGCCAACGCTACCAAGAGCGCGCCCCTTGTAGCTGGACATAACGCCCTGCGCTGCATCCTCTACCACCTTCAAGCCATGCCGGCAAGCGATCGCCATGATGGCATCCATCTCGCACGCAACCCCCGCGTAGTGCACCGGCACGATTGCTCTGGTGCGCGAAGTAATGGCTGCTTCGATCAAGCGCTCATCAAGATTCAGCGTATCCTCGCGAATATCGACAAAAACCGGCACACCGCCGCGCAAGACGAACGCATTGGCAGTGGAGACAAAAGTGAACGACGGCATGATGATTTCGTCACCCGGCTGGATATCCAGCAACAGGGCCGCCATCTCCAACGCTGCGGTACAAGAATGGGTCAGCAGCGCCTTGGCACATCCCGTCCTCTGCTCAAGCCATTGATGACACCGTTTGGAGAACGGGCCATCGCCGGCCAGCATATTGCCGAACTTAGCTTCGGCAATATAATAGAGTTCCTTGCCGGTCATGTAGGGCTTGTTGAAAGGGATCTTCTCGTTATTCAATTTCAACCCCCACTAAAAAATTGCTGGTTGAGTCACTTCTGGCACTCCATGATGCAGTGCGTGTAAGGAATCCAAGCCTGATGACGCACCGCTACTGTGGGGGCCTTGAACACGGCAAGTGCGAGAGCCTCGTATCCTCCCTTGTCCCGCACGTTCTGCCCCCGGTCGTGCCGAACCAGAAAACGTGCGATAGAACTCTGCGATGGATCTAGGCAGGGATCAACGGTTAGCAATCGACCTCCAGGCTTTAAGGCTTGGTGAGCTAATTGCAATACGTTCAGGGCGACCTGATCGTGGAGGTGGTGCAGCAAACCGATAGCCAATACCACGTCGAACTTGGGTAATCCCTCAAGATCATCGACCTGGAGTTGTTTGCAATGGAAATGTCCCAGCGGCCCGAAAGCATTTTCAGCGCTTTCGATATATGCCTCGCTGATATCAAATCCCCAATAATTGACATCGGGCAGATAAGCGAGGATGTCCGCAGGGCCACAACCAATATCGAGAATTGCCATCCGCGAAAACGGACGAACAAACTGCGAGACAAAATTCGTCCTGAACTTATGCGCCCCCATCAGCAACTGAAAAGAAGAATAGACTCTCGGATGGGACAGAATGGCTCTGATGCCATTGGTAACCTGCGCCATCAGCACATCTCCACATCAGAGATTTTTTGTATGCTGCAATCGATGATGGGCTGCAACATTGCGGGCACAAGCCCTAGGAGGTAATGCATTCGCAAGCGAACCAGCCCCGAAAGAAATCGTCGCATGCCAGGGGAGCGCCGTGCCGCGAAGTCAGGATCGGAGACAATGCGCCCAAGCGTAGAGACCAACATGGAACGATTGAAAGTCACCCTGAACTCCGACAATCGCCGAACAAGCCTCAAGACTTGTAACACATTGATCCAATTGATGGATTTCCAAACACCAAATGGGTTGGGCACCCTCTGGCTGCCGAATATTTTCCGCCCCATCAGCTTTTCCGTAAGGCGTTTTGAGAAAAAAGTAGGGATGTTGAAGTGTGGCTCGTACGGAAAAAGGTAATTTGGACACGTAAATCGATAGATTGCTCCGACCGTAAGGCTCCTTCCCACGGTCCCCAAGACGCGCGCAACGTCATCCACGTGCTCCATCACGTTAACCGAAAACGCATAGTCAAAGCAGTTGACCGCAGCAAGACTTTCGGCTGGCAGTTCAAGAATCGTGGGGCAACACCCTTGGGAACGAGCCTTGTTCAGAACCATCTGGCGCATCTGGTCAAAATGCGAAAAGCCCTCCCCGGTTGGCTCAAGTGCGGTAACCTCAAACCCTTCTCTCATCAACTGGCAACTTAGAAGCAGCGAGCCAGCACCAACCTCAAGAACCTTGGCCCCCGGACGCAAACGCTCTAGGTCAGAATCGATATAACGCCGACCAAATAGCGCTTCCGCCGCATAGGTGTCAAACAAGGGCAATAATTCAGGGGCTATGTTGACAAACTCTGGGCGAACTATCGCTAACCAACCCTCGATAGCGAATGCCTTCCGTCCGTCATGCATCCGCAGTTACCCCAAGGACGATTCCACTAAAGATCAGCAAGACAGCAACAAGCTTTGTCGTGGTTAGGGCTTCCGACAGAAAGAACCATCCCCCGAGCAAAACCATGGCGAAGGTAACCCCGATGTAAACAGGGAATGCAACGTTCAATGGCAGTTTGGTTACGACAAACAGCCAAGCAAAAGATGCAACGAGTGCTGCAGCGTATGCGGAAAGAATCACCGGATCCATCACGAACTTCACAAGATGTTGTGAAAAGCTCAATGTCGAGAGTTGGTCTGTGGTGCCTGATCGCCACTTCACAATGATCTGGCTGTAGGAAACGAGAACCGCGATGGGCAGAATCAATAAATAATTTTTCACTTTGTGCCTGTTGTTGCAGAGCCTGCAAACATCAATGTATTCAAGAAGTGCGCTGGATAAAGACTTCCCATCCTCCTACGAGTCCGTATGATTCTTTGAATACGTATCCAGGAATCTTTAGCATGTGAGCAACGAGTGTCCTGAGAAAGTGTTGCCCGAACGTTGTCTCTACGATCGATGGAGTCGATCTAATTGTCTGGTATTTGCCCACAAGCGGCAGCGCATTGGTTACGTTGTTCCAGAATCTGGCCCCCAAATCGTGAACATGTGCAGGATAAGTAAAATCGAACGGTACCCCAAACATCTTGGCCAAGCTCGACAAAGGCGCCACATAAGGGGTTCTAGCATAAAACACCCCACGTGGTTTCAGGGAATAAAATAGCTTAGTCAATACGTCCCGCGGCTCTGGAACGTGTTCGATAACTGCACTTGCAACCACCAAATCCATTGACTGTTCTGGAATATCATCCAGACTCTCAGGACGGGAAATTAGTATTCGTTCATCAGAAGCATCAATGGTCGTCCTATCGTAGTCAACCAACGTAATGCTGACCTTTTCTGCCCCTTGCGCTAATAATCTAAGGGCGAGTCGAATTGAAATAGATCCGTCGCCACCACCATAATCAAGAATGCAAAGATCCCGTCCAGTAATATTTCCCAGCGAAGACCCAGCATGCCGCTGGATGTGACAAGCCATGCGGTCCGGGGTATCCAAGGTGACTTTTTCATCCTTGTCATCATAATAATGCGAATAGTATTTTTCGAGCGCCTTTGGCTCGGGCATCCTTGATGCAGACGCGCCATGGCAACTGTGACAATACAGGAGAGAGACCTCTGGCACTTCCTGCAATATGGCGATTGGCTGTCTCGTCATTGATGCACAAAATGGACATGAATTTCCTGGCGCCATCAAGTCCTGATCCGATAGGTGAGTCGAGTGATGAAATAAGGTTGCCTTCAAATTGGTCCCCAATGACATTAATGTTTTTCGTATTTCCTAAAGGCCTTTTTTAGCCTCAGCTTCTTCGCTTAAATAGGCTTTCTCAAGTTCCAGAAGGTCTCGCCTTCGTGTTTTCAATCGCTTGGCTGGAATTCCAAAATATATCGACCATGGATCAGTATCCTTGGTAACCATAGTCATAGCACCAACGGAAGTACCTTCGGCCAATCTAACTCCAGGCAAAATGATCGAAGATGCTCCGATAATGCAATGCCTGCCAATATGTACGGGCTGTTTTGTCTCTTTTTTGTAACAACTAGGGACGGTTGGATTGGTCAAAGATATCCCGGAATAGTCATCACTTTGGGAAAACACTTGGCAACCATAAGCCAGACCGGAGAAATCTTCCATTACAACGCCTTTTTCTCCTCCTGCAACGTTACAGAATACTGCGATATGCACATTACGACCGATTGAGACCTTGCCTGATATCACACAAAAATCATCAATTCTAGTGTTATCACCGAGGTCTATTTCATTATGATTATAGATGCTGGCCTTATCACTAACCAGCACATTATTTCCCAACGATTTGAACCCTAATCTTTCCAACTGCTCACGCGAGTAAAAAGCCATAATTTCTCCCTTGACTACTCAGCCCTTTGAACTGAGTCCACTCTTGTATATCTCTCGAACAATCGTGTATGGCCTTTGCTTTATTTCAATAAACATTTTTGAAAGGTAAATACCCACCACCCCAATGAAACAGATCACCATCCCGCCCACCAACCAGATTGAGGCTAGCACCGAAGTCCAACCACTAGGCGGCTTGGCAACGAAGAACCAACTTAGCACCAAATATCCGACAAAAAACGTTGCGGCCATCGCAATAAACGCCCCTATATTAAAAATCCAAACCAGAGGAGCATTGCTAAAAGAGGTAATGGCGTTAACCGCAAGAGATATCTTCTTGTGAAAGGTGTAAGTAGATTCGCTGAACCCATGCTTTCTGATTGCTTGCGGTTGCTGATCAAATCCCGTTAGATGCCAAACGCCGACAATGAACAATTCACGCTCCTCATGCAACAATAGCGCAGCGACATATCTTCGGGTCATCAACCGGGCCGTTACCATATGCTGCGGCAAATTCATCCCGCTGACAAAATTCAAGAGACGGTAGAACCACTCTCCACTGATTCGCTCGAACCAACCACCCCTTCTTCTCTCCTGCACACCATATACCACGTCGCACTTTTCGCGCTCCATCTGTTCCATAAAACTCAGAAGCCATTCTGGCTCTTCTTCGAGATCAGTATCAATCAGAAACACCCGCTCTCCACTGGCATTGGAAAGCCCCGTCATCATCGCCTTGTGATGACCGAAATTTCGAGACAGGTCTACGACAACAACATGGCAATCGCTTTCGGTAAGTTGTACGGCCAGATCGAGGCTAGTGTCTGGCGATCCATCATTCACCAAAATAATTTCGTAGTCGTCGCCGACGAGTTGCCTGGCCACAGCACTGGCTCGTTGATGGAACTCGGCAATGTAGGAGGCAGACTGATATAGGGTTGCAACGATCGATAACTTCATGGGCGCACATACCTCATTTAGTGGCGGGCGTCATTACTGCAGATGAAGGGCAAATGAGAACGGTAACTCAATGAGCAAACTCACCGCAGAGTTGCGGATATTCGGAGCACCCACCGTCACGTCCTGAATGCGCCGAATAATGTCTTGACCTACCGGCACCGTCAGTCACTGTACCCCTGTGGAGTCTTGATCCGATTACGGTTACGCCAGTCATTCTTGGTAAACTGCATATCGTCGTAGAGGATGAACTCATTGACAGCGGCGATTATGTCGAAATATCCTTTCCAAGGGATGTAGTTCGACTGGAGGATGGCAACTTTCTTCATTTTGACTGGAACAGGGTGAAATTCTTTTTGTGATCGAAATTTGCGTGACAATAGTCCCGTTCTAAATAGGGCATGGTACCTGCCTCTTGTCTTCCCCGTTCGATATTAGAGGCGGTTTTCATAAGTTCCTTCAACTGCTCTGGCTGATTCTGGAGTTCGCTTTCCGCATAAGCCACTGCATTGTCGAGAAGCAATTCAAACTCGGAACATTGCCTCGCGATAAAGCCAAAGTAATAGAGATACGAAAATGGTGGGGCCAACAGCTTTGGGGTGGAATAGGCCACCATCGAAGAAACATCGAGCGATGGAATGATGCTGTGAAGTGGATCCTTGCGGACTTCTTCCAGAATCGGGGCGATTCTAGCACTCATTGATACCGCGTATTTTGCGTAGCGATGCTGGCTTTGAAAAGTTGTATAGCCTACTAAAAGCAGGGTAACCAGCACTACCCAGTAACGCACCTTCTCATTGGCCAACATCTCAATCATCACTACCAATCCCAAACTCAACAGCACACTCACGCCGTAGTCATAGTAGTTCTTTTGCGAGAACATAAACCCTGCAACGATGTGAACATTGACCGACGCCAACGCGGCCATAGCAAGCCAGCCAAGCGCGGCACCTTGGAATTTGGAGGGACGTGCCCATTTGAAAAAAATGATCAATGCACCAAAGAACCAGAGGAGCATCAGTACCAATGGGATTTGAGGACGTCTGGTCTCAAATAAAAGGTGGCTCGATTGACGGATAACGTTGTCTGGCCGGTAAAGCCCACCCAAAAGAAAGAGCAGCGTCAGCCCTAACGAAAAAGTGAGAAATATTGTGAGAGATACAAGAACAGTTCTACCGGGACTACTAGTAGATCTGAACTTTGTTACGACAATCCACTGCGCTGCAACCAACCCCAGCAAGAAAACATACGGCACCGCCACATGAAAATACAAGAATGGCAGCGGCACAAGGAGAATCCACGCTTGACGTAGTCGCAAAAACCCATACACCGCAAGTGCAAGCAAGAAGTACGATACCTGCGGATTAGGCGTGCGCAATATGGTTGGGTAATATTCGTGACCTGCCATAAAAATGGCACTACCGTCATAAGGACCCAGAAGGTACGAAACAAGAGGATTGGCGTAATTAAAAAGAACGGAGGAAAGGCAGATAAGCATAGCGTACGCCAACGCCCTATCTGCCCCAAAGTTAATGCGCTTTAGCGACAAGAAAACTAAATAAAGCGTAAGCGGGAAAAAAATCGTATCTGAAATTAGGTTCTGGACTGCACCAGAAAAGCCAATCTGATGCAGAACCCAATAGAGATAGAGGGAGTAATAACCTGGGCTATCCTTCGCTCCAAGCACTCCTTGCCACGAAAGATAGGTCTCTTCATCCCAGCCGTTAACAAAAACAAAGGCTTCGCTCTTGAAAAATACCCACCACTCAGGTACAAGAACAGCAATCAATATCACCCAGGAAAGTATATTGAGAGTCCGGCCTCTCCAGTCAATCCGGATCATTGGGCGCCTTTAGTTTCCTTTGGTACCCTTAGTGAATAAATATATCCCCAGGCTGCAGCAAGTATGAGATTAAAGGTCACAAGACGGAAAACAGCAAAGAACAAACCGTAGACAGCCATTGTCAGGAGGACCATGCGCACGATTGTCCGCGCATCGGATTCCGTCTTCAAAGACGAAAGCCCCGATAACACGGGTCCGAGGAGCGTGGCAAAGTAAGCAAACAACCCCGTCGCACCACCGACCATCAGAATATAGAGTGGCCAATTATGGACATAGCCCACCGACTGGTAGAGAGATTCTCCCTCAGTAGTTTCCCAGCGCATTTCATGCTTGACACCCAACCCATTGCCCAGGAAAGGGTGATCCAGGAACATTTGCCACGCGATTCGGTATTCTTCAATTCGCGTGCTGACATTCCCGTCAACCTTATCCGGGGCCACGCCGGACAACTCCGGAGCCACGCCGGACAGTTCAATTCGGAAAAGGGTATCAATCGATTCAATCAACCAACCCATGCGCCCAATCCATACCCTATCCATTCCAGTCCCAACGATGAATACAAGGCCTGCTGCTCCCAAGCAGCACATTAGCCAAGCCATTTTCAGAAGCCTGTCCCTGCGGCAAACGACAACAAATAGTGCAAAAATACCAAGGACTAGGAGAGCACTCGAAAGCATACTCCGCGTGAATGTCGTCAAAATCGCAGCCAAGCTGACGAGGGACAGACACATTCCCGGCAGGGTCCCTGCCACACCTCTCGCAAATACTGCAACCACAAACCCTGCCACCATACCGACAGGCAAGATGGCATCCGTTGAGCGCTGAACCTGCATTGTAATTCGGTCCAGCAACGGCCCATGGGCTGAATCCGGATGATCCATGGCGACCTGCTTCGAAACCCGCAGTACCTCGCCATCAATGGTGAGATTCCAGTATGGCTGCCACAATGAATTTGCAAAGTAGTAAGCAACGACATAGCCAACCATCAAGGCAATCAAAGCAGCAACCGAGCAACCGAGCCAGAAGTGCCTCTCCCGATCGTGGCCTAACAAAATCGCGACCGGCACAAATGCAAGAACAAACAGGAACGGAACCACGCCACGGAGCCATTCAGCAAGGGAGACCTGATTTAAATGGGCAACGACCAGATTGATCGCCAGCAATCCGCACATTGAGAGAACGAACCAGCCGAAGGTCCGAAGCAATGAACCCATGCCGTGATTATTCAACTGCCTGAGAACTGCACCGAAAAATACGACTGCAAGCAATACTGCAAAAAAAGCTTCTTGCAGTCCAATCGACGGAGGGGTTGGGCGAATCGCAAACGCCATCGGAAACAGCGCAAGCAAGCCGAACCAGGGAGAAAATAGAGTCAATAGGACAATAAATGCCGCTACCGCAATGCCCGCCAAGAAAATACCGCCTGCTTCCTGCATAAGAAAGCTTGCTGCTATCGAGGCGCTCGCAATGGCTATCCAGGGAGGCGTGTTGTCAACATGCCGACTTAATTGATTGAACAGGCCGGGTGTCATGATCGAATCGCCAGGAAACCAGCGTCGGTCTGTCCAACGATGCGGGCTGGTGCGCCGACCACAACCGAATGATCAGGCATGTCTTTGAGAACTACTGCTCCAGCGCCTATCTGGCAACTGTCACCGATTTTTATATCTCCGAGTATCTTTGCCCCTGCTCCGATATAACAGTTGTCGCCGATTGTCGGGCACTTGTTCGTCTCCGGCGAAACGAAACCTTCGGAAGCGCCGATGGTGATGCCCTGGCCAATCACACAACCTCTGCCAATGATCGCATTGGCATGTACTACAACGCCAATTGCACCGTAGGCAAAAATTGAACTGTCTCCGATCGATGCTGAAGAAGGAATATAAGAGTTGTACAAGAAAAAGATGAGGTTACGGATCAGTGTTGGCACGAGCGGAATATGCCTCCTGTAACACCAATTTCCTATGCGATAGAGTTGGACGGCATTCATTTTCAGAATCTCAAATTACGCAAATCGGCTGGGCGCAACCGAAGGGCAACGGCTGCCAGAATGATCAACGAAACCATGTAAAGGATGGGAACAAAGACGCTCATTTCCTGTAGCCATATGATGCAAGGAGACATAAGAACGACCCAATACATCGCGCCCGAATGGAGACGTGGCTGACAGCAGGCATGCAATACCAGTGCATACGCCGAGAATCCCAGCGCATAGAAGATCACCGCTTGCTTCAGCTCATGGACAAAAAAGACCGCAACCACAGCCAGTAATCCGACCGTCAAATTGGCAATCATTACCTGTCGACGCGAGCCACAGGCGAGGAGGTAGCGTTCCGAGACAACCGCCCAGTAAAGCACCGGAAGACTGGCGACCAGTACAAGGTACGGACTGAGTTTCGGCACCATCCATGCGAGCAGGTACCCGAATACGCCAAGAATTGAGAAGTAAAGGAGCGAGGCTGACATGATGGTCTTGAACAGCGCTTCCCGTCGCTCGCCGCCGACAAAGGCGACGAATATCGCTTTGGTGTTCAGGGGGAACAGACTTGTCGCCGATTGAATAACGGACGTTACGACCCGGAACAAGCCAAGGTCTCTAACTGGAAGGGTTTTGGAGAGAATGTACGGCAATATGTTTGTAAGCAGATTAAAAACGAGTGTGACCGAGACCATGCGAGGCAATATGACAAACATATTACCCATGGTGGATAACAATTGCTTGCCAGGGGGCAACCTAGAGCCTGAGGAGATAAGCCCAAGGGCGGCAAGAAGCCCGGGAACGAGATTTGTCCAGACGAGTACATCAACAATGCTTAACTGCCAATCAGCCTGCATCTTGAGCGCCAGCAAAAGACCGAAGACCCCGAGAAAAACGACTAGATAAACAAGAAGCCTGAGTTGCTGACGAAGCGCATACATCGAAAGCAAGCAGCAGGAACTAACCAGCATCACGCCGAGCAAAAGCGGGTTGCCAATTGGATTAATGCTGTTGGTGATGAGAAACAGGAGCATTACCACCCCCCCCATCAGCAACGACGTTGCAAATACATAGCGCCCCTCAACATGGCTTATCAATGGTTCATTGACAATATCCGTGAGTTTCTGAAAAACGAAAACAAGGATGTTCGCCTGAATGAAAGCTCCATAGGACTCCAGCCCATAGAGTGCTGGGACGACAAAATTCACCAGCATTCCACTTAGAAGAGTCAATGCCTGTATGGCAACGTTAATCACTCCGCATAGCTTTCAGCCAAGGGGGCAGCACTTACTAAAATTCAATTTGTATAGAAAACACCTAGACACCGGACATTCCAGCCGACGAATCATGCGGCCGACGATTTTCTGGACAGCACACCCTTGGTGTCTACGATGACACTTCGGCCAATACCTGACCAATCCACCTGCAAGAACTGGCGGTGATCTACGAGAATGACGATGATGTCGGCCAGCGCGCAAGCCTCTTCGAGATCCATCAACTCGACCTGACTGGATAACGCAGCAGGCAAGGTATCAATGTTGGGTTCTACTGCGATAATGCGGCCAAGCCCCTTTTCAGCGAGAACCTTGGTGATTTCCAGCGCTGGACTTTCCCGCAAATCATCGATATCCGGCTTGAAGGCTAGACCGAGACAGGCAATTATCGGATTAGTCAAGTTACGAGCGGCATCAAGCACTTTGCCAATAACAAATTCCGGTTTGCTGTCATTTACAAGGCGTGCAGTACGAATAATTCGAGCCGAGTCCGGTGCAGAGTCCACTATGAACCATGGATCTACCGCAATGCAATGCCCACCCACACCAGGCCCGGGCTGCAGAATATTTACTCGCGGATGACGGTTCGCCAGCCTGACAAGATCCCAGACGTTAATATTCAACTCATCGCAAATGAGCGACAACTCGTTGGCAAAGGCAATATTTACGTCACGGAATGAGTTCTCAGTCAGCTTGCACATTTCTGCCGTGCGCGCATTCGTGATCAAGCATTCGCCCCGTACAAAGATCCTATAAAGTGATTGAGCCCGTTTAGCGCACGTTTCGGTCATCCCGCCAATTACCCGATCATTTTCTACGAGTTCCTGAATGACTTTTCCGGGAAGCACTCGCTCCGGGCAATAAGCAACATTGATATCTGCGCTTCCTCCTGCTTGCTGAGGGAATGACAAGTCAGGCCGTTCTTCGGCCATCCAGGCAGCAAGTTGCTCAGTTGTTCCTACTGGCGAGGTTGACTCAAGGATAACTAGGTCACCTTTCTTGAGAACCTTCGCAACTGAACGCGCAGCTGCCTCGACATAGTCGAGATCAGGTTTGTGGCCGTCCTTGAATGGCGTGGGCACAGCGATCAAATAGGCATCCGCCCGTTCAGCCCGAGTTGTCGCTCGTAGCTTACCTTGTCGAACAACCTCATGAACCAGTGCATCAAGGTCAGGCTCAACTATATGAATACGGCCACTATTGATTGTCTCAACTGCATGAACGTTGACATCAACGCCAATCACTTCAATCCCGCGGCTAGCAATAACTGCTGCAGTAGGGAGACCGATATAGCCAAGTCCAATCATTGAAACCGATTTAAATTCGTTTTTCATTGCTTTCCGATTCTTTCGATAAGTATCTTTGAAATTCTTTGAGCCGATTTACCGTCTCCGTAAGGATTGTGTGCAAAGCTCATACGCTCGTAGGCTTTTTGATCTGACAACAACTCACTCAATGCCTCAAATATCTTTTCACTATCTGTCCCGACCAGCCTAACAGTACCAGCCTCCACCGCCTCTGGACGCTCCGTGGTGTCTCGCATCACCAATACCGGCTTTCCGAGCGAGGGCGCCTCTTCTTGAATCCCACCGGAATCCGTAAGAATTATGTGCGCCTGATTCATCAAGTAAACGAAAGGAAGGTAGTCTAGCGGTTCAATAAGATGAACATTTAAGATGTCAGATAGCAGTCGCCTGACCGGTTCTCTGACATTCGGATTTAAATGTACTGGGTATACAATTTCGACGTCAGGAAACTCTCTAGCTAACTCAACTAAGGCCTTGCAGATACGCTCGAACCCACCACCAAAACTTTCTCTTCGATGGCCGGTTACGAGAACAAGCTTGCGATCCAGATTAAGAAATTTAAACTCATTTTCGAATCTCTTTCGAAGCATCGGTTCACTTTCCAGTTTCGCAACAATGGTAAGCAATGCGTCAATTACAGTGTTGCCTGTGACAAATATGTTCATATCATCACAACCCTCGCGTAGAAGGTTCTCGCGCGAAACATTAGTGGGCGCGAAATGCAACTGGGCAAGAACTCCAGTCAGTTTTCGGTTGCCCTCTTCGGGCCAAGGCGAATAGATATTCCCTGTACGCAACCCAGCCTCGACATGCGCGACCGGAATCTTGTGGTAGTAGGCAGCCAGCGTTGCTGCGAACGTAGTCGCCGTGTCTCCGTGAACTAGGACAACATCAGGTGGCTCGTTCTGGAAAAGATCATTCAGCCCACCAAGAATTGCAGCTGTCACACCTGCCAAGTCTTGGCCGGGCTTCATGATCGCAAGGTCAAAGTCCGGTTTGATCTCAAAAAGGTCCAGCACTTGATCCAACATCTGGCGGTGCTGACCAGTCACGCACACTTTAGTCTTGAAATTTGTAGGCATTGACATTAACTGCTTCACAACCGGGGCCATTTTTATAGCCTCCGGTCGCGTTCCAAATATGCACATCACGCGAATTGACACACCACCTCCCATCCGTAGATGCCGACGCAACAAACTAACTCATGGCTCTTGGTCAAAAAAATCATGGATCGCACCACAGTCAGATTTCTTAACATAGAGTTTACCGACAGGTCCGAATGAATGACATCACTTGCTTTTTACTCATTCAACCGTAACTGATTTCGCCAGATTTCTTGGCTTGTCCACATCCGTGCCCTTGACCAGCGCCGCGTGATAGGAGAGCAGCTGTAGCGGAATCACGTGCAGGATCGGTGACAGTTCGCCGTAGTGCTCAGGCAGGCGCAGGATATGGACGCCTTCCGATTCGGGAATTTCCGAATCCTTGTCGGCGAAGACATAGAGTTCGCCGCCGCGCGCCTGGACCTCCCTGAGGTTGGACTTC
>WBZX01002241.1_pt1 | contig 13400 bp, 10 predicted proteins | sample 5204211 | NCBI WGS metagenome assembly WBZX01 (sample SAMN12344362, study PRJNA552823) | activated sludge metagenome | biome: Activated sludge suspended growth; feature: Nitrification reactor; material: Wastewater; isolation source: activated sludge from nitrification reactor of wastewater...
CGATCAATTGGATCGACTTGCGAACTCACCCAGCAGCCAGTCTGCACGCTGGTCCGAGCCGGGCTGTCCCTCGACGTTTTGCCAGCCCTTCGCAGACGTGAACATTGCCAGGGCTGAGTTGCTGTGGGCACGCCCGGTCCTGCTTGAAGGGATCAAACAAAAGGTCGATGCGCGAGTGGTTCCATTGTGGGACACCTATCTCAAGGGCGGGTCTCCACCGATGGACCTCACGGCGTCCTTCGGAGCAGATTTTCAAGCCGCAGGTGTGACCTCCTCCTCAGCTCAATATCTCGTCGGCGGGCTCCGCCGCCACCTTGAACAGAACCCTGAGTCGATACCCCGTGGAACCTCACGTGCTGTCGATTTCACCCCCCAGCTGTCGGCCGAACGGCTTGACCTCGACCGGCCGAAGGGAGTGAGGGAAATGAACTTTTTCTCCGGCATACCGGGCAACCTGGCGGGGGGTGTAGGAAAAGACCAGCTCTCGAACCCGATCGGAGCCATGGCTTCGCCGCAAAACGACTCGCGGGACGCCACGATTCATGCCGATCTGGCACAGCATCCAGACGGAACGATCGCCGTGACTCCTTCCGTCCGATTCACGGTCATGGATACGGTGGACCTCTGTCCCGGTCATTGCGGGGGAACCCCCGAGCAAGTCGCCACAGTTCCACTCTCGCGCTTCGAGGCCACGGCACTCACGGGGGATGTGCCGTTTGTCGTCGAATTCGACGCGCCGGCGACGGCTCTGTCGCCATTTTCGGTTCAAGGCCGAGTCTCAGGACAGACACCTGCTGAACAGGAACACATGATTCCCCCTATGGAAACGACTGAGCAATGAGGGGCGACAGACGAGAAAGGATCGGCCAGGCATGAGCGGTTTTTCCGGTTCCCCCAAACTCCTCAAAGGCGGCATCGTCTTAATCGATCCGGCCACGGCGCAGGTGCAACGGATCATTGCGCTGCAATACAACCCGGAGTCACTCAGCCGTACGCTCCAAGCACAGGGTGTCAGCGAGGGGGGAGATCGGTCGGAGGCGCTCCGGCTTAAAGGGCCGGCGGTGGAGACCATCAAGCTGGATGCGGAAATCGACGCGACCGATGACATGGAAGCCGGCGATCGTACGGTCGGGGAGGCCGGAATTTCTCCACAACTCGCCGCGCTGGAGACGCTGCTGTATCCCAGCACGGGACAACTGACCACGAACCATACGTTGTCCAGTCTGGGGACGCTCGAAATTCTTCCGATGGAGACCGCATTGCCGCTGTTTGTCTTCGGGCAACATCGTGTCATCCCGGTGCGGTTGACCGATTTCAGCGTGACCGAGGAGGCGTTCGATCCGAATCTTAATCCCATCCGTGCGAAGGTGAGCTTGGGCATGCGGGTGCTGTCCATCGACGATGTGGGGTTTACGCACAAGGCGGGCAGTTTGTTTATGAGTTATCTGCAGCAGAAGGAAGGGCTGCGTGCGAAGGCGCAGGGCGGCACCTTGGGCGCGCTCGGGCTGACGGGAATTCCGTGACAACAGCAGTCAGTGATCAGTGGTCAGGAACCATTGGTCAGCTTCAGGTTATGCGGAGACTTCGGCCACAGCGGGTAAGAGGCTAATTTCTTGCGTGACTTCAAAACCTTGATTGTATGGAAGGCTGCGCATCAGTTGACTCTAGACGTCTACAGAGCCTGTGCATCTTTTCCGAAGAATGAAGCTTACGGGTTAGTTAGTCAGATGAGACGGGCTAGCGTCTCGATAGCTTCGAATATCGCCGAGGGTTGTGGAAGGCACAGCAACTTGGAAATGGCTCGGTTTCTTTCTATCGCGGCAGGATCGGCGAGCGAATTGCAGTACCAGATACTGTTGGCAAGAGATCTGGGGATGCTGGATCAAGTCAGTTCTGCAGATTTGGAACGAAATGTCATCGAAGTGAGAAAAATGGCTTCGTCGCTCATGACGAGGCTAAAAACAAAAAAGCTGATATCTGGAAGCTGATACCTGACAGCTAGGTGGAGTTCATCATGGCCGATCCATTACAGGCGTTGTTGGATAGTGCACTCAAGCCGAATCCCTTTCCGCCGACCAGTCGGTATTACGGGGTCAAGACCACGTCGGTCGTCGGGAGTGACGGGACGATGGTGGTGCATCTGCGGCGGCGATTTGTGCCGGCGAGCGACCGATTTACCGTCGTGCAGGAACATCGGGTGGCGGCCGGCGAGCGGGTTGATCATCTCGCAGCGACGTATCTTGGCGATCCGGAGCAATATTGGCGGTTGTGCGACGCGAACGATACGGTGCGGCCGGACGCGTTGGTCGAACGGTTGGACGCGGTTGTGCACATCGCGTTGCCGGAAGGCGTCACGGGGGTTCCCGGTGCTTAACGGTCTCCATCTGACGATGCTGGCGGGGCCGGTGGTCCCGTTTCCCGTGCCTCAGGCGGTGCTGGAGGCGCTGACTGAGGTCCAGGTGACGAGCGCGACCGGCACGGCGGGAGGATTCCAGCTGCAGTTCACGATTCAGAACAAGTCGCCGCTGCAGCAGGCATTCCTGGTTGCGGCGACGCGCACGCCGTTAATGCGCGTGATTCTGGTGGCGACCATCAACTTCATTCCCCACGTGCTGATGGACGGGGTCATCACCAACCAGGAAATCAGCTCCGGCGATAAGCCGGGCGAATCGACGCTGACGCTCACCGGCGAGGACCTCACCAAAGTCATGGATCTACAGGCCTTCGACGGTTTGCCCTTTCCCGCCATGCCGGCCAATTTGCGCGTCACCGCGATCCTGGCGAAATATGCCGTCTTCGGGGTCATCCCGTTGGCCGTCCCGCCGATCGGCTTTGATGTGCCGATTCCCACGATGCGGATTCCGTCCCAGCAGGGCACCGATCTCAACTACATCCTTCAATTGGCCGAGGCCGCCGGGTACGTCTTCTATATCGATCCGGGACCGGTCCCCGGAACGAACACGGCCTATTGGGGTCCCCAACTCAAGGTGGGGATTCCACAACCGGCGCTCAATGTCGACATGGATGCCGATCGTAATGTGGAGTCGCTCAATTTCCAGTTCAATTCGACGAAGAAGGATCTGCCTATCGTGATGATTCATAACGCCCTGACGAAGATTCCGATCCCCATTCCGATTCCCGACATCAATCCGCTGCAGCCGCCGTTGGGCCTGGTGGGTCCGCCGGTCACGAAACTCTCGATGTTGAAAGCGACCGGGAAACTCTCGGCACCGGAGGCGCTCAATGAAGGCCTGAAGGCGTCGAGCGAATCGATGGATGCGGTGACAGGGAGCGGGGCACTGGATGTGGGGCGGTATGGCCGGCTCCTGACGGCGCGCGGGTTGGTCGGCGTGCGTGGTGCGGGATTGGCGTTTGACGGCCTGTATTACGTGGAGAGTGTGACCACGACCATCAAGCGCGGGAGCTGCAAGCAAAGCTTCCGCCTGACGCGAAACGGGCTGGTCTCCATCACACCGCTGGTGCCGGTATGAGCGAGGCGCAGAAATATTACGGCAAGTATCGCGGCACGGTGCTGAACAATATCGATCCCATGCAGATGGGACGGTTACAAGTTCAAGTGCCGGATGTGGCCGGCTTGATTCCGACCTCGTGGGCCATGCCCTGTTTCCCCGCCAGCGGCAAACAAATGGGTGCCTACCTGCTGCCCCAAATCGGCGCGGGCGTCTGGGTGGAATTTGAGCAGGGCAATATGGATTACCCCATTTGGAGCGGTTGTTGGTACGGCAGCGTGGCTGAAGTGCCGGTGCTGGGACTCGCCGGAATCCCAGCCAGCCCGAATATTGTGCTGCAGACAGGGGCGCAAAACGCGATCGTGATCAGCGATGTGCCGGGTCCGACCGGCGGGATCATGCTCAAGAGCGCCACGGGGGCCACGCTCATCGTGAACGATACGGGGATTTACATCCAGAACGGCAAGGGTGCGATGGTGACGCTGGTGGGACCGGCGGTGACGATTAACAACGGCGCGCTGACGATCGTGTAGCATGATGCTGAAAACACCCGCCAGCGGCGTTCTCGTTGCGTGCAGGCCCTCAACGTACCGCAAGGGTACGCCTCGGGCCTCCACTGACTGCGGCCTTGCTGGACGGCCGTTTTGAGCATCATGCCGACGGATGCGTCGCTTCCGGTTAGAAGCGTGTCATCGTGCCTGCGTGTGTTGCAGTCGTTTGCGGAATGAGGCCCATTCATGGAGGGGGAAGCTGATGCCAGGATTTCTACTTCATCTCGGGGCGACGGTCATGTGTGCGCATGCCGGGCAGGCGACGCCGGTGGCGCCGAATCCGCGTGTGCTCGTCAGCGGGCAACCGACGGTGGCGATGAGCAGCGCCTACGTCGTGGCCGGCTGCACCCTGCCGCCGCCGGCAGCCGCGAATGGACCGTGCGTCACCGCACAATACATGACGGCGGCCACTAGAGTGACGAGCAATGGCCTGCCGCTATTGTTGATTGATAGTCAGGCGATCTGCGCGCCGTCCGGCACGCCCTTGATCGTCTCGGTCACCCAAACCAGGGTCACGGGAGTCTAACGATGCCGCAGGTAGATTTTTCCTATCGGTTCGATGCGCGCGGCCGGACGGCCGACACAGATGACGCCGACCACATTCGCGACCTGATCGAGCAGGTGCTGTTTACCCACCCCGGTGAACGGGTCATGCGGCCGGATTTTGGCAGCGGCCTGCTGCAGTTGGTGTTCTCGCCCAACAGCGTGGTGTTGGCCGCCACGACGCAGGTACTGGTGCAGAGTTCGCTGCAGCGTTGGCTCGGCGAATGGATCGTGGTGGAGTCGGTGCAGGTAGAAGCCGTGGACTCGACGCTGCGGGTCACCGTCCAGTATGTGATCAGGCGGACGGGGGCTCGCACGGTCGGCACCTTCGTACAAGGAGGCGGAGCGTGAAATATTCCTGTTGCGACGAATTGCGTCGTCAGGTCGTGCGCAATCATCCGACCTTGAACGGAATCGATTTTCTGGAGGTGATCGATCACACCGCGCCGACCGAGGCTGAACGGCAACGGAAGCTCGAGCTCCACTTTGTGAAGCAATTGGGCGCGCTGACCTTGGCGCCGGCCAACATCAGGATCGAAGGCGGTGAGCGCATCACGACGTTCCATGTGCTGTCCGTGGTCGTCGGCAATGGTCCCTCCGCCAACATCGTGACCGTCGAAGTGGATCAGGCCGGCGACTTCTCGACCTACACCCTGCGCCTGGTGACCGGTGCGTTGAATGATGCGGTGCCGGATGGAATCGACCCGCAACTGGCCGCCATCGAATTTTCCTTCAAGGTCGAATGCCCAAGCCCGTTCGATTGTGCGCCGCAACATATCTGTCCGGACGTGCCGGGACCGGCGCCGGTGATCGATTATTTGGCGAAGGACTACGCCAGCTTCCGCCGCGTGATGCTCGATCGGATGTCGGCGTTAATGCCGCAGTGGAAAGAGCGGAGTCCCGCCGATCTCGGTGTCATGTTGGTCGAAGCGTTGGCCTACACGGCCGATCAATTAAGTTACCAGCAGGATGCCGTCGCGACTGAAGCTTATCTGGGCACCGCGCGACGTCGAGTGTCCGTCCGCCGCCACGCACGGCTGATGGACTACTACATGAGCGAGGGATGTAACGCGCGAACCTGGATGCAGATTCAGGTCTCCGCCGACGTGGTGCGCGTCGATCCCAGCAATCCGGCAATTCCCATGAGGACTAAGCTGGCGACGCACATCCCGGGGCAGCTCACGTGCATTGCCGACGATCCGCGTGTGTATGAGCGGGCCGATCAGCTGTTCGAAACGATGGAGGCTGTTCAATCTCTCTATGCCGATCATAACGAGATACGGTTCTACAGTTGGAGTGATCAGCGGTGCTGCCTGCCGAAGGGGTCAGTCACTGCCACCCTTGCCGGCCATCACCCCAATTTAGCGCCGGGGATGAACGTGCTCTTCGAGGAAGTCATCGGTCCGGAAACCGGCTCACCTTCAGATGCCGATCCCGCCAGGCGTCATGTCGTGCGACTGGATCGTGTCGTGGTGACGGCCAAGGGAGGCGGGCCGCTTGCCGACCCGGTGACGAACCAGCTCATTACTGAAATCACCTGGCATCCGGAAGATGCCCTGCCGTTTCCCTTCTGCCTTTCCGCCGAGACGAAGGCCGGCTATCGTGATGCCGTCTCCGTGGTGCGCGGGAATCTCATATTGGCCGATCACGGCGTCACGCTGGCGGATGAATCGCTGGGGTCCGTGCCCGAGCCGTTTCTCTCTATGCCTCGCTCGAAGGAGGCGGATCGATGTGCAGCGTCCACCCGCGAGCCGGTTCCACCTCGATTCCGGCCGAGCCTATCGAGGGGACCACTCACCCATGCGGGGCCTGCGTACAACCATGCGAATTCGGCTCGAGCGGCATTGCAATGGGACCTCAGAGAGGTACAGCCGTCCATCACCCTGACCGGAACGAAGGGCACGGTGACGACGACGTGGGCGGCGCGGCGCGATCTTCTGAACAGCAGTGCGGAGGGGGATGAGTATGTCGTGGAAGTGGACAATGAGGGCAGCGGAATCATCCGTTTCGGCGACGACGTGCACGGTCGCCGACCGGAGTCCGGTACCGCGTTTGCCGCCCGGTATCGTGTCGGGAACGGCCGCGCGGGAAACATCGGCGCGGACTCTTTGGTCCATATTGCGCACACGCTTCCCGAAATCGCCCTCGTGCGAAATCCGTTGCCGGCCATCGGTGGACTTGAGCCGGAATCGTTGCAGGACGTGCGTCAGCGCGCGCCCGTGGCCTACCGCGTGCAGGAGCGCGCCGTGACGGAGGCCGATTATGCCGACGTGACTGAACGTCGTGCGGACGTGCAACGGGCCGCCGCTACCTTTCGCTGGACGGGGAGTTGGCACACGGTGTTCGTGACGGTCGATCGTGAAGCAGGCGTCGGCCTATCAGATGAGTTTGAGACTGACATCCGCGCGCATGTCGAACGGTATCGCATGGCCGGGCATGATCTGGAAATTGATGGCCCGCAGTTCGTGTCCTTGGAAATTGATCTGCACGTCTGTGTAGGAACCGACTATTTCCGGAGTGATGTCGAGCGGGAGCTCCTCGATGTGCTGAGCAATCGCGACCTGCCGGATGGCCGTCGGGGACTTTTTCATCCGGATCTGTGGACATTCGGACAGCCGGTGTACCTGAGTGCGCTCTATGGCGCCGCACATCTGGTCACCGGGGTCGAGTCGGTGGAGGTGCGAACGTTTCAGCGGCAGGGGGTGCCGGAAAGTTCGGCGTTGGACAGCGGGCGACTGGACATGGCCGCGCTGGAGATTCCCCGCTTGGATAACGACCGCAATTTCCCGGAGCATGGCCGGTTGACCATCACGTTGGGAGGCGGGAAATGAGTCAGGACGCTCGGAACGAATGCGGATGCTGCGCGGGGATCGATGCCGCCACTCCCGGCGCGCTCTGGAACCGACCAGGCCTATCCGCCATCGCCTATCGTGTCGGAACCTACCAGACGTTCCGGCAGAGCCTCCACGCGCGGCTGTCTGACAGTCGTTGGCCGGTTCTGCGCGGGCTAAGGACGCGTGATGACGATGATTTCACCATTGCGCTCATGGATGCCTGGGCCATGACCGGCGACATCCTCACCTTGTATCAGGAACGTATCGCCAACGAATCCTATCTGCGGACCGCCACGGAGCGGCTCTCGATTCTGGAGCAGTCGCGCCTGCTCGGGTATCAACTTGGTCCCGGCCTGGCTGCCGCCACGCATTTAGCGTTCACATTGGAAGAGAATCCCGGCCTTCCGCAACAGGCGGCCCAGCCGATCACGTTGGCGGTGGGGACCAAGGTACAGAGTATTCCCGGGCCTGATGAACAACCGCAGACCTTCGAGACGGTCGAGGCCATTGAAGCGAGACCGGCATGGAACGCGCTCTTGGTTCAACAGACTCAATCGCAATCGCTCAGCTGGAACATGACGGAGCTATGGCTGGCCGGTACGAACGTGAGTCTCACGGTCGGGGAGGTGGTGCTCATCGTGGTAGAAAGCGGCAGCGGCTTTGAAGCCTCGATCCGTCGCGTGACCGCCGTGGTCTCCCATCCAGACCGACTGAGCACACAGGTGCGGCTCACGACCATCTCACCCAGCGCGAAGACCATTGCGGCCTCCAAGTCGGGCGTCTACGTGTTGCGAAGCCAGGTGTCGCCCTTTGGGCACAACGCGCCCTTGCAACCGCAGTACAGCAGCGGCGTGTTTCAGGGCACATTCAGCGAATGGGCGCTGGATGCCAACGAGACGGTGACGCGCATCACGCTCAGCAGCCGCAATGACAAGATTCTGAACGACAGTTTCGCCGTTGTGGAGCAAGACGATCCCGGAACCGGCTCGCGTATCTGGACCTTTGCCCTGGTGTCCGATGTGGTCCATCGGTCGGTGGCCCGGTACGGCATTGCCGGCACTGGAACACAACTGAGCCTGAGCGCCGGTTGGTCGAAAGGGGCCGATTCGAAGCTGGATCTGCTGCGCACGATGACGATCGCGGCTCAGAGTGAAGAGCTGACGCCGTCAGCCGTGCCGCTGCTGTATCCCGTGTATGGCGAGGAGCTGTCATTCAATCAACTGGTCGACGGCCTGATGCCGGGACGCTCGCTGGCGGTGAGCGGAACGCGTCAATGCATCCGCATTGCTGCCGTCCCTCGCACGTCGAACCGGAGACGCTCGCCTGTCGATCTTGCCGGTGATGTTCCCAGTCCGCCGGACCTGCCGGATGTGCCTGATATTGAGCTGCCACCCATCCTCATTCTCGATTCTGGTGAGGTGGTCTTTCTCGCGGTTGGGGACATTCTTTCTCTGGTCGCGCCGCCGATGACCGTTGCCGGTTCCGTGCTCACGGCGCTTGCCCCGTCGGAGTTCGGCGCAGTGCTGATCGACTCGGCCCCACCTCTGCTGCGTCTGCAGGTCATGGATCGCGACGGAAAAATCGGGTTCGTTAACATCAGTGCCGCAGCTATCGAGCTAATACCCCCGTCCGATGCGGATGAGTCGGTGAGCGAGATCGTCTTCATCGACGACGCGATCGGGACCAGCATGACTCATGATCGCGATCGCACGACCGTCCGACTTGCGACGGCTTTGGCAAACGTGTACGAGCGCACAACGGTTCGTATCAATGCCAATGTCGCCGCCGCCACTCATGGCGAGAGTGTGAAGGAGCCAGTAGGTAGTGGCGATGCGGCCGTCGTCTATCAGCAGTTCACCGTGAAGCAACCGCCGGTGACCTACGTGAGTGCCGACACCCCCGATGGCTCGACCTCGACGCTGAAGGTCTACGTCAACGAAGTCTTGTGGGAAGAAGTGCCCTTTTTCTACGGGCATGGCCCCACCGAGCGCATCTACATCACCAGGCAGGACGACGAGGGCCGCACCACCATCAGATTCGGCGACGGGATCACGGGGGCACGGTTGCCGACCGGCCAGAACAACGTACGCGCCGAGTACCGGAAGGGAACGGGTCTGGCGGGGCTCGTGCGACCCGGGCAATTGAGCCTGCTGATGAGCCGACCGCTCGGGTTAAAAGGCGTGGTGAATCCGGAAGCCGCGCAGGGGGCTGAAGATCCGGAGTCGAGGGACGATGCCCGGACGAATGCCCCGCTGACGGTGCTGACGCTGGAGCGTGCCGTGTCGCTGCAGGATTACGAAGATTTCGCCAGGACGTTTTCCGGTGTTGCCAAGGCCCAGGCCGTCTGGGTCTGGGATGGCCGCAAGCGGAGCATCTTCCTCACGGTCGCCGGTCCTGGTGGAGAGATGTTGGCGGAGGACGGCTCTGTCATCACGAAGCTGAAGGAATCCCTGGGTACCTATGGTGACCCCTTCGTCGCGTTCACGGTGAAGCCCTATCGGCAGGCCTGGTTTGAGATCGAGGGCACGGTCACGATCGATCCTGACCATGTGATCGACGTGGTGATGGACGCGATATCGGTCGATCTTGAGCAACGGTATGCGTTCGAGTCCAGAGCGTTCGGCCAGCCGGTTGCACTGAGCGAGGTAATCGCCGCGATCCAGGCGATACCCGGTGTGGTTGCGGTGGATCTGGACCGGTTCGCGCGGACAGATCAATCGCTGCCGGCGATCCAGCCGCGTCTGATCGCCGATCGTCCGGCGATGGGTGCGGACGGGGTTGTGCCGGCCGCGGAACTCCTGTTGCTTGATCCCGCGTCATTGACTCAACTGAAGGCGGTCCAATGAATCCAGAAGCAGACAAACTGTACCATCTCCTTCCTGCGATCTACCGCATCCGTGATGCGGAACAGGGCAACGCACTACGTGCCCTGTGCGAGGTGTTGGCCGAAGACATTGCGGTGCTCCGCGAGAATCTCGATCAACTCTACGAGGATCAATTCATTGAGACCTGTGCCGACTGGGTGGCGCCCTACATCGGGGATCTGATCGGTTACCGCACCCTGCATGGGGTGACCGACCGGACGAGGAGCGCTCGCGCGGAGGTGGCCAATACGATTGCCTACCGCCGGCGAAAGGGCACGGCGACCGTGCTCGAACAACTGGCCCGGGATGTCACGGGGTGGAATGCGCGTGTTGTGGAGTTCTTCCAGTCGCTCGAAACCAGTCAGTACATGAACCACCTGCGTCCCACCAACCTGGCCACGGTCGATCTGCGAAATTGGGAGGCGCTCGAACGGCGCGACACGGCCTTTAACGGGATGGCCCATTCCGTCGATATGCGTCGGATTGAATCTCAGCAGGGGCGGTACAACATCCCCAACATCGGTCTGTTCCTCTGGCGGTTGGACGCATATACAGTCCGTCGCTCTCCTGCGTTTCGGGTGGACGATGAACGGTTTCTGTTCAGTCCCTTGGGGAACAACCAGCAGCTCTTTACCAGACCACAAGCGGAGACGGACATCACGCATCTGGCCGAGCCATTGAATGTGCCGGAGCCCATCAGCCGCCGGGTGCTGGACACATATCTCGCGCAGTACTACGGCCCGCAGTTGAGCCTGTTTCTGCAGGCGGACAATCTGGATACCAGCGTGAGTCAGGTACAGGTTTGCAACTTGTCGGATGACGGGGCAAGTTGGGCGCACCTTCCGGTCAGCAAGGTGTCGATTGATCCTCTGTTGGGGCGGATCGCCGTCCCGCCGGGGACCCCGCCGGTCAATCTGCGCGTGACGTATCACTATGGATTCAGTATGCCGACCGGCGGCGGATCGTATGAGCGAGGCAAGACCTTTGCGCTCGGCAGCGGGGCTGCCTCCGTCACAGAGGGCCAGAGCCTACAAGCGGAGCTGACCCTGATACAGGCCGGCGGCATCGTGCAAATCGACGATAGCGGGCGTTATGCGGAGGCGTTGAGCCTGAGCATCCCTGCCGCTGCGAAGGTGGAGGTGCGCGCCGCCAACGAACAGCGGCCGACGCTGGCACTGAACGGGGATTGGATGATCACGCTGGCGCCGGGAGCGGAATTGACCTTGAACGGACTCCTCCTCACTGAGGGGCGACTTCGTGTCGTAGCAGCGGGTGCAGCCGGAACCCGTATTCTGCGATTGCGCCATTGCACGCTGGTGCCGGGCCTGAGCTTGACCAGAGAGGGTGAGCCGGTGTCGCCCTCTGCTCCCTCGCTGGTGATCGAGCGTGAAGGCACCACAGTCGAGATCGATCACTGCCTGGTGGGTGGCCTCCGCGCCGTGGACACTACCGAGGTGTCGATCACGAATTCGGTGGTCGATGCGACGTCGCCGACCGGGGTGGCCTACGCAGCCCTCGATGGTCTAGGTGCCGGGGGTGTTATGAGCATCGTGAATAGTACGGTCATGGGCAAGGTGCATACGAAGCGTTTGGATCTTGCCTCGAACACAATTTTCGCGGCTGCCCTCACGAACGGCGACAGCTGGAGTCACCCGGTCTGGTCCGACCAAAATCAGCAAGGGTGCTGCCGGTTTTCCTTTCTGCCGCTGAATTCGATCGTGCCACGCCGGTACCGGTGCCAACCGGATCTGGCCGTGGAGGCGGCGTTGTTAGAGGCCGATCAACCGAAAGGCAGCCTGACTCCGTCACAAACACAGGCCATCACGCTGGCGACACAGGCGCGTGTCAGACCGGCCTTTACGGCCCGTCGGTATGGGCAGGCGGCCTATGGCCAACTGGCGGGGTCCTGTCCGGAAGAAATTCGCCGCGGGGCGGATGATGAATCTGAAATGGGCGTCTTCCACGATGTCTTCGCACCGCAGCGGGAAGACAACCTGAGGATCCGGTTGCAGGAGTATCTCCGGTTCGGGCTCGAGGCGGGACTGTTTCACGCCACCTAAGTGAGAGCCCTGTTGTGGAAGCGTGCGGCGAGCGAGTCCGCCCGGACCATGAACATGAACCGTTTTAAACATTGGGAGAGCGCACATGAGTGGCGATTACAGCCGGAAACGATTCAACCCTGAGAAACATTACCAGGGCGTGCTGCGGCAACAGGGACGCGTGGACCTGGATGCCGATTGGAATGAGTATGTGGATCTTCAGGACCGCCGTTGGCGCGCAGAAACCATCGATGTGGTCGGGCGCTGCGGGGTGCCGGCCGAGACGCCGGAGGGATTCAAAATCGATGTCAACGGAGGAGAACTGACTGTCGGACAAGGACGGATGTACGTCGATGGGTACGTCGCCGAGAACCACGGGACTGCGCCGGCGCTCGACGGCACGATCGAAGAACAGTACGGCACGGCGGCACTGTTGGTGAAAGATCAGCCGTTCGGCGGTCCGGTGACGGTGCCGCCTCAGGTGCGGTCGCTCGTCTATCTGGATGTCTGGCGGCGGGAAGTGACGTCCCTGCAGGCGCCGGATCTCATCGAGCCGGCCGTGAATGTCGATACCACGACCAGGAACCAGACTGCATGGCAGGTCAGGATGTTGAGCGGCATTCCGGCGGATGTGAATTGCGAGACTCCCCTGGAGGACATTCCCGGCTGGCCGGCGGGGAACCGACTGTCTGCCGCGAGGTTGACCACCACCACGGTGGCGGTGACCACGGAGCCTGATCCCTGCCTCGTGCCGCCGACCGGTGGCTACCGCGGTCTGGACAATCATCTGTACCGCATCGAAGTGCACAGCGCGACGAATACCACCGCCAAAGTGAAGTGGTCGCGAGAGAATGCCCATGTCTCCACAGCTATTGTCGAAATCCTTGCCGGCCGGACGACCGTGCGGGTAGAGAGCCTGGGGCGTGATAACGTGCTCTGCTTTAAGACCGGAGATTGGGTGGAGTTCACGAGTGATACGCGCGAGTTCGCCCGTCTGCCCGGTGAGATGCGCAAGGTGACGGTGGATGACACCAACAAGACGTTGACGTTTACCCCTGCGTTGCCGATCGCCGATTTCCCCCAAGGCGTGCCGGACGCA
>WBZX01001604.1_pt1 | contig 13396 bp, 11 predicted proteins | sample 5204211 | NCBI WGS metagenome assembly WBZX01 (sample SAMN12344362, study PRJNA552823) | activated sludge metagenome | biome: Activated sludge suspended growth; feature: Nitrification reactor; material: Wastewater; isolation source: activated sludge from nitrification reactor of wastewater...
GTTCCCGTCGGTGACCCCCCACCTCGACGACGGCGTCGCGGGGCTGCGCATCGGCCTGGTCACCGAGATGATGGGCGAGGGCATCGCCGCCGATGTCGCCGCCCGCGTCCGCGCCGCGGTCGACGCACTCACCGCGGCCGGCGCCGTGGTCGAGGAGGTCTCGGTCCCCGCGGTCACCTTCGGTCTGTCGGCCTATTACCTGGTCGCGCCCGCCGAGGCCTCGTCCAACCTGTCCCGCTACGACGGCGTGCGCTACGGCCTGCGGGTCGACGCGCCCACCACCGGCGAGATGATGGAGCTCACCCGCACCGCCGGCTTCGGCGACGAGGTCAAGCGCAGGATCATGCTCGGCACCTACGCCCTCTCCGCGGGGTACTACGACGCCTTCTACAACACGGCGCTCAAGGTGCGGACGCTCATCCGGGCCGACTTCGAGACCGCCTACGAGCGCTTCGACGTCCTGTTGTCGCCGACCTCGCCCACCACCGCGTTCGAGCTGGGCGCCAAGACCGAGGACCCCATGGCGATGTACCTCAACGACGTGTGCACGATCGCGACCAACCTGGCCGGGCACCCCGCCATGTCGGTGCCCTACGGCGTCGGTGACGACGGACTGCCCGTCGGGGTCCAGGTGCTGGCACCGACCCTGGGCGAGGTGCCGATGTTCCGCGTCGCCGCGGCGCTCGAAGGGAGCCTGGCATGAGTGCCACGCAGGCCGGTGGAGTGGACCTGGACCGCTGGGAGATCGTCATCGGCCTCGAGGTCCACACCGAGCTGTCGACCCGCACCAAGTTGTTCTCGTCGGCCACCAACGAGTTCGGCGGCGACCCCAACACCCACATCGACGCGCTGACGCTGGGCCTGCCCGGGTCGTTGCCGGTGCTCAACGAGCACGCCGTGGAGCTCGCGATCCGGGTGGGGCTGGCGCTCAACTGCACCGTCCAGCGCTCGGTGTTCGCCCGCAAGAACTACTTCTACCCGGACCAGCCGAAGAACTACCAGATCTCCCAGTTCGACCTGCCGATCAACGGTGAGGGCTGGCTGGAGCTGCCCGACGGCACCATCGCCGGCATCGAGCGGGCGCACCTGGAGGAGGACACGGGCAAGTCGACCCACATCGGTGGCGGCGGTCGCATCCACGACGCCGAGCACTCGCTGGTCGACTACAACCGCGCGGGGGTCCCGCTGCTGGAGATCGTCGGCAAGCCCGACCTGCGCAACGCGGAGCAGGCGCGTGCCTACGTCTCGGAGCTGCGGGCGATCCTGGTGGCCGTGGGCGCCTCCGACGGCAAGATGGAGGAGGGCTCGCTGCGGGTCGACTGCAACGTGTCGGTGCGCGAGCGGGGCAGCACCGAGCTCGGCACCCGCTGCGAGATCAAGAACATCAACTCGCTGCGCAGCCTGGGACGCGCCATCGAGTACGAGGCTGCGCGCCACGTGGACCTGATCACCTCGGGTGAACGCGTCGAGCAGCAGACGCGGCACTGGAACGAGGACGAGGGGCGCACCCACAAGCTGCGCTCCAAGGAGGGGTCCGACGACTACCGCTACTTCCCGGACCCCGACCTGGTCGTGCTCGACCCCGGTCCCGAGTGGATCGAGCGGGTCCGCGGCGAGCTGCCGATGCTGCCCGCTGCCCGCCGCCACCGTCTCGCCGAGCGCTCGGGTGCACCCCTCGAGCAGACCGCGCTGATCGTCGAGCGGGGTCTCGACGACCTGTGCCTCGCCACGATCGATGCCGGCGCGGACCCGGTCCGCACGATCACCCACGCGGAGCACAACCTGTCCGACGAACGTGCGCGCGACCTGGACCCGGCGGCCTTCGCCAAGCTGGTCACGATGGAGGTCGACGGGCTGTTGAGCTCGACGCAGACCAAGACCGTGCTCGCCGACCTCGTCGCCGACGGCGGCGACCCCGAGCAGATCGCCGCGGCCCACGGCTTCGAGGCGATGGACACCTCGGAGCTCGAGGGCCTGGTGGACGGGCTGATCGAGGCGCACCCCGCAGAGTGGCAGCGCTTCTGCGAGGGGGACGGCAAGGTGACCGGCTTCTTCGTGGGCCAGGTGATGAAGGCGACCCAGGGCAAGGCCGACGGCAAGGTCGTGACCGCGCTGCTCAACGGTCGCAAGTCCTCCTAGCCTGCCGGGCATGGGTCGGCACGGCGGTGCGCACTGGTCAGCGGGGCGTTCACCCGCGCTCGTCGGCGTCGCGCTCGTCCTGATCGCACTGCTGGGTGCAGGGTGCTCGTCCGACGCGACCACGACCGAGCTCGCGGACGACCCCGCCGATGTGACCGTGCCGGGGCCCCGGCCCACCGCGCCCACCGAGGACGACGACAGCGGCCTGAGCACCAGCGGCAACGAGCTGCTCGCGCAGCTCGAGGCGGTCAGCGAGGAGACGGACCTGTGCAAGGTGCTGACGGGTGAGGCCTTCGCGACGCTGCTGAGCGACGACGTCGACATGGCGAGCCTGGTGACCAACCCGTCGGGGATCACCCAGCTGCTGACCCTCGTCGACGCGACCTTCGCCCAGCTCGTCGTGATCGCGCCGCCCGCGGTCCGGCCGGCGATGACGACGATCCAGGAGGTCTGGACCCGCGTCGCGTCGCTCAACACCGGCGCCGCGGACGCCCAGGAGCGCACCGCGGAGATCCTCGCCGAGCCCCAGGTCCAGCAGGCCAACCAGACCCTGATCACCTGGGCGGCGCTCAACTGCCCAGGTGCTGCGGCGAACCTCGCCCAGGGCTAGCTTTCCCGCCGTGGCAACGATCTGGCATCTCATCGACGAGCGCGCGACAGCGACGCCCGAGCGCACCATGTTCATCGCCGAGGGCGACGGCACCGGGCCGGACCCGACGATCACCTACGGGGAGTTCCGCGACCGCGCCGAGCGCGTGGCCGCGGGCCTCGCGGCGCTCGGCATCGGCTCGGGCACCAGGGTGACCTGGCAGCTGCCGTCGCGCATCGACTCCGTCGTGGTCTCCGCCGCGCTCGCGCGGCTCGACGCCGTGCAGTGCCCGGTGCTGCACCTGTACCGGGAGAAGGAGCTGGGCTTCGTCATGCGCCACACCGGCGCTGAGTACGTGGTCGTGCCCGGCACCTGGAAGGGCTTCGACTACGCAGCGATGGCCGACGGGCTGGCCGCTGCGATGGACCCCTCGCCGGTGGTGCTGAGCGTCGACGGGCTCGTCGAGGGCGATCCCGCGACGCTGCCCGCTGCACCGGCGCACCCCGACGGCGACGAACCGGTCCGCTGGATCTACTCGACCTCGGGCACGACATCGGACCCCAAGGGCGTGCAGCACACCGACGCGACGCTCATCGCGGGCGGGCGGGGGCTCGCGGACGCGCTGCAGATGACCGAGTCCGACGTCGGCTCGATCGCGTTCCCGTACGCGCACATCGCGGGGCCGGACTACCTGGTGATGATGCTCCTCGCCGGCATGTCCGCGGCGATCGTCGAGGCGTTCGTGCCGGCCGGCGCGATCGCGTTCTACCGGCGCAACGGCGTGACCATGGCCGGCGGTGCGACCGCGTTCTACCAGATGTTCCTGGCCGCCCAGCGCGAGCAGCCGGGTGAGCCGATCATCCCCACGTTGCGTGCGCTCTCGGGCGGTGGTGCGCCGCTGCCCCCGGAGCTGTTCCGCGAGGTCCGCGACGAGATGGGCATCAACATCTGCCACGGCTACGGCATGACCGAGATCCCGATGATCACCCAGGGCTCGCCGACCGACTCCGAGGACCAGCTCGCCCACACCACCGGCAAGCCCGTCACGGGTGCGGTGATCCGCATCGTCACCGAGGACGGCGCCGAGGCACCCCCCGGTGTCGACGGCGAGGTCCGCGTGAAGGGGCCGATGGTGACCAAGGGCTACACCAACCCCGAGCTGACCGCCGAGGCGTTCGACGCCGACGGCTGGTTCCGCACCGGCGACGTCGGCCACGTCCGCCCCGATGGGCACATCGTGCTGACCGGTCGGCTCAAGGACATCATCATCCGCAAGGGCGAGAACATCTCCGCGAAGGAGATCGAGGACCTGCTCTACGCACACCCCGGCGTCGGTGACGTCGCGGTGATCGGGCTGCCCGACCGGGAGCGCGGCGAGCGGGTCTGCGCGGTCGTCGAGCGCCCCGCCGACGGCCAGGCCATCACGTTCGACCAGATGGTCGCCTACCTCGGCGAGCAGGGCCTGACCCGGTTCAAGACCCCTGAGCAGCTCGAGGTCGTCGACGCCCTGCCGCGCAACGAGACCCTGCGCAAGGTGCTCAAGTACCAGCTGCGCGACGAATTCGCTGCGAAGCCCTGGCCCTGAGTCCGTAGCGTGGCGGCCATGCCGCTCCGCCTGCGCACCCTGGACACCTTCGACGACCCCGACGCGGCGCTCGCGGCCTACTTCGCCGCGGATGGTGCGGCGTTCGGCTGGCCCGACGAGCCGGCACAGCTGCGCGCCAAGCGGCTCGTGGTCGACCCGGCCCGCTACCTGCTGGCCGACTGGGACGGCGAGCCGGTCGGTGGCGCGGGATCGTTCGCGCTCGAGCTCACGCTGCCCGGTGGGGTGCAGGTGGCCGCCGCCGGCACCAGTGACGTCGGCGTCGTGCCGACGCACCGGCGTCGCGGCATCGCCAGCGAGCTGCTGTCGACCCAGCTGCGGTCCCTCGCGGCCGCCGGGACGCCGGTCGCGGTGCTGCACGCCTCGGAGGCCGGCATCTACCAGCGCTTCGGCTACGGCCCCTGCGCCCACTGGCGCCACGTGCGCATCGACGCCCGCCGGGCCCGTTTCCGCGACGACTGCCCCGACCCCGGTGGCTCGCTGCGCGTCGTGCAGCGGGCGGACGCCCACGACCTCTGCGCGCAGGTGCACGACCGGGTGCGGCGGGTGGTGCCGGGCGGGCTCTCCCGCCCCGACGCCTGGTGGCCGGTGGTGTTCGGCGACACCGACGTGTACCTCGGCGGCACCGCAGACCACTTGGTGATGGTCCACCGCGACGACACGGGTCGTCCCGACGGCTACGCGATCTACAAGGTCGACCACGACTGGGCGCGCGGTCAGGCGAACCACGTCCTGCGGATCTGGGAGCTGGTGGGGGAGTCCGCCGCGATCGAGCTGGCGCTGTGGCGCGCGCTGGTCGACCACGACCTGGTGCGCGAGGTGACGGGGCCGATCGCGGTCGACCATCCGCTGTTCGACGTCGTCGTCGACGGCCGCCAGGTCGGCATGGACTGGCAGCAGGACCTGCTCTGGGCGCGACCGCTCGACGTCGCCGCCCTGTTGTCGTCGCGCCGCTACGGCGCGCCGGGCCGGGTCGTGCTGGAGATCGACGACCCGTTCCTGCCCGAGGTCGGCGGCAGCTTCGAGCTGTCCGTGGACGACTCGGGGGAGGGCCGTTGCTGCCGCACCGACGCGTCGGCCGGGGTCCACCTGGACGTGTCGGAGCTGGGCGCGATGCTGCTGGGCGGCACCTCGTTGCGTCGGCTCGTCCGGGCGGGTCGGGCGGGCGTCATCGACCCCGCGGACGCGGCGTCGATCGACGAGATGTTCGGCGTCGACCCCCTGCCGTGGTGCTGGGTGCGCTTCTGAGCGATCATCGTGAGATGTCTGAGCACGGCGACGAGCCCGACACCGTCCTGCCCGCGGCGGCGCCGGGCGCGGTCGTGCCGCCGGCCGACCCGCTCGGGCCGGTGCCGCCGGTGCGGCGGCGCCGATCGACCAAGGCCGACACCCGCCCCAGCCTGCAGCCGCCGTTGCTGTCGGGTCGGTCGCTCGAGGCGCCTCGCAAGCCGTCGCGCGCCGGTGTCGTGCGGGACAACAAGGCGATCGCCACCGTCGTGGTCCTCGTGGTGGTGGCGCTCGTCGTGGTCGTGGGCGGCAAGTTCCTGGCCGAGCGCGCGGCGGATGCAGCGATGCAGGACCGTGCAGCCGACCTGGGGGAGCTGCTCGACGGTGCGACGCCCGAGGACTTCCTCGCGTTCGGTGCCGCGGTCCAGACCGACGGCTCGCTCGCGCAACGGGTCCGCGACACCGACGGTTTCGTGAACCTCAAGGCGCGTGCGGACCTGGTCTTCATCAGGTTCCAGCCGTCGGGCTGGTGGGGCGGGTTCACCGAACGCTGCCTGGTGGCCGAGGTGCGCACCGACGGCGTCACCGTCGAGACCCCCAAGACCGCCTGCAATCGCGTTCGGGCACCGGAGAGCTGATCGCGTACCCTCGCGGCATGAGCGACCCCCAGGACCTCAAGATCCGCTCCCACGACGTCACGGACTTCCCGAACAGGGCGCCCGCCCGGGCCATGCTGCGGGCCATCGGCATGACCGACGACGACTGGGACAAGCCCCAGGTGGGTGTCGTGTCCTCGTGGAACGAGGTCACCCCCTGCAACATGCCGCTGGACCGGCTGGCCAAGCGGTCCAAGGACGGCGTGCGCGAGGCGGGCGGCTTCCCGATCGAGTTCAACACGATCGCGGTCTCCGACGGCATCTCGATGGGCCACGAGGGCATGCGGGCCTCGCTGGTGTCCCGCGAGGTCATCGCGGACTCGGTCGAGACCGTGATGCACGCCGAGCGCTTCGACGCGATGGTCACCTTCGCCGGCTGCGACAAGTCCCTGCCCGGCATGATGATGGCGGCGGCCCGGCTCAACCTGCCGTCGGTGTTCCTCTACGGCGGCTCCAAGCTGCCCGGCAACTACAACGGCCAGGTGCTCGACATCGTCTCGGTGTTCGAGGCGGTCGGGGCCTACGCCACCGGCGGGATCGACGAGGACGAGCTGCGCCACATCGAGGAGAACGCCTGCCCGACGATCGGCTCGTGCGCCGGCATGTTCACCGCCAACACGATGGCGTCGGTGGGTGAGGCACTCGGCCTGTCGCTGCCCGGCTCGGCGTCCGCCCCGGCGGTCGACCGTCGCCGCGACGACTACGCGTACGCGTCCGGTGTCGCCGCGGTCAACCTGCTCCGCCAGAACATCCGGGCCCGCGACATCCTCACCAAGGGCGCGTTCGAGAACGCGATCGCGGTGGTCATGGCGCTGGGCGGCTCGACCAACGCCGTGCTGCACCTGCTGGCGATCGCGCACGAGGCCGAGGTCGAGCTGCACCTCGACGACTTCAACAAGGTCGCCGCGAAGGTCCCGCACCTGGCGGACACGAAGCCGCACGGCAAGTACCACATGCTCGACGTCGACAGGATCGGCGGGGTGCCCGTGGTGCTGCAGATGCTGGCCGAGGCCGGCGTGCTGCACGGCGACGAGATCACCGTCACCGGTCGCACCATGGCCGAGAACCTCGAGCTCGTCTCGCCCCCCGGGCCCGACGGCGAGGTGGTGCACGAGTGGTCGAACCCGCTCAACGACATCGGTGGCATCGCCGTGCTCCAGGGCTCGCTCGCGCCCAAGGGCTCGGTGGTGAAGGTCGCCGGCATCGACTTCGAGGAGTTCGAGGGCCCCGCCCGCGTCTTCGACGGCGAGGCCGACGCCATGGAGGCCGTGCTGGCCGGGCGCATCGAGGCGGGCGACATCGTCGTCATCCGCTACGAGGGCCCCAAGGGCGGCCCGGGCATGCGGGAGATGCTCGCCATCACCGGCGCGATGAAGGGCGCCGGCCGCGGTGGCGACTCGGCGTTGATCACCGACGGCCGCTTCTCGGGCGGCACCCACGGGTTCTGCATTGGCCACGTCGCACCCGAGGCGGTCGACGGCGGGCCCATCGCATTCGTCGAGGAGGGCGACCGCATCCGCATCGACGTGCGCAACCACACGATCGACCTGCTGGTGGACGAAGCGACCCTCGAGGCCCGCCGCCAGGGCTGGAAGCTGCCCGAGCCCCGCTACACCAAGGGTGTGCTCGCCAAGTACGCGTCCCTGGCCCAGGGCGCCGAGAAGGGCGCCATCACCCAGCCGGTCGCCATCCGCCGACCCGACTGAGTCCGAGCCGCTCGCTCAGTCGGATCCGCCGGCCGCCCAGTCGGTCCGCCCGTCGCGCACCGCAGTCGCGGAGATCTCCGCGATGTGCTCTGGCACGTCGAGGCGTAGCTCCTCGGGCACGTGCAGGCCGCTGCGCGGGGCCACCGCGACTCGTGGCAGCGCGGCGACCGCGGTGTCGCGAGCCGCTGCGTCGCCGCCGTACCAGGCGGCATCGACGACCTGGGCCCACTTGTCGGCGCCCATGACCACCGCGTCGTACCCCGCGGCGATCTCGGCGACGAGCGAGGCATCGACGACGACGACCCCGAGCCACGGCCGGGTGCTCGCGACGCGCTCGATCGCGGTGCGGCGCTCGTCGACGGTGTGGGACCCCAGGTGCGCCTTGCCGAGGGTGACCCGTGAGATGGCGAGGTCGATGCGCTCCAGGTCGAGCTGGCGGACCGCCGCGTCGGCGATCTCCAGGTGGGCGACGGTCAGCGGGTCGAAGCTCCCGGGGTACACACCGATGGTCACCCGGGACGATCTACGCGATGCCGGGTGCGTGCACAAGCGCGACCCGGTGGGGCACTGCGCTGGGCCAGACTGAGCGCCGTGACCGACACCGTGCCGGGCTGGCCCGCGATCGTTGCCCGTGGGCTGCACAAGCGCTTCGGTGACCACGTCGCGGTCGGCTCGCTCGACCTGGACGTCCCCACGGGCAGCTTCTGCGGACTGGTCGGGCCGAACGGCTCGGGCAAGACCACGACGTTGCGCATGATCGCGGGGCTGCTGCGCCCCGACGCCGGCCAGGTCTGGGTAGGGGGCCACGACACGTGGGCCGAGACGATCACCGTGCGACGGCTCCTGGGTGTGGTGCCCGACCCACTCAACCTGTTCGACCGACTCACCGCCCGTGAGCTGCTCGCGCACCTCGGTCGGCTGCGTGGCCTGCCTGCGGACGAGGTCGGCCACCGCAGCGAGCAGCTGCTCGAGGTGATGGACCTGGTCGACGCCGCGGACGAGCAGATCGGTGGCTACAGCCACGGCATGCGCAAGAAGACCGCGATCGCTGCTGCACTCCTGCACCGTCCCGCCGTGCTGCTGCTCGACGAGCCCTTCGAGGGTGTCGACCCGGTCTCTGCGGTGGCGGTGCGCACGATGCTCGACCGCTACCGCGCGGCGGGCGGCACGGTGGTGTTCTCCTCGCACGCGATGGACCTCGTCGACCGCATGTGCGACTACGTCGCGGTCATGGCGCGCGGCGCGTTGCTGGCCGCCGGGCCCATCGAGTCGCTGCGCGGGGGCGGCCGCCTGGAGGATGCCTTCATCTCGATGATCGGCGCGCCCGACGTCGATCCCGCGAACCTGGCGTGGCTCGACCGCGACCCGCGGTGAGCAGCGCGACCACGACCTCGGCGTCGACCGCGTCCGCGGTGCGCACGATGGCGTCGTTGAAGTGGCACCTCCTCGTGGGCGGCCTACGCGGCAGTCGGCAGCAGCGGGTGCAGACCGTCATGGCCTTCCTGATCTCGGCCGCGCTCGGTGTGCTCGGCCTGTTCCTGTTGTGGGGGCTCGGGCGCGGCACCGACATCGCGGACGACCTGATCGTCGTGCTGCTGCCCGTGGTGGTGTTCGGCATCGGGCTGCTGTCGGCATCGACCGGCGTCGAGTCGTCCATCGACGCACGACACCTCGCGTCCGAGCCGATCGGTCGGTGGACCCTCGGTCTGGGCATGCTCGCCGCCGCGGCGGTCGGTCCTCCCGCGGTGCTCTCGGTGCTCGCCGGCACGGGCATCGTCATGGGCTGGACGCAGGGCCCGGTCGCCTTCGTCCTGGTCCTGGCGGCGGTCACCGCCTGGTTGGCCACGCTGCTGCTCTTCAGTCGGACCTTCGCCAACCTGCTCGGCGCGTTGGCCACGGGGCGGTTGCAGCAGATCGCCCAGGCGGCCGCGACGCTCTCGGCCCTGCTCGCGTGGGTGCTCGTGCAGGTCCTCGCGCGTGACACCACCGGCTGGGACGCCCAGCGGTGGTCGGCGATGGCGGACTGGGCGCGCTGGACGCCGCCGGGCCAGCTCGGCATGGCGATCGCGACCGCGGGAGAGCCGGGTGCGGCGGTGGTCCACCTGCTCCTCGGCCTGAGCTGGTTGCCGCTGCTGGTGTGGTCCAGCGTCGTCACGACGGAGCGACTCGCATTGAGCTCGCCGCGCCCGGGCGGCCGCTCGAGTGCCCGCGGCCGCGAACGATCGCGCTCGCCCCGCGGGCGCCTGGCCCGTGTGCTGCCCGCCTCGCCCGCCGGGGCGATCGGGGCGCGCACCGTGCGCACCAAGTTCCGCACCCCGCGCCAGGCGGTCAACACGGTGACCGCGCTCGCGATCGGTGCGGGGGTGTTCCTGCTCGGCCCGCTGCTGGGCAACGAGGTCGACCCCAGGATGGTGATCGTCGGCGGGCTGTTGCACTTCGCGGTGCTCTTCGACGGCAACAACGCGTTCGGCATGGACGGCCCGGCGATCTGGTGCGAGGTGGCCACCGGCGCCGACGGTGGGGTGCTCGTGCGCGGCAAGGTCATGTCCTCGCTCACGGTCATGGCGCTGCCCGCGCTGGTGCTCCCCCTCGGGATGGCCGCGCTGACGGGTGGGTGGCAGTGGCTGGTCGCCGGTTGGCTGGTGGCGGTGGGGTCCGTGCTCGCCGCGTCCGGCGTCGCCGTGTCGAGCGCCGCGCTGGCGCCGGTGGCGATGCCCGACAGCCCCAACCCGCTCGCGGCGGGCGACACGGGGCAGGGCTGCGTGGCCGGGCTCATGCTCGCGACCTGCATGTTCGTGCTGGGCCTGGTCTCGCTGCCCGTGGCGGCGGGGATCCTGGTGGCGTCCTCGTCGTCGGCCGTCGCCGCGACGATGGTCGCCGCGGCCGCACCGGTGGTGGGCGCACTCGTGCTCTGGGGTGGGATCGCCCTGGCGTCGGCCCGGTTGCGGGGTGTCGAGGAGCAGCTGGTCCAGAAGGTCACCCCGGCGCGCTGAATCCGAGCGGGGCGTACCCGTTGCTCAGTCCGTGCCGCGGGGCCCGGACTTCTGCCAGCGCCGACCGCGCCAGCGCACCAGCTCCCGGGCGCCGGCGATCGCCAGCACCCCGATCCCAGCAGCGACCGCCCATCCGTTCACGACCCGGACCGTAGCCGGGTGGTTGGCACGCGGGGCATCGACGGGGCAGACTGTCGGAGATGCGCACCGTTGCCCGCCTCCTCGTACCCGCCTGAGGGACACGACTGGATCGCTCCAGCCTGCATCGTGTGCCCTCGACCTCCCCTGCGGGAGGTCGTTGTGTTTTTCACCCGGACCACCCGGTGCCGCCATCTGACCCGCCCACCACTCTGACCACAGGAACACCCACATGAACACCAACGGTGGAGAAGCGCTCATCCGCTCACTCGAGCTCGAGGGCGTCGAAGTGATCTTCGGCCTGCCCGGTGGGGCGATCCTCCCTGTGTACGACCCGATCCTGGACAGCCCCATCCGCCACGTGCTGGTCCGCCACGAGCAGGGCGCGGGCCACATGGCCGAGGGCTTCGCGCACGCCACCGGGCGACCCGGTGTCGCGATGGTCACTTCGGGGCCCGGCGCCACCAACATCGTGACCCCGCTCGCGGACGCCTACATGGACTCGGTGCCCATGGTGTGCATCACCGGCCAGGTCCCCTCCGCGGCGATCGGCACCGACGCGTTCCAGGAGTGCGACATCACCGGCATCACCCGCGGGGTGACCAAGCACAACGAGCTGGTGACCCGGGCCGAGGACATCCCCCTCGCCATCCGCCAGGCGTTCCACATCGCGACGACCGGTCGTCCCGGGCCCGTGCTGGTCGACATCCCCAAGGACATCGTCGATCCGACCAACCCGAACTCCGCCATGGACTGGCACTGGCCGACCGACGCGGACGTCGCCTCCAGCCTGCCCGGGTACAAGCCCACCACCAAGGGCCACCCCCGCAAGATCAAGGAGGCCGCGGCGCTGATCGCGCAGGCCCACCAGCCCGTGATCTACGCCGGCGGCGGGATCCTCAAGGCCAGGGCCGCCGAGGCGCTGCGTGAGCTCGCCGAGCTGACCGGCATCCCGGTGGTCACGACCCTGATGGCCCGGGGTGCGTTCCCCGACGACCATCCGCTCTGCCTGGGCATGCCCGGCATGCACGGCAACTACACCGCCGTCACCGCGATGCAGCGCTCGGACCTGCTCATCGCGCTCGGCAGTCGCTTCGACGACCGGGTCACCGGCAAGCTCGACGGCTTCGCCCCGGACGCCAAGATCATCCACGTCGACATCGACCCCGCGGAGCTCGGCAAGGTCCGTCGCCCCGACGTGCCGATCGTCGGCGACTGCCGCCTCGTCATCGAGGAGCTGATCAAGGCCGTCAACGCCCTCGGCGGTCCCGAGAGCCGGGCCGAGCTGACCCCGTGGCGCCAGCAGCTGTCGGGATGGCAGGAGAAGTACCCCCTGGTCTACGAGCAGTCGACCGACGGTGACCTGCTCAAGCCCCAGTACGTGCTCGAGCAGCTGCGGGACCGTTCACCCGAGGACACGATCGTCGCCTCGGGTGTCGGCCAGCACCAGATGTGGACCAGCCAGTACTGGAAGTTCAACCACCCCTACACCTGGGTGAACTCCGGCGGCCTGGGCACCATGGGCTTCTCGGTGCCTGCCGCGATCGGCGCCAAGGTGGGCCGGCCCGACCGCACCGTGTGGGCCGTCGACGGCGACGGCTGCTTCCAGATGACGGCCCAGGAGCTGGTCACCGCCTCCACCGAGCGGATCCCGGTCAAGATCGCGATCCTCAACAACGCCTACCTGGGCATGGTGCGCCAGTGGCAGGAGATGTTCTACGAGGAGCGCTACTCCGAGGTGTACCTGTCGCCGGACCTGCCCGACTACGTCAAGTGGGCCGAGGCCATGGGCTGCATCGCGCTGCGGGTCGAGTCACCCGACGAGGTCGGCCCGGCCATCGACAAGGCGAACGAGATCGACGACCGCCCGGTCGTGCTCGAGTTCCGCACGGACGCCTCGGAGAAGGTCTTCCCGATGGTGCCCGCCGGCAAGACCAACGACGACATCGTCGTCGATCCGATCCAGGGGGAGCGCGGCTGATGACGCTGCAGTCCATGAACACCCGCCGCGCGGGCTCGAAGCCACCGAAGTACCACGTGCTGTCGGTGCTGGTGGAGAACCGCGCCGGCGTGCTGGCGCGGGTGTCGAGCCTGTTCGCCCGCCGTGGCTACAACATCTACTCGCTCGCCGTCGCGCCGACCGACGACGAGCGCTTCAGCCGCATCACCGTCGTGGTGGACGTCGAGACCGCGCCGCTCGAGCAGATCGTGAAGCAGCTCAACAAGCTGATCAACGTGATCAAGATCTCCGAGCTCGACCCGCGCGACTCGATCGAGCGCGAGCTCATGCTGGTCACCGTGACGGCACCCCCGGCGGTGCGCAGCCAGATCATCGAGCTCATCGG
>WBZX01002242.1_pt1 | contig 13395 bp, 10 predicted proteins | sample 5204211 | NCBI WGS metagenome assembly WBZX01 (sample SAMN12344362, study PRJNA552823) | activated sludge metagenome | biome: Activated sludge suspended growth; feature: Nitrification reactor; material: Wastewater; isolation source: activated sludge from nitrification reactor of wastewater...
CTTGTGCAGCGAAAAGCGGAAGGGCTCGGCCACCGAGCCGCTGGTCTGCATCGGCAGGCGGTCGGCGGTGGTGCAGGCGGTGGACAGGTAGGCATCCGGATTGCGCTTGTAGTCCAGCTTGGTCATCAGCGGGAACAGCGCCAGCAGTTCGCCGACCGGCATGTCGACCAGCAGCGGGGTCGCCAGCGCGGCATAGGCCGGCACGGTGTGGGCGGCCCAGGTCAGGGTTTCGCGCAGGCGGTGCTCGGCGAGGCGCTCGACGTCCCCGGCCGTGGCCAGCGCCGCCTCGGCGCGGTAGCGCGGAAAGTCGCGGCCGTGGCGCAGCCGGTCGGGCAACAGGCTGTAGGCGCGGCCGAGCGGCGCCTTGATCCACTGCGGGGCGTCCATGTAGCGCTTGAGCCAGCGGTAGCCCCAGTCTTCGAGTCCCATCCCGGCCTCCTCAGCGGCGGACCCACTCGCGCGCGAACAACGCGACGAAGGCCATGTCATCGATGAAATAGCGGCGGAACATGCGCCGCGGCTCCTGCAGAAAGCGGTAGAACCACTCCAGCCCGGCGTTCTGCATCCACACCGGGGCGCGCTTGACGAGGCCGACGGCGACGTCGAAGGTGCCGCCGACGCCCATCGCGAAGGGCACCTTCATCGCCGCCTGATAGCGCGCCAGAAAGGCTTCCTTCTTCGGCGAGCTGATCGCCACGAACAGGATGTCCGGCCGCGCGGCGGCGATCTGCGCGACCACCTGCTCCTCCTCGTCCGGCTTCCAGTAACCGTTGCGGTAGCCGGCGAGGGTCAGGCCCGGATAACGGGCCGGGTACAGGCGCGCGACGCCGCCGACGACCTCCTCGCGGGCGCCGAGCAGGAACACCCGCCAGCCCTTGTCGGCGGCCCGGGCCATCAGCGCCTCGAAGAGATCGACGCCGGTGACGCGTTCCTTCAGCGGCTTGCCGAGCAGGCGCGAGGCCCACACCACGGGCATGCCGTCGGCGTTGATCAGGTCGCAGTCGTTGATGATCTGGCGCAGGGCCGGATCGCGGCTGGCCTTGACGATCTTGTCCACGTTGACGACCACGTGCTGGTGGGGCCTGCCGGAACGGATGAAGCCGTCGACCACGCCGAGGGTTTCCTCCATGTCCAGGTTGTCCACCGCGCATCCCATCAGATTGATTCTCATTCAGTTGGTCCCGTCGGAATTATCGCGGCCGGCCTCCGTCCGCCCCGTGCGGTAGGGCACGGCCCGCGGCGCGCGGGCTGAGGCGAAGCGTGACCGTCTGGTCAGAAAGTCGAAAGCCGTCAGCCCGGACTGGTGCGACAAGGTGTGCACGCACACCACGCCCGGCCGCCAGCCCGGCTCGATGCGCTGCTCGGTGCGCTCGTCGTATTCGTCGGGGGTCAGCTTTTCGATGCGGCGCAGGCTGAGGGCGTGGCCGTACTCCGGCACGCACACCTGCGCCGGGCGCAGCAGCTTGCCCGCGTGCGAGAACAGCGGGCCGGCCGGGCGCGCGAACCGCGCATCGGCGACCACCGGGTTGGCGGCGTGCGGCTGCCACGGGCCGAGCGGCGTGTCGGCATGGTAGGCGTGCAGCTCGTCATGCTTGTCGGCACCGGGTTCGGTGACGTTGCCGAGCAGCCACCACCGGCCGTTATGGCTGAACAGCGTGGCATCCACCAGATCGATATCTGTCAGCAGCGTCGCCTCCTTCTCCCAGCAGTCCGGCAGCGCCACGCAGCGGTACAGCTCGACGCAGCGGCCGGCGCCGCTCTCCGGCACCATCCAGAGATTGCCGTTCCACCAGAACAGGAAGGGGTAGGACAGATGCCACGGCCGTTCCATGACCGGCACCGGCGCCTCCCAGCGGCCGTCGTCATGCACCCGGATGGCCTTCAGGGTGCCCTTGCCTTCGCGGTAGATGACCTCCTCGATGAACACCCACCAGCCCTCGCCGCTGGCCGGCCACACCATCGGATCGGCCCAGAAACGGTCGGCCGGCGGGTAGATCAGCGTGGCCCGGGCCGGGTCGAGGCAGATCCCCTCGCCGAAGGCCAGCGCGATGCCCCACTGGTCGCGGCGCAGCGCCTTGGCGGCCGAGCGCGACACGCTGCGCCGCAGCAGCGTCGAGAAGCGTGCCGCCGCCGGCGCCGCGGAATCGCCGCCACCGCTCTCCGCCGGCAGCGCGCGCTGCGGCTGCGGCGCGCCGGCGACGGCCAGCCGCAGCAGCGCCCGGCGCACCATGCCCATGCCCTTGGCGATGGCCCGGCGGCGGTTGCGGCGGATCGAAAAAGTGCACGAGGCGCCCAGCGAGGCGTCGATCAGCTCGCCGCCGGCCACCGTCTCGAGGCGGATCACGGTGCTGTCGTCGCCGTCGACGACCGGCGCCGCGCCGGCCAGCGGGTCCACCGCCGGCCGTCCGGCGAGGCGCAGCATCCACTGCCGGGGCGGACCGCCGGCCAGCGGCTGCGGCGCCGCGCGCAGGTCGAGCAGCACGTCGCAGCCGTGCCCGGCCAGCCACGCGGCGGGGTCGACGCCACCGCCCGTCCACTCGGCGACGCCGGCCGGCGTGGCCAGATGCACATGGCGCAGCGGCGACGGGCCGCGGTCGAACACCAGCTCGTCGACCCGGTCGGCCCAGTCCGGGCGGGGCAGCGGCGCGGCGTCGCGCAGCACCGCGGTGAGCGCCACCTCGGGCAGCCCCTGACAATCGCCGACCAGGCGGGCGACCCACCCCGGCACCGGGCCGGCGGGCAGAAAAACGGCAAGGCGGACGCTCATCGGCGCCCCCGGATGCAGCTCCGGCTCATGCAAAAACCTCCGGCGCCCGGCGCAACACCGCCCGGCGCAGCAACAGATTGCGCGACAGGGTCGCGCCAAGAAGAACGACGAACAGGCACAGCACGGCATCCACGCCGCGCGGCGCCACCCACATCACACCCGCGCAGGCGGCCACGAAGATCACCAGCGACAGCACATTGACCCGCAACGGCAGACGCGTCTCCTCGACGGTCTGCAGGTAGTTCGCCTCCGGCAGCACCAGCTGGCCGACGTAGAAACTCGCCAGCTGGAGCACGAAGATCGCGCTGGCGCCGGCGAGCGCGAAATCGGGCCGCTGCCCCCACCACGCCAGCCCGCCCCAGGCCAGCACCGCCAGCAGGCTGAGCCCGCTGTTGAGGCGCACCAGATCGCGGCGCAGCGCGGCGAGCGTCGCGCGCACCTCGCCGCTGCCCTGCTGGCGCACCACCCGCGCCAGGGCCGGCAGCGCGTTGAAGCTCAGCGCCCGCGGAAACAGCAGCAGCACGCTGGTCAGACTGCCGATCAGCGCCACCAGGCCGCCGTAGCCCTCGCCCGCCACGCGCACCGTGAACGGCACCAGAATCATCGACATGCCGGCGCTGACGAAATTGAGAGCCGCCTGTTCGGCCGCCGTGCGGGCGCTGCCGGCGGGCAGCGTCGCGTCGCCGCCGGCCCGCGCCCGGCGCGCCAACAGCACCAGCCCGGCCAGCCCCATCAGCGCCGTCGGCAGCGCCAGCGCAGCGTAGGCCATCCACGGATGGCGCCCGCCGAACAGCGCCACACCGGCGGCCAGCAGCACCACCAGCAGCGTTTCCATGACCAGCAGCAGGCGGTAGCGGGCCAGCGCCAGACCGTAGTGGCGGGCCAGCGTGTAGGCGGTCCATCCGGCCAGCAGCAGCGCCGTCCACCCCGCCTCGAAGAGCCAGCCGCCCCACGCCAGCAGCGGCAGCGGCAGGCACGCCAGCGCCGTGAACACCAGCGCCCCGCGCGACAGGCCGAACATCACCGCCGCCGCCCGCCCCTCGCCCGCCACCGGCACGCGGGCCAGCACCAGCGCCGACCAGCCGACCGCCGAAAAAAGGCCCAGCATCATGGCGATCGACAGATCGTTGGCGAAGCGCCCGAGCGCCTCGGTGCCGCACACCGCCTGCACCAGCGCAAAGTGGAGCAGACGCTGGCCACCCGGCGCGGCGGTCACCGCCAGCACTTCGCCGCGGCGCAGCAGGGTGGCGACGCGAGCCTTCATCGGTGCGCCCCGGGCTGCTGGCGCTGCCACGCGGCGGTCGCCGCGACCAGCGCCAGCGGCATGATCAGGCCGGCCTGCGGGCGGAACATGATGCCGTTGCTGAACGCCGTGGACGCCACCAGCGCCGCCAGCAGCGGCAGCGCCACGCCGCGCGGAAAGCAGCCGGCCCACACCACCAGCACCCCGATCACCGCGCCGAGGCCCAGCAGGCCCTGCTGGTTGAGCAGGCGGATGAAATCGTTGTGGGAATCCTTGGCGCTCCACCACCACACTTCGGAGACGATCCAGTCCGAGCCCTCGCCATGCCCGAACAGCCATTCGAACAGGCTGCTGTTGGCGAGGATGTCGATCTTCTGGACCCACATCGAGAAGCGGCCGGAGGTCAGCTCGACCATCTCGTCCCACGACGGCAGGTGGATCAGCCCGAACAGCAGCGGCATGAAGGCGAGCGCCAGCCCCACCGCCAGCGCGACGAACATCGCCACCGGCGCCAGCCGCGTGCGCTGCACCAGCACCACCGCGCCGAAGGCCAGCGCCGCCACCATCGAAGTGCGCACCCCCCAGCCGTAGAACACCAGCACCACCGAGAAGAGCAGCAGCGCGACGAACAGCCGCCGCCCGAGCCGCCCCGCCTCGAACAGATAGAGCGCCAGCGCGGCGCACACCACGATCAGATACGAACTGGTGTGCAACGACGCGAAATACACCGGCCAGAACAGCTCGCCGCCGCGGTTGAGGGACGGCGGCAGCACGACCAACCCGCCAATCGCCAGCGTCCACACCAGGCCGAGGGTCAGCTGCAGCAGGCGGATCACCAGCGCCGGCTCGCGCTCGAAGATGCGCTGCAGCAACACCGAGATCAGCGCCGGGGTGACGATCTTCAGATACTCGAAAACCGCGGTGGAGAACTTCAGCCCGGTCAGGACTTCGGTGGTCAGGAACGACGCCAGCCCCAGCGGCACCGCCACCAGCATCAGCGGCGCGCGCTGCAGGATGGCGTCGGCGTAGGTCGCCAGGCCGGCGAACAGCACGCCCAGCAGCGCGACGTCGGCGAGCCGGTTGTACACCGAGTCGGCCTCGGCGTCGATCACCGGCTGGGTCAGCAGCACCGCCACCAGCAGCTTGCCCCACAGGCCGACAAACAGTGCCCACGCGAAACCCTGCGTGACCCGCGTCTCGAACGGTGTCGCGGAGAAGCCGGCCGCAGCGGCGGCGGAAGGCGCCATCGTCATCAGAAATCGAGCAGCACGCCACCGATCACCGTCACCCCGGCGTCGCGCAGTCCGGCCGACAGGGCCGCCACCCGCGCGTGGGCCGAGGCGTGGCGGCGGGCCACGACGATCGCGCTGCCGCAGGTCGCCGCGACGAGCTGCGCGTCGGCCCCGACCGCGTCGGCCGGCGTATCGACCAGCGTCATCTCGAAGGCTTCGCGGGCCAGCGCGATCTGCGCGCCGAAGGCCGGACGGGCCAGCAGTTCCTGCGGATTGGGCGGCACGATGCCGGCCTGCAGCACCGACAGATGCGCGAAGCGTGCATGCGGCTGGAGCGCCACCTTGTCGCCGCGCTCGGCCAGCCGCGCCGCCAGCCCGCCGGCCGGCGCCAGGCGGAACAGGGTCTGCTGGCGCGGGTTGCGCAGGTCGCCGTCGACCAGCAGGGTGCGCTCGCCGAGTTGCGAGAACACCACCGCCAGATTGGCCGCCAGCCAGCTGCGCCCTTCGCCGCGGCCGGCGCCGACGATGGCGACGGCGCGCAGCTGGGGGTTGGCGACGCGCCGCAGCACCAGCTGGCTGCGCAGCTTGCGCAGGGCTTCGACGCGCGGCGAGGCGGGCTGGAAGGCGGCGATGAGTTCCGGGTCGGCGCCCGGGTCGTCGGCCGCCAGCACCGGGTAGGCGAACTGGCGCGCCAGCGCGGCCTGCACGTCGGCCTGGCTGACCAGCCCGAGCTCCACCGCCGCAGCGCCGAAGGGAATGCCGCGCTCGCGCTGGCGGGCCGTGACGCGGGCAACCGCGTCGACCGACAGCCGGCCGCTGGCGACGAGGATCTCGCCCAGATTGGGGAGGGCCGCGGGAGTCTGATCGAATGCCGCCACTGGGATGCGCCCCGGAAAAGTCTTGATGTCCATCGTTGCTCCTCAGGCGCGCCGCAGCCGGGCGCCCAGCAGGCGCGACAGCGCGCCGCCGGCCGACCCGTCGGCAGCGCTGCCGATCTCCACCAGCAGCGGTGCGCCGATGGCATCGCCGAGGTCGCCGGCGCTGCGGATGCGGCGGTCGAACAGCTCGCGCACGATGCTCACCGCCATGCCGAGCAGCCCGCCGATGAAAATCGCCAGACCCACATTGAGCAGCAGCTTGGGGCTGGCCGCCTCGGTCGGCGGCACGCCGAACGACAGCACCGCCACATTGCCCTGGCGCGACTTGCTCTCGAGGCTGGTCTGGGTCAGGCGCGCCATCACCAGGTCGTAGGCTTTCTGGGCGCTGTCCACCTCGCGCAGCAGCACGCCCATCTCGTCGCGCTGCTGCTTGAGCTGCAGCACGCGCTGCTTCTGTTCCTCGAGGCGGATCTTCAAGTCGCCCTCGCGGGCACGGTTGATGCGGCTGTTGGTGCCGACCACCGCCGCCACCTGCCCCGACTCGGCGCGCAGCCGGGCGCGCAGCGATTCGACCTCGCCCCTGACGCGCTGATACTGCGGATGGTTCTCGCCGAGGTAGCCGGACAGTTCGGTCAGCTTGGCCTCCTGGCGCGCCAGGTCCACCTTCAGGGCCTGGATCAGCGGATTGGCCGCCACCTCGTTCATGCCGCCGCCCTGACGCTGGCGCGACGCGGTTTCGGTGCTCTGCGCCTGAACCGCGGTGAACTGGGTGGACAGTTCGGCGAGGCGCGCACTCTCGAGGTCGAGCTTGTCGTCGCCGACCAGCCCGTGGGCGCGCTGGAACTCCGCCAGCCGCGCCTGGGCGGTTTCCAGATTGGCGCGCAGGGCCTTGGTGTGCTCGTCGAACCAGGCGGCCGACTGGCGCGCCGGCTCGACCTTCAGTTCCAGATCGGTTTCCAGATAGGCGCGGGCCAGCGCGTTGGCGTAGTCGGCGGCAAACTGCGGATCGTCGGCGCCGACGGTGATGGTCAGCACATTGCTTTCGTGGGACGGGCTGACCTTGACGAACTTTTTGAGGCGCCCGGCGATCCAGCGCTCGGCGTCGCCCTGCCCGCCCGACGCCTTCTGCCAGCGCGCCGCCCAGCCCGGCTGGCCGGCCAGCTTGAGCGCCGCCACCGCCCGCGCGCCAACCCGCTCGCTGGCGATGATGTCGGCCTGCGTGGCGAGAAAGCCCGGCGTCGTCGCCCCGCTGCCCGGATGGACGACCAGCGGATCGCCGCCGCGGGACTCGACGACCACCTCGGCCGACGCCGTGTACTGCCGCGGCAGCACCAGACTCACCACCAGCGCCAGCGCCACGACTCCGCCCCACACCGCGAAGAGGCCGGCACGGCGGGCCTTCAGCACCGCCAGAAGTTGTGCGATTCCCATGTTCGCGTCCGCTCAGAAAAGTGCTTCGCGGACGACGACCACGTCGTCGGCCTGCACCGGATCGTTGAGTTGCGGGGTGAGCACACGGGTCGCGCCATCCTCGCCGCGGCGGTGGATGCGGATGCCGCGCTCGGTGCCCCGCGGGCTCAGGCCGCCGCCCATCGCCAGCGCCTGCAGCACCGTCATCTGGCGCTCGACGCGATAGGCGCCGGCACGCTGCACCTCGCCGTACACGTAAACCTGCGGCGCGCGGTGGACGTAAAGCGTGTCGCCGGCCATCACCGGCACGTCCTTCTCGGGCGTCCAGGTGACGAACAGGTCGGTCACGTCGATCTCGGCGCGCACCCGCCGACCGTTGCGCATGCCGGTCAGAATCACCTTGTCGGCGCCTTGCGGCGCGGTGCCGCCGGCCAGCGCCAGCGCATCGGTAACCTTCGTCGCCGTGCTCTCGAGCGGGTAGCGTCCCGGCCGGGCGACCTGCCCGAGCACCGCCACCTGGGCGCCGCGGACCTGCTGCAGCACCACGGTGACCTGCGGCTGCAGCACGAAGCCGCCCTTCTTCAGGCCGTCGGCGATGGCCTTCTCGGCCGCCGCCACGCTGAGCCCGCCGACCGGCACGCTGCCGACCAGCGGATAGCTGATCGCACCGCTTTCCGACACCCGCGTCTCGAGGCTCAGGTCGGGGTTCTGGAACACCGTGATCTTCACGCCGTCGCCGGGGCCGAGACGGTAATCCTGCGCCGCAGCGGCCGCGTCCCGCTCCTGGCCGACGCCTTCCCGCGCGTCGACGACCGACGCCGCGGCGAGCAGCGCCAGCCCCATCAGCAGCCACACCAGCCAGCCCTTGATCGTACTTTTCAGAATAACCACTGCACGCTCCCTGCCACTGCCCAATAGTTGAAACTCAGTCCTGCCTGGTTCGAGTCGCGCTGCTCGCGCGTCAGCGTCGTCACCCACTTCGTCCGCGGCGTCAGCTGCCAGCTGCCGGCCAGCGCCGCCAGCACGCCGCGGTCCTCGCGCCGGCCGGGGCTGCTCACCCCGAAACCCGGGTCGCCGCGGTATTCCGCAGCGCGCCATTCGAGGCGCCCCTCGACCCGCAGCCGCGCCGAATAATCCCACCCCGCGCCCAGCCGCAGCCCCTTCACCGCGACGTAGTTCGACACGAAATCCTGTGCCGGCTCGACGTCGTAGCGCAGCGTGCCGCTCAGCTGGGTGCGCGGCGTCACCCGCCATTCCAGCCCGAGCAGGCCGTTGCGCCCGGCGTAGTCGTTCTGCGGATAGCGCCCGTAGCTGCGGCTCACCGTCCCGACCTGGGCCAGCACCCGCGTGCCGCTCCGGAGCGGCAGCGCAGCCTCGGCGAACACCTCGTCCTGCTCGAAGCGCGATTCGGCCAACCCGCCCGCAATCGTCGGCGCATTGGGGTATTGCCCGGTCGCCCGCCGCCGGGTCAGCGCCACCACCGCGCCCGACGCCGGCGCGTAACGCAGCACCGTATCGACGCCGGCAAAATCGATCTCGTTGCTCGGCCGCGATCCGTCCGGGTAACGCCGGCTGCCCTGCGCCACCTGCACACCGACCTGCCAGTCCGGCACCAGCTGGTAGAAGGCGCTGCCGGTCAGCTGGCGCGTCACCCCCAGACTGCGCTGCTGCTGGCGGTAATACGCAAAATCGTCGAGCGCCTCGCGATGCTCGGCACTCAGTTCGCCCCGCCAGTCCGGCCCGGCGGTCCACCGCCAGCGCCCCACCGCCGTCGTGGCGTTGTGGTTCAAAAAATCGAAGGCGCCATACCGCGCCAGCGCCAGATCGTAATCCAGCACCCATTGCTGCCCGGCGTAGGACTTGTCCAGCCCCAGCCCGAGCCGCGTCACGCTGTACCAGTCGCCCATCCGTGCCAGCCCGGCAGCCTTCGCCGCCGCCGGCCCCGACAGGCGGAACACGTTGCTGTCGTAAGCCAGCGCCTCGCCGACCGCGATCCGCGACCCGATGCCCTTGCCCAGCGGCACATCGACGGGATCGCTGCCGCGCTCCTCGGCCGCCACCCGCGCCGATGCCTCGCTCAGGCCACGGCTCATCTCGAGCGCCGGCGGATCGGCTTCGTCGCTTTCGAACAGCAGGCCCGGCCGCTGCGGCTCGCCGAGCAAAGTCGATGCCCGCAAGGACGGCGCATCGCTGGCGAAGGCCGGCAAGCCGGCGCTCATCAGCAGCAAGGCCCCGCCCACGCGGACACCAAATTCATTCAAATCCGTACCCCGATTTATCAAGTTGGCGCATCTTGCGCGAGCATCGGAGTAAATCAAGCCAAATTTTACGCATTTTGCAAAAGTCGCGGGAGCTTCCACAGTTTTTTGCAACAAATTTCACATTAACGACAAAATTGACATTAACGTATCAAAACTTGAAGTTACATTCCTGCCTCACCTGGAAAACCAACGAGCCCCTACACGACCCATCGCCATGCAGGCCGCCATCGAACGACAGTCGCTGGGCATCAAGCCCCACCTGTCCTTGATCTCCTTCTTCGAGGCCGTTCTCGATCCACTGGCCTTCGCCGGCAGCCTGCTTGCCGTCGCGGGCTGGTTCGGCGTCGCCCAGCAACCGGCCTATCTCGCGCTGGCGATCGCCGTTCTGCTGCTCGCCCAGCCGGCGCCGATGCACATCGACAGCGGCCTGAAAGCGCTCTACCGGGGCAGCTGGGTGAAAGGCATCGCGGTATTTTCGGTGCTCACGGTGACCGGCCTGGTAACCGGTTTCGGCAACCTCTATGAACCCGAGGTGATGCTGGTGTGGTTCGTCCTCGGCCCGGCCAGCGCGGCCGTGCTGCGCCATGCCGCCCACACCCTGACCCCTCTCGTGATGGCCCGCGCCGGCCACCACCAGCGGGCGGTGATCGTCGGCGCCAGCCACGCCGGCCTCGCCGTCGCCGACCGCCTGCAGCGCTCGCGGCGGGCCGGCAAGCGCCTGCTCGGCTTCTTCGACGACCGCCACGCCGGCCGCCACGCCCGCTCCGGCATCCAGCACCTCGGGCCGATCCGCGAACTCGCCGACTACGTGCGCGGCCACGACGTCGACGTGATCTACATCGCGCTGCCGATGAGCAGCCAGCCGCGCATTCTGCAACTGCTCGACGAACTGCGCGACACCACCGTGTCGATCTACTTCGTGCCCGATTTTTTCATGACCGACCTGATCCAGGCGCGCCTCGACGACCTCGGCGGGCTGCCGGTGGTGGCCGTCTGCGAATCGCCCTTCACCGGCGTCAACGGCGTCTTCAAGCAGGCCTTCGACTTCGTCGTCGCGGCGCTGATCCTGACCCTGATCTCGCCGCTGCTGGTGGCCATCGCCATCGCGGTGAAGCTCACCTCGCCGGGCCCGATACTCTTCCGCCAGCACCGCTACGGCCTCGACGGCGAGCGCATCCTGGTCTACAAATTCCGCTCGATGACCGTCTGCGAGAACGGCGACAGCGTCACCCAGGCCCGCGCCAACGACGTCCGCGTCACGCCGCTGGGCGCCTTCCTGCGCCGCACCTCGCTGGACGAACTGCCGCAGTTCATCAACGTGCTGCAGGGCCGCATGAGCGTCGTCGGCCCGCGCCCCCACGCCGTCGCCCACAACGAAACCTACCGCAAGCTGATCAAGGGCTACATGGTCCGCCACAAGGTCCGCCCCGGCATCACCGGCTGGGCCCAGGTCAACGGCTGCCGCGGCGAAACGGAAACCCTCGACAAGATGAAACGGCGCGTCGACTACGACCTCGAATACCTGCGCAACTGGTCCTTCCTGCTCGACGTACGCATCATCCTGCGCACCGTCGGCCTGATGCGGAAGGACCCGAACGCGTATTGAGGCGGCCGGTCGCCGCTCCCGCCGCACACCGGCAAAGGGCGCTCCGTGCGCCCTTTGCCGTTCACCGCCGCCCTACACCGCCACGCTCTCGCCCTGCCGCGGCAGCGCCACATCCTGCCAGCCTAGCCGGTCGCGGATGGCCTGCGCGAAGGTGGCGGAGGCGCCGGCCTCGCCGTGCACCACCCAGGTGTGGCGCGGCGGGGTGTGGAAGCCGCCGAGCCAGTCGAGCAGCCCGGCCTGATCGGCGTGGGCCGACAGGCCACCGACGGTGTAGATGCGGGCCCGCACCGGCACCGGCTCGCCGAACAGATGCACCAGCCGGGCGCCATCGACGAGGCGCCGGCCGAGGGTGCCGGCGGCCTGGAAGCCGGCGATCAGCACGCTGCATTCGCTGCGCGGCAGGTTTTCGCGCAGGTGGTATTTGATCCGCCCGGCTTCGCACATGCCGCTCGCCGAGATGATCACCGCGCCGCTGCGCACCGCGTTGAGCGCCCGCGAGCCTTCGACGTCGGCGACGAACTCGACCTTGAACTTGTGCGGGTTCTGCCGCATCCAGTCGATCAGGTCGCGGGTCTGGCTGTCGAGCAGCGCCGGATGGGCCAGCGTAATGCTGGTCGCCTGATTGGCCATCGGCGAATCGACGAACACCTTCAGCGGGGCGAGGCGTTCGCGGCGCACCAGATCGGCGAGGATGTAGATGATTTCCTGAGTGCGGCCGACGGCGAACGACGGGATCAGCAGGTTGCCGTGGCAGGCCCGCGTGCGTTCGAAGGCAGCGACGATTTCGTCTTCGGTTTCGTCGAAGGAACGGTGCAGGCGGTCGCCGTAGGTGGATTCGATGAGCAGCACGTCGGCGGCCGGAATCACCTTTTCGGGGTCGTTGAGCACCGGCCGGTCGCGCATCCCGATGTCGCCCGAGAACACCAGCCGGCGCGGCCGCCCCTCGCCGCCGACGGTCACCTCCAGCCACGCCGAGCCGAGGATGTGGCCGGCATCGTGGAAACGCACCGTGACCCCTTCCGCCGGCGCGACAGTCGCGCCGTAGGCCGCCGGCTGCAGCAGGCCGAGGGCCGCCTGGGCTTCGGCCACGGTGTACAGCGGCGGCGCCACGCCGCGCCCGCCCTGGCCGCGCCGGTGCTGGTGGCGCAGCTGCCACTCGACTTCCTTTTCCTGGATGTGGGCGCTGTCGGGCAGCAGCACTTCGAGCAGGTCGATAGTGGCCGGCGTGGCATACACCGGACCGCGGAAACCGAGCACCGCGAGCCGCGGCAGCAGCCCCGAATGGTCGATGTGGGCGTGGGTCAGCAGCACGAAATCGATGCCGCGCACGTCGAAGCCGAAGTTGAGCGCCCGCCGGTTCTTGGCCCGCGCCTCGGCGCCGCCCTGAAACATGCCGCAATCGACCAGAAAGCGGATGTCACCGGTTTCGACGAGGGTGCACGAACCCGTCACTTCACCGGCCGCCCCGAAAAAGCTGATGCGCATCTGAAGGCCCTCCCAAGCGGCCGGCATTCCGGCCGGACAGCCTCCCGAGTATAGCCGACGGGCCTTGCGGCGCGCCCTACGCGCCTTTGAGCATATCCCACGCCAGCTTGGCGATCAGCACCGACACCACCACCAGAAAGGCCTTGCGCACGAAGGCCGTGCCGTGGCGCAGGGCCAGCCAGGTGCCGACGTGGGCGCCGGCCAGGTTGCAGGCGGCCATCACCAGACCCACCGTCCACAGCAGCGGCCCGTGGCTGGCGAAGAAGCCGATGGCCGAGACGTTGGTGGCCACGTTGATGAGCTTGGCGCTGGCCGAGGCGCGCAGGAAATCCATGCCGAACAGGCGCACGAAGCCGAAGATCAGGAAGCTTCCGGTGCCCGGCCCGAAGAAGCCGTCGTAGAAGCCGATCGCCGCGCCGAAGGCCACCGCGCGCCAGCGGTCGGCCGCCGTCAGCTCGCGCGTTTCGGCGTGGCCGAAATCCTTGCGCCGGAAGGTGTAGATCGCCACCGCCA
>WBZX01002244.1_pt1 | contig 13377 bp, 5 predicted proteins | sample 5204211 | NCBI WGS metagenome assembly WBZX01 (sample SAMN12344362, study PRJNA552823) | activated sludge metagenome | biome: Activated sludge suspended growth; feature: Nitrification reactor; material: Wastewater; isolation source: activated sludge from nitrification reactor of wastewater treatment...
TGCCAGTTGGATTAGGACAGATGATCGGCGGTGCGCCTGGAGGGAAGATCGTGACCTGCTTTTGTATTTTGAGTTTGCATTCTTCGGTCGGCGTACTGCGGTAGACAATCATACATACTTCATATTCACCCGGACCAGGAAAGGTATGAGTGACACTTTGGTTGCCATACGTGGTCACTGCAGTATTGTCAGGCTGGAAGATCCAGACGACACGGTCACAGTCTTCATTGAGATGTCCTGCCGGAGAGAAGATCACGGTATTGCCTCCCGGACTGAAATTACATGTGATGCCTTTGTCCACTTCTTTGAAAAACTCCGGATCACACTCACATGGTTTTTCAGTACCACCACAGTCTGGCAATACAAAGCATACCTTGAAGGAACAACAGTTGGTATGTGTCTCCGTATGATCCTCGGTGTGCAAGGTGATATTGATACAAATGGTGTCTCCGGCATTTCCCGGATCACCAATAGTCAACGAAATAGGTCCGTATGACCCTCCCGGCAAAAGCAGTCCCGTACTGATAGACTGGTTGTAGATGGCAAAGGCAGGATCTTCAAAGGATAGGTATGCAGAACCAACATTGTATGGTGTATTGTTGGTGATGCTGCCATCGATGACCCACTGGCCACTGGTATCGCAATAGATGACCGGATCAAAGGTCCCGCAATCACTACAGGTCACCTCTATCGTATCCCTGCATTCCACCGCTGTGCCATGCATCCATTTGATTTCGATCTGCGTGACAGGTATATCGCCCCCTTGCACACATATCGTGGGAAGGGTGACAGGACCAATCGGTATAAAGGGATCATCAGGATTTTCAGGATCAGTATAATTGAATGATGCCATCGTTTCTGTCAGGCCATCGGTCCACCAATAGCTGCCCAGCTCATTGTCTGCTGTCATTGTACTCCCCGGGGTCAGGATGCACACGTCTATGCCATCGATCAGCATTGAATCAAGGTAATTGACCACTGTGATATCATAACAGCATGAATCTGTTTCAGTCTCAACCCTGACCACCTCTGCTACATAGACACTGTCACAAGGACTGCACCCCGGGATCTGGATGCAATACATAGTATCGAGTGTGCAGCACAAAGCCGCTGTATCAATTGCCGGATTAGTCTCATGCCCGGTGAGGTTATAGCAGAAAAATTGATTGGCAAAGTTTCCACCAGATAACGTGAAGACAAAAGTGCTGCATTGTCCGGGTAGTAATGGTGTGGATAGATTGATGTTGCCCGGAGTCAAGATGATCCCTGAAGGAGAAAAGGTCGACACATTGATGTACGAAATCGGATATGGGTTGTAGGCCGGGTTGCACAATTCCATCTGATAGACCACGATATCCAGGTCGCACCAGATCGAGTCGCTGGCCAGATACAGGCATGGAGGCTCAGGATCGCACTCGAGATACAAGGTGTCTTTGCACAAGATGTTGTAGCTGCTGTCAAACCACTGGACGATCAGCTCGATAGGACTGGTGTTGATATTTTTAAAACAGATATCAATAAAATCCGATAGTGTATCCATAGGTATCGAGTCTCCCGGCATTGTATTGACCAGGGTCACCGAATTAGATGTCGTTGAAAAGACGGAAAGTAGTGGATCGACTGAAGCGAGGTTTACAGTGAGATCAGCATCTGCTGTCATGATACGTATGGCAGACGCCGCACTAAGGGTATTGATGTATGACAATCTCCAGCAACAACTATCGCCTGTGGATGGGACAGGTTCGGCAGTGACGATCGTACTCGTATCGGTGCAACAATCAATCACCATGATGATCAGGGAATCCGATGTAGCACTGCAGCCAAAACTGGTCGTACCTGTCAGCGAATAACTTCCGTTCATCATCACGATGAGGTAAGGTAAGGTTGCCCCCGGAATAGGAACACCGTTCTTGTTCCATTGATACATGGCAAGTCCAGGAGGGCCACAGATGGTATCATTTTTACACATCGTGTAGCAACCCACAGGTACCATGCAAAGATTGGGCAGCGGATGAATGACAATGCTGGCTGTCGATGAACAACCCGTAGTTGTATCAACTGCAAGTACGGTATAAGTGCCTGCATTGGAGACCACTATGCCGGTGCCTGTCGCCCCCGTACTCCAGTGGTATTGACAGTAGGGCAGGATAGGAGACACACTCAATACTTTGGGCGTTCCTGCACATGAATCCCCTGACATGATGACTATAGCAACGGGAGGCGCTGAGGCAAGGCTGATGACCCTGGGTGCTGACACGGTGGTGCAACCATTGGCATCTGTAATCTGCACGAATACAGTATCCTGGAAGTTGTTGCCACAAACCATCAGTGTAGATTGTACCTCACCCGGTAATATATTCATCGCAGCATCCAGCCATTGATACATGTAGTTGAATCCCGTATTGGCCTGCAAGGTGATGCACATACTGTCGCAGATAAAATGACTGCCGGTGATGATCGCAGGCGGAGCGGCAATGACGGTGATGACTACAGAGTCAGGAACCGCGGTACATCCGTTGATGTCAGTCACCGTCACACCATATGTTCCAGATGTGGTGACCTGGATGATCTGCGTTGTGGCACCTGTATTCCATAGGTATGAGGCAAAGCCGGGATCAGCGGTAAGCGTTGCTGTATCCCCCTGGCATATGGTTGCCGAAGGCGCAATCATAATTGGCCCAACAGTGGGGAGTGGGTGGATCAGGATGCTTGAATTACCTGTCGCCGTACAACCATTGTTGTCCACAAGGGTCAGCGATACAGGATAGGTAGCTCCGGCGAGGTAAGCATGCGATGGACTTTGTGATCCATTTGTACTGGCATCACCAAAGGTCCACAGATAGGACACGATCCCGGTGGTGGTGACAGGTGTAAACAATACAGGGTCATTTACACAAGCAGGATTTGGAGCCATGGAGAATCCAGGGTTCGGATCCGGAGGTGCGATGACAGTTTTGGTAAAGGTGGACTGGCATCCATTGGCTGTTGTAACAGTCAGTGTGACAGTATATGTATTTCCGGCTGCATAGGTATGTGTGACAACAGGGCTTGGGCCAGAGGTTGTATTGAAGTCGCCAAAGGTCCATGCATAGTTGGTGATCACTTCTCCCGGCACAAACGTACTGATGTCTGTGAAGGTAAATGTGCGGCACATATTGGTGCAGGTAAATTTAGCCACCACAGGCACCACCACTTGCGTCGTTGCAAATACAGTGCACTCAGTTGGTGGGGGTGTAGTATTCGGCACAGTCGCTGACAAGGTCGCGAGATAGTAACCTGCCGCCGAATAGGTATGTGTCGGATTGGAGATCGGGCCTGTATATGTATTGCCACCAGGGTCACCAAAATTCCAGAAAGCAGGCGTGGCATTTATATTGTTGACTGTAAAGGTGACATCGTTACAAATGGGTGTATTGTTCATGTCCGCTATAGTGAGGGTATAAGCAGCAGGATTGCATCCACCCCCGCCACCTGGCATACATACTTGTTGGGTCACGGTGATCGTGTTGCTCTGTTGTGTACACCCCGTGGTGATGTCCGTCACGACAACGAAGTAGGCAAACGTACCTGCCACATTGGTGTTGTTGTGCACAAATGGATTGCCGGTAGCAACAGGTGAAAAGTTGCAATACCATTGATAGGTATAATTTGGATTGGTCAATGCGTATAAGGTCACCGTAGCAGGTGTCGGTGGCGTGATGCACATTGTCAACGGATCAGGCGTTGATATCGAGGCAACCGGACCCGGTACATTGAAGGCTTCATAGCTATCGATCGCGCTGCATCCATTTACATCAGTAGTGGTCACCGTATACACTCCCGCTCCCGAGATGGTGATCATCTGCGTGGTCATTGCATTGGACCACAGATAGGAAGCAAATCCGGCTCCTGCATTGAGCGTAGCACTTACACTCGGGCAAAGTATCCCTGATTGTGTGATGACAGGTTGTATCGGTGCTGTCAGGGTGATGACTTTAGTGACCGGAGTTGTAACGCCACAAAGGGTCAGATCACACGTGATGGTGACGGTCGAAGGGGTATTGTTCCACTGGATGTCTACACTGTTAGTTCCCTGGTTGAGGACCACACTTCCCGCAGCCGGAGGATTGATGCTCCATAGATAGGTTGGTCCTGAAGGTTGCGCCGGCGACAATGTATAGGTATCGACATCATTGATACACCCATTCGGCCCGGTGATCAGGAGAGGCCCGGTCAATGTCTTCGGATTGACAGTCATGGTGATTGGCAGGGAACTACAACCTGGAGGATTGACTTGAAACTGGCTCAGGGAAAGGGAGTAAGGCCCGATGGCATTCCACGTAACTGAAATTGGATTGCCGGTGAATGATGATGGTGTACCTCCTGTCACATTCCACATGAATCCTGTGCCTGGCGTCGAACTATAACCTGTATATGAATAGGTATCTCCCGGACAAATACTGGTTTCACCTACGATACTATCAGGAGGAGGTACCAGGATCACATGTACCGTAGCATATAAGGTATCATTGCAGAAAGGATTTGGTGCATTTGGATACACAGATACTGTATAGAAGCCAGGGTTTGGCCAGGTCACACTGATAGTGTTTGGCCCCACGATCGGAAATGGACTGATCAGCGGACTGATATTCCATGTAAAGCCATTGGCAGCGGTAGTATCCGTTTGAAAAAAGGACGTGCTGCCTACACATGCTGTAGGTGGAGTAGGGAGGAGTGCATAGTCAGGCTTGATGTTGACTTTGAGCGATGACATGCCATGGCAATCTCCACCTTCGTGCTCAGGCAGGTTGCCGAGAAACTTACTGTAGTAATCTACCATGATCATCCCCATTGGCCCTGAACCCCATTGGATGGTGATTGTATTGGAGATTGTGTCTTCAGATACAATAGTGCCACCCATCACCGTCCAGTTGTATTGTACACTCATCCACTTAGGCAGTGTATAGGTAGCTGATGCATGCGCACACACTACAGTAGGCCCAGTCATGACCGCATTGGAATCTATTATCGGAACTACCGCAGAGACAGGTTGAAGGCAGTAATTTCCTGTACAATTGCTGAGTTGCAAAGTCACCACTCCGTAAGGTCCTTGTCCCCATGCAAGACATATAGTATCATTGCCCTGGCCGGTAAATGGCACCGGTACATTATTGGCATCGACCACAGTCCAGGTATAGTTGCATCCTGTTGCTGTAGTCCAGTAGCATGATGAATCTCCTTCACAGAGGGTGGAAATCCAAAGGATGTCTGGACCTTCCAAATCATCAACTGTTATATCCACCGAGACTGAATCTGTACAACAACACAACGGGTTACCATTTGGATCATAATTGGTCTGCATGACATATAGCGTGACCGTAAAGACACCTGGAGTCATATAAATATGTGTCGGCGAAAATGCAGATGAATTGTTGCCATCCCCAAAATCCCAATAGAAGCTTGTGCCGCCTATGCTATTGTTCATAAAACTCAGCGGTGACTTTAGACATACATTCAAAGAGAACGGCGTAAACGCGGCTGTGGGTCCGTTGAGGATATTGACACAGTACATGTAGGTCTGCACGTTAGTACCATTGGTCACCGTGAGTGTGATCATGCCACTCCCTGCATTACCCCAGGTAACATCGATGATACCTGAATCGATGACTGTATAAGTACCTCCATTGACCATCCAGCTGTATGTGTTGCCAAGCGTGTGATTATAGTAGTAAGTCGCAGTGCTGTTTTCACAGGCATTAAAGGTGACTTTTGGGACCGGGCCACCGGTGTTTGAACTGGTGGGTTCTAATTCTACCAGGCCGCAATCCGGTTTGGGGCATTTGACGGTGATATAGATGAAAGCGAATAGGCCTGGAAACTGAGGATAGCGGTACCGCAATACAAAATCACCACAGCAGTCCGGAATGGACCCTGTAAAAAGAAGATCGCCATGTTGTGTCAGTTGAAAACATTCAGAGGGCTCAGTCAATTGGACATTGCACTGCGGAGGATTCTGACAGATGAGGTCATTGATGGTCACATTGTAGGTAAACGGGGTGCCGGGCATGATGCATACGGTATCATTGGTGATATCCGTCTGACTGTAACTGATTTGAAACCAGGTGATGCTGAGAAGCGCGAGGAGTAGTGTTTTTTTCATGATCGGACCGGGGTTTATAATTGAAAGTTGGCAAATGGGTTGGTGTTGGTATTGATCGTCGCCGAAGTAACGACTGTCGCAAAGGCGTTTCCGGCCAGCACATTGAAGGCGCTTATGCCATTGCCGGAAGTGGTGTTTCTGGTGATCTGGCAACCACCTGCATTCTGGATATTGAATCCATGGTGGGCATTGTCACTGCTCGTATTGTTATCGATTTTTCCTCCGGTGTATGTCGTACTATATCCTGAATAGCCATTGAGTGAAGCGGTATTGGACTCGAGTACACAGTCATTGAGGAATTCAAATCCATGGTTTCCATTATTCCTCGCCACATTGTCGTTGGCCATGGACGCCCCGAAGAGGTAGAAGCCATCGAGACTATTATTGGTAGCCGTATTTTGATTGACAGTCGAACCGGCTCCGCACGAGAATCCATGGTTATTGTTTTCCGAGCAGGAGCTATTGGAGATGGTGGCTGCTCCAGTGGCCCGGATACCATTTTGTGTGTTGTCTCTCGCGGTGCACTGCAGCAGACTTGATCCGGCATCTGCTTCAATGCCATCATTGAGGTTGTTGGCGGCAGTGCAATGGTAGATCACAGCACTTTCTCCGAAATCGATGCCATCAAATGTATTGTTGCTGGCGACGATGTAGGAAGCCAGGTTGTTATTGCCTGCGGCTATGCCATCAAAGCTATTGCCCAGGATCTGGAGTTGAGTAAAGCTAGAATTAGTAGCTAGGGTGGCTTTGATCCCTTCTTTTCCCCAACCGGTCACACTGCCATTGCGGATCACAATATTGGCAAAGGCGGCGCTTACCTTGATTCCTTCAGAAGCATTGCCTGCTGTCCCGGTGAGGGCATATCCGTTCAAGTCAAGAGATACATTGGATGTAGAGATCGTTATGCCCACCGGACCGGATAGGTTTGCGGTGACATAGTATGATCCGGTGGTAGAGATGGTGTAGGGTAGGGAGTCTATCGGGATTCTGTCTTCGAGGTGGGGATCACCTGGCATACTGGTCAGGTATATCCACTCGGGAGCAACAGGAGTACCGCGGTTGTAATAGAATCCGCTTGTATTATCTGTCTGATAGATCAGCAGGGCATTGGCCGGGAGGCTGATGGCATTGCGTTGTGCAAGTGTCATCCTTGGGATCAGGAGTCCCTTGCCTGCGCCTGATATATCAAGCATAGAGGAGGGATCAGGTGGATTGGCGGAGGTATTGATACTAACCTGGCCCTGGGTGGTGGTGACCGTCAATAGGATGACGATGGTCAAAATAGTGGTGCGCATAACCTGAGGTTATCTGGTTAAGGAGAAGTGGTCCAACAATAACAACTAATGGGATTAATAAAAGAAATGTACAAAATAATTATCAATGGTTAATTTATTTGTCTCCAGGCCTATCAAAACCAAGTGATTTTGGCAGACAGCCATGCTGTTACACAGTAGAGATTTTTTTTTGTAGGCATGATCAATCAGGCATAAAAGAAGAAGCCCGCCCAGGCATTGCCGGGACGGGCTTCTTCTTTCGATAGCTAGTTTGCCTGACCAGTCAGGCATATAGACTATTGACCTCCTTTAGGTGCTTTCGTTGGATCGAGCAGATCGTAGAACTGATCCAGTTTTGGCATAATGATGATCCTCGTACGACGGTTGGTAGAACGGCCTTCCTTGGTATCATTGCTGGCCAGTGTATTGTATTCACCGCGGCCTGCTGCGATCAGGCGGTTAGGATCGATCTTGTAGGTAGTCTGTAATACACGGACTACAGAGGTAGCGCGTTTTACGCTGAGATCCCAATTGTCCTTGACGCAATCGGTGCTGATGGGCACATTGTCTGTATAACCTTCCACCATTACTTCCAGGTCAGGTCTTTCCTGCAGTATGCCTGCGATCTTGCCCAATACTTCAGTAGCCCTGGCAGTCAGGTTGGAGCTGCCTGATTGGTAGAGCATCTTATCAGAAAGGTTGATCATGACCACCGTCTTGTCGACCTTGATTTCAACATCCTGATCTTCGATTCCATCCTTGAGGGACGTTTTCAGGTTAGCTGACAGGGCAAGGTTGATACTGTCTGCCTTGGTCTTTGCTGCCTGGAGCAAATGGATGTATTTATCTTTTTCAGCGAGTTGGGAAAGGGTCAGCTTCATGTTTTCATTTGCACCTTGTGACATGACAGTCAGGTCTCCAACCTGTGTCAGTTGCTTGTCACGCTGGATCTTGCAATCATCCAATTGAGCCCTGAGGTCGGCCACTTGCTCTTCGCGGATACTTTTTTCAGAACGTAATGCATTCAGGTCACTGGTGCAGGCGGTAAGGCGGGCCATATAGTCGTTGAGGCTTTCACCACATTTACCCAATTGTTCATTTGCGGTCTTCAGGTCACCCTCAAGGGCGGCAAATTTTTTCTTGCTTACGCAGGAGGTCAGCACAATCAGGGTCATGGCGATTATGCTCAGATACGTACGATTCATTCTGGATGTATTTTAGTTATTAAATGTATATAGTTACTTGACAATTAGAGCTTAAGGGGCAGATACCCCCAAATCCCAATTTTCTGCAAATTTACGCCTTATCCCTCTTAGAAGTCATGATTTTCCGATGATTATTTGCCTAAAAGCATTCTTTGATGTACTTTTCGACAAATGCCTGCTTTTATTGGGCATCCGACCTCTATTGGGTAATAATATTTTCTCAACACACACTTTCAGACAAAATGAACAGAAGAAAATTTATCATTGGTACCACCATAGCAGGGACAAGCTTGCTGGCTAATCAGAAAGCCTTTGCCAATGCAATCATTCCAAAAGGCAAACCAGCCTCAGTGTTGGTCATCGGAGCAGGATTTTCAGGTCTTACCGCAGCTTACCTCCTCAGGAAACAAGGAATCGATGTCAAGGTGATTGAGGCCAGGGGCCGCATCGGAGGTCGTGTCTTCTCCATGAAACCTGAAGGTGCTGGCGGACAGACTATAGAGCTTGGTGCAGAATGGGTCGGCAATTCTCATACTTCGCTTATCGCCATGTGCAAGGAGTTTGGCCTGGAGTTGTTTAACAACCAGTTTGAAACCCACCTGACTTTTGAAGGAGCCTATACGCCTGCAGGGAAGTGGACAATGAGTAAGGAGCTTGAGGATTTCTGGATGAAGAAAGCTGCCGTATGGAGCACCTATGCTGACAGTGCCAAGCAGAAACTTGATAAAATAGATTGGTGGCGTTGGCTCTCCAACCAGGGGTTTTCAGAGCGTGACCTCTTGTTGCGCGAACTCATGGACAGTACTGACTTTGGAGAGAGTATCCGGCACACCTCAGGATATGCTGCATTTGCTGAATATGCGGAGAGCAGTGAAAAAAATGAAATGGATTTGAAAATCCGCGGCGGTAATACCATGCTGGCAGAAAAACTGGCAGATGCTATCGGCAGGGAAAATATCCTGCTCAATACCAAGGTACTTGAAGTCGCACAAAACAAGAAGACGGGTGTCACAGTGACATGTGATAAAAACAAGACGTATACTGCAGACAAATTGATCTGCACGGTCCCAACGTATTCCTTGATGAAGATCAACTGGAATCCCGCATTGCCTCAAGACCAGATCGATGCGATCAATTCACTCCAATATGCGCGCATCGCTAAGTTTCCGTTTGTCTTCAAGGAGCGTTTCTGGAAAGAAGAAAACTTTGACATGATCACGGACACGCCTGCCCACTATTTCTATCACGCCACCAAGAATCAACCTGGCAATACCGGTGTATTGATTTCATACATCACGGGGGACAAGGTGGATGCGATGGCTTCGATGACCAAGGAGCAGCGCCAGACAGTCATCCTCGATGCATTGAAGCCCGCTTTTGGTGATGTCAGGAAATATATGGTGGACAACCTGATGTATTACTGGGGCACTGATCCGTATTCCAAAGGCGCTTATGCATTCTATGGCAAAGGCCAGTGGTTTGGTGTCATGCCGAAGCTCAGGGAGTCACACATGCACGTCCATTTCGCAGGTGAGCACCTTGCCGACTGGCAGGGCTTTATGGAAGGCGCTATCAATTCAGGAGAAGACGCGGTGGCAGAGATATTAGGATAGCGATTAGCTATCTAGTGATCGGCGGTTGCTGAGCTGTCGCACAAAGCTGCGCGTTTGCAGGTCGAAGCATGATCTGTAATCTGTGAGTTGTATGCAGTCATCAGGTTGAGGTACGTAGAATCTAGGATGCAGTGAATACTGATCACAGATCACTGATTACTGATCACCGATTACTGATCACTGACAGTTGAAGGCTTATTTCTTCATCTTCATCAACGTGATCTGATCCTGGCTTTCATCATCCAGGGCATCAGGCCGCTCCGTGCCATCAAACTTCATATGGATGACCAGCGTCTTATCATCAATCAGCTGGTATATCCCAAGCATCCTGGCGACCTCCACCTGGCCGTCATGGATCTTGATCACAAAGTCCATGGTATGCGGGGTGACTGACTCATCGGTCTCATAATACATGTCAAACACCAGGCCTTCTGCTTTATACTCTTTTCCACCGATGACCTCACCCTTGACCGTAAAGGACACATACCCTTGCTTGTCGAAGGTGATGACCCCCACTTCGCCTCCGTCTTCCCCTTTCCATTTTCCGATCAGGGAGGGCTTGGGCATAGTAAAGGAAGTCAGGCTTGCTGCAGTGACTACAAAAAGCAATAGGAAGGCAAAGTTTTTCATGAGGTTTTTATTGATCGTGAATGGATGACCTCAAAGATAATAAAATGCAGAGGGCATAGAGCTGAGGGCATAGAGAATTTTGATAACGGATACCACCGTCGGACTACCCCAATTTCCTGGGGTTCTTACTCAACAAAATGTAAAAAGCAAAACCATCATTACTCATAGCCCACCACACACATACACTGCCCTATGCTCTATGCTCTATGCTCTCTGCCAAAATCCGTATCTTGGTGCTATACATGGAACAAGAGAAGTCCGGCACGGCAGCACCCCTCAAGGGCCTGGTATTAGCAGGAGGCGAAAGTTCCCGCATGGGCTTTGACAAAGGACTCATGGATTATCACGGGATGCCTCAGCGGGAATACCTGCTCAAACTCCTCAAGTCATCTACAACAGAGGCCTATGTCTCCTGCAGGCCGGGACAGATCGAAGACGCGCTGATTCCGGTGATAGAGGACCGGTATAGTGGCCTCGGGCCATTCAGTGGCATATTGTCTGCATTTCAATTTGACCCTGATGCCGCATGGCTGGTTGTGGCTTGTGATTTCCCATTGCTTGACTTCGATTCGATCCGGCAATTGATTGCAGAAAGAGATACGTCTTCGATTGCCACGAGTTTCCTTGATACACATACCCTGATGCCAGAGCCCTGGATCACCATCCTGGAGCCGGCTATCCTGCCGATCCTCCATCAATATCATGATCGCGGCCGAAGCAGCCTGCGAGGTATCCTTGTTGATTACAACAGCACCGTGATTCGCGCCCAGCATCCGGATGTCCTCCTCAATGCCAATACTCCTGAGGAAGCAGACAGACTGAAAACATTGATTCAGGAGCGGATGTAGAAGCTGTCTTGTAATAACAGCTACCAGCTACCAGTATTCAGCCGGCAGTCAATTCTATTTATAATGTAAAATGTATTTCGAAGAAATACATTTTACTGCCTTCCCGCTTTACGGCTTCGCAGCGTGCGGGATCTGCGCTGCGCTTAGAACTTCTTCCTGCTCTCTGCCCTATGCTCTCTGCCCTATGCAAAAAAAACAAGGAGCCACCAACATGACGCCGATAGCCCCCAGTTTTTTATAATTTAAGTATAATGTTTACTCACCCTCCACACTCATTCTCCACTCCCTATTCTTCATTTTTCATTCTTCACTTTTCACTTTATTTCCGGTTGCTGAGCGTAGCCGAAGCATCACTCTTCACTTTTCACTATAAACCTTACCATATAGGTTTTCTTATCCTGCTGAAGCCGCAGGAAGTAAACCCCTTCCGGAAGTGTGGAAACATTGATAGAAGTTTCGGCAGTACTGTTTTTTGTAATCAATGCACCAGCCACATCTGTGATTGTATAATCAAAGCCAGGGGTTATGCCTTTCAGATACAATGTGCTGTTGACCGGCACCGGATAGGCTGACAACGGAATTATGGATGCTCCATTGTCCACAGCAGTTACGTTCACACTGACAGGTGCCGAAGTAGTCGTACAGCCTGTCTCAAGAACGATAGTGGCGGAGTAGGTGCCGGAAATAGTAACAGTATATTCAGCCCCTGTGGCGCCATCGATTGGTGCACCATTCAGCAGCCACTGGTATACCACACCAGTAGCAGATAGAGTCAGTAAATTTTCATTAACGATCACTGTTACTTCAGGTATGATTAGCGGGGTTACGTTTACTTCGGCAACTGCTGAACTACCACATGCATTTATCCCTTGCGCACTGACTATACCTGCATTTTCACCGATCTTGAGTTGGATGGTACCCTGGTTGGCACTTCCGATTACCTGCCAGTCAGCAGGATAGGTCCAGGTCACTTCATTGTAGAATTCCCCATCTGCTTCATAAACGGCGATCAAGCCTTCACAAGGAGATTGCTCCCCGGCAATACTATGCATGCGAGGTCTGAGGTCTGGCGTCACCGCCATGGAGACTTGCGAAGAGCCACAGCTATTAGACCCGGACACCGTGATCATCCCTGCACTTTCGCCTGCAATGACCATGACTTCATCGGCATCTGTATTACCGACGACCTCCCAGTCAGTCCCCGGGAAAGTCCAAGTATAATCAGTTATCGCAGTTCCTACTACTGAATAGGTGATCAAATCTGCTTCGCAAGGACTATCATCACCTTCAAAGCTTGCCAGCTTAGCCACGAGGACAGGGTTTGCATTCATGCTCAGGGGGCTTGAAAATCCGCAGGTATTTAAACCCGTCACAGAGATCGTCCCGCTATTGCGTCCTACCTTGACCTGCACAGTATCATTGTCAGCATCACCCAGGATCACCCACCCGGTCGGAAATAACCAATAGAACTGATCGACACCTTGAGCAGTTAAGCTGTAAGTGACGGTATCGGTTTCGCAAGGTGTGGAATTTCCGGCCAGGTCATTGATCAACGGAAGCTCTGTACAATAGGGCAGGATCTCTATATCTGATCCAAAGCCATAGATCCAGGCAGATCCATTTGGATTGGGCAATCCGGTCACGCCATATAACGGGAAGTCAGTGATA
>WBZX01002246.1_pt1 | contig 13372 bp, 13 predicted proteins | sample 5204211 | NCBI WGS metagenome assembly WBZX01 (sample SAMN12344362, study PRJNA552823) | activated sludge metagenome | biome: Activated sludge suspended growth; feature: Nitrification reactor; material: Wastewater; isolation source: activated sludge from nitrification reactor of wastewater...
GCATCTCGATGCCGATGCGGGCGAGGGAGCTGCGCTCGGTGAAGTGGAGGTCCGCGAGCCGGCCCTTCAGGAAATCCATCTCGGCGGGATTACGCGGCCAGAAGGCGAGGGTGAGGGCCGCCTTGTCGCCCTTGCTCTTGACCGTCAAAATCTGGCCGTCGGTGCTGTGCCAGAATTGGTTTTCGTTCATGGGATTGGCGAGTTTGCGGAGGATGCGGGGGCTGACAAGCCCGGGTTGGCCGGCGGTGGCGCGGAAATTCGCCGCCAATGGGATTGATTTTTGCCGGGTGGCTGGGCAATTTCGCGCCTTTTACGGCACAAAATCACCCGGGCCGTTTCCCAACCGGGCCACCTCCATCGAAATGAAACTCACCTCCCGCCTCACTGGCCTCCTCGTCAGCCTGAGCCTGTTCACCGCCGCTTCCGCCGAGGAAACGGTCAAGTTCAACGTCCCCGGAGTCTCCACTCCCGCCAGTGCCCCGGCCACGCCCGCGAAGTCGGCCCCGGCCCCCGCTCCGGCGGCCACCCCGGCGGCTCCCGCCGCGCCGGCGGTCAAGTTTACCGAGGCCCAGCTGATGGAGGCTTACGGCTACATCTTTGTGCTGCAGACCCGGATTGGTGCGCAGCTGGAGGCCATGGAGTTCACGCCGGCGAACAAGGAAGCGATGGTTCGCGGCATCAGCCTGGCCCTGAATGGCAAGGATCTGGCCTATGACCCGCAGCAGATCCAGACCCAGCTCCAGGCTTACCTAGAGCTGAAGCAGGAAGCCTTCCTGACCAAGCTGCGGATGAAGAGCCTGACCGATAACGCCGCGTTCTTCACCAAGCTGAAGGAGAACAAGAACGTCATCGAGCTCCCCAGCGGCCTCCGCTACGAGGTGCTCAAGCCGGGCACCGGTCCGGCCCCCAAGCTCACCCAGATGGTGAAGATCCACTACACCGGGACGCTGGTCGGCGGCCAGGTGTTCGACAGCTCGGTCGAGCGCGGCCAGCCCATCGAGCTGCCCATGAGCGCGGCGACCCAGGAAAATCCCCAAGGCACCATCCCCGGCATGGTGGAGGGGCTGCAGAAGATCGGCGTCGGCGGCAAAGCCAAGTTCTACATCCCGCCGTCCCTCGCCTATGGCGATTCCGGCAATCAGGGCATCCCGCCCGGGGCCGCGCTGATCTTCGAGGTGGAGGTGCTGGAGGCCAAGGACGCGCCGAAAGTCACCGCCACGCCGGCGGCCAAATAAATCATCCGCCCCGGTTCGCCAGCGCCTCCCCACGGGGAGGCGCTTTTTTTGGGCGCGCGCCGTGCCGCAACCCGCTCTTGCGCCGGTGCGCGGCGCGGTGTTCGTTAGGTGCCGACCCATGACACCGCCGACCGCCAACCTCTACCTTGTGGGCTTCATGGGCACGGGCAAAAGCACCGTGGGCCGGCAGGTCGCCCGGCAGCTCGATTTCCAGCTGCTCGACAGCGACCGCGAGATCGAGCGCACCCAGGGCAAGCCGGTGTCGCGGATATTTGCCGAGGAGGGCGAGGCGCATTTCCGCGCCCTGGAACGCGAATTCATCGAGCACGGCCACCCGGCCAGCCGGTGCATCGTCGCCTGCGGCGGCGGGCTGGTCGTGCCGCCCGGGATGCTGGAACTGCTGCGGAGCCGGGGCGTGATCGTCTGCCTGCACGCGCCGATCGAGACCATCCTGAAGCGCACGATGCACACCAGCCACCGGCCGCTGTTGCAGGTGGACAACCGGGAGCAGCGCCTGCGCGAACTCTACGCCCAGCGGGAGGAGATCTACCGGCGGACCGGCACGATGGTGCTCACGGAACACCGGCCCATGCGGGAAATCACCGCGCATGTGCTGCGGGTTTATCGGCAAGAGTCGGGGCATTTCCAAAAATGACGGCCGGGGCCGGCCGGAGAATCGCGGGCCCGCAGCGGGAGGCGCTGCGGGCGGAGTTGCGCGCGCTGGGCTTCGACGAGGTGCGTTTCGCCGCCGTGGGCGCGGCGGCGGGCGGCGGCTTGCACGAGTGGCTGGCGTCCGGCCGGCACGCCGACATGGCGTGGATGGAGCGCACGGCGGACAAACGCGCGCAGGCCGACCTCGTGTTGCCCGGCGTGCGGTCGGTGATTGTGCTCGGCGTGAATTATTGGCCGGGTTCGGAAATCGAAAACCGGGAATCGAAAATCAAAAATCCCCGCTGGGCGCGTTACGCCCGGCACGAGGATTACCACGACACGATGAAGCCCGGGCTGGCGGCGGCGGGCCGGGTGTTGGAGCAACGGGCCGGGCTGGCGGCAGCGGATTACCGCTACTATGTGGACACCGGCCCGGTCATGGAGCGCGGCTGGGCGGCCCGCAGCGGCCTGGGTTTCCGCGGCAAGAACGCCATGCTCATCTCGAAACAGCACGGCAACTGGCTCCTGCTGGCCACCCTCCTCACCCGGGCGGAGATCGAGCCGGACGAGCCGCTGCGCAAGACCGAGCCACGGACGGAGGGCGAGCCCACCGGGCTGCTGTGCGGCAAATGCACGCGCTGCCTCGACGCGTGCCCGACCGATGCCTTTCCCGCGCCGGGCGTGGTGGATGCGCGCCGTTGCATCTCCTACCAGACCATCGAGAACAAGGGCATCATCCCGCGCGAGCTGCGGGCCGGCATCGGCAACCGGATCTTTGGCTGCGACATCTGCCTTGAGGTCTGCCCGTGGAACCGGTTCGCCCAGGCCGGCCGGCAACTGCTGCTGGTGGCACGGCATGATCTCGCGGAGCTGACGCTGCCGGAGCTGCTCGCGCTGACGCCGCCGCGATTTGCGGAGGTATTCCGGCGCACCCCGATCAAGCGGCTCAAGCTGACCGGCCTGCTGCGCAACGCCTGCGTGGTCGCGGGCAACGCCGGCGAGGCGAGCCTGCTGCCGGCGCTGGCGAGGCTCGCGGCGCATGATTCCGCCCTGGTGCGCGCCCACGCGGTCTGGGCGGTGCGGCGCATCGCGGGGGAGGGGGCCGGGGAATTGCTGGCGGCGGCGCGCGAGAAGGAAACCGATGCCGCGGTGTTGGCAGAATATGCAAACTAGATCATCGGTGTAGGCGGGGTGCCCCCACACCGCGAGGCATGCGCGGCGAATGTTCAAACCCGCGGGGTGAGGGCACCCCGCCCACAGATTTCTGGGTGCACCTACTTGAACACCGCGCGCATCTTCGCGGCGAAATCGGCGGGAGGGCGGACCGGTTCGCCCTGCCGGTTGATGAAGGCGTGGGTCGTGAAGCCGGTGACGAGCAGCTCTTCGCCGCGCCGCACCTCGTATTCGAGGTGGATGCGCAGGGTGGGGCGCTGCTTGAGCCAGGTGAGGACGGTCACGGTGTCGTCGTAGAGCGCGGGCTTGAAGAACTTCGTGCCCAGCTCGATGACCGGCAGGCGGTAGCCCTGCGCCTCGAGTTCGCGGTAGGGCAGGCCGCACTCCTTGAGCAGGGTGGTGCGGCCGACCTCGAACCACGGCAGGTAATTGCCGTGATAGACGATGCCCATCATGTCGGTCTCGGCGTAGCGAACCGTGATCTGGACGCGGGATTCAAGCATGGGATCAGGTTGCGGGCTGGGGCGGCGGTTGTCCAAACAAGGATTGGGCGGAATCCCGCCAGGCGTGCGCATGGGCGCGGGTGCGGCCGCCGTCGCCGAGATGCCGCCGCAGGACCGGATCCGCGAGCAGGCGGCCCAAGGCGGCAGTGAGGGCCGCGCCATCGCCCGGTGCGACCAGCAGGCCGGTCTCGCCGTCGATCACGGCCTCGGGCACACCGCCGATGGCGTGCGCCACGACGGGCAGACCGTAGGCGCCCGCTTCCAGATAGACGAGGCCGAAGCCCTCGACGCTGTGCCGGTGCGGCACGCTGGTCATGGCGAAAATATCGGCCTGCGCGTAAATCCGGCCCAGCTGGTGATCGGGGATGTCCCCGAGGAATTTGACCGGGAAGTCCGCGCCGGCGGCCGCCTGGTCGAGCAACCGGTCGTAGTTCTCCTTGCTGTGCGCGCCGACAAGCCAGTATTCGACGCGGGCGCGCTGGCTGGCGGGCAGCCGTTGGAGGGCGGCGATGATTTCCAGCTGTCCCTTGCGGGGGCTGAGCCGGGCGACGGTGAGGATGATGGTCCGGGACGACCGGGACGACCGGGGCGCCGCGGGCGGGCGAGCGGCGGTGGCCAGGTCGGTGCGCAGCGCTCCGGGGGTGACGACCACCTTGCCCTCCGCCACGGGGAAATGCCGCTGGAGCAGTTTATGGGCGTAGGTGCTGACGACGCTCAGGCGGGTGGCTTTCTGCAGCAGGTGGGTGGTGCTCCAGCGCAGCGGCCAGCGCGAGGCGAGACGCTGGATCTCCGAGCCATGGAAGGTCAGCATGAGCTGCGCCGGCCGGAGAAGGTCGAAATATTGCAGCAACAGCATGGCGAGGAAGGGCCCGGGCTCAGGGATGTAGAGCGTGGCGGAGCACAGCCGTTTGCGGTGGGCCAGGAGCTCGCGTGCCATCCGCCACTGGCTGCGCAGGCTGTGGTCGCCCTTCAGGGGCAACCGGCGGACGCGAAACGGCCAGGTCGCCTCGGGTTGGTCGGCGGCCAAGGCGGGGGCCCAGACCTCCACCTCATAGCCGAGTTGCTGGGCCGCGCGGGCCATTTCGGCGGCATAGACCGCGATGCCGCCCCGATGCGGGGGAAATTCATGGGTCACCAGCAGCAAGTGCCGGTTCGGCTGGCCGGTGGGGGAATGGGGGAGGGGAGCCTGCATCTACCGGGTAATGAATGACAGCCGCATGTGCCGGGATCTCTTAGTCGGTTCAGACAGAGGAGCGGGCATGTGGCCGTGCAAGCAATCGCAAGTCAACAGACGAAATATCCCAGCAAATTCGGTCACTGTTGCGCCCAAGGTGGCGGGATTTTTGGGGTTTACATGACGGGGAGCTTTAACTTACCTGCTCGCTCAATGGCACAGGCTGTAAACAATTCTTCGGGCATCACGCTCAAGCCGTTCACGCCCGAGGATGATGCAAATCTCCGCGAGGCAATTAAGCGCTGCTCGGCAGCGACTTATGAGGCGGCAGCCCAATTTAGGAAGACGGGCAATATTGAGCACCTGCCAGCCATTGTCTTGGGTATTATTGAGCGCTATGTGGAGCCGGACCTCCGGGCGAAACTGAAGGATGCCGACGACGACCTGCGCATCATTGAGGACCTCGGCATCGATTCCCTGACCATGATGGAAATCGTCATCCTCGTGGAGGATGTGCTGCAGATGACCATCAACAACGAGGAGCTCCGTCATTTGCGCACCGTCGGGGACGTTAAAACCTTCATCGAGTGCAAGGTCAGTGGCTTGCCGCTCCCGAAACCGACCAAATTTATCCCGATCGAGCAGATCTTGTCCGTGATGCCGATCCAGCCTCCGTTCCTCTTTCTCAGTGAGGCCTCGGTCAACGCGCACGGCGCCAACGCCAAATACAAGATCAGCGGCCAGGAATTTTTCCTGCAGGGGCACTTCAAGGACAACCCGGTGCTGCCGGCCTCCATCATGTTGGAGGCGCTCGGCCAGCTCGCCGTGCTCTTTCTGCTCGAGGGCCAGGTGGGCGAGGCGGGCAAGGCCGTCGATCACCGCACCATTTTCTTCACCTCCTGCGAAGGGGTTCGCTGCCACCGCGTCTGCAAGCCGGGTGATGTGCTCAGCCTCTCGATCAAGCCGAAGCGCCTCAAGTCGCCGCTCGCGACCTTCGAGGGTCAGATCCGCGTCGGCCAGGAAAAGGCCGCCATCGCCGAGGAAATCACGCTGACCTTCGCCTTTGCCGAGGAAGCGGCCCGGCCGGTCGCGGCGGAAGCTCCCGTCCAGGCGGGCGACGCCGCTGCCGCCAAGCCGGCGGTCAGCGCCCGCGCGAGTTGAGCGGGCCAAGGTCGGCTGCGGCTGTTGACCGCACCGGCAAAAGCGTTTTTATACGCCGCACCCCGGCCGCGGCTCCTTGCGCGGCCGTTGCGGTCTAATCACCCTCCATGCGGAAAGTTTACATCACCGGCCTCGGCTTCATCACCAGCATTGGCAACGATCTGCTGACGGTGGCGGAAAGTTTGCGCGATTTGCGCCACGGCATGGTGCAATACCCGCCGTTCCAAAAGGCCGATGTGCCGGTCAAGGTCGCGGCACCGATCCGGGACTTCCAGACCGACTCCACCGACCAGGAGGACTGGCTCTTTCCCGCCCGCTACAGCATCCGCCGGGAAACCCTGCGCGGCATGGCGCCGCACGGCATCTATTCCTATTGCGCCATGCAGCAGGCGGTCGAGGATGCCAAGCTGACCGAGGCCGACTGGTCCAACCCGCAGACCGGGCTCTACGCCGCGTCCGCCGGCTCGCCTTTCCTGCTCGGCCACCACTTGGAGAAGATGCGCAAGCAGGGCGTCATGCGCTGCCCGCCGCTTGGCATCGTCGCCTCCATTTCCGGCACGGTGAACTTCAACCTCGTGTCGCAGTTCAAGATCAAGGGCGCCTCGACCGGTTTCTCCTCCGCCTGCGCCTCGTCGGCCCACGCGCTGGGTTTCGCCTACGACGAGATCGCCCTCGGGCGGCAGAAACGCATGTTCGTGATCGGTGCCGAGGATGGCAACGTCGAGAGCATCCTGCCCTTCGCGGGCATGCGCGCCCTCTCGCTGCAAGCCGACCCCGGCCTCGCCTCCCGGCCGTTCGACGTGGCGCGCGACGGATTTGTCGGCACCGGCGGGGCCGCCGTGCTGGTGCTGGAAAGCGAGGAGGAGGTCGCCCGCCGCCAGCCCAAGGTCTATTGCGAGGTCGCCGGCTGGGGCCAGGCCTCGGACGGCCACAACGTCGCCATCTCCCACCCCGAGGGCTCCGGCCTGCGCGTGGCGATGGAAAACGCGCTGAAATACTCCGACCTCGCGGCCGAGCAGGTGGATTACGTCAATGCCCACGCCACCTCCACGCCCATCGGCGATCTCTCGGAGGCCCGCGCCCTCAAGTCCATCTTCAAGAATTCTCCCACCCGCCCCGCCATCAGCAGCACCAAGGCGCTCACCGGTCACGGGCTCTCGCTCGCCGGTGCCATGGAGGCGGGCTTTTGCGCCCTGGCCATGAAGGAGGGTTTCATGCCCGGCTCGGCCCACATCACCCGGCTCGATCCGGCCTGCGACGGGCTGAACATCATCCGCGCCACCCTGCCGCACCGTCCCCAGGTGGTGCTCAGCAACAGCAGCGGCTTCGGCGGAGCGAACGTCGCCCTAGTCTTCAAGAGCGCGAGCTGACCAAGCCTGCCTGCCGTATGAGTCGCGCCTTATCCCTCCGTGCCGCCCCGCGACTGTCCGCGGGACCGGCGCGGAGCCAGGACAGGCATCGGCACTCCGGCCGCCGCCCGGCGGCCCACCGGCGCGGGATCGGATGAACCGCTCCGCACTTTTGCCATGTCACGCGTCCGCATCCTTGTCCTGACTTCCAGCACCGGCGCCGGCCACGACGCGCGCGCGCAGGCCTTCGCCGAGTGGTGCTTCGAGCTCTACCGGCACGACGTCGATGTGCGCATCGAGCAGATGCTCGAGAAGTCCTCGGGTTTCTTCAAGGCGGGCGTCAACTTCTACAATTGGATCCAGAAAAAATCCCCCTGGATCCACAAGGCCTTCTTCCTGTTCGTCGAGCTGCTCAGCTTTCTCAACCGGCGCTCGGTCAGCTTCGGCCGGGCCTATTACGAGCAGGTGCTGCGCGACTACCAGCCCCACTTGGTGTTCAGTGTGCATGATTGCCTCAACCGGGGCTATTTCCAGCTGGCGCGGAAAATCCTCGGGGCGGACAAGGTGCGCTGCGCCACTTATTGCGGCGAGTTCTCCGGCGGCTTCGGTTACAGCGTCAACTGGGTCGAGCCGAGCGCCGACCTCTATGTCGCCCGGACCGACACCGCGCGCGACTATGCGGTGAAGATCGGCATGCCGCGCGAGCGCACGCGCGTGCGCGGCCACCTGATGCAGCCGCGCCAGCACATCGAGATCCTCAAGGCCGAGGCGCGCACCGCCTTCATCGAGGACAGCCTGGAGCTGCGCTCGGACCTGTTCACCGTCTTCCTCGCCACCGGGGGCAACGGGGCCAACAACCACCTCGAGCTCCTGCCCAAGCTGCTGCCCTACGCCGACCGCGTGCAGGCCGTGGTCATCTGCGGAAAGAACCGCGAGGCCTACAACCAGTTGGTGCACTGGCGCGCCGAGCACCCGGAACTGCATTGCTTCGTCGATGGCTTCTCCGACGAGGTGCATCTCCTCCTGCAGGTCAGCGATGCCATTGTCACGCGCGGTGGCACGACCACCTGCGCCAAGGCGCTGCACTTCCGCTGCCCGATCATCTTCAACGCCATCGGCGGCATCATGCCGCAGGAGGAGCTGACGGTGAAATATTTCCGCAACGGCGCCGGCGCCGAGCTCATCGGCAACGCGGCCGACTTCGAGCGCGTGATTTCCTCGTGGATGGAGAACCGCCGCAGCTACGACCGCCTCCGCGCCAATTTCCTCAAGCTCCGCTACGACGAGGACCCAACGCTCGTGGTGCGCGAACTCGTGGACCTCGCGCAGGAAGCCTCGGGCACCGCGCTCGCGCCTGGCCCGTTCCCGCCGAAACCGCGGAAGGGCGGGGGAACAGGGGCTCCCTTCGAAAAATGAGACACGCGGCTGGAGCCGCACCCGCAGAAGAGGGAAGCGAACGTGCTCAGGCGGTCGCGAGGTAGGGCAGCTTCTTCGCCGTTTCTTTCACGGCGGGCACGCCGTCGAGGAGCTCGCCGATGGCGTCCCAGCGGCCGTTGACGAGGGCGTCGCGGGCGGACTCGCGCTGGGCGATCTTCACCGTGTGGCCGGCGAAGCGGACTTCCAGTTTCACGAGATCGATGGTGTCCTCGGTCTGCGGGTTCGCGTCCACGGCGGCGGCGATTTTCGCGATGTCCTCGCGGGCGGCGGTGACGCAGGGCATGCCGAGCGTCGTGCTGTTGCCGAAGAAGATCTCGGCGTAGCTCTCGGCGATGATGGCCTTGAAGCCGTATTTCTGGATGGCCTGCGGGGCGTGCTCGCGGGAGGAGCCGCAGCCGAAGTTGGCGCCGGAGAGCAGGATCGTCGCACCCTGGTAGCGCGGCTAGTTGAGCGGGTGGTCGGTGATCGCGCCCGTCCTCGGGTCCTTGCGGACGTCGTTGAAGAGGAATTCACCGAGGCCGTCGAAGGTCACGCACTTCATGAAGCGCGCGGGGATGATGCGGTCGGTGTCGATATCGTTGCCGAGCACGGGAACGGCGCGGCCTGAAACAGAGGTGATTTTGGCGAGAGACATGGGGATTAGGAAAAGAAATTTAACCACGAAATACACGAATCACACGAAAGTCAGAGGGATTGGTTTAGTGTATTTGGTGTGTTTCGTGGTTAATCGGTTTGGTGGTTTGGTTCAGTTCACCGCGAAGACCTCGCGGGCGTCGGCGACGGTGCCGGTGACGGCGGCGGCGGCGACCATGACCGGGCTCATCAGCACGGTGCGGCCGGTGGGCGAGCCTTGGCGGCCCTTGAAGTTGCGGTTCGACGAGCTGGCGCAGAGCTGTTCGCCCACGAGCTTGTCGGGATTCATCGCAAGGCACATCGAGCAGCCCGCGGCGCGCCACTCGAAGCCGGCGGCGGATAGAATCTTGTCGATGCCTTCCTTCTCGCACTGGAGCGCGACGATCTGCGAGCCGGGGACGGCGATGGCCTTCACGCCGGCGGCGACCTTGTGGCCCTTGAGGTATTTGGCGACCTCGCGGAAGTCCGAGAGGCGGCCGTTGGTGCAGGAGCCGAGGAAGGCGACGTCGATCTTGGTGCCCTTGATGGGCGCGCCGGCGGGCAGCTTCATGTAGGCGAGGGCCTCGATGATGCCGGCCTTGTCGTCGGCGGAGGTGGCGGTTTCGGGGCTCGGGATGTTCTCGACGATGGAGATGCCCTGGCCGGGGTTGATGCCCCAGGTGACGGTCGGCGCGATGCTGGCGGCGTCGATCTTCACGACGTCGTCGTATTTCGCGCCGGCGTCGGAGGCGAAGGACTTCCAGCGGGCGACGGCGGCGTCCCACGCGGCGCCGGTGGGCGCGTAGGGGCGCCCCTTGAGGTAGGCGAAGGTGGTCTCGTCGGGGTTGACGTAGCCGACGCGTGCGCCGCCCTCGATGGACATGTTGCAGACGGTCATGCGCTCTTCCATCGTGAAGCCGTCGAAGGTGCTGCCCGCGTATTCGTAGGCGAAGCCCGTGCCGCCGTTCACGCCGAGTTGGCGGATGATGTGGAGGATGACGTCCTTGGCGTAGACGCCGGGGCGGAGCCGGCCGTTCACCTCGATGCGGCGGACCTTTAGCGGGCCGAGCGCCATGGTCTGCGTGGCGAGCACGTCGCGCACCTGGCTGGTGCCGATGCCGAAGGCGATGGCGCCGAACGCGCCGTGGGTGGAGGTGTGCGAGTCGCCGCAGGCAATCGTGGTGCCGGGCTGGGTGATGCCCTGCTCGGGGCCGACGATGTGCACGATGCCCTGCTTGCCGGTGGCGCGGTCGAAGAAGGTGATGCCGAACTGCGCGCAGTTCTTGCGCACCTCGTCCATCATGGCCTGGGCGAGGGCGTCCTTGTAGGGCTCGACCAGCTCGTTGGTCGGGATGATGTGATCCACCGTGGCAAAGGTGCGATGGGGCATGAGGACCGGGAGGCCGAGGTCGCGCAGCATGCCGAAGGCCTGCGGCGAGGTGACCTCGTGGATCAGGTGCGTGCCGATGAGCAGCTGGGTCTGGCCGTTGGCCAGCTGCTTGACCGCATGGGCGGCCCAGACTTTTTCAAAGAGGGATTGGGGAGAGGGCATCGGGAGATGTTTTTCCGCGGATAGCGCAGATGGACGCGGATAAAACACCACCATTGATCGACAATCCGCGTTCATCCGCGTGATCCGCGGAGAGTTGATGGCGGAAGATTACCAGAATCTTGCCATAACCAGAAATACTTGTTTCATGCCCTGTGATGCCTGGCGAGTATCAATATCCCTTTGAGCTCAGGCACCTCGCCTATTTTCGCGAAGTGGCGCGACAGCTGCATTTCCGCAAGGCGGCCGAGACCCTCGCCGTGGCCCAGCCGGCCCTGTCGCGCAGCGTGGCGCAGCTCGAGGCGGCGCTGGGGGTGGACCTGCTCAACCGCACGCGCCGCAAGGTCGAGCTGACGCCGGTCGGCCGGGCCTTCCTCGAACGCATCGAGCCGCTGCTGCGCGGGCTCGCGGCGGTGCCCGCCGATATCCAGGCGCTGGCCGGCGGGCAGGCGGGGCAGGTGCGCGTGGCCTTCACCGGTCTGGCGATGGCCACGGTGCTGCCCGGCATCCTGCGCGAGTTCAACCGGCGCTACCCGGGCATCCGGGTCGAGCTGAACGAGTCGCCCACCTCGGCCCAGCTCAATTCGCTCAAGACCGGCGAGATCGCCTGCGGTTTTTTCCATCCGGATGCCGCCACCACTCCGGGGCTGGCCACGCGGCTGCTCCTGCAGGAAAACAACGGCGTGCTGCTGCCCGCCGATCATCCGCAAGCCCGCGCGAAAAGGCTCCGCCTGCGCGACCTCGCCGGCACGGCCTTCGTGATGTTTCCCCGCGCGCACAATCCCGGCTTTTATGACCGCGTGCTCGCGGCCTTCCGCGCGGCCGGCGTGGCGCCGCGCATCGCCGACGAGGTGTGGCCGCGCGCCAACGCGATCGGCCTCGTGCGCGCCGGCCTGGGGGCGACATTCATGACGCCGTCCGAGGCGAAACAGCTTCCGGGCGAGGTGGTGTTCCGCCCGCTTGATGGCCCGACGCCCGAGAGCCGGCTCGTGCTCGGCTGGCGCAAGGAGGCCTCGCCCGATCCCGCGCTCGGGGCCTTCCTCGTGGTGGCGGGCGCCGCTGGCGGAAAATAATCTATCCCCGCTCCGGCCTTTCCCCTTAACTCTTCCCGCCTTGGAACCGAAGCCGCCCCACATTGCCCTCCTGTTCACGACGTTTCCCAAGACGTCGGAGACGTTCCTGCAGCGCGACGTGGCGGCGCTGCAGGCGAAGGGGCTCCGTCTGAAGCTCTACTCGCTGTGGGGCGGCGGCGGCACTTTCAACGGCCTGCCGGTGCAGGCCTTCAACAAGTGGCGGCTCGTCGAGGTGTTCCTCGTCATCATTCCCTGGCAGTGCGTGCGCCGGCCGCGGCTGATGCGCGATCTGTTCGAGGGCGTGTTCACCCGCCCGGCGCCGTCGTGGCTGAACTTCTGGGAAAACATGCTCGGCGCCGGTTTCGCCGGCAGCTTCGAGCGCGCGATGCGGGCGGATCCGCCCGCACTCGTGCACGGGGCCTGGGGCGGGGCGCCCGCGACCGCCGGCTGGATTCTCTGGCGCATGCACGGCTGGCGCTACAGCTGCGGGGCGCACGCCTACGACATCTACGAACACGGCGGCGACTGGTGGCTGCTGGAGAAACTGCAGCATGCCCGCTTCATCCACACCTCGACCGACATGGGCCGGCGCGAACTCGCGGCCCGCGGCGTGCCGGCGGATAAGATCCATGTCATCCGCCGCGGGCTCGACTCCTTCCCGGCCTTCAAGCCGCTGCGCGTGAAGCGGTCGCCGCTGCGCCTCGTGTGCATCGCGCGCCTCGTCGAGAAAAAGGGTCTCGAGCACCAGTTGCGCATCTATGCGGCACTCAAGGCTGCGGGCCTCGCCTTTGAGGCGCGCATCGTCGGCGACGGCCCCCTGCGCACGTCGCTCGAGATGCTGGCCGGTCAACTCCAACTCACGGATGTCCTGAAATTCACCGGCCAGCTCACCCAGCCTGAGGTATGGGCCCAGCTGGCCTGGGCCGACGTGCTGCTGCACACGGGAGTGGTGGCGGCCAGCGGCGACCGTGACGGCTTGCCCAACGTCATTCCCGAGGCGATGGCCGCGGGTGTGTTGGTCGTCACGTCGCCCGTGTCGGCCACGACGGAGGCCGTGAGCCAGGAGCGCACGGGCCTCGTGGCCGACGTGGACCTGCCGCTCGCTTGGGTCGTGGCGTTGCGCCGGCTCGGTGAGGACGACGCGCTGGCCGAGCGGCTGCGCGCCGCCGCCCGCCGCTGGGTCGAGGAGAATTACGATGCGCACCGGAACACCGCGCGACTGGTCGAATGCTTCGAGGAGGCGATGAAGGACTAGCCGATAAAACACACGGGATGCACAAAAGAAACTCCATTTCCATTGGCTGTCATTCTGAGCGAAGCGAAGAATCCATCGGCATAGGCGAATCCATCTGGATTCTTCGCTTTGCTCAGAATGACAGGAAGCGGAGATGGAATCCGGGCATATCGGTGCCATCTGCGTTGGGTATTCTCCGATGATCTACTACGACACCACCA
>WBZX01001805.1_pt1 | contig 13361 bp, 15 predicted proteins | sample 5204211 | NCBI WGS metagenome assembly WBZX01 (sample SAMN12344362, study PRJNA552823) | activated sludge metagenome | biome: Activated sludge suspended growth; feature: Nitrification reactor; material: Wastewater; isolation source: activated sludge from nitrification reactor of wastewater...
GGAGACATCCGTCACTTTCTCGGCGGTGCTGAATCCCGGCAGGAAAATCAGGTTCAAGATTTCACGGTGTTCCATCGTCGAGAGTTCGGCTTCGCTGATCAGGCCCTTCGCCAAGGCTTTTTCCTTGATCTTTTCCACCTGAATCCCGCGTCCGTCGTCGTTGATCCGAATGACGATGCTGTTGCCTTCCTGACTCGCGGCAATGGTCAGTTGGCCTTCTCCCGCTTTGCCTTTCGCCTGACGTTCGGCCGGAGTTTCAATCCCGTGGTCGATCGCATTGCGTACCAGGTGCACGAGCGGATCGCCGATCTCGTCGGCAACCGACTTGTCGAGTTCGGTTTCCTCGCCGCGCATCTCCAAATGGACTTGCTTATTCAATTTTTGCGAAAGGTCGCGCACCATGCGAGGCAACTTGGCGAACACTTTCTTGATCGGGAGCATGCGGGTCTTCATCACGGCCAGCTGCAAGTCGGTCGTGACCAGATTGAGCTGCGCAAGGGTTTCGCTCAACACACGGACCTGCGGATCGGACTCGTGTTGTTGCTCCAACTGCGTGCCGATCTTGATCAAACGGTTGCGGCCAAGAACCAGCTCGCCAACCAGATTCATCACGCTGTCGAGACGTTTGGTTTCCACGCGAATGGTGGCATCTTCTTCAGCAGGTTTCGGCTGCTTGTCTTGTTTATGGAGCGCCTGGTCGAGGGCGCGTTCGGTAATGGCCTTCGCCTGCAGCAAAATTTCTCCCAAAGGCGTCTTGGGTTCCGGTTGATGTTGTTGCGCGGTGAGCGCATCGAACACCTGCTCTTTGGAGGCCACCCCGTCGTTCACCAGAATTTCACCCAGTGTCTGGGCGGGCGCGACCGGAGCACTGGCCTCGACCGCAGCCGGCGCATCAACCTTCGTGGAAGCCGCGGCTTGCGTCTGCGTCGGCGGCGCGGCGGCCGTGGTTCCGTTGAGAATATCGTCGAGTTTGGCGGCAATCGCCGCCGTGGCGACATGATTGTCGGTGCCCGATTCCCGGATGTCGGCCATGATCGCTTTAATCACGTCGATCGTTTCAAGAATGACGCTGATGATGGTCGGATTCACGGCCATTTCAGCCTGGCGCAGCTTGTTCAGAATGTTTTCGCCGCGATGAGCGACATCCACCAGGTGGTTGAAGCCGAGGAAGCCGGCAGACCCCTTCATGCTATGCATCGCGCGGAAGATCTCATTGAGGAGATCGGTGTTGTTGGGATCGGACTCCAACGTCACAAACCGCTGATCCAACACTTCCAACATTTCGTTGGATTCGGTCAGAAAGTCGTTCAGGATTTCCTGCATTTCATCGCTCATAACCCACCTCAGTTAAAACCAAATTGCTTCAGGATCTCGTCGGCCAGATCTTGATCCATGGATGTATTCTTGGTCGCTTCCAATTGCTTCAGCATTTGGCTGGCTTTGTCCTGCTCTTGTTTGGCCGCCTGCTTCTGGTAGGGACCGAACACCACCACGAGCTGCAACAGCTTATGTTCGACTTCTTGCAGGATCGTGACGAGTTTGTTCACGCTCTGCGCCACCAGGTCCTGGAATGACAGCGCGGTCATGATATCGAGCAGCCGCTTGTCGTCCGCGCCGATGGTGTCGCTGATCGCCTGCATCTGTTGGAGGAGAGCCGGTGCTGCCTGCGTCTTCTGCAAGGCGAGAGTCAATTCCTTGATCATGCCGCTGAGCTTCAGGTGATTGTCCTGGATGGCCTCGACTTCAAGCATGACCCGGTGGGTCCCCTGCTCAGTCATGGTCTTGAGATTCGTGAGGTGGCTCAACGCCTGGGGCAGCTGCTCGGTTGAGGTGCTGACCGGCGTACTGAATTCAGACAGCGTCTTCATCGTGGTATCGATGAAGCGGGCCAATTCTCCGAGTTCCTCATACAGCTTGGTGTCGGGCGCTTTCTCTTCCTGCTCTGGGTCATCGGTCGCTGGTTGCGACTGGGCCGCCGCGCGTTGTTGTGCCATCGTACCCCTCACCGGTTAAGAGCCGATTACTTGAAAATCTTGTTGATTTTGTCTTGCATCGTCTCTGCGGTGAACGGCTTGACGACGTAGTTACTGACGCCGGCCTGGACGGCCTCCATGAGATTTTCCTTCTGGGCTTCGGCTGTGACCATCAGGACCGGAATTTTCTTCAACGATTCATCCGCGCGAATGGCGCGCAGCATGTCGATGCCCATCATCACCGGCATGTTCCAGTCAGAGACCACGAAGCCATAGGTATCCGCCTTGAGTTTGGTCAACGCTTCCTGGCCGTTCTCGGCCTCTTCCAGGTTGTTAAACCCCAGTTGTTTCAGGATGTTCTTGACGATCCGTCGCATGGTGGACATGTCATCAACGACAAGAATCTTCATATTTGGATCAGCCGGCATGGGTCCTCCTTACTGTTTCTCATGAATAACTGAACGGCCTGCATGAATGGTTTTGAACTGCCCTGCCGTGTCGTGCAGGGTCTCGGAAAATCCGATCATCAGGTATCCCTTCGGACGAAGGGCATCGCGCAGATCCGAGACGATCTGCGCTTTGGCTTTGTCGTCGAAATAGATGAGGCAGTTGCGGCAAAAAATGATATCGATGCCGCGGATGAGTTTCAGTCTCGGGCGGTCGTAGAGATTGACGTTCATGAACCGCACCATGTCTCTCACCGGCTGCACCAGCGTCTGCTCTTCTTTTTTGCCGCTGAAATAGCGCGCCAGCATCGTCGGCGGGACCTTGCGCAGCGAATGGGAGGAATAGGTGGCTGTGCGTGCGATGTTCAACACATTCTCGCTGATGTCGGTGGCCAGGATATCGATGGTCCAGCCGGACAACGGAGGGTAGTCGCGCAGCAGCAGTGCCAGGGTATAGGGTTCGTCTCCGGTCGAGCAGGCGGCGCTCCAGATCCGGAGTTGTTTCGTCTGGGCGTTCGTTTTCATCACTTCCGGAATCATCACTTTCATGAAACTGTCGAGCTGCGCTTCGTCGCGAAAGAAGTAGGTTTCATTGGTCGTGATGACCGTATACAGCTCGGTGATTTCGCGGTCCCGGTAGGCATCAAAGCGCAAGAAATTGAGATACGTTTCGAATGTCTGACACCGACAGGCCTTCAAACGAGGGAGCAACCGGCTTTCCAGCAGGTACGTCTTATTGTCCGGAAAATAAATGCCGGTCATCTCGTAGATGAGATCCCGGAGCTGCTTGAATGTCTCGGGGCTCAGTTTGGGGGCAGGCAGCTCCGCTTTTCTCACCGTGTTTGTCTCGGCCATCGCGTACCTCGTTCGAAACGCTAGAGGTGAGCTCACTCGCCGGAGCTCCCGAGGAGTCCGCGTCGCTCACGTGTTGTCGGCCCTGCACGCCCCGCTCTCGGACGAGAGATCAGTGGTGCTGGGTCCGGCTGTGCATCCAATCGTGAATGTCGCGTCGGAGGAACCGCCAGTGCTTCCCGATTTTGGAGGCCGGCAATTCTCCTAGACGCGCGAGCTTATACACCGTGGATTTCGGCACACGCAGAAACCGCGCGACGTCCGACACGGTGAGAATCTCGCCTTCCGAAGGCGATACACTGTCGAGGCTGACGTTGGTTGTGGGCACAATAGCGTTGTTCATAACGGATATGGTATCGGTGGGCTCCATCTCAAACTTTAGTTGCCCGTTCGTGAACGATGAGGTTTAATAAGGCACAGGCCGCGAGCCGGCAGGGAATGTCCTCCAATGGGCTTCTCCCCCTCAGGTTCCTAGGCCGAAAGACCGAGAACGGACATCGGCAATCACTCATCAGTCGGAGAAAGGTCTGGATGGCCACGATCATCTCGGTAGGATCAGGGAAGGGCGGTGTAGGAAAAAGCGTCATCGCGGCCAATTTGGCCATGTTATTGGCCAAACGGGGCAAGCGCGTGGTGCTGGCGGATCTCGATGTGGGAGGCGCCGACGCCCATATTCTGTTCGGTCTGCTGAATCCCCCACGTACCCTCACCGACTTTGTTGAACGGCGCGTGGAGCATCTGGAAGAAGTCCTGCAGCCGATTTCGGCGCATCCCTTCCTGCAACTGCTGCCCGGCACGGGGGACACCCTGGCGACCGCCAACCTCCCCTATGCCAAGAAAAAGCGCCTGATTCGCCACTTCTCCCAATTGCGGGCTGATGTGATCATCGTCGATATCGGGGCCGGCACCAGTTATCATGCGCTCGATTTTTTTCTCATGGCGGACCGCTACCTGACGGTGGCCACGCCTGATCCGACCTCAGTGCTGGACCTCTACCGCTTTATCAAATTGGCCGCCATTCGACGCGTCTTATCGGCGTTCTTATCCCGGGACGCCGTGAGCGAAGCGCTGTCGGATCGTGACTTTTCCAGCATCGATGAGGTCATCCAGGCGGTGAGTGAAACAGATCCGAATGCCAAAGATACGGCGAGCCGGACCCTGCAGGGGTTCCAGCCGAACCTCATCGTGAATCGCGTCTCAGGCAAATCGCGTGTGAATGTGCTGCAGTTGAAAAAGCTGCTGAAGGAGTATGTCGGGGGAGATTTAACGATGTTGGGCGAAATTCCCGACGATCCGGCCATGACCCGCGCGGTCCGCAGCTATCTGCCGGTGGTGGAGTTCGAACCGACTGCGCCGGCGTCCGTCGCCCTCAATGGAGCGGCCGACGCGCTCTTAGCTGAACTGAGCAAACCTTCGCCGGTCTCCGCTGAATCCGTGCCCTCACCGGAACGGGCGGCCTAGACAGTCGCCGCACTTCATTCTGATCTTCGACTCTTCACAGCTGAGTGTGCGCCGCTTTCCTCGTTCGTAGCCGTTCGGCTTGAACGTGGAGAATATGCCGGATAATCAGTTCTTGTTCGTCACCGCCCAGATCGACAAACTGGGTGGCGAGGTGAAATCCTGCCCTGCCCTCTTCGAGCGGCGTCACCCGAATGATCTTGGCCACGGTTTCGATCATGCTGAACGGCGGCAGGATCACCTTCAACACCAGAAGGTCCTCCGCCTGGAATTCTCTAGGTGTGTTGAATCCTAACCCGCCGGCACTGATATCCACATCGGTCAGTCGCGCGATGGCCACACTGCCTGGATGACTCTTTACCTGGGACTTAAGAATCGTCTCCAGCATCCAGTCGATTTTCGACACCCATGGCAGGAGCGGAGAGCCGGCAAAGGTCTCTCCTGCCCGCATCAGTAAATCAATGGTCGGTTTCGACACGGCTGTGGCAATGGTGTCCTCTGTCGCCGGCGGCAGATATTGGTTCATGACTTCCATCGGTTCGTCGGCTCGTCGATATTCGAGCAGCAGCCGATCGTCGATGCGGAGCCACTCGCGCCGCTCGTCATTCTTGATGTCATGATGCGGGTGCTGAAGCAGCCGCTCAGGTGATGGCCTCATACCAAACCTCTCTTGTGAAAAGTAGCGGAAAAGCCAGGTTGTGTGACCCCACGAACCTCAGGCTTCACGGTGTATCGTTACACTGTTGGAGGCAGGTTGTCCGCTACTTTCACGTAATTGGCGCAAGTGCCGCGTCACCTTGGCGGCCTCAACCAATAAACCGGAGATTCCGGCTTGTGCGACCAGGATGGCCTGGCGAACGTCTTCATCCATGGCCAGAAGTTGTTGCGCAAAGGTCCGGTCGGGTGTGAACGCAGCCAAACTCATGGCCCGCGCGCTGTAGCAGGCGTCGACTTGATCCCAGTCACCGGCCCGGGCGGCCTCGAGCGCTTGGATGGTGAGCAGTTCGATGGAGCGACGATCGTGGAGAGAACCGGGATGGGAGGAACTAGCTGCCGACATGCGCCACCGCTTCTTGCCGTGCGACGACCTGCCACCCTTCCCGCAGGGTTGTCAGGCAACGAATCGGACCGTCCAGGTGTTTCCCGTTATGACGAAGATTGGCTTGAATGCATTGCTGGACCATGTAGTCGTACAACCGATGCAGGGAGACGGCGATCTCCCCGCCCCGCTCAAAATCCAGGACGCTGGACAATTCTCCGACGATGGCCATACTGCGGTCGAGGAATCGGGCCTTATCCTTGTAGTTGTTGGTCAAGATGGCTTCCCGGGCGAGCTCCATCGATTGAATCGCCGAATCGTAGAGCAGGACGATTAATTGCACCCGACTGGCTGTCATGACTTGAGTCTGTTGATAGGCGTTAGCTGCCGTAGCAATCATGGTGACCTTATCTGGTTATTGTAACGCCTGGAGAGCGCTGGTTTGGCTGTTGAGCTTTTGAAGTAAGGCATCGAGCGAGGCAAACTGCAGTCGCAACCGTTCCTCGTATTGAGAGGCGATGTCTTCTTTGCGACCGATTTCGTCGGTGAGTTTGCTGATCTGACTGGTGATCGCGGTCTTCCTCACCGTAAAGGCACCGGTATCGACGGCATCGAGAAAATCGACAGCCTTGACCACACGGTCTGCAATGCCGCTGGAAGTCGTTTGTGTGACAAAGAGCGCTTTGGTGGCGTTGTAGTTGCTCGCCAGTGCCGCGTCTAATTTGGCCTCGTCTATCGTGACGGTACCATCGCGCTCTGTTTTGAATCCGACTGACCCCACGCTGGTGTACGTGGATAATCCACTGACGTCGCCGGACAGCGCGGTGCGTAACTGACTCAGGACGCTTTTGGCCGTGCTCTCATTGAAGAAGATCCCGCCGGTCTTTGTGGAGATATCGTACGTCGTGCGTTCATTGACGAATTTCACAATATCGTTGTAAGCGGTCGCCAGAGCTTTGATATTGGTTTTGACGCCGTCTGGATCAGTGGTGATATTGACGGTGACCGGCTCCGGTGTCGGCGTCGTGACCGTCTTGGATTTCAGCGTGAGGGTGACATCCGGAATCGCATCGCTGATCACGTTGCTCTCACGCTCGATTGAAATCGTGGTCTGGTCTGGCTCCCCGATCACCACGATGGCATTCTGCCCTGCTTGAAGCGTGCTGCTGCCTCCGGTTCCGCTCGTGTTGGTAAAGTCTAAGCTCGTGGTGTCCGTAACGACCGTCAGGGCATTGGCCGCGCCCGTTGCAGTGGCCGTGAGGGTCAAGCGGTATGCGGGGCTTGACGTTGTTCCTGTATTGATGACGGAGGCGGTCACGCCGGCACCCAGATCGTTGATCGCGGAGCGAAGATCGTCGAGCGTGGCGCCATCGTTCAGCGTCACCGTTTGATCCGCGCCGCTTCCCACTTTGAAGGTAAAGGTGCCTGCGCCGCCGGAGACGATCGGCGTGGTCGTGGCTGCGACTGCTTTCGCCGTGTTATTGGTAATCTGATGCGCTTTGGCCAACTGCGTGACCTGCACCGTATAGCTGCCGGTGGCCGCGCCCGTGCCGGCTTGAGCGGTCAATTTGGTGTCATCGCTGACGGTGGTGGTCGTGCGGTCGAAGCTGGTCGGGAGACGGAGGGCATTGGCGGCGCTCTGCAGGGCGAGCAGCTTATTGCCAAGGGTTCCGTAATCGGTCAGTTTGGTCTGTAGGTTGGTCTTCTTGGTATTTAACGCGTCGATCGGCAGGCGTTGGACTTTGGCCAGCTCAGACACGACCTGGCCAAAGTCCACACCATTGCCTAACCCGCCGAAACTGATCGCCATGACATCCCTTTCATGCCGTTGTGCAGGTTACACCTTGTGGTGCAGGAGCAGCCCTGTGGGCGTTTCCAGCCTCTTCGCAAGGTCGATGACTTCCTGCTGCGGTATCTGGCGGATTACCGTACCGGAATCTCCATCCATCACCTTGACCACCACCCGGTCCAGATCGGGATCAACTGTGAACTCCAGTCTGGAATCCGCTTTCTGAAACACTTCACGAACCCGTGAGAGTGCCTGTTCCAAGTCTTTCGCCTTTGTCTCAGGGGATGCCTCTTGAGCTTCAGGCGGCTGTGCTTCGACCTTCTTCTCGGTCGAATGCTGCGGCGCATTCTGCGTCGCTTGGATCGCGGCTGCGGGAAGGTCTTTATAATTCGACACATCGTGGACCATGTTGCCCTCCTAGGATCAGTCTGCGGGTAGCTCTCCTTATGGAGAGCTACCCGCGGCTGACGCCTTATCCTCGCAGCAGCGCTAACGCTTGCTGTGGCAGCGAATTGGCTTGTGCCAAAATCGCGATACCGGATTGGGTGAGGATCTGGTTCTTCGTGAACACAGATGTCTCTTGGGCAATGTCCGCATCTCGAATCCGCGATTCGGCCGCGGTGAAGTTCTCGGCCGTGACCGTCAGATTCTGAATCGCGACTTCAAAACGGCTCTGGATGGAACCGTAATTCGCGCGGGCGGTTGCGACTGCGCTGATCGCGCTGTCGATCTTGGCCAGCATCGACTGCGCGGCCGTGGCCGTCGACACGCTGGCGCCGGTCAAACCGACTGCCGCCACGTCGAGGTCATCCAAGGCCACATTCAACGAGTTGCCCGATCCACTCTTGAAGCCGATGAAGACTTCAAACGTGTTGCTGCTTCCACTCAGAAGCGGCTGACCGTTATATTCCGTCGTCGTTGCAATTCGATCGATTTCCGAACGCAACGCCACAAATTCCTGATCGAGGTAGGACCGCTCGGTCGTTCCCAACGTTCCGCTGGCAGACTGAGTCGCCAACTCACGCATACGAGACAACAAGCTACCCACGGTGGCCGCAGCGCCGTCTGCAACCTGGGTCAAGCTGATACCGTCACCGGCATTTCGATTGGCCTGATTGATACTGCGAATCTGGGCACGCAAAGTTTCCGACACACCCAAACCGGCCGCGTCATCGGCCGCACGGGTGATCCGCAAACCAGATGACAACCGTTCCACCGAACGGCCCAATTGAGCTTGGTTGACCGCCAGGTTCCGCTGGGCTGCCAGTGATGCAACGTTGGTATTGACTACTAATGCCATGACGTACTTCCTCCTGAAGATTCCGCACTACTCTCGGGTTCGCCAGCGTCCGTGCCGACGAGGTGGTAATCAGGCCTGGTGGAGACGTGGCCACATCCCCGCCGCGCCCTCTTACCGTGTTGCTGTGCCCCTTATCGGTAGGCTCTCAGGAAGACTTAAGCGGTTCAGAATGTGCAGAAAATGCCTGCAATGAGGAGCAGTGCCGGTCGGCATGCCATATTGAATAACAACGAACACTAAGCTGCCATACCGGCGTCGGTGAGCCGGGGTAATAATTCGTATTCGAGCAGATCTGCGACCCGAATGGCGTCGGCCGTCGTGCGTGCTCCCAACAGCTCCTGAATCCAGGGCAGCAACGCGGATGACGATAACCCTTCGACGCCCTGGGTATGGCCGGCTTCCAGCATCTCCGTATAGTCTGCCAGCCGTCCGAGCCAGACATCGATGGTTCCGACGGGAGCCGTTCCGGAACGCAAGGGGCCAAGCAGCCCCTGCCCGTCCGTCCGCAGCTCTGCGGCAAATCGGTCGATGGCCTGTTTGGCCTCGATGATGATGGCATGCAGAGACTGGGAGACGGCCTGAATCGCCCCCACCTCCCGAGCCTGCTGATTAAGGAACGGCGGGGTGAGATCGCGATCGCTGATGGTCTTCCCTCCGATGCTCAACGACGTCACGATACGATGTTGCGCATGGGCCTTGTCGCTGAGTGCCGCAAGGGCGTTCATCATCGATGTGTCATCCGGCAACTGTAACTGTTCGCCGTCAAGGGTGATATGCATGATCAGGCTCCTTTGGAAAAGTTCAGATGCATGGTCATCTCTCGCTAAGCGGAACGCGCCATGGGCAGGTGTCGTGATTTCCCTCGTCGAACCGGTCCCTGCGCGGTGGTGAATGCGTAAAACGTGGTTGCCACGGCATGCAGTCGTTTGTGCCATCGCCGATAGGTGGCGAGACGGGCTTGCGCCAGACCGGTCAGGTCGCTGCCGTCATCATTATGTGTATCGCGCACCATGGCCACTGTCAGGGAAGCCGTCGCCGGTGATTGCATGCTGAGCGCGAGGATCTGTTGCCGTTCCGCGGTTTCCCGCAATTGCACGTGTTTCAAGGCGCTGACCGGTAGCGGACGTTTGCTCGTGAGACGCAACAGTTCTTCAGCGGTCGATACCAGTTGCTTCGCCAGAGGCGTCAGATGCTCGAATATGACCAGCGCGTCCGCCGAATCGGGAGACGGTTCGGGATGAGGCGGCACCTGGCTGGCACGACCGGTGAATTCCTCAAACCAGAATCGACGCCAAAAACGACCATACCACTCGACCAACGGATCTTCCCGTCCGGCCTGAAGTTCCGTGCTTCCCAGACCATCCTCATCGGCGCGCGAGCGATAGACTCTGGCTCCTGTGATCAATCGCGGGAAAGCGGCACCGGTCAACACGTGCAAGCACAAGGCCGCGATCTGATCCGGGACGAGCCGGTCTTTGCAGCCATGATGAAAACAGACTTGATCGAATCCGCAGGGGGCGCACTCGAGGTCCGGCTGCACCATCCAATGGCCCGGTCCATATGGTCCGGTCTCTCGAAAGTCGACGTGCCCGACCGAGAGATCGACGACCGGTGTGCCGGCTGCCACTGCGAGATGCATGGGGCCGGTGTCGTTGGTCAGCAGGAGTCGGCATTGCGACAGCACGGCAGCCAGTTGCGGCAATGAGGTTTTTCCCACCGCATCGCAAAAAGGGGCGGTTCCCCCGGTCTGCCGGTAGGTCGTCTGCGCGAGGTGAATGGCTTTCCGCTCTTCTTCCGTGCCGATAAACACGTAGCCGACTGGTGCCTGTCGACTGAGAGCCGCTAACGTTTGCCCGAACAATTGAGGTCGCCAGGCTTTCATCGGATCGCTGGCCCCCACCTGCACCGCCACCCAGGTGAACTGCTCCCCTCCGTGAGGTGCGAGAAAATCACGCGCCCATTGAGCGGTATCAGGCGCAATGGTCAACGAAAGCGGCGCAAACGGTCCGGTGCCGCTGCCGCCCAGGGCATAGATATCGACAAGATTGAAATGATTGAAGCGACGCTCATGATGCACGTCTGTGAGATACGCCATCCAAGGGTTGTGAATGGTCACATCACCATCTTTCGGGGCGGCGATGCCGCGTATGTCTTTGGCGCCGACGTATGAGGTCAGCAGTCCGCTCCGCCGGTTGAACGTCAGGTTGATGACCCGGTCGTAGCTGGCCTCTACCAGGGGGGCCGCCCAGCGCGTCATGTCCTGGTAAAGGCTCACCACATCTTTGGTTTGTGCGCGACTCTCGTCCACCAGACGATGAAAGTCGTACCCGACTATGTGCCGAAGGTGCGGCAGGAGTTTCGCCACCGGAGCAAACCGCTGATCCACCACCAGATCGACTTCCGCACCGGGCCACTCGTGCTGGAGACGCTGAAGCAGCGTGCCCATTTGCACGAGATCGCCCATTCTGGTGATATTGATGAGAAGGACACGTTTACTCATAACAGATCGCGGGTCTCGCTCCGGTATTCATCCAACATCAGCACCATCAATTCTTCACGCTTGAGGGTGGCGGTCGGGCCTTTGCTTCGAATCTGCGCCGCCACGTCTTTGAGTTCGATCCGCTGCCCGCTCGGACAGTCTTTGAGGAGTGCCTCCAGCGGGCGATCATCGGCACAGCGCTTCACCAACGATTCCTGCTGACGCTCCCCTCGCAGCACGGATCCGACGCGGTCCGGCTGAGACAAGCCGATCTGCCCCAACAAATCCCGCATCCGATGCACGTAGGTATGCTCGCGCAACACACGTGTTCGTGCGGCATCGGCCATGGCCTGGCGGGCCGCGGGATCATTCAGCCATTGTTGAACGAGTCCTGGAACATCATCAAAATCCTGGAACGACACCATCTCCTGCTCGGTAAAAAACTGCGGGAGCTGTGAACGATGATCCACGAGCTGGAAGGCACCACAGGCAGCCAATTCAAACGTACGTGGATTGACGAAGTCGGCTTGGGGATCCAAACCCGCGCCTGTGGTCGAATGCAGATTCAGATTGATCGCCGTGGCATTAAACACCTTCATGCACGTGGCTGTGTCGATCCTGGCGCCGTCCCGTTGCAGAACAGGACGAAGCTCGTCGGCTCCGTCCCATTCGTTGCCCCACAGTTTGAAGGTCCAGGGCTGATGGAGCAGCGCGGGAAACAGTCGCCTGCGATTCGCATAACCGGCGCCGACGAACGAGACATCAGAGCCGAACCGGTGCCGGTCTTCTTCCGACAAGGTCACAGGACGATGGAGATCCGGATCTGCCGCCATCGGGAGGTAACTCACCTGTCGTGCACCGGCCTGGCGAAATGCGTCCAGGCAGGCTCCCTGTTGGAAGACAAACCAGAAGTCGTAGCCGGGCGCCATTTGCTGCCAGTAGGTCAGGTGCCGATAGTTTTCGACAAACCACATGGCAGTGAGAAATTTCTTTTTCCGCAGATGCTCGAGGACCGGCAAGGTCATTGGCGCCTGCGCCATCGAGAGTACGAGGTCGGGAGGCGACTCTGCGAGGCTGGCCAAGGTCCATTGACTTAAGACATCCGCCATCCGGCCTTGCATCAATTGCCGGTTGCGCGAGTCCTTGAGTGTTCCCATCACCTCATAACTTGCCGCGTGCACGCTATGATCGATCCACTGCACCTTGTGGCCCAGGGTTTCCAGTGCCCGTTTCACATAGCCGGTGATTGGCAGCGACCCTCCGTAAATCGGTCCCACGAGGGCAATGGTCAGTTGGCCGCCCGCCTGACGGGACATGTCGCGTCGTAAGGCTTCTTCAAGGGCACGATGAAAATCTGTATCCCACGCGACCGCCGGCGCATACGACAGCGAGCGTATCGGGCGGCCGGTGTTGGTCAGTGTCTCGGCACACTCAGCCGGCGCTCCCGATAGCCACACAATGGCCTCACTCCAGGATTGGAGCGGGCGAGCCGCCAGAGCATCGTGAAACTCGTCGAGGTTGGGAACGAGGACAGCGAGAGACACTTCAGGCGACAACCTTTTCCGAAGCGCCTCGACATGATACAGCAGCCCGACTCCGGCCACGACGACCATTTCTCCCGCTTGGCAGGTCGCTGCATGGGTATCTGCCCAGGTCTGCGCTTCACGAAGCGGGTCGTAGGCACTATGAATCCATCGACCGGATCGACGCGCGGAAGGTACGCCTGTTCGTGCCGGCTCGATCGTGAGCACCCCGCCGGCTGCGGACTTCACCGCTGCCGCCAGATCCTGATTCCGTGCCGCCAGGCGATTCAGATTGTCGTGAAAAATGTTCATGCCGCCATCGATTCGCAAAGGCCTGGTGCGCACGCTCGCCAGATGTCCGCACGTGAGTGCTCAGCGGATTCTGTTCCGGAGCCGTCGTCAAAGTATGCTCCCCAACGGTCCATTCGACTCCTCCAGAGGATCCAATCAGTCGCACTACGCCCCTGGTCGCCGCACATCACGGCGATGCTCTCCATGATCG
>WBZX01002252.1_pt1 | contig 13348 bp, 10 predicted proteins | sample 5204211 | NCBI WGS metagenome assembly WBZX01 (sample SAMN12344362, study PRJNA552823) | activated sludge metagenome | biome: Activated sludge suspended growth; feature: Nitrification reactor; material: Wastewater; isolation source: activated sludge from nitrification reactor of wastewater...
GCGCGGCGACGGTCGCTGGCAGCTGCTGGTCGTCAATCACGGCCGGCGCGAGTCGGTGGAGATCTTCGAGCTGCTCGGGCACGGCGCACGCACGAGCCTCGCGTGGCGGGGCTGCGTGCCGGCACCTGCCCATGCGTTCCTGAACGACGTCGCAGCGCTGCCGGACGGCGGCTTCGTCGTCACGCAATACATGGACCCGCGCCGCACGATGGCGGAGCAGCACGAGGACGCCGCGCGCGGCACGAATACCGGGGTCGTGCTGCGCTGGCACCCGGATCACGGCCTCGCGCCAGTGCCCGGCACGGAGGCCCCCTTGCCGAACGGAGTGCAGGTGTCGCACGACGGACAGGCGATGTTCGTGGCCGTGCGGGCCGGAGCGGGCGAACTGCGCAAGTACGCGCTGCCGGGCGGGCGCCTGCTCGCCGCCGCGCGCGTCGTCCAGCCGGACAACCTGTCGTGGGCCGCGGACGGTCGCCTGCTGGTGGCCGGGCTGCAGGCGGACGCCGATCTGACCGGCTGCTTCGTCGTGCCCGGGCACCCGTGCGGCGCGGCGTTCCACGTGCTCGCCGTCGATCCCGGCACGCTGCAGGCCCGCGAGGTGTTCGCGCACGCCGGCCCGCCGCTCGGACTCGCCACCGTCGCCGTGCAGGCAGGCGCGGATCTCTACGTCGGCTCGGCCGCGGGCGATCGAGTGCTGCGCGTGCCGGCCGGCCTGTGGATGCGATGAGGACCGGCCCGTTCTCGCAGATGCGAGACCCTTTCGATGGAACGGACCGCGGGCGGACCTCGTAAGCTCGACCGACATCCACGGGTGGGGGCGCGTTCGACCATGACGCAGGGCTCGTCGGGCACGGGGCGCCTGCTGGCGCGCAAGTCGCTGGCGGCGCTGCAGCGGGAGGCCGGCCAGCAGGGCCTGCGCCGCTCGCTCGGCCCGCTCAACCTGATCCTGCTCGGCATCGGCTGCATCCTCGGCGCCGGCATCTACGTGATGCCCGGCAACGCCGCGGCGCACTTCGCGGGCCCGGCCGTGATGCTCTCCTTCGTCATCGCGGGCGCCGCCTGCGCGCTCACCGCGCTGTGCTACGCCGAGCTGTCCTCGACCATGCCGGTCGCCGGCTCGGCCTACACCTACTGCTATGCCGCGATGGGCGAGGTGTTCGCCTGGAGCATCGGCTGGCTGCTGATCCTCGAGTACGGCATGGCCGCCGCGACGCTCGCGGTCGGCTTCTCGGGCTACTTCGCCAGCCTGATGCGCGACCTGGGCGTCGTCGTGCCGGCCTCGCTCGCGACCCCGCTGATCCAGGCCCTGCCCTCCGGCCACGGCACGACCTTCCTGCTCACCGGCTCGTTCAACCTGGTGGCCGCGCTCGCCATCGGCGTGGTGACCGTGGTGCACACGCTCGGCATCTCGGCCTCGGCGGCGGTCAACAACTTCCTGGTGACGGTCAAGGTCGCGGTGCTGATGGGGTTCATCGCCATCGGCATCGGCGTGGTCGATCCCGCGAACTGGACGCCGTTCGTGCCGCCCAACGAGGGCGGCTTCATGTACGGCTGGCCCGGCGTGATGCGCGCGGCCTCGATCCTGTTCTTCGCCTACCTCGGCTTCGAGACGGTCTCGACGGCCGCGGCCGAGGCGCGCAATCCCGAGCGCGACCTGCCGATCGGCATCCTCGGCTCGCTGGTCGCCTGCACGCTGATCTACATCGTGGTGGCCGCGGTGCTGACGGGCGTCGTGCCGTACCGCGAGCTCGGCGTGCCCGACCCGATCGCCGTCGCCGTCGACCGCATGGGCCACCCCGGCTTCGCGGTGCTGGTGAAGGTCGGCGCGCTGATGGGACTGTCCTCGGTGCTGCTGGTGAACGCCTACGGCCAGTCGCGGGTGACCTTCGCGATGTCGCGCGACGGGCTGCTGCCGCCGCTGTTCAGCCAGCTGCACCCGCGCTTCCAGACACCGCACCTCGGCACGATCCTGCTCGGCGTCGTCGCCGCGCTGGCCGCCGCGCTCCTGCCGCTGTCGCTGCTCGGCGACCTCGTCAGCATCGGCATCGGGCTCGCCTTCATCGTGGTCGCGCTCTCGGTGATGTGGCTGCGCACGACCCAGCCCGGGCTGCACCGGCCGTTTCGCATCCCGTTCGGCGGCTTCCACGTCGGCCGGGTGTGGATCGGCTACGTGCCGGTCGGCGCGATCCTGCTGTGCCTGACGATGATCGTGCCGGTGATCGCCGACCTGATCCGCCAGGCGACGCTCGGCCAGCCGGCGCCGATCCTCTTCCTCGCGGGCTATGCGCTGACGGGCGTGGTCGTGTACTTCGGCTACTCGATGTCGCGCTCGAAGCTGGCGACGGAGACCGCGTGAACGCCCCGACCGACCGCTACGCGCCGCCGGGTGCCGCGGACGTCGCCCGGTTGATCAGGGAGTTCCCGCTGGCGTGGATCGTGAGCGCGGCACCGGATTTCCTCGCCACGCCGCTGCCGCTGCGGCCGCGCTTCGACGACGAGGGCCGGCTGCTCGAGCTGCACGGCCACTACTCGCGCGGCAATCCGCAGGTGATCGCCCTGCGCTCCCACCCGCGCGCCCTGGTGCTGTTCATGGGCCCGCAGGGCTACGTCTCGCCGTCGTGGATGGCCGACCGCACGCAGGCGCCCACCTGGAACTACGCCTCGGCGCAGTTCGTGGTCGACGTCGAGTTCATCGCCACCGACGCCGAACTCGACCCGCTGATGGAAGACATGGTCGGGGCCATGGAAGCCCACCGCGAGCACGCCTGGCACGCCGGCGAGATGGGTCCGCGCTATCGCAAGCTGGCCGAGCGCGTCGTCGGCTTCCGCATGCTCGTGCGCGGCGGGCGGGTGAAGTTCAAGCTCGGCCAGGACGAACGCGACGACGTCTACGGCGACATCGTCCACGGCCTCGACCAGGAGGGCAGCGCCGAGCTGCTCGAGTGGATGGCGCGCTGCAACCCGAAGCGTCACCCGGGCTGAGCACGCGCGGGTTCTTCCCAAGCAACGAACGAAGTGGCAACGTGCAGCGCATGCAGTCCCAACCCTGCCTTCCCCGCCACGGGCTCGAGCTCGTGCGAATTGCGGCCGCACTGATCCTCGCCTGCGGCCTCGCGTCGGTCGCGGTCGCGGCGGATCCGCCTCCGCCGGGCGGACGCCCTCCCGGTGGCGACCACGACCGCGGCGGCCGCCACCCGGGCGCGGCTCCTCCCGACCGGCCGCGCGAACCGCTGCCGTTCACGCTCGACCCGTACCCGAGCACCTACCGTCCGCTGCCGCGCGTCGACACCCTGATCACGGGCGCCACGGTGCTCGACGGCGCCGGGCACCGGCTCGAGGACGCGAGCGTGCTGCTGCGCGACGGCAAGGTGGTCGCCGTGGGCGCCGCCGTCGCGGCCCCCGCGGGCGTCACGGTGATCGACGCCAGGGGCCGCTGGGTCACGCCCGGCATCGTCGACATCCACACGCACCTCGGCAACTTCCCGTTCCCGTTCGCCTCGACCGACTTCGGCCACTCGGACGTGAGCGAGACCACCGACCCGAACGGCGCGCACACCTGGGCCGAGCACTCGATCACGGTGCAGGACCCGGCATTCGACGCGGCGCTCGCCGCCGGCGTGACGACGGTGCAGGTGCTGCCGGGCTCGGCCAACCTCTTCGGCGGCCGCGGCGTCGTGCTGCACACCGTGCCGGCGACGACCGTGCAGGCGCGGAAATTCCCGGGCGCGCCGTACTCGCTGAAGATGGCCTGCGGCGAGAACCCGAAGTACAACTACGGCGACGCCGGCCGCTTCCCCTCGAGCCGCATGGGCAACATGGCGGGCTACCGCGACGCCTTCCTGCAGGCCAGGCACTACCTGCGCGAATGGGAGTCCTACGAGCGCGGCGACGAGAAGCGCCCGCCGAAGCGCGACATGAAGATGGACACGCTCGCGGGCGTGCTGCACGGCGACATCAAGGTGCACATGCACTGCTACCGCGCCGACGAGATGGCCGAGCTGCTCGACCTCGCGCGCGAGTTCGACTTCCGGATCACCGCGTTCCACCACGCGGTGGAGGCCTACAAGATCCCCGCGCAGCTGAAGCAGTCGGGCACCTGCTCGGCCGTGTGGTCCGACTGGTGGGGCTACAAGCAGGAGACGCTCGACGCCATCCGCGAGAACGCGGCGATCCTCGACGCATCCGGCGCCTGCGTGATGATGCACTCCGACTCCGGCATCATCGGCCAGCGTCTGGTGCTCGAGGCCGCGAAGGCCACGGCGGCCGGCCGACGCGCGGGCATCGACATTGCGAAGGAGCACGCGATCACCTGGGTGACGAGCGTGCCGGCCCGCGCCATGGGCCTCGACGACCGCATCGGCACGCTCGAGCCGGGCAAGAACGCGGACGTGGTGATCTGGTCGGGCGACCCGTTCAGCGTCTACACGCTCGCGGACCAGGTGTTCATCGACGGCGCGCTGGCGTACGACCGCCACGACCCGCGCCGGCAACCCACGTCGGATCTCGACGTGGGCCAGCCATCGATCGGGAGCCGGCCATGACCGCCGCCAGTCGCCTGCACGGGCTCCTCGCCATGCTCGGTGCCTGCGTCGCGCTCGCGCCGCACGCAGCGCCCGCCGAGACCTTCGCGATCGTGAACGCGCGCGTGTACACGGGCGAGGCCGCCGCGCCCATCGAGCACGCCACCCTCGTCGTCGCGGACGGCCGCATCGCCTCGGTGACGGCGAACGGCACGGCACCCGCCGGTGCGCGGGTCGTCGATGCGGGCGGTGCCGTCGTCACGGCCGGGCTGATGGGCGCGGGCACGCAGCTCGGGCTCGTCGAGCTGTACTCGATGAAGGAGACCGCCGACCAGGCAGTCGCAAAGGGCCCGCTCGGCGCGGCCTTCGACGTGCAGTACGCGCTGAACGCGAACTCGACGCTGATTCCGCAGGCCCGGGCCGACGGCGTGACCCGCGCGGTCTCCTATCCGACCGGCTCGGTCGACCTGCCGTTCTCCGGCCTCGGCGCGCTGCTGCGCCTCGACGAATCGCCCGACCTGCTCGAGCGCCCGAAGGCGGGCCTGTTCATCGTGACGGGCGGCGTGGCGGCGATGCAGGGCGCGGGCTCGCGCAGCGCGCAGTGGCAGCTGATCCGCAACGCGTTCGACGAGGCGAAGCGGTACCGGCCGGGCCGCGGCGCCGGCGGGCCGCGCGACCAGCTGCTCAATCACCTCGACGCCGAGGCGCTGCAGCCCGTGGTCGAAGGCCGCGTACCGCTCGCGATCTTCGCCTACCGCGAGTCCGACATCCGCCAGGCCGTGCGGCTCGGCCAGGACTACGGCATCCGCGTGATCGTCTATGGCGGCACCGAGGCCTGGCGCGCCGCCGACCTGCTGGCGGCCAACGGCGTCGGCGTCGTGCTCGACCCGTTCGCGAACCTGCCGGCGACCTTCGACGACCTCGGCGTGCGCGCGGACAACGCCGCACTGCTGCAAAAGGCCGGCGTGACCGTCGCGTTCTTCGTCCCCGGCATCCACCAGAGCCACAACGTGGGCTCGGCGATCCGCGAGGGCGCCGGCGTGGCCGTCGCGCACGGCCTGCCCTGGAACGAGGCGCTCAAGGCGATCACGGTGAATCCCGCGCGGCTCTGGGGCCTCGACGACCACTACGGCCGCGTGGCGCGCGGCCAGGACGCCGACCTCGTGCTGTGGGACGGCGATCCGCTCGAGCCGACCAGCGCGCCGCTCGCGGTCTACGTGCGCGGCGTCGCCGTGTCGCTGGCCACGCGTCAGAAGGCGCTGCGCGACCGCTATTTACCCCAGCATTCCCAGGACCCATGGCCGCCCGCCTACCGCTGATCGCCTTCTCCCTCGCCGCCTGCGCGGGCCTCGCGCAAGCCGCGGACGTCGCCACGAACCTGCCGCTGCAACCGACGCGGCACGTCGAGTTCGACACCACGCAGGGCACGTGGATGTCGCTCGACCTGTCGCCCGACGGCCGCACCATCGTGTTCGACCTGCTCGGCGACCTCTACTCGCTGCCGGTCGAGGGCGGCGAGGCCCGTCGGCTGACCCGCGGCATGGCCTTCGACTCGCAGCCCGTGTACTCGCCCGATGGCGCGTCGATCGCGTTCGTGAGCGACCGCTCGGGCGCCGAGAACGTCTGGGTGGCGCGGGCGGACGGCACGCAGGCGCGTCAGCTCTCGTTCCAGGACGACCACAACACCTTCATCTCGCCCGAGTGGTCGGCGGACGGCCGCACGATCTTCGTGCAGCACCACCAGGCCGAGGGCAACGCGTTCGAGCTGTGGAGCTACGCGGCCGACGCTGCCGGACCGAAGCGCGTTGTTCTGCCGTTCCGCGCGAAGCCCGACCAGGACAGCGAGTCCTGGCGTCACGTGCTCGGCGCCGCGCCGACGCGCGACGGACGTTACCTCTACTTCGCCGGGCACGTCGGCGACCTGGACTACGACAAGGTGCCGGAGTGGACGATCCGTCGCCTCGACCTCGCGAGCGGCGCCGAGCACACGATCGTGTCGGCCCCGCGCGGTCCGCGGCCGGATCTCAGCCTCGGCACGGCCTTCCGTCCTCGCGTCTCGCCGGACGGTCGCACGCTCGTCTACGCCACGCGCCTCGACGGGCGCACGGGCCTGCGCGTGCTGGATCTCGTCACGCAGGAGGATCGGCCGCTCGAGTATCCGGTGCAGCAGGACCAGCTGATGGTCCTGCCCGGCCAGGACCTGCTGCCGCGCTCGGTATTCACGCCGGACGGCAAGTCGCTGCTGCTGACGCAGGACGGCGGCTTCGCACGGGTGGACCTCGCCACCGGCCGGGCGACGCCGATCCCGTTCCGCGCGCACGTCGCGCTCGACGTGGGCCCCGACCTGCGCGTGCCCATCCGCCAGGAGACCGGCCCGGTGCGCGCGCGCCTGATCCAGGATCCGCAGCCCTCGCCCGACGGCCGCCGGATCGCCTTCTCCGCGCTCGGCAAGGTCTACGTGATGGAGCTCGCGCGCGGCGCGCAGCCGCGGCGGCTGACCACGGACGATCGCCCGGAGTTCCAGCCGTCCTGGTCGCCGGACGGCCGGCAGCTCGCGTACGTCACGTGGACCGCGCGCGACGCCGGCCAGGTGTGGGTGGCGCCGCTGGCCGGAGGCGAGGCACCGCGACGCGTCACCGCGACGGCCGCGTTCTACACGCATCCCGTGTTCACGCCCGACGGCCGCGAGCTGGTCGTCGTGCGCTCGAGCAACAGCGTGCGGCTGCAGAGCTTCATGGAGTACGGCGCGCTGCGCCAGGCGGACCTCGTGCGCCTGCCCGTGAGCGGCGGCGACGGCACGGTGATCGCCCGCGACACGATGGGCGGCACGCCGCAGTTCACGACGGTCCCGGGTCGCGTGTACCTGGCCTTCGCCGACGGACTCAACTCGGTCGCGCTCGACGGGTCGGGTCGCGAGCGTGTGCTGGGCGTGCAGGGCCCGGGCTGGTATTTCTCGGAGGCACCGGGCTCGCCGGACGACATCCGCGTCAGTCCGGACGGACGCTGGGCGCTGGTGCAGCACGTGCAGCAGCTGCACCTCGTCGAGGTGCCGACGGGCGCGGACCGTCTCGTCGACCTGCGGCAGCCGTCCGTGCGCCACCGCAAGCTGACGGACGTCGGCGCGGACTTCATCGCCTGGGCCGACGGCGGGCGGACGATCACCTGGGCCGTCGGCTCGACGTTCTATCGCCGGCCGCTCGCCAGCGTGGTGTTGAACGCGGCAGGGTCGGCGGGCGGAACGGCCGACGTGCCGGTGCCCGGCCAGCGCGGCGTCGAGGCGTTCCCGGCGGTGGTGCAGGTGCCGCGCGACACGCCGAAGGGCGTGCTGGTGCTGCGCGGCGCGACCGTGGTGACGATGCGGGGCGACGAGGTGATCGCGGACGCGGACGTCGTCATCCGGGACGATCGCATCGAGGCGGTCGGGCCGCGCGGGCGTGTGCGGGTGCCGGAGCGGGCCACGATCCGCGACGTAAGCGGACGCTACATCGTGCCCGGGTTCATCGACGCGCACGACCACATCGCGGACATCCGGCGTGGCGTGCTCGATTTCGAGCCCTGGGGACCGCTCGAGAACCTCGCCTATGGCGTCACGACGGGCTTCGATCCCTCGTCGCTCAGCATCGACATGCTCGCGTACGAGGACATGGTCGATGCCGGGCTGGTGGTCGGCTCGCGCATCCACTCCACGGGCCCGGCGCTGTTCTCGTACAACCGCTTCGAGTCGCTGCCGGAAGTGCGGGCCGTGCTCGCGCGCAACCTGCAGCACTACCGCACGCCCAACCTGAAGGAGTACCGCACCGGCAACCGGCGCGTGCGCCAGTGGGTGGCGATGGCGGCGCGCGAGCAGGGCATCCTGCCGACCTGCGAGGGCGCGCTCGCGCTGAAGCTGGACCTGACGCAGATCCAGGACGGCTTCGCGGGCAACGAGCACTCGCTGCCGGTGGTGCCGCTGTACGACGACGTGGTGCAGTTGATGGCGCGCACCGGCGTCAGCTACGTGCTGACGCTGATGATCACGCACGGCGGGCCCGAGGGGCAGGACTACTACATCACCCGCGATGCGCCGCACGACGACCCGAAGTTCGGACGCTTCGCGCCGCACTACGTGGTGGACATCAAGTTCCTGCAGCGCACCTGGCGCGATCCCCGCGAGTACCTGTTCCCCCGCGTGGCCGAGAGCGCCGCGAAGGTCGTGCGCGCCGGCGGCCTCCTCGGCGTGGGCAGCCACGGCGAGGTACCCGGACTCGGCTTCCACTGGGAGATGCAGGCGCACGCCGCCGGCGGGATGACGCCGCACGAGGTGCTGCGCGCCGCGACGCTCGGGTCGGCGACCACCATCGGCCGCGGCGCCGAGTTCGGCAGCGTCGAGGCCGGCAAGTACGCCGACCTCGTGATCCTCGACCGCGACCCGCTCGCGGACGTCGCCAACACGCTGTCGATCCGCTCGGTGATGAAGAACGGGCGCCTCTACGAAGGCGACACCCTCGACGAGGTGTGGCCCCGCCAGCGCCCCCTCCCCACCCCCTGGTTCCGAAAATAGAAAAATAGGGGACACTCACTATTTTTCTGGTCGAGCGGCTCGAGACACCGCGGGTCGCCTGCCTTTCGGAAAATAGTGAGTGTCCCCTGCTGCCCGCAAATCATGGTGCGGCGCAGCGCAATCCTGACGATTGATAATTCGCCTTACAGGTGTAAAGTTCGTCGCTGACTCGCCGGAGGTGCAGCGATGGGACGGTTGGACGGCAGGGTGGCGATGGTCACGGGCGGCACGCAGGGCATCGGCCGCGGCATCGTGCTGCGGTTCCTCAAGGAAGGCGCGCGGGTCGTCTACTGCTCGCGCAACCCGAAGAACGACGAGGAAATGGTTCCGCTGATCGCGACCATCCGCGGCGGCGCGGCCCGCGCCCATTACGTGCAGGCCGACGTGGGCGTGAAGAGCCAGATCCAGGGCGTGGTGCACGAGGCCGTCCGTCGCTTCGGCCGCATCGACATCGTGGTCAACAACGCACAGGGCATCGCACCCCTGCGGCCGATCCTGGAGAAGCCCGACGAGGACTACGCGATGACGCTGGCGACCGGCTTCTACCATTCGCTGTGGACCATGCAGGCCGCCGTTCCCTACATCCGCCGGCAGAAGAGCGGCGGCAGCTTCATCAACTTCAGCTCCCACTGGGCGCTGAACGGCATGACTTATTCCAGCGACTACAACATCACCAAGGGCGCCAACGAGGCCCTCACCCGCAGCGCGGCCAACGAGTTCGGCGGCGACGGCATCAACGTCAACTGCATCACCCCGGCGGGCGACAGCTTCGCGTACCGCGTGTACTGCAACGCCAACCCGGGCATCCACGAGGCGATCTGCAGCACGATTCCGGCGCGCAGGATGGGCGACTGCGAGAAGGACATCGCCGGGGCCGTGCTCGGGCTTTGCTCGGCCAACGGTCGCTTCATCACCGGCCAGACCTTCTACGTCGACGGCGGCGCATGGCTCGCGAAGCCGCCGAACGAGCACAAGGAGAACACCGACATCCATGAGGGCCGGCACCAGTCGGCCACGGGCTGAGCGCGGGGAGCAGCCACATGCAGATCAAGGGATACAAGGTCGTGGTCACGGCCAGCTCGGCCGCGTCGCTCGAAGGGCTCGCGGGCGCCGCGGTGCGCCGGCTCGTGAAGGAAGGTGCCCGCGTCACGCTGATTTCCCCCGACGGGCCGGGTGGCAAGGCCGTGTGCCAGTCGGCCGGTCGCAAGGCCCGCAGCCGCGTGTCGAGGCCCAAGGGCTTCGGCCGGGCGGTGGCGTCGGCCGCGAAGGCCATGGGCGGGCTCGATGCGCTGGTGAACGTCGTGCAGCCCGACACGCCCTGGCAGGCGTTCTCCGAGAAGGGTGCGGATGGCTTCCAGCCTGCCTGGGACGCGCTCGGCGGCGCCGTGGCGGCCATGCAGGCCGCGTGGCCGCACCTGTCGCAGATCGACGATCGCGGCCGCGTGGTGAACGTCGGTTCGGTCTACGGCGGATCGTCGTATGCAGGCGTCTCGGACAGCGTGGCGAGCGACTATGCCCTGCAGGGCATCACGCGCTCGGCCGGCGTCGAATGGGCGCCCACCGGCGTGCGCGTGAACTACCTCGGCCCGGGCGCGCTCGACGTGCCGGAGTTCCGCCGCTGGCGCGAGCGCTACCCGGCCATGGTCGACCATCGCGTCGACAGTCTCGCCGCGCGCCGGCTCGGCACGCTCGAAGAGGACTTCGGCGGCGCGCTGATGTTCCTGCTGTGCGACGAAGCCTGCTTCCTGGTCGGCCAGACGGTCTACGCGGACGGCGGCCAGCACCTCGTGGCGCCGGTGCTCGAGCCGGGTGTGCCGCTCGGATGACGAGGTTGCGCGATGCGCCGCCCGGCACACTGCTGCAGGTGTGCCACGTCGTGCGCGATGTGGAGGCGAGCGCAGCGCGCTGGGTACGCGACTTCGGCGCGGGCCCGTTCTTTCGCGCCACGTTCGCGATCGACGGGCATACGTATCGCGGACAGCCGCATCGCGTGAACGTCGACGTGGCGGTCGGGTTCATGGGTTCGACCATCGTCGAGCTGACTCGCCCGGTGGAGGATGCGCCCTCGCCGTTCACCGAAGTATTGAACGCGCGCGGCGAGGGCCTGCACCACTACTGGCTGCAGGTCGACGACTTCGACGCGGCGCTCGCGCAGCATGCCGGTGCCGGTCACACGCCCGTCACCGGCGGCCCCCTGCCCGGCCTCGGCCGCGCGGCGATGGTAGACACGAGCGCGAAGCTCCGCTGCTTCGTCGAGCTGATCGAGCTGAACGATACCGGTTGGCGCTTGATGGAACAGATGCACGCGACGCACCTGGGCTGGGACGGCCGCGAGCCGTTGCGCCCCTACCCGGCGTTTTAATGGGAACACTCACTATTTTTCCGCCGGACCCGCGAGTTGATGGGGACACTCACCATTTTTCGCGGAGAGCGGCAACGAATGACGAGCGTCTCCGAACGCCCGGAAAATTAGTGAGTGTCCCCTGACAACCAGAAAAGACGAATGTCCCCCTCACTCCCCCTCACTCATCGGAAAATGAGGAATGTCCCCTAATTTCTCGTTCGAGAACCTGCTGGAGCTGGCGGAGCGCGAGAGCGGCGCGTACGGACTCGCCGATGAGGGCCTGCAGGCCCGCGTGCGCTCGCTCGTCGACTGGGTGAATGCGCGCGGGCCGTACACGCCCGACCAGGTGATGCGCATGCGCCACCAGGTGAAGCGCCTGCTCGCCAACCGCCTGCGCATCGCCCTCGATCGCCGGCAGTTCCCGGCCATCGGGGACGAGAAGATCGTGCGGCCGCTGATCGTCGTCGGACTGCCGCGATCGGGCACCACGCTGCTGCACTCTCTGCTCGCGGAGGACCCGGAGGCGAACGCCCCGCGCGCCTGGCACAGTCTCGTGCCCTCGCCGCCCCCGGGGGCGGGCCCGGTCCCCGCCGGACGCATCGCCCAGGCCCAGCGGGCCGTTGACCGTTTCCTCGACTTCGTGCCCGGCCTGCTGCCGCTGCACCCGTACTGGGACAAGGGCGCGGACTCGCTGATCGAGGACGAGGAACTCTTCACGCTCGACTTCCGCAACGCCTATCCGACGCTGCTGTACGAGATCCCGACACTCGACGTCATGGTGGAGCTGGTGGGCGCGGACGTGGCGGCGACTTATCGCTTCCATCGCGAGGTGCTGCAGCACCTGCAGTGGAACACCGGCAGGACGCGCTGGGCCTGCAAGGGCGTGTATCACCAGTTCCAGCTCGATGCGCTGTTCCAGGCGTACCCCGATGCCGTCTGCGTGTGGCCGCACCGCGCGCTCACCGAGATCCACACCTCGATGGTCACCATCGCCGCCGCGTGGTACGACCAGATCGGCGGCGGCCGCATCGACTGGAAGCAGTTCGCGCGCTCAAGCGCCGAAGGGGTCAAGGCCGGCCTCGACTACATGATGTCGAACCCGCTGTTCGACGATCCCCGCGTCGTGCACCTGCGCTTCGCCGACATCACGGCCGACCCGGTCGGGTCGGTGCAGCGCATCTACCAGCGCGCCGGCCTCGCCACGAGCGAAGCCCATCTGCAGCGCATGCAGGCCTGGCTCGCCGACCCGGAGAACCGCGCGGACCGCTACGGCCGCTACCCGTACACGCCCGAGCCTTTCGGTCTCACGAAGGAATGGCTCGCGGAGTTGTTCGGCGATTACCACCGCCGCGTGGGCATCGCCGACTGATCGCCGCATCGAGGAGCGCACATGAGCAGCACGAAGAACGTCGTCGACCACCTCGCCGATCATCTCGCGATCCGCAGCCTGCTGGACCGCTACACCGACGGCGTGAATCGGCGCGACTGGGCGGCCGTCGAGCGCGTGTTCGCGGCCGACGGCGTGTGGGACTGCGGCGGGCCGAACATGGGGCCGATGGCGTTCCGCTTCTCCGGCGCTGCCGCCTGCGCGCAGGGCATCGGCTCGATGGTCGCTGCGACGCCGCTCGTCATCCAGAGCAACCATGCCCCCGTGATCCACGTGGACGGTAATCGGGCCAGCGCCACCTCGACGGTCAACGAGCTGGTGATACCGCCGGGTGCCACGCAGGCGACGGTGATGTGGGGCATGTACTTCGACGAGATCGTGAAGGGCAGCGACGGCGAATGGCGCTTCCAGGAGCGCCGCTTCCGCTTCACGTGGGCGGACCCGACGGCAAATGCCGGCCAGATCCTGGCGCAGCCGCCGAAGCCGTCGCCCTGAGCACGGTGCAGCAGGCGGCCTCGGCCGGGCTGATCAGTCGCTGACGCCGAACCTGCGCCCGA
>WBZX01002253.1_pt1 | contig 13346 bp, 10 predicted proteins | sample 5204211 | NCBI WGS metagenome assembly WBZX01 (sample SAMN12344362, study PRJNA552823) | activated sludge metagenome | biome: Activated sludge suspended growth; feature: Nitrification reactor; material: Wastewater; isolation source: activated sludge from nitrification reactor of wastewater...
GGGGTCGCAGACGACGTAGCCGGCCGATGCGAACATCGCCTGGGCCTCGGGCTGCCGTGGTCCGAACTCGAGGGCATACCGATCGCAGCCGGCCGCGGCGCGCTCCACCTCGGCCAGCAGCGCACTGCCGATCTTCTTGCCGCGCCCGGCCAGCGTCACGTACAGCCGTTTGATCTCGACCGACCCCGGTCGGTCGTCGATCACCCGGTACGCACCGCAGCCGACCGGCTCGCCGTCGAGCACGGCCATCAGCAACGCGCCGATGCCTTCGCGGAGGTCGGCCGATTCGAGGCTGAACACGAGCGCCCCTGGCTCGGGGTACCGGCTGTACAGGTCGGAGTTGAGGTTCGAGATCAGCACCTGCACGTCGGTGTCGTCGAGCCACACCCGCCCGATCGACAACTGAGGCTGCGGCTGATCGGGCGGGAACGCGTAGGGCGACACACCGTGCCGGCGGAGGAACTCGAGCCGCCCGATCGCCTCGTCGAGCGTCGGTTCGTGACGGTCGGCGATCCACCACGCCACACCCTGATCGTCCGACGCCGCGCCCTCACGGATGTCGTGGGTCGTGCCGACGACCACCTGCTCGCCCGACGGGGAGTACCAGGCCACCTTCATCGCGACATCGTACGAACGGCGGCGGCGGCCGAAGACCCGCCGATCGTCTGTTCGCACGGCGTTCACACACCCGAGCTCCCCGGAATGGCGATCGCACCATGCGCCCGGCCGTGCTACACCGGATGCATGGCGCACCGCAGCATGGTCACCGCGATCGTGATCGACGTCCCGAACGAGCAACACGCCGACGAGGTCGCGTTCTGGAGCGGTGCCACCGGCAAGGACCTCGTCCGCCTGTCGCACCCGGAGTATCACGGCGCACGCCTGACCCCGACGCTGGTCATGCTCGTCCAGGAGCTCGGCGACGGTGCGCCGCGCGTGCACGTCGACATCCACACCGACGACGTCGACGCCGAGGTCGCACGGCTGCAGGCGCTCGGCGCCACCCTGGTCGAGCGGCTCGCCGACTGGGCGGTGATGCGCGATCCGTCGGCGCTGCCCTTCTGCGTCGTGCAGGCGCCGCCGGGCGAGCTCGACGGCGCGCCCGCGCAGGTGTGGCCCTGACCTCTGCCCCCGACCACCGACACCCATTTCACCAGCGAGGACCCCGATGATCACCGATGTCGAGCACTTCTTCGAGAGCGGATGCGGTCGCTGCGATCGCTTCGCCACGCCCGACTGCTCCACCAGGTTCTGGCTCCAGGGGTTGGTCGACCTCCGGCGCATCTGCCTCGACGTCGGCCTGTCGGAGCACGCGAAGTGGGGCCACCCCACGTACATGCACGCCGGCCGGAACATCGTGATCATGGGTGCGTTCCGCGAGGACTTCCGTCTGACGTTCTTCCACGCGGCATTGATGCGTGACCCACACGGGGTGCTCATCGGGCAGGGGCCCAACAGCCAGCACCCCGACTGCTTCAAGTTCGACGACGACGCGCAGGTCGTCGCGTCCGAGGCGATCATCCGCGAGTACCTGGCCGAGGCGATGAGCTACGCCGAGCAGGGCATCAAGCCGGCGAAGGTGGAGCGTGAGCTCGAGCTCCCCGACGAGCTGGTCGAGGCGCTCGAGTCCGATCCCGAGCTCGCCCAGGCGTTCGCGCTGCTCACCCCCGGCCGGCAGCGCAGCTACGTGTACGCGCTCGACTCGGCCAAGACGTCGGCCACCAAGGTCGCGCGGATCGTGAAGTACCGCGACAAGATCCTGGCCGGCAAGGGCGCCCTCGACCGCTGAGGAGTCCGCTCAGCCGACCCGGTCGCGGTGGGCGATCAACGACTCGAGCGGAGCCATGTCGTACGGGTTGCCGACCATCACGATCACGTGCGTCGCGCCCGCGTCGACGTAGCGCCCGATGTCGTCGACATCGCCGGGCTCGATCGCGACCGTGCGCTCGATCGCCGCAGGATCGCGGCCCACCTTCGCGCACCACTCGTCGAGGATCGCCGACTTGTGGGCGAAGCTCTCCGGCGGGCCGAAGGTGTTCCACGCGTCGGCGTACTCGGCCACGAGTCGCAGCGTCACCTTCTCGCCGCCGCCGCCGATCAGGAGCGGGAGGTCGCCGACCGCCGGTGGGTTCAGCTTCGCGAGTCGGGCCTTCATCCGCGGCAGGTCGGCGCCCAGCTGACGCAGGCGCGAGGCGGCCGTGCCGAACTCGTAGCCGTACTCGTCGTAGTCGCGCTCGAACCACCCGGCGCCCACCCCGAGGTACATCCGGCCACCCGACACATGGTCGAGCGTGCGCGCCATGTCGGCCAGCAGTTCGGGGTTGCGGTAGTTGTTGCCCGTCACCAACATGCCCAGCTTGGCCCGCGTGGTGTCGGCGGCCATCACCGACAACAGCGTCCACCCCTCGAAGTGCGGCGCATCCGGATCGCCGTACAAGGGGTAGAAGTGGTCCCACGTCCACAGCGAGTCGGCGCCGAGATCGTCGGCACGGCGCCAGGCGGCGCGCATCTCGTCGACCGTGGTGGCCTGCGGGTGGAACTGCATTCCGACGCGAAGTTGGGGCATGCCCGAACCGTACCGGCCGCCCGCGCACGGTGCAGATCGACCTCAGGGGACGCGCTGCACCCGCTGGCGGTGGTTCGTGTGGTTGTCGCCGTCGATCCCGGACTTCTTGGTGCCCTTGATCTCGTCGACCTTGCGGTCGTTCCCGGTGACCTGCTTGGCCTGCACGCGCGTCTCGCGCTCGAAGCTGTGCGACTTGCCCGTGTTGCGGTAGTACTGCCACAGGCCGAAGTACAGGCCGCCGCCGGCGGCGGGCCCCAGGATCAACAACCACACCGGGCCGCTGTCGCTCGACGCGGCGAACAGGTGGGAGGCGAGCACGGCGATCATCCGGCCGCCCCCAGGATCGCGATCACGATGCCCTCGAGCACCGTGCCGACGGTGACCGCCGCGGCGACGAGCCGCGGCGTCGACACCGGCACGCTGCCCATCGTCTCGCCCGTACGGCCGTTGACGGCGATGTAGTGCACCATGCTCTTGCCGTTCTTCTCGTGGTAGTACGAGTACAGCCACACCGGCAGGTACATCGCCAGCCATCGCGTGCCGTGCACCTGCAGCCGTTCACGCTCCCAGCGGACGCCGCGGTCGTAGCGCTCGATGCTCGCCTCGAGCTGTGCACGAGCGATCGACAGCAACTGGTGCTCGAGTTCGGGCGTGGTGTGCGCCACGTCCTGGTCGCGCTTCTCGGACGTGAACCCCGTCAGGTAGCTCGCGTTCCACTTCACCGCGTTCTCGGTGTCGAACGGCAGGATCGTGTTGATCACGTTGTTCGTGTTGATCGCGGTGTTCTTCTGCGCCCGCTCGGACGACGCCTCGATCGTGAGGTCGTCGGCGGTGAAGTCGACGTGCCGGTCGATCGCGTAGACGTCGGCGTCGTACACCGTCTCCTTGTTGTCGCCGGTGCCGCGCGTGTAGCGGCGGGTCTGCACCTCGGCGAAGCCGGCGACGTCGGCGCTCGCGTTGGCGTCGACCACCATGTACGGCATGTAGACGCCGACCACGTTCTCGGGCTTGAAGTCGCGCACGAACGCACGGTCGGCGAACAGGCGGCGCTTGCCCGCGAACTCGTGGATCTTGTCGACCGCCGCCTGATGGGTGACCGAGAACGGCAACACGGCGTCGGGCACCGCACCGTTCGGCACCTGCTCGTTGACCGTGAGCACGTGCCGGCACCAGTGGCACCGGGCGCCCATCTGCTCGGCCGTGTTGACCACCACCTCCGCGCCGCAGCCGCCGCACTTCAGGGTGATGACCGCGTCGTTGCTCGCCGCGATGTCGGACGCGCCCGAGCCGACCGTGGTGCCCACGAGGGCGGCGATGTCGCCGTTGGGCACGGACTCGTCGAGCCGTGCCTCGGCCCACTCGTGGCGGCAGAACAGGCAGACCAGCATGCCCACCGAGGGGCGCAACTGGATCTCGGTGGCGCCGCACCGCGGGCACCGGTTGACGCCGTCGTCGAGACGCGTGTTGCGCGTGTCGATCAGGGTGTGCGTCGGCGGCGCGAGCGGGGGCGGTGCTGGTGGCGTCGGCGGCGCGGGCGGGGTGCTCGCAGCGGAGGCGGGTGTCGGCGCCGGCGGCGCCGCCGGGGGCGGGGCGCCCCACGACTCGCCGGACGGCTGACTGGCACCCTCTCCCGGAGGTGGCAGCGTGGTCATCGCAGTGTGCGCGCCGCGGTCAGAGACCGAGCACCTTGTTCTTGGCGGCGTCGTAGTCGGCCTGGGTGATCAGACCGGCGTCGAGCATCTGCTTGAACTTCGCGAGCTTCGCCACCGGATCCTCCTCGGCCGGCGCAGCCGGAGCCGGCGGCGGCAGAGGTGCGGCGGCACCGGTGGGCGGCGGCGGGGTGCTCTGCGCACCGATGCCCGGCACGGGCTGCTGCAACGCACCGATGCCGGTGGTGCCGGCGGCCATGCCCATGCCGATCAGTCCGCCCGGACCGGCGTTCTGACCGGCGGCCTCGAAGCCGGCGGCGACCGATGCCTGCAGGTTCGAGTTCCCGCGCGCACCCGACAGCGCATCGGCGCGCTGCACGTTGCGGAGCAGCTCGCGGGTGTTCTCGTCGTACTCGATCGCGATGATCGCGGTGGACACGATCTGCAGACCGCGGCCGGTGGCCCACTGGTAGTTCTGCTCGACCGCGGCGGACAGGCTCTGCGCGAAGCCGATCGAGTCCTGCTGGATCTTGGTGATCCGGTTCCCCTTCGACGGGTCGTTCGTGTACATCGAGAACGCCGGCGCGAGCGAGCCGACGACCTCGTTGAACAGCTGCGCCGCGGCGTCGTTGTCGAGGTCGGTGAAGTCGAACACCTTGCCCGGCTCGAGGTAGGTGGCCGGCACCCATCCGCGGATGAACAGGATCGGGTCGACGATCTTCATCGTGTAGGTACCGCGGGTGACCGCACCCACCTGCGCGTTCATGTACGCGTCGTCCCAGTAGATCTCGCTCTGGGTGCCGAAGCGGTTGTTCGGCAACTCCTTCAACGTGACGAAGTACGCGCGCTGCTGCGTGCCGGGACGGCCGCCGAACTTGAAGCGCTCCCACGACGTCTTGATCAACGGGCTGACGATGCCGTCCCCGGCGAAGATCGACTGCGAGTCCTGCGACTCGCTGTTCCACTCGTACGCTCCGGGCTCGGCCGCGAAGCCGGTGATCGCGCCCTGCTCCATGAGCACCAGGCCGTAGCCCTCGGGCACGATGATCCGGCTGCCGTTGGTGATCACGCCGTCGGAACCCTTGGTGTTGGAACCGCGTCCGGCGTTCTGCCCGCGGGGGACCGCGGCGAACAGCGCAGCCGTGGGCGGCAGGCCTTCGGGGACGGTGTAGAAGTCCTTCCACTGATCGGCCAACGTGCCGCCGAGTGCGCCGATTGCGGCCTGAATGAGTCCCATGGGTCAGATCCTTCTTCTCGCCGGGGGTGACGCGGCGAGTGTACCGAGCCGTCGGTCCGCGCTGGATGAGGGTGGCGCTCGGACCCTGCGATCGATCGACGCAGCGTGAGCGACTTGACGTCCCGATCGGCGACGCTGGACACGGCCTCGCGGAACGATGGACCGTGCGTCGAGGTACGCCGACACGTGGCTAGGTTCGGGCGCGTGACACGAGCGCGGCAGGCGACCGCGGGGGTGGGGCGCGACGACCGACCGGCCGTGTGCCCGGTTCGAGAGGGGGACGTCATGAGCGACGACAGCAACGAGGTGCTGACCGACATGGACCGGTCGCAGGACGCCTTGGCGGGCTCACACCTGCTGGTCGATCTGGCACCCGGCATCTTCGGCCAGCAGCAGGCCGGCTGGCTGGTGACGATCGAAACCCGAGACGGGCTCGTGCAGATCGACACCGGCGACCAGGCGCCCACCTCGCTCGCAGCGATCCGCAGCCGCACCGACGCACCCTTCACGCACCTCGTGTTCAGCCACGGACACCAGCGCTACAACCTCGCCTGCCGCGACTGGGTGCTCGACTGCGTGCGCACGAGCGGTCGTGTGCCGCAGGTGGTGGCGCACGAGAACGTCGAGCGCCGCCAGCGTCGCTACCAGGAGTCGAACGGCCTGCAGAACCGGCTGCTCGAGCGCCAGTTCCGCTACGCCCCCGGCTCGCTCGAGGGCCGGCAGTTCCCGTTCACCACGCCGACGCACACCTTTCGCGACACCTACGTGATCGACGCGCCGGGCCGTCGCATCGAGGTCCATCACGCCCCGTCGGAGACCGACGATGCCGTGGCCGTCTGGCTGCCCGACGAGCGCGTGCTCTACGGCGGCCCGGCCTGCATCCCGTTCTTCCCCAACGTCGGCAGTCCGCAGCGTCCCGTGCGCGACCCCGTCCGCTGGGCCGACACGCTCGACCGGCTCGCTGGATTCCCGGCGGAGGTGCTCATCTGCGAGTTCGGCGAGCCGATCCGCGGCGCGGACGCCGTGCAGGAGTACCTGTCGACCACGGCCGCCGCGCTGCGGTGGTGCCATCGCACCGTCGTCGACCTGATGAACCGCGGCCACAACGTCGCCGAGATCGTCAACATGGTCGAGTTCCCGCCGGAGGTCTTCGGCAAGCCGTGGTTGATGGAGGGCTACACCTCGCTCGAGCACGTGCTGCGCGACGTGTACCGCACGCAGTTCGGGTGGTGGGAGGACCTCAACCCCACGTCGTTGCACCCGGCCCACCCGGCCGACGTGGCGCGCGAGATCCGCGCTGCGATCACCGACCCCGATGCGGTGCTCGCACGGGTGCGCGCCCTCGCCGACGCCGGCGAGCTGAAGCTCGCACTGCACGTCGTCGACCTGCTCGCGCTCGACCAGGGAGGCGACCCGGCAGTGGTCGAGGCCCGACGGTTGAAGGCCGAGCTGTGCCGTGCCGCCGCAGCGGCCAACCCGTCGTACGTGACGCAGAGTCTGTACCTGAACGGCGCCGACGTGCTCGACCGCGCCAACGCCGAGGCCACGGCATGACCGGTGCGGACGCGCACGTCCGCACCTGCCCGCTCTGCGAGGCCACCTGCGGATTGATCGTCGAGGTCGCCGACGGCGCGGTCACCCGCATCCGAGGCGATCGTGACGACGTGTTCTCACGCGGCTACCTGTGCCCGAAGGGCTCGTCGCTCAAGGGGTTGTACGAAGACACCGACCGGGTCCGCACGCCGCTCGCGAAGGTCGACGGCGAGTTCCGTCCGATCTCGTGGGACGACGCGTGGCGGATGGTGCACGAACGGCTCCGGCCGATCGTCGACGAGCACGGCAAGGACGCCGTGGCGATCTACAGCGGCAACCCGTGGTCGCACAACTACGAGACGATCATCTACACGACGATGCTCTACGGCGCCGTGGGCCGCAACCGCTTCGCCGCGGCGAGCATCGACCAACGTCCACGCGAGATCGTGTCGAGCGTGCACTTCGGCACGCGCACCGCGTTCCCGGTGCCCGACATCGACCGCACCGATCTGCTCGTGCTGCTCGGCAGCGACCCGCTCGAGTCGAACGGCAGCCTCGCCACCGCACCCGACTGGCCCGGACGGCTCGCGGCGTTGAGGGCCCGTGGTGGCCGGCTGGTGGTGATCGACCCGAGACGCTCGAAGACCGCCGACGTGGCCGACGAGCACCTGTCGATCGTGCCCGGTACCGACGCCGCACTGCTCGCCGGCATCGCCCAGGTGCTCTTCGCCGACGGCCTCGCCGACCCCGGTGCTGCCGGTGCACACGTCGACGGACTCGACACCGTCGCCGCGGCGCTCGCATCGTTCACGCCCGAGCTGGTCGGACCGTGGTGCGGCATCGAACCGGGACGTATCCGGGCACTCGCCCACGACCTCGCCGCCGCGCCGTCGGCGGTGGTGCACGGTCGGCTCGGCACCTGCCTGCAGGACCTCGCGACGCTGAGCGCGTGGTTGCTCGACGTGGTGAACACCGCGACCGGCAACCTCGACCGGCCGGGGGGCGCGATGTTCTCGCGGCCGGCGGCACTCGGGCTCAACACGTCGGGCACGCCGGGAGTCGGCTTCGGCACCGACTACGGCATGGTGCGCAGCCGCGTGCGCGGCCTGCCGGGCGCGTTCCAGCAGCTGCCGGCCGTGTGCCTGGCCGAGGAGATCGAGACGCCGGGCGACGGACGAGTGCGCGGCCTGATCACGATCGCCGGCAACCCCGTGCTGTCGGCACCCGACGGCGACCGCCTCGCCCGAGCTCTCGACTCGCTCGACTTCATGGTGTCGGTCGACCTGTACCTGAACGAGACCACTCGCCACGCCGACCTCGTGCTGCCGGCACCGATGGCGCTGCAGCGCAGCCACTACGACGTCGCCTACTACCAGTTCTCGATGCGCGACATCGCCAACTACTCGCCGCCCGTGCTGCCGCTCGGCCGCGACGAACGGCCCGAGTGGCGCACCCTGCTCGCGCTCGCCGGCATCCTGCAGGGACGCGGTCCCGACGTCGACGTCGATGTGATGGACGACGGGCTGGCGTCGCTGTTCGTGCAGATCGCCGTCGCCGACGAGCACGGTCCGGTGCACGGCCGCGACCCGGCCGAGCTGATGGCGGCGCTCGCACCGCATCGTGGTCCCGAGCGGATCCTCGACCTCGCGCTGCGCACCGGCCCCTACGGCGACGGGTTCGGATCGAACCCGGGTGGGCTCAGCCTGCCGCTGCTGCTCGAGCACCCGCACGGCCTCGATCTCGGCGCGTTGAAACCACGGCTGCCCGAGATGCTGCGCACACCGACCGGACGGATCGATCTCGCGACGCCGGCCTTCGTCGCCGACCTCGACCGCCTGCGCGCCCGCCTCGGTGAGCCACGCCCACCGCTCGTGCTGATCGGCCGCCGCCACCTGCGGTCGAACAACTCGTGGCAGCACAACCTGCGCACGCTCGTGAAGGGCAAGGAGCGCTGTGTGCTGCAGCTGCACCCCGACGACGCAGCCGCACGCGGGCTCGTCACCGGGCAGCACGCCACGATCACCACCGACGTCGGCAGCATCACCGCACCCGTCGAGGTCACCGACGCCGTGATGCCCGGCGTCGTGAGCCTGCCGCACGGATGGGGCCACGATCTGCCCGGTGTCGAGCTGTCGGTCGCAGCCGAGCGCCCGGGTGTGAACGTCAACCTGCTCGCCGGCAACGACCACGTCGACCCGCTGTCGGGCAATCCGCACCTGAACGGCGTGCCCGTCGAGGTCACCGCCGCGCCACACCTGGAGGAGCACGCATGACACTGCGCACCTATCCCGAGGGCACGCCGCATCCCGGCCCCATCGGGCGCACCACGGCGCTGTCCACGCCGGCGTGGCCCGTGCCGCCGTCGCCGCCCGAAGGTGCGCCGAACGTGGTGATCGTGCTGTTCGACGATCTCGGGTTCGCGCAGCTCGGCTGCTTCGGCGGACTCGGTGGCCGCATCCGCACCCCACACATCGACCGGCTCGCGGCCGAGGGTCTGCGATACCAGAACTTCCACACCACCGCGCTCTGCAGCCCGAGCCGCGCTGCGTTGCTCACGGGTCGCAACCACCACAGCGTCGGCATCGCCACCATCACCGAGCGCGCCACCGGCTACCCCGGCTACAACGGCCGGATCCCCAAGGACGCGGCGATGCTGCCTGCGGTCCTGGGCGAACACGGCTACGCCACGATGGCGCTCGGCAAGTGGCACCTCACGCCTGACGAGCACATCACGCCCGCCGGTCCCTTCGACCGCTTCCCGATCGGCCAGGGCTTCGATCGCTACTACGGCTTCATGGGCGGCGAGACCTCGCAGTGGCAGCCCGACCTGTGGGCCGACAACCACCGCGTGCAAGCGCCCGGCCGTCCCGAGGACGGCTACCACCTCACCGACGACCTCGTCGACCACGCGCTCGAGTGGATCAGCACGCTGCAGGCCGTCGCACCGAGCAAGCCGTTCTTCACCTACCTCGCGTTCGGCGCCACGCACTCGCCACACCACGTGCCTGCCGAGTACATCGCCCCGTACCGCGGCGTGTTCGACGCCGGCTGGGACGCAGTGCGCGCCGAGACGCTGCAGACGCAGATCGAGATGGGCCTGGTGCCCTCGACCACCACGCTGCCCGACATCAACCCGGGTGTGCGGCCGTGGGCCGACCTGAGCGACGACGAGCGCCGCCTCTACGCCCGGCAGATGGAGGTGTACGCGGCGATGGTCACGCACACCGACGCGGCCATCGGCCGTCTGGTCGAGCACCTCGACCGCAGCGGTCTGCGCGACGACACGATCGTGATGGTGCTGAGCGACAACGGCTCGAGCGCCGAGGGTGCGGGCGACGGGCGGCTCAACTCGTTCGGCTACATGAACGGCGCCCCCGACTCCGTGGCAGAGATGCTGCAGCACCTCGACGACTGGGGTGCGCCGCACACGCACCCGCACTACGCGTCGGGTTGGGCGATGGCGGGCAACACGCCGAACCGGATGTACAAGTCGTTCGTGCACGAGGGCGGCACTCGCGATCCGCTGGTCGTGTCGTGGCCGAAGGGCATCACCGACCACGGGGCCATCCGCCCGCAGTTCCACCACATCATCGACATCGTGCCGACGCTCATGGAGTCGATCGGCATCGAGTGGCCAGACGTGGTGCGCGGCCACCCGCAGCGCCCGGTCGAGGGCACGAGCCTGCGGTACACCTTCGACGACCCGACCGCGCCCACGCGAAAGACCCGCCAGTACTTCGAGATGTTCGCCCACCGCGCCATCTGGGCCGACGGGTGGAAGGCCGTGACGATGCACTGGTCGCAGGCCATCACCCAACGGCTCGGACCGATCGAGCACGAGATGCACGACGGCGACTTCGACGCCGACCGGTGGGAGCTGTACCGCATCGACGACGACATGTCCGAGATGCACGACCTGGCCGAGCAGGAACCCGAACGTCTGCAGCAGTTGGTCGACCTGTGGTGGGACGAAGCCGAGCGCCACCAGGTGCTACCGCTCGACGACACGCTGCTCGCCCGGCTGCTGGCCGACAAGCCGCGCATCTTCGAGACCCGCGACTTCTACAGCTACACCGGTCGCGTGCGACTGCCGCGCCAGGGGTCACCGAGCCTGCGCGACTGCTCGTACACGATCAGCGCCGAGGTCGAGATCCGCGCGGGCGACGAGGGCGTGATCGTGTCGTACGGCGGCGTCGACGGCGGGCTCAGCCTGTGCCTGCTCGACGGCCGTCTGCACTACGTGAAGAACTTCCTCGGTCGCGCGCACTACGTCGCGACCGCCGACACGCCGGTGGCGCCCGGGCGCCGGTTGATCGACGTGTTGTTCGACCGCACCGCACCCAACTCCGGTGAGGCTCGCCTCTACGTCGACGGTCACCTGTCGGCACGTGTGGTCGTCGAGCGGATGAACGCGGTCGCCTTCTCGTCGAGCGAGGGCCTCGAGGTCGGCAGCGACACGGTCTCGCCCGTGTGGCCGGCCTACCACTCGCCCTTCACGTTCACCGGCACGATCCGACGGGTCGTGCTGTCGCTCCCCAAGGGCAACGCCCCGCTGACGCCGGAGATGGCCCGGGCCGAGTACCTGATGGCGATGCAGCAGCAGTGACGTTCAGGCGCCGAGGAGGCCGCCACTCGCGATCACCTCGGCGCTCGGCCGCTCCAGGTACACGCGCTCGTTGGTCATCAGGTCGTCGTCGTCGAAGTCGAACACCGCCCACAGCTGGTGGTGGAAGCTGCGATCGCGTCCGGCCGGCGTGCCGCGGAGGTGGAAGTGCAGCAGCACCTGGCCGCCCTCGCAGATCTCGAGGCTGATGAGCTCGTTGCGCTGATCGGGCACCGTCGTGCGGCCCTCGAGCCAGTACGCGATCACGTCGTCGCGGCCGTCGTGCACCGTGCCGTCGGGCAGCTCGTACCGGGCGTGGCCGAACGTCGCGATCGTCCGGTCCCACTCCTGGGTGTTCTCGCTGTTCATGTGCTCGAGCGTGACGAGCGCGCGTCGCACGGCTCGCTCGGCGCCGACGAGCATGTCCGGAGTGGCCGTCATGCGCCCATCATGGCTCAGCGCAACGTGAGGCCGGTCAGCGGTGGCGCCGTGAGCGAGAGCAGCGTGGTGCCCGTCGAACCGACGATCGTGACCGTGACCGCATCGACCGCGTTGCGTCCGCGCCCGCCATCGGTGACCACCATCTCGAACGTCACGTTGCGGCGGTCGAACCGGCCGCTGCCGACGACGAGCGCCACGTTGCCGTCGAACACGGCCATCGTGGTCACCCGACCCTCGAGTCGGCGGCCGTCGGGCAGGCGCAGGTCGACCTGGCCCGAGCGGGGCTCGGCCTCCACCTTCAGTCGGTACAGCGCACCGGCCGTCCGCCACGACACCTCGCCGTCGAGCCGGGCCCGGCGGTTGGTGAGGTTGAGCTGACTCGTCGCCGGCTCGGACGTCAGCCCGGTGGTGTCCGTGGCGGTCGCCGTCACGGTCATCAGCCCGGCGGACGAGTAACGGTGCGTGGCGACGCAGGCGCCGCGCACGACGCGCACCCGGTCGGTCGTGCCGTCGCCCCATGTGATCCGGCAGGTGGCCGGCGCGCCTTCCGGATCGGTCACCAGCACGCGTGCCCTGATCGTCTCGCCGGTGAGCGGCCAGGCCGAGGTCTCGAGCGTCAGCTGGGCCGTCGGCGGCCGTTCGGTCACCTGCACGGTCACCTCGACCACGCCCGTGGTCTCGTTGAAGCCGTCGGAGAACGTGCTCGTGAGGGTCGCGTGGCCGGCGACACCCGGATCGGTCGAGTACGTGCACGTGAACGGCACGACGGCGGTGTCGCAGTCGACGAGATGCACCGAGTCGCTGAGGTCGTCCGTGCTCGCCACGAGGTCCCCCGCGCCGAGGTCACCCAGCAGGTCGTCCTGCGCGACGAACGTCACCGTGAACGTGTCGCCGGCGTCGACGACCAATTGTTGATCGGGTACCACCGGCGGCAGGCCGCCGCCGACCACGTCGGCGAACATGGTGCGGATGCCCTCGCCGATGCCGTCGGTCGCCACGATCCGGATGAACGAGGTCCCCGAGAAGCCGGCTCCCGGCGTGTAGGTGCACACCACCGGGAAGGTGGTGCCCGGACACGTCACCGTGCCGTTGCCCGTGGTGATGCCGAGGGCGGCCGTGGTGAGCACGGTGCCGTCGGGGTCGGTGACGTCGAGGTCGAACGTGACCGGTGTTCCCGGGCTGGTGGTGATGCGTCGTGGCGTGGTGATCACCGGCAGCTGGTTGGGCGGGGGCGGGGTGGGGTCGCCCACCGTGATCGCCCACCCGCCGACGCCGGTGCTCGTCCCGTCGGTCACCGAGATCTCCACGCCGCCGAAG
>WBZX01002254.1_pt1 | contig 13345 bp, 13 predicted proteins | sample 5204211 | NCBI WGS metagenome assembly WBZX01 (sample SAMN12344362, study PRJNA552823) | activated sludge metagenome | biome: Activated sludge suspended growth; feature: Nitrification reactor; material: Wastewater; isolation source: activated sludge from nitrification reactor of wastewater...
GCTAATGAAAACGGGCGCCGCAGGCGCCCGTTTCGTTTGCCGGCTTGGCGGCGTTCAGCGGTTGGGCGGCACGTAGCCAGCGGCCGCATCGACCGCGCCGCCGCCGAAGAAATAGCGGCTCATCTGCTCCATCAGGTACTTGCGCGCCTGCGGGTCCGCGAGGTTGAGGCGGTTCTCGTTGATCAGCATGGTCTGCTGGCGCTGCCAGCCGTTCCACGCCTCCTTCGACACGCTCTCGAAAATCTTCTTGCCGAGTTCGCCCGGCACCGGGGGAAAAGCCAGGCCTTCGGCTTCGCGTCCCAGCTTCACGCAATTCACCATCCGCGTCATCGTCTTGCTCCTTCAGTCGTCAATCGCCGGATTTTAACCCAAGCGTCTTTTCAATTCGCCTGGCGAACACCGCCATCTCCCTGGCCGCCTGCACGTCGCCGCGGGCCTCGGCCACCGCAATGCCTTCGCGGTAGGCGGCGAGCGCATCCTGCCACGCCGCGGTTTCGGCAAGCGCCTTGCCCAGGAGCTTCCAGGCGGCGGAATACTTCGGGTCGTGTTCAACGGCCCGTCGCAGATGCACCGCCGCGTTCGCCGCATCGCCCCGATTCAGATAGGCGTTGCCGACCGAGAACCGCAGCAGGGCATCGTCGCGGCCGGCCGCGAGCAGGGCGAGAAAGCGGTCGAGCGGATCAGGCACGCCAGAAGGTCCGGGTGAAGACGACCAGCACGGTGAGCAGCTCCAGGCGGCCCAGCAGCATGGCGATGGTGCAGATCCAGGTCTGGAAATCGGTGAGCACGGCATAGGTCGTGGCCGGCCCCACCTTGTCGAGTCCCGGGCCCATATTGTTGATGCTGGCGACGACGGCGGAAAACGCCGAGATGAAATCCAGCCCGCTGGCGGTCATGAGCAGGGTCATGAGAACGATGGCGCCAACGTAGAGGAAGGCGAACGCCAGCACGGCGTAGATGACGTTGTTCGGCACGATCTGGCCGGCAAGCTTGACCGGAAGACGCGCCGCCGGGTGCACCAGCCGCGTCAGCTCGCGCCGGCCCTGGCGGAACAGCAGCTGGGCGCGCACCATCTTCATGCCGCCGCCGGTGCTGCCCGAGCAGGACGCGAAACTCGACAGCAGCAACATGCACAGCGGCGCAAAGATCGGCCACTGGTTGAAGTCCGTGCTGGCGAAGCCGGTGGTCGTCGCGATCGACACGGTGTTGAAAACCGCATACCGCAGGGACTGGAGAAAATCAGGATAGACACCGGCGAAGCGCAGGTACACCGCAATCATGAATGCGCTGCCCAGCGTCAGGATGACGAACCAGCGCACCTCGGGGTCCAGCCGGTAGGCGTCGAGCGAACGGGATCGCCACGCCAGGAAGTGGGTGGAGAAATTGATCCCCGCCATCAGCATGAACACGACGGTGACCGCCTCGATGCGCGGCGAATTCCAGTAGCCAAAGCTTGCGTCGTGCGAGGAAAACCCCCCCAGGCCCATGGTGGAGAAGGTATGCATGACGGCGTCGAAGGGGGTCATGCCGGCCAGCCAGAACGACAGCCCGCACGCAACCGAGATCCCGACGTAGATCAGGTAGAGACCCTTGGCCGTCTCGGTGATGCGCGGCGTGAGCTTGGTGTCCTTCATCGGCCCCGGCGTTTCCGCCTTGTACATCTGCATGCCGCCCACGCCCAGCAGCGGCAGGATGGCCACCGCCAGCACGATCAGGCCCATGCCGCCGAACCACACCAGCAGGCCGCGCCAGAGGTTGATCGACATCGGCAACTGGTCGAGGCCGCTCAGCACCGTCGCGCCCGTGGTCGTGATGCCGGAGACGGTCTCGAAATAGGCGTCGGTGAACGACAGGCCGGGCAGGTAAATCATCAGGGGCAGGGTGGCGAAAGCCGGCAGACCGGTCCAGGCGAGGAACACCAGCAGGAAGCCGTCGCGCGTCTGCAGTTCGCGCCGCGCCTTGCGCGTGAGCAGCCAGATGGCGACGCCGCTGGCGAAGGTGATCAGGATGGCGTCGTCGTAGGCACGCTGGGCGCCGTCGTCCACGATCCACGACACGGCCAGGGGGACCAGGAGCGTCAGGGCGAACAGCATGACCACCCTCGACAGCACATTGAGAACCGGGGCAATGCGCGACATCAGAAGAAACCGAAACCGACCTGGAGGAGCTTCTCCACCTTGGGAATGATGCGCTTGTTGAGCGCGAACAGGATAAGGTGGTCTTCGGCCTCGATCAGGGTGTCGTGGTGCGCGATGAGGACGTCGCCGTTGCGGATGACGGCAGCGATGGTCGCCCCCTCGGGCAGGTCGATCTCACCGATGCGCCGTCCGACCACGCGCGAGGTCTTGGCGTCGCCGTGCACGGCGGCCTCCAGCACTTCGGCCGCGCCGCGCCGCAGGGAATGGACCGCCACCATGTCGCCGCGGCGGATCTTGGACAGCAGCGGGCCGACGGTGGCCTGTGCGGGGGAAATCGCGATGTCGATCTCGCCGCCCTGCACCAGGTCGACGTAGGCGGAGCGGTTGATCAGCGCGATCACCCGGTGCGCCCCCATGCGCTTGGCGAGCAGCGCGGACATGATGTTGTCCTCGTCGTCGTTGGTCAGCGCGCAGAACACGTCCATCGAGGCAATGTTTTCCTGGTCGAGCAGTTCCTCGTCGGTGGCATCGCCCTGCAGGATCAGGGAATGATGCAGCTGCTCGGCAAGAAGATTGCTCACCGTCTTGTTGTGGTCGATGACCTTGACGTCGTAATCGCGCTCGATGCGGGCCGCAAGCCTCCGGCCGATGTTGCCGCCGCCGGCGATCATGACCTTCTTGACCGGACGTTCCATGCGCCGCAATTCGCGCATCACGGAGGAAATGTCGTGCTTGCGCGCGAGGAAGAAGACTTCGTCGCCGGGCTCGATGACGGTGATGCCCTTGGGCACGATGCCGCGGTCGCGGCGGTAGATCGCCGGAATGCGGCACTCCAGGTCCGGCATGTGGCGCTTGATCTCCTGCAGTTCGTGGCCCACCAGAGGCCCGCCGTGATAGGCCCGCACCGCCACCAGCCGCACCTTGCCGTCGGCGAAATCGAGCACCTGCAGGGCTTCCGGATGCTCGATCAGGCGGCGCAGGGTGTCGGTCACCTCCTGCTCCGGGCTGATGACGTCGTCCACGCCGAACTGCTCGGCGAGAAAACCCGCCTCCAGGCCCAGAAAGTCGCTGGACCGGATCCGCGCGATCCGCGTCGGCACGTTGAACAGGGTCGCCGCCAGGCGGCAGGCCACCAGGTTGGTTTCGTCGCTCTGCGTGACCGCCACCAGCATGTCGGCATCGTCGGCCCCGGCCTGCTTCAGCACGGAAGGATGGGCCGCGTGGCCGCGCACGGTGCGCAGGTCGAAGCGGTCCTGCAACAGCGCCAGACGCGCCGTGTCGAGGTCGACGACGGTGATGTCGTTGTTTTCCGCAACCAGGCTCTCGGCCAGATTGCCGCCCACCTGGCCCGCGCCCAGAATGATGATCTTCAAGGGGAAACCTCGGGTTTACAGGTCTTCGTCGAGACGCCGTCCATGGCGGATATTGAGCTGCTTGAGCTTGCGGTAGAGATGGGTGCGTTCGAGACCGGACTTGTCGGCCACCCGCGTCATGCTGCCGCCTTCCTTCTGGATCAGGTGCTCGAAATACATGCGTTCGAAGGCATCGCGCGCCTCGCGCAGCGGGATGTCGAGCGGAATGCCGTGCGCGACCGCCGGCGCGGTCTGCTTCATCGGCGCCAGCACGCGATTGACGTCGGCGGCATCGATCTCGCCCGCCAGCGCCGTCACCGCGAGCGTGCGCACGACGTTGTTGAGCTGCGGCAGGTTGCCGGGCCAGTCGAAGTTGCGCAGCTGGTTCATGGCCGGCGTCGTGAGGCGGCGTACCGGGCACACGCCCGCCTCGATCATCTGGGTCAGCATGAGGTTGGCGATGTCCGGCACGTCCTCGCGATGTTCCTTCAGCGACGGCACCAGGATGGCCAGGCTCGACAGACGATAGTAGAGGCGGTTGTCGAACTCGCCCGCCGCGACCATCGCATCGAGGTTCTTGCTGCTGGCGCAGACCAGCCGGGCGCCGGTCCCCTCCAGGCGGTCGAGCAGCAGCGACAGACCCTTCTGTTCCAGCCGCGCCAGTTCGCACACTTCGGGCAGATACAGGGTGCCGTTGCCGAGCGATTCGAAATAGCTGAGCGGATCGGAAACCAGCCGGGCACGGTCCTTGATTTCCACCCAGGTGCTGGCGGGCTGGTGCAGGAAATGCGCGCAGACCTCGAAGCCGCAACCGGGCTCGCCGATCAGCAGCACCGGCGCGGTATTGCCGGCAATCTGCGTCAGGCGCTTTTTCAGCTCGAGCACCTGCGGACTGCGGCCGAGCGCCGACAGATCCATGGTGGGCGCGCGCCGCGGCAGGGCGACGCCGCGCTTGATCGCCTTGTTGACCGTGTCGATCAGCTTGGCGAGCGCAACGGGCTTTTCGAGAAAATCGGTGGCGCCGAGCTTGGTCGCCTCCACCGCGGTGTCGATGGTGCCGTGGCCGGACATCATCACCACCGGCATGGTGAGCTGGCCGCTGGCCGCCCATTCCTTCAGCAGGGTGACCCCGTCGGTGTCGGGCATCCAGATGTCCAGCAGCACCAGGTCGGGACGGCGCTGGGCGCGGAAGCTGCGGGCGGCTTCGGCGTTTTCCGCCAGATGGACGTCATAGCCCTCGTCGGTGAGGATTTCCGACAGCAATTCACGAATGCCCACTTCGTCGTCGACGACGAGAATATGCCCGCTCACGTGTTCTCCCTTGCTGCCGCATCCACGGGCAGCGCGATGCGGATGACGGCGCCGCCCGTCTTCAGGTTCTCGATTTGTATTCTGCCCTGATGTTCTTCCACGATTTTCTTGACGATGGCCAGCCCCAGACCGGTCCCCTTGGCCTTGGTCGTTGCGTAGGGCTCGAACAGCCGCGCCATCAGATGTTCAGGAAATCCCGCTCCATTGTCCGTTATGCTCAGGCACACCGCGTCGTCGCTGAGGGTGGTCGCCACGTCGACGTGCGGCGCGGCATGCTCTGCCAGCGCATCTTGCGCATTTTGCAACAGATTATGTATCACCTGGCGCAATAATGTGGAATCGCCCGCAATGCGGGGCAGGCCCGGGTCGAGGTGCAATTCCAGCCCGAGTGTCTTCGAATCGTAAAGCGCGAGCACTTCGCGCACCAGCGCATTCAGGTCGAGCGCCTCCAGTTTGGCGCGCGGCATGCGCGCATAGCCGGCAAAGGCATCGACCATGCTTTTCATCGCGGCGACCTGGTTGACGATGGTCTGCGTCGCCCGGCCGAGGAAGTCGGCATCCGCGGTTTCCAGCTTGCCGTCCAGCTTGCGGGCGATGCGCTCCGCCGACAGCTGGATGGGCGTAAGCGGATTCTTGATCTCGTGCGCCAGCCGCCGCGCCACTTCGCTCCACGCGGCGTTGCGCTCGGCGTCGATGAGCTTGGTGACGTCGTCGAACACCAGGACGTAGCCGCGTTCCAGCCCTGCTGGCAGCCGGGTACCGCGCAGCAGAAGCGACTGCTTGCCGCCGTGGTCGGTGTAGTCGATCTGTTCGCGCCACTCGCCGGCCTGGTCGACGAAGCGTGCCGCCACCGTTTCGCCGAAGACGCGCAGCGCGCTCTCGCGGCTGCCGAGCGTGATCAGCAGGCGACCTTCCAGTTCGTTGACCGGCACGCCGAGGATCTGCGCGGCCGCGCTGTTGGCGGTGCGGATGCGCTGGTCCTCGTCGAGCACCACCACGCCCGACGACAGGTTGGCCAGCACGCGCTCCAGGAAGGCCTTGGCCTGCTCGGTTTCGTGGTGGTTCTGCGCCACTTCCTCGCGCGCATCCGACAACTGCCGCGTCATCCGGTTGAACGACTGGATCAGCACGCCGAGCTCGTCGCGGCTCGCCACCGAGGGCATCTGCGAGAAATCGCCCTTGGCGACCGCGCGGGTGCCGCGCGCCAGGGTGCGCAGCGGCGCACCCAGGCGTTCGGACAGCAGATAGGCGATGACGAAAGTCAGCAGCAGGGCCAGCATCAGCGTGAGCGTCAGCGCCACGCCGTAGATGCGCTTGAGCCCCAGCCGCGACAGCGAGATCTGCTGGTATTCGCGATAGGCCTGCTGTACCGACTGTGCATCGCGCGCGAGGCTCGCCGGCACCGGTTGCACCAGTTGCAGCACGCGCGTCTCGCCGGTCAGCGCCGTGGTGTAGACGGGAACCAGGACGCGCATGACGAGGCCGCGTTCGCCGGCCTCCTCCACGTTGCTGTAGGGCTGCTGCTGCTTGACCTGCCACAGGATGCTGCGGTCGGGAAGCACGGGCAGCAGGCCGCCACGCTCGCTGCCGACGTGGGCGATGACGCCGCCGCGATCGTCGAACAGGGTGAGCTCCTGCACCGCGCTCTGTTCGCGCAGCGTCGACAGACTGGTGATGATCGTGCCCATGCCCTCGTCGGACAGGGTCAGCGCCATGCGGTCGGCCTTCTTGTTGAGATCGCGCAGCAGGTCGTCGAGCGCAGCCTGGCCGAGATTGACGCCGGACGCCAGCGCGTTGTCGACGCGCACGTCGAACCAGGTCTCGATCGAACGGTTGAGAAAGAACACCGATGCGCCGTACACCACGAGGCCCGGCAGCATGGCGACGACGCCGAACATCAGGAGCAGCTTGAGCGTGAGCTTGGCGCCGAACACGCCGCGCCGGATACGCTTCTGCAGCCACCACATGCGCCAGCCCAGCAGGCCCAGCAGCACGCCGCCGAGCACGCTCCCGCCGAGGAAGAGGGTCGGCAGATTGTCGGAAAACCCGCTGGCGTCGCCGCTGACGTGAAACAGCAGCGCCAGCAGAACGATGCCGACGGCGAAGACGGCGACGATGAGTCTGCGCATCTAGGGGGCGGGGGGCAGGGCAGGCGCGTCGAACGGCCAGGTGTACCAGGGCGTGGCCAGTTCCCATTTGTCGCCGCTCACGACGGCGATCGACAGCGGCTTCGGCAGTTGCGAGGTATCGAGCCGGAAGCGCAGGCGCGCCTGGTAATGCTGGCCGGCCTTGAGGGTGCCGCGTTCGAGCATCTGCCAGTCTTCCACCTGGCCCAGCAGCGTCAGCGCTTCGGCGAGGCTGTTGACGGTGCGCGTGGTGTAGCCGTTCTCGACCACGTAGCGACGCAGCAGCAGGTGGTAATACAGGTGCGACTTGCGCACCGGCTCGGCGATGCTTTCGTCGAACCACCACCAGCCGCGCGGCCGGCTGATCTCCAGTTCCAGCAGAAAATGCAGGTGTATGCCGCGTTCGAGGGCATCGACCAGGGTACGGTTGAGCGCGATGTCGGCGGTGGCGTCGAGCGCATAGCCCTGCGGGGTCGCCTTGATTTCCGCCTGCCGTATCGCGCTGGTCTCGGCCGCACGGGCGCTCCCCGCAAACGCAAGCCAGGCGGCCAGGCAGAATACGGCGAATCCGGGCAGGAACCGCGATAGAACGGGGGTTGCGCGTGCCCCCGGCCGGGAATCCCGGCTACGGGCGTCAGTGCGATTTGCGAAGCAGCGCGTAGTAGAAACCATCATGCTCGGCATCGGGCAGAAGCGATCCGTGGGTCAAGGGCTCGGGCAGCGTACCCCGCTCGGCGTCCTGCGCATGACGCGCGAGGAACGCCGCCACCTGATCGTCGTTTTCTTCGCGGAATATCGAGCAGGTGGCGTAGAGCAATGTACCACCGGGGGCGAGCAGCCGCCAGAGCGCGTCCAGCATGGCCGCCTGCTGCGCGGCGAAACGCGCGATGTCCTCGGGCCGGCGCAGCCACTTCACGTCGGGATTGCGCCGCACCACGCCCGAGGCGGAACAGGGCACGTCGGCCAGGATGCGGTCGAAAGGGCGGCCATCCCACCAGCTTTCGGGCCGTGCCGCGTCGCCCGCGACCAGGCTTGCATCCAGCCCCAGCCGATCGAGGTTTTCGCGCAGGCGCTGCAGCCGCTCGGCGTCGACGTCGAGCGCGACGAGGTCGACCTGCGCCCGTTCCAGGATGTGGCCGGTCTTGCCGCCGGGGGCGGCACAGGCGTCGAGCACGCGTTCGCCGTCCCGTGCGTCGAGCAGGCGGGCGGCCCATTGCGCGCCGGCGTCCTGCACCGAGATTTCGCCGGTCTCGAAGCCGGGCAGTGCGTGGACCGGCGCCGCGCGTTCCAGCGTGAGTGCATCGGGGCCGGTCTGCCGCGAAGCAAAACCCGCGTCGAGCAGGCGCTGCTGCATGACCGCGAGATCGCCGCGCCGGCGGTTGACGCGCAGGGTGAAGGGCGGATGCGCGAGGCTGGCTTCGAGGATGGCCTGCCAGTGTCCAGAATGGTCGGCCTGCAGCCGGGCGATCCACCAGTCGGGATGCGACCAGCGGGCCGACGGTTGCGTTTCGGCCGCCGCGTCGAGTTCGGCACGCCGTCGCTGGAAATTGCGCAGCACGGCGTTGGCCAGCCCGCGTCGCCAGCCCTCGCCGGCAGCGGCCACCGCGTTGTGCACCACCACATGCGCCGGCACCCGCGTATACGCGAGCTGATAGAGTGCCACGCGCAGGAGCCAGCCCAGGCGCGCATCGGTGAGCGGACGTTCCAGCAAGGCCGCGAGCCAGGCATCGAGGCGGCCGAGCTGGCGCAGGCTGCCGTACACCATGTCCTGCAGGGCGCCGCGGTCGCCCGGCGTTTTCAGGCCCTGTAGCAGCGGCGGCAGCACCTGATGCAGGGCGGCGCCGGCCAGCACGGTTTCGAGCGCCCCGGCGGCGCGACTTTGCACGTCGCGCAACGGCAGGCCCTGCGGGGTCGGGGAATTCATGAGCCCAGACGGCTGCCGGGAGCGAGCGGCCGGCCGGCGAGGAAAGCGGCAGCCGGCATGCGCTTGCTGCCGGCGGGCTGGATTTCACGCAGGGCAAGGGCGCCGTCGCCGGCGGCGACGACCAGGCCTTCGGCGTCGGCGCGCAGTACGGTGCCGGGGAAACCCGCACCGGCTGTCGCTTCGGCCGCCCAGATCTTCAGCGGCGCGCCGTCGAGCAGCGTCCATGCGCCCGGCACCGGATTGTAGGCGCGCACCGCACGCGCCAGCGTCGTCGCGGGCTGCGTCCAGTCGAGCTGCGCCTCCTCCTTGCCGAGCTTGGCCGCGTAAGTGGCGAGCGCGGCGTCCTGCCTTTCGGGCGTCAGGCCATCGAGGCCGGACAATGCGGCCACGATGGCCTGCGCGCCGGCGGCCGCCAGCGCGTCGTGCAGGCTGCCGGCGGTGTCGGTCTCACGGATCGGCACGACGGTTTTCGCCAGCATGGCGCCGGTATCGAGTCCGGCGTCCATCTGCATGATGGTGATGCCGGTTTGGACATCGCCCGCGAGGAGCGCGCGCTGGATCGGCGCCGCGCCGCGCCAGCGCGGCAACAGCGAAGCGTGGATGTTGAGGCAGCCGCGGCGCGGGATGTCGAGCACGGCCTGCGGCAGGATGAGTCCATAGGCCGCGACCACCATGACGTCGGGCTGCAGTGCGGCGAGTTCGGCCTGCGCTTCCGGCGATTTCAGGCTGGCCGGCTGCGCCACCGGCAGACCGCGTGCCTGCGCGGCGGCCTTGACGGCACTGGGGGTGAGCTTCATGCCGCGCCCGGCGGGACGGTCCGGCTGGGTGAGCACGCAGACGATGTCATGCCCCGCATCCGCCAGGGCTTCGAGCGCGGCGGCGGCAAAGGGCGGGGTGCCGGCGAAGATCAGCCGCACTTAGAGCGAAGCGCGGGTGGGCGCAGGGTCCGGACGATGTTCGCGTGCCTGCTTGGCGAGCTTGGTCTTGATGCGGTTGCGCTTGAGCCCCGACAGGTAGTCGACGAAGACCTTGCCGGCGAGGTGATCCATCTCGTGCTGGATGCAGACGGCCAGCAGGCCGTCGGCCTCCAGTTCGAAGGCGTTGCCGTCGCGGTCGAGCGCGCGCACGGTCACCCGTTCGGCACGCGTCACCCTGTCGTAGATGCCGGGCACCGACAGGCAGCCTTCCTCGCCTTCCACCTGGCCGCTTTTCGCGACGAGTTCCGGATTGATGAAGACGCGCAGCTCCTTGCGGGCCTCGGAAATGTCGATGACGATGACCCGTTCGTGCACGTTGACCTGGGTGGCGGCGAGACCGATGCCGTTGGCGGCGTACATGGTCTCGGCCATGTCCTCGACCAGTTTGCGTAGGCGCGCATCGACCGCCTGTACCGGTTTGGCGACGGTGTGCAGGCGCGCATCGGGATAATGCAGAATGTCGAGTCTGGCCATAAAAAAGCTTTACGAATGAAAAGGCTGGGCGCACACTTTGATGCAGAATCTGCATCGCTACGGCATTGGCTCTAAATATATGGCGACGAATCGCCGTAAACCAAGCGCACAGTATATTTTCAACACGGAATTAGACAAGGTCTAAATGGAGGGTTCTCCCGTGCGTCAACTCGTCGTTTCACTCGCCCTGATGCTGGCCGCCCCGGCCTACGCCGACACGCTCAAACTGCAGGACAACGCGCCCGACAAGTACGTCGTGGTCAAGGGCGACACGCTGTGGGATATCTCCGGGAAATTCCTCAAGGATCCCTGGCGCTGGCCCCAGATCTGGAACCTGAACCGCGACGAGATCAAGAATCCCCACTGGATCTACCCGGGCGACCTGATCGTGCTCGACCGGAGCGGCCAGGAACCGCGCCTGAGCCTCGTCAAAAACGACAAGGGCGACATGCCGACGATCAAGCTCTCGCCCACCGTGCGGGCAACGCAAATCGGCGGCGAGGCCATTCCGGCGATTCCCATTCGCGTGATCCACCCCTTCCTCGCGCAACCGCGCGTGGTCGCCAAGGGCGAACTGGACGACGCGCCCTTCATTCTCGGCACCAATGTCGAACGCGTGGTGCTGGGCGCCGGCGACGACGCCTTCGCCACCGGCGGCAAGGCCGGCGTCACGCGCTGGAACGTGCTGCGCCCCGGCAAGACGCTGAAAGACCCCGAAACCGGCGAAGTGCTGGGCTACGAGGTCGAATACCTGGGTGACGCCCGCACCGTGACCGAGGGCGCGCCGCAGAAGATCCGCATCACCCAGTCGGTGCAGGAAATCCTGCCCAAGGACAAGCTGGTCGCGGCCGACGACAGCACCACCTTCGAATACATGCCGCACGCCCCCGAGGCCAAGATCAGCGCGCGCATCATTTCCGCCTACGGCGCGCTTGCCGACAGCGGCCGCTACCAGACCGTGGTGCTCAACCGCGGCAGCAAGGACGGACTCGAGCCCGGCCACGTGCTCGCCATCTACCGCGAAGGCGAGGCGATCAAGCTCACGCGCGAGGAAAAGGAACGCATGACCTGGGTCAACGAAAAGACCGCCGGCGTGCCTGGCGGCGGTGCCTGGCTCTATTCCGACGTGCGCTGCCTCAAGGAAAACACCATGGTGACCTACGATCAGGTCGCCGAGGTCCGCAAGAGCTTCCGCAACACCTGCCTCGGCGCCGACGACGACCGCACGGTGAAGCTGCCGGATGCCCGCAGCGGCCTCGCCATGGTGTATCGCGTCTACGACCGCGTCGCCTACGCGCTCATCATGGAGTCCGACGGCCCGGTCTACCTGCTCGACACCGCGCGCAACCCTTGAGCAGCGATGCCGACACCGATGCCTGGCTGCGGCTGAGCCTCGCGCCGGGTATCGGCAACACCAGCCTGCTTCGCCTGCTGACGGCCTTCGGTTCCCCGGAGGCCGTTTTGTCGTCCGGGCGCGGCGCGCTCGCCCGGCATCTGTCCGCGGCCCAGATCGATGCCCTGCAGGCCGGGCCGGAGACCACCGAGCTCGACGCCGCGCAGACCTGGCTCGACCAGCCCGGCAACAGCCTGATGACGCTGGCCGACCCCGACTACCCGCAGACCCTGCTGGAAATCGCCGATCCGCCCGCCGTGCTCTACTGCAAGGGCCGGCGCGCCCTGCTCGGCCAGCCCGGCTTCGGCATCGTCGGCAGCCGCAACGCCACCCCGCAGGGCGCGCGCGACGCCGAAGCCTTCGCCCAGGCCCTGTCCGACGCCGGCCTCACCATCGTCAGCGGGCTGGCGCTGGGCATCGACGCCGCCGCGCATCGCGGCGGGCTGGCCGGAGCCGGCGCCAGCATCGCCATCGTCGGCACCGGGCTCGACCGCATCTATCCGGCCCGCAACAAGGCGCTGGCGCACCAGCTCGTCGAACGCGGCCTCATCGTGTCGGAATTCCCGCTCGGCACCGCGCCGCTGCCGGGCCATTTTCCGCGCCGCAACCGCATCATCAGCGGCCTTGCCCGCGGCGTGCTGGTGGTCGAGGCCGCCCCGGACAGCGGCTCGCTGATCACCGCCCGCGTGGCCGCCGAGCAGGGACGCGAGGTCTTCGCCCTTCCCGGCTCCATCCATTCGCCGCTGTCGCGCGGCTGCCACGCGCTCATCAAGCAGGGCGCCAAGCTGGTCGAGTCGGCCGCCGACATCCTCGACGAACTCGCCTGGCAGACCCGGCTGGCGCCGCCGCAATTTGCCGAGGCGAGCGCCCACTCACCGGTCGACCCCGTGCTGGCTGCCTTCGACGGCGCCCCGACCACGCTCGACACGCTGGCACAAAGGACCGGGTTGACGCTCGATACGCTTTCGGCGAAGCTGTTGACGCTTGAACTGGAAGGGCACATCGCATCCTTGCCCGGCGGGCGCTACCAAAAACTCCACTGAAATCATGCTCGACATTCTGGTTTACCTGTACGAAAGCTTCCGCATGGCGGAGCTGGCACCCGACCGCGACGCGCTCGAAAAGCGCCTGTTCGCCGCCGGTTTCGAGGAGGCCGACATCCACGCCGCGCTCGACTGGTATGCCAACCTGGCCGACAGCGCGACCCATCCCGCCCTGGCCCATGCGCACATCCGCCACTATGCCCCCGAGGAAACCGAGCGCCTCAACGCCGCCTGCCGCGAGGAACTGGTCTGGCTGGAATCCGCGCAGATCCTCGACCCCGAATCGCGCGAATGGGTCATCTCGGGCCTGATGGCGCTGGCCGGCGAGGACATCGAGCCCGACCACGTGCGCTGGATGACGCTGATCGTGCTGTGGAGCCGCGGCCTCATCGAGCATTTCACGCATCTGGAAGACATGCTGCTGAACCACGAGCCGGGTCGCCTGCACTGATCCGCCTTCGCCGCCCGCCGCCATGTCCAAACTCGTCATCGTCGAATCGCCGTCCAAGTCCAAGTCGCTGAAGAAATATCTCGGCGCCGACTACGACATCCTCGCCAGCTACGGCCACGTGCGCGACCTCGAGCCGAAGACCGGCGCGGTCGACAC
>WBZX01002255.1_pt1 | contig 13336 bp, 8 predicted proteins | sample 5204211 | NCBI WGS metagenome assembly WBZX01 (sample SAMN12344362, study PRJNA552823) | activated sludge metagenome | biome: Activated sludge suspended growth; feature: Nitrification reactor; material: Wastewater; isolation source: activated sludge from nitrification reactor of wastewater treatment...
CAACGCGCTGGCTCCGACCACCTCCCGGCGGTAGGGACCCAACATCTGGGCGGCCCGACCCAGTACCCGCCCGGCCTGGCGACGGTCGAGACGATCATCGGGGTCCACACCAGACATGGGCATCATCGGCCCGAAGCTCCCGCGGTCTCCTCACGTGCCGCCGCCGAAGCCAAAACCTCGCGATAGCGCGGGCTATTGGCCAGCAGTTGCTCGTGGGTGCCGTCGGCCGCCACCCGACCGTCGTCGATGAGAACCACCCGATCGGCCAGGGCGATGGTGGCCGGTCGGTGAGCGATGATCACCGTGGTCCGTCCGGCCATGACCTCGGCCATGGCATCCCGGATCTCGTGTTCCTTGGTCGGGTCGACCGCCGAGGTGGCATCGTCGAGGATCAGCACGCGGGGGTCGGCCAGGATGGCCCGGGCGATGGCGATCCGCTGCCGTTGCCCTCCAGACAGGGAGAAGCCTCGTTCGCCGATCTCGGTGGCGTAACCCCGCGGCAAGGCGGTGATGAAGTCGTGGGCCCCGGCGAGCCGGGCCGCCCGCTCCACCAGGCCGAGAGGGGCGTCGGGATCGGCGAAGGCGATGTTGGCGGCGATGGTGTCCGAGAACAGGAACGTCTCCTCGAACACCAAGGCCACGGCCCGACGAAGTTCGGCAAGGGCCAGATTTCGAACGTCCACCCCGTCCAGACGCACCTCGCCTGCGTCCACATCGTGGAACCGACATACCAGGCTGGCCACCGTCGACTTGCCCGAACCGGTGGCGCCGACCAGGGCCACGGTCTGGCCGGCGGGAACGTGCAGGTCGAATCCGTCGAGCACCGGTAGACCACCGTCGTAGGAGAAGCGGACCCCGCCCAGGCGTAGGTCTCCTCCGTCGGGCGGCAGCGCCACCGGTGACCGCGGCGAGACCACCAGCGGCTCGGTGGCGAGGACCTCGTGCACCCGCTGGGCCGATGCCGCCGCCCGCTGGGCCATGGCCACCACCCAACCCAGCATCCGCAACGGCCACACCAACAGCACCACGTAGGCGTTGAACGCCACCAGGGCTCCGAGCTCCAACTCCCCGTCGATCACCTGGTGGCCGCCATAGCCCAACACGGCGATCAGCCCGACGCTGGGAAGGATCTCCAACGCGGGCCAGAACCGGGCCCGTATCCGAGCTCCCTCCATGGACACCCGGTACAGGTCGTCGGCTTCGGCCCCCAGCCTGGTGGCCTGGGCCGGTTCGGCCCCGAACCCCTTGACCACGCGGATGCCGGTGACGGTCTCCTCCACCACCGCGGCCAGTTCGGCCGACTCCTGCTGCACACCCACCATGGTCGGGTGCAACCGGGTCGAGAACCGCTTGGCCAAGACGTTGAGCGCGGGCAGTGACCCCAGCGCCAACAGGGTGAGCATCGGGTCCATGGATAACAGCACCACCAGCACCGCCAACACGGTGGCGAGGTTGGCGATGGTCAGCGGCACCAGAACGACCGCGTTCTGGATCTGTTGGAGGTCGTTGTTGGCCCGACTCATGAGCTGACCGGTCTGTTGGGTGTCGTGGTAGGCGATGTGGAGTCGTTGCAGGTGGGCGAAGATCCGATCCCGTAGGACGGCTTCGGTCTTGCGGGCCTCGCGGAAGGCCCAGTACCGCCTCAGCCCGGTGAAGGTGGCCACCACCAGGCCGGCCCCGGCGATGGCCCAGGCGTATCCGGTGACCACCGAGACATCGCCTTCTTCCATCCCCCGATCAATGGCCGCACCCACCAAGCGGGGCACCGTCACCTTTCCCAGGGTCCAGATCAGACCGGCCGCCACCCCGACGAGGATCCCCAACCTCTGGTCCCAGAGTTGACGACCGATCAGACGCCAGCCGTCACGGGCCGACGGCACGAGGTCGGTGTCCTGGTTGGCTCGATCGGTGATGGCAGCTTCTCCCGGGTCCCCTCGGTCACGGTACCGGGCCATGCCGATCGGCAACGTGCTCGTTTACCCTTGTCCCCATGTCCGCGTCCGCCGAGGTTCGCCCCCTGGCCGAGTTGCCCGCCTCTTTCTGGTCCGGTCCCGTGACCGTCGGGGCGTTGGCCGTTGTCGGCACGGCCGTGTTGGCCGTGGTGGACCCCAGCGCCCGCAACGTCCCGCTGTGCCCGTTGAAGGCCATCACCGGTCTGGACTGCCCGTTCTGCGGATCGCTGCGTGCCGTACACGCTCTGACCCAGCTCGACGTGACCACAGCGTTGGACCACAACGCCGTGTTCACACTGTCGGTGCCGCTGCTGGTGGCCGGATGGGTGATCTGGTTCGTCACCAGCCGAGGTGTGACCGCTCCGGGCTGGTGGCGCTCGACGCCCGCTTTGAGGATCGGCCTCGGCGCGTTCATGTTGACGTTCGCGGTGGTGCGCAACCTGCCGGCGTTCTCCTGGCTGGCCAGCACCGCCTGAGGTGCCAACCCGTGGGCCTTTAGGCCCAGGTCATGGGCCTAAAGAACCACGAATAAAGGTGAAATTCGATCATCTACTCGCCTTTTCGGTTTCGATGGGGTAGAAAATGTGGCACTAGTCACGGCGGGGGGAAGCGCCGGTCACGGAGGAGAAAACCGTGCGACTCGAGCAGTTGGTTCTGTACAGCCCTGGCGGGGACGATCGTCTTCGGTTCGGCCCTCACGTCACCGTCTTCGCCGGCCTGGGGGCCGTCGATCGCATGGAATTGATCGAGACCATCGTCGACGCGTTGACCGGACGTCTGTCCAACGCTTCGGTGGTGTTCACCGATCAGGCCGGTCGGCGCGTCTTCGCCGACCGCACCGGTGCCACCTTCGCCGATGACGGGGTGGAGGCTCCCGGCCCCACCGACCTGTTGGGTCGTGACCCATCGGCGGTGGCCGGCCTGCTGACCCTGACCGCAAGCGACCTGGGCCTGGGCTTGGACGTGACCGCGACCCAGGTCGCCGATCAGCTAGCGGGGGCACGCGCCAACCTGGCCGAACTGCACGACGATCACCTCCAGGCCATGGAACTGGTCGACGCCTTGGAACGGGGCCGTCGTCACCTCCGTGAGCTGGATCAACAGATCGCATCGGCCGACGACGACCGGGCCCGGTGGATCTGGCAGGAGAACCGCCGCCGCCTGGATCAGCTCCGCACCGAGATGGCGATGCTGGGCCGGGGTGAGGGCGCCAACGACCGAGTCATCTTGGGATCGGTCGACGCTTTGCGCACCGCCGGCGCGACCTGGGGCGACCTGGCCACCGAGGCCTCGGAGTTGGCCGACCGACTCGTAAACCTGCCCCGGGTCTCACCCGAGGACCTGGCCCGGGTGGCAGCCACCCCCGAAGCCCCGCCCACCACCTTCCTGGCCCGCCTCGACGCATGGCGCGCCGCTCACGACGCTCGGCGCACCGCCGAGGCCGAGCTGGCCGACCTCACCAGGCCTTCGGCTACCCCCACCGACCCGTTGGTGGAGCACTTCGCTCGGCTCGACCAGGACAAGTTGTGGACCGCTCACAACCGGTTGACCCGGACCGCAGACAAGTACCACGCCCTCAGCGCCATGGAGGAGCCGGCCGAGCCCGACGACACCGAGAACGAAAAGGTCGTCGAGGCGGCCCACCTCGAGGTGGTGAAGGCCCAGAGGATCGCCGATCAGCGGGTACGCCCCGGAATGATCGCGGCCGCCGCCCTGACAGGGTCGGCGGTTCTCGCCCTGGTCAACGGGATGCCAATCGTGGCGGTGCTGGCTCTGGTCGGAGCCGCGGCTCTGGTCCGCTTCTTGGTGCTCGAGCCCCGCCGTGATCTGGCCGAAGCCGCTGCGGCCGAGATGGACGCCCTGAACCGCACCGGCGTCAGCTCGTGGCTCGGAATGCATCTTCGACGTCTGGACGACGTCGCCGACGCCGCCGACCGGGTCCGGTTCGAGAACGTCGCCAACAGCTGGATCGTGGCCCAGGTGGAATGGGAGGAGATCTCCGGTGGCCGCACCCCCGAGGAGCTGACCCTTCGGGCCGATGCCGTGCGGGACCGCGCCGCCGCCCTTGACTCGAGGGCGGTGTCACGCAACCGAGACGAGGCTCGGATCCAGTGCGAGAGCGCGGCCGCCACCGAGCGCTCGGCTCGGGCTTCTCTGGCTCGAGGGCTCGAGCACTACGGGTTCAGCGCCGCATCGGTCGCCGACCTGGATCCCGAACAACTGGCCTCGGCCATCGACCGGCGGATCGAAGCGGGGCGCACCGCTCGGCGGGCGGTGAAGTTGGCTTCGCTGCGGCGACGGGAACAGGAAGCCGCCGATCACCTCGACTCCATCCTTGCCCGTCTCGGCTTCACCGAAGGCGGCTTGGCCGTCCGCCTGGAACGGGCCATTCAGGCCGTGGCCGCGGCTCGCCAGCGTGAAGAATTGAACCAAGGCCGCCGTGACCGCACCGAGACCGAAGCCGAGATCGCCCGGCTCGGTGTGATCGTCAGCCGCACGGCACGGGCCGACTGGGCCGAGCTCGCCGACTTGGAGGACGAGCCTGTGGATCCCGATGTCTTGGAAGATCGTCGCCGGGAACTAGCTGGCCTGTTGGCCGCCATCGCCGATCCGGATCTGGTCGGGGTGGAACACCGGTACCGGGTCGGTCTGGCCAAGGTCCGCGAGCTGGAGTCACGACTCGAGAGCCTGTGCTCGGCCCGGCCCGAGAACATCGAGACCCGTCTAAGCGAACGCTGCAACCGCACCGCGGTGATCGACGGCACCGAAGAGAGCATGCCGTTGTTGATCGACGACGCATTCGCTCCTCTCGACCTTCCCGAGAAGACCGATGTGCTCGACCACCTGATCCGGCTCTCCCACCTGACCCAGGTGGTGATCCTCAGCGACGACCCAGTGGTGACCCGCTGGGCCCGTGCCCGGGTAGCCCACGAGCCGGTCACGCTGTACGAGCTCGAGTCGTCTGCAGCTCCGGTAGAGCCGGCCTATTCGGCTCGCTGAGGACGGCTCGCCTGCCGCCGATCAATCGATCCGGCGCAGGTCCTGTCGGTAGCGGACGGCTCGGGCCACGTAGGACTCCATGCCGTGACGTACATACTCGGTGTTGACCGCGTCCAGGCGGATCTTGGCCGGCACACCTAGGGCCATCGCTCGGGGTGGCACCTCGACCCCACCGCTCACCACTGCCCCCGCTCCCACCAACGCCTGCCGACCGATGACGGCCTGGTGGAGCACGATCGACCCGGAACCAACCAGCGCTCCGTCCTCGACGGTGCATGCCTCCAGGTGGGCCAGGTGACCGATGGTGCACTCGTTGCCGACCACGGTCGGCCACATCGGGGTGGTGTGGAGCACGGCACCATCCTGGATCGAGGTCCGGTCGCCGATCTGGATCGAACCGTCATCACCTCGGAGCACGGCCCCGGGCCAAACCGATGACTCGGCGCCGATCGTGACCGAGCCGATGATCACCGCTTCGGGGCTGATGTAGGCGGAGGGGTCGATCACCGGAACCTGCGAGCCGAGGGCGTAGATGGGCATGGCCTTGACGGTACCGCCGTATCGTCTCGGCGTGATGCCCGAATCCCCCATGCCACCTCAGCCACCGACCCGACCAGCCACCCGCTCGATGTGGGGTCACGATGTGGAAGATCCCTTCGCCTGGCTCATCGATCCCGACGACGCCGACACGCTCCCCCACCTCCGGGCCGAGAACGCCTGGACCGAGCTCGTCACCGAACCCCTGGCACCGCTACGAGAAGAGGTGTTCGAGGAGATCCGTCGCCGAACCGACGAAACCGACATGTCGGTCCCAGTGCGAGACGGGGCGTGGTGGTATCTGGTCCGTACCGAAGAAGGCCTGTCCTACCCGATCCACTGCCGTCGACCCGACGACGGAACCACCGAGCGCCCCATCGACGACCCAGCAGCCGAACAGGTCGTCTTGGACCTGAACCTGTTGGCTGAGGGACATGGCCACCTGGGTCTCGGGGTGCTCGACGTCAGCCCCGACGGCAACTGGGTCGCCTACGCCGTGGACTTCGACGGGGACGAGCATCACGACCTTCACTTCGCCGATCTGCGGCCGCTGGCCGAAGGCAAGCCCGCGGTGGAATCCCCCGAGGTGATCCCCGGCGTGGCGTACGGGTTCGCGTGGTCGGCCGACTCCGGGACCTGTTGGTACACATTGCAAGACGATGCGTTCCGGCCCGACCGGGTGATGCGCCACCACATCGGGACCGACCCCGCTGAGGACGTGTTGGTCTTCACCGAAGAGGACCAACGGTTCCACGTGGGCGTTGGAGCGTCACGGTCTGGTGCGCTGGCCGTGATCACCTCGGCCAGCGCGGTGACCAGTGAGGCGTGGCTACTCGACGCCACCGACCCCGCCGCCGAGCCCCGACAGGTGGCGGCCCGGGAACAAGACGTCGAGTACTCGGTGGCTCACCACGGCAGCGGCCTGTTCGTCCTGTCCAACCATGACGGTGCCGCAGACTTCGCCCTGTGGCGAGCCCCGCTTGACGGACTGACCGTCGGTCCGAGGTCGGAGTGGACCACGGTGCTGGCCCACCGGAAGGGATGCCGCCTCGACGGGGTCGAAGCCTTTGTCGATCACCTGGTGGTGCATGGTCGGGTCGATGCCTCCACGGCGTTGTGGTTGGTCGATCCAACCACAGGCGACACCCGACGGATCCAGCCAGACGAGGAGGTCGGCACCCTGGGCCCATCGGCCAACCCGACATTCGACACCGACCGCTACCGGTTCAGCTACCAGTCGCTGACGACACCTTCCACCCTGTACGAGCTCGACACCACCTCGGGTGACCGGGTGCTCCTCAAGCGCCAGGCGGTGCTCGACGGCTTCGATCCCAGCCAGTACCGCTCGGCCCGGGAGTGGGCCGTAGCCGAGGACGGAACCCGTGTGCCGATCTCGCTGGTGTGGCGGCCTGACCGTCGTAACGAGGGCCAACCATCGCCTTGTCTCCTCTACGGCTACGGCGCCTACGAGGCCAGCATGGACCCGTGGTTCTCGGTGGCCCGGTTGTCGCTTCTCGACCGCGGCATGGTCTTCGCCATCGCCCACGTCCGCGGCGGCGGAGAGTTGGGTCGGGCCTGGTACGAGGCTGGCAAGTTCGACGACAAGCAGAACTCCTTCAGCGACTTCGTGGCCTGTGCCCGGCACCTGGTCACTCAGGGTTGGACGACACCGGACCAACTAGTGGCCCGGGGTGGAAGCGCCGGAGGACTGTTGATGGGCGCGGTGACCAACCTCGCCCCGGAGATGTTCGCCGCCATCGTGGCCGAGGTTCCGTTCGTGGATCCGCTGAACACGATCCTCGACCCCTCCCTCCCGCTCACCGTCATCGAGTGGGAGGAGTGGGGCGATCCGCTCCACGACCAGGATGCCTACGGGTGGTTGGCGGCCTATAGCCCTTATGAGAACGTCAAACCCGCCACCGAGGTCACCTATCCAGCGGTGCTGGCCACCGCGGGGCTGAACGACCCCCGGGTTGGTTTCCACGAGCCGACCAAGTGGGTGGCTCGGCTGCGACAGCAGGGCCATGGCATCGGACCGGCCGACGATCCGATGCCGGTGTTGTTGAAGGTGGAGTTGGCCACCGGCCATGGCGGCCCCAGCGGTCGTTACGACGCGTGGCGCGACGAAGCGTTCGTGCTGGCTTGGGTTCTCGACCAGAGCGGAGCTCAGGCCAGATCGGCGTAACCACCCCGGAAGAACACCAGCGGGTTACCTTCGTGGGTCACCGACAGGTCGTGGACCTCGCCGAGCACGATGTCGTGGTCGCCGGCCTTGTGCACCTGAGTGAGGGTGCAGTCGATCCAGGCCAGTGCCCCGGCGATCCGAGGCTCGCCGAGGGGTGAGCGGTCCCACCCGATCGATGCGAACTTGTCGGCGTCCTTGGACGCGAACACCCGTGACACTGCTTCTTGGTCAGCGGCGAGCACGTTGATGCAGAAGCGACCGTTCTCGCGCAGCTTGGGCCAGGTGGAGGAACGGTGATCCGCGCAGAACCCGACCAGGGGCGGATCCAGCGAGACGGAGAAGAACGAACCGATGGCCAGTCCGACGGGCTGGTCCTGGTGGTGGCCGGCCACCACACAAACCCCCGTGGGGAAATGGCCCAGAACCTGGCGGAATCGTGCGCTGTCGAAGGCGGACTCGGTCATTCGGATTCGTCTCCCGGAGTTTTCTGACGGACCGTCAGACTAGGGCAGACGAGAGCGCCACCGTTAGGCCCTCGGATGCGGCCTGCACCTCGAGGACCGAGGTCCCCTCGGCCATAGACCTGGCTTCGTTCAATAGCCGATCGATGGTGTCGTCGGAATGGGAAGGGTCGTGGTGGAACAACACCAGACGTCGTGCCCCTGACTCAGCCGCGACCCGCACCGCGTAGTCGACGGTGCAGTGGCCCCAGTCGGACTTCATGGCGAACTCGTGGGGCTCGTACTGGGCATCGTGGATGAGCAGGTCGGCGTCGCGACAAAGTTCGAGCACGGCCGGGTCGACGTAGGTGGGATCGGCAGGTTGTTGGTGGTCGCTCACGTACACCACCGACAGGCCGTCGATCTCGACCCGGTAGCCGTTGGTCGGTCCGGTGTGGGGGACGTCTGCGGCGGTGACCCGAGCCCGACCCCATTCGAGTTCGGTTCCCTCGAAGTCGTCGAAGGTGATGTCACCGGCCAGATCCTGAGGTCCAACCGGGAAGAACGGGGGGTGCATGAAGGTGCGGAAGGCATCGCCCAGCGAGCACCCGTCGCTGCGACCGTGGATCGCCAACGACGAGCCCGTGCGATGGATAGGGGTGAAAAACGGAAGACCCTGGACGTGATCCCAGTGCAGGTGGGTCACCAGGGCGAGTCCGCGGAACGGTTGATCGGCGCCGACCAGGCTTTCACCAAAGAAGCGAAGCCCGGTGCCGAGGTCGAATATCACCGGGTCGAGCCCTGGGGCCTCCAGGGTCACGCACGCGGTGTTCCCGCCGTAGCGCTGGTTGGCATCGCAGTAGCAAGGCGTGGACCCCCGTACCCCCCAAAACGTGACGTTCACCATGCTGTTACTCCTGGCACCCGTGCTGTTGCCCCTGGCACCCCTTGGCCCGTCGAACGGTAGTCAATAGTTCACGGTCGGTCACCAGGTGTGACCCATTCCACGTTTGTCGCATGGCGGTGGCGTCTGGGGTCAAGTGCTCAACACCGAGCCGAGACTGCCGACCCAATGAGGTGATGATGGCGAAGCCGTCGCCGAGGGGGGCGCTGCACCGCCTGGAGAGCAGGGTCGACTGGACCCAGGACGGAGACACGGACCAACGCGCCCGTGAACGTCTCTTCCGTCAGCGCTACGTCGTGGTGGCCGCTCTGGCCGTAGCCGTCCTTGTTCTCCCCGAGATCTCTCGGTCGCTGGCCATTGCCATCCTCATCGTCGGGTTGGGCTTCAACGCCATCGGACACCTGGTGTCACGGCGTTCGGGGCGGATCCCGTTGTGGCTGTTCGCCACCGACCTGTCCGGATGCATCGGGTTCCCGCTCCTGTACCCGGTGACGATGGTTCCCGCTGCGTTCATGGCCCTCACCATCGTCGCCATGGCCGCCACCCTCAACGGAGTGACCCTGGCTGCGACGGTAGGAATCGTGGCCACGATCAGCCTGGCGGTGGTCCAGGTCGTCATCGACGTGGACGGCGGGGCGATCGCCGTCGTCGGACTGGGGGCAACGTCGTTCGTACTGACCCAAGCCATCGGACGCATGGGAACCGAGCAGGGCATCCTGCGCCAACACCTCAACGGCGTCATCGACGGCCTCGACGCCGGGTTGTGGATCTTCTCGGTGGCCGAGGATCGCATGACCTTCGTGAACCAACGGGCGATCGCCATGCTCGGCTGGAGCGAGGAGCAGTGGCTGGAACCAGGCTTTTGGGCGGCCAGGGTTCACCCCGACGATCTCGACAACACCCAGACCGCTCTGAACCGTTCGATCACCCTCGGGGTAGACACCGACGTCACCTATCGGTTCCGCACCTTCGACGGCCACTGGGTACACCTGCACGACCGGATCACCGCCGATGTCGACAGCAACGGTCAGACCAAATCCCTGCGGGGTCTCAGCCTCGACGTGTCCGAACAGTTCCGCATCGAGCAGCGGGTCAACCAGTACGCCGACATCGTCGACCGCATCGACCTGGCCCTGCTGGTCTTGCGCCTCGACGAAGGTCCCGACGCCACCCTGGTGATGGACGGCGCCAACGCCGCCGCCAACCGGCTCGTTCACCGTGACCTCCACCCGCTGATCGGTACCGCCTTGGAGGACGCCTTCCCAGCACTGGCCGGTTCGCGGCTGCGGACCCGGTTGGCGTTGGTGATCGAGCGCGGCGTGCCACTGCGGGTTGATGACCTGCTGGTGCGACCGACCCGCGGCGAGCCCAGGGTGGTAACCCTGCGGGCCTTCCCACTCACCGGCCGGTCTGTCGGCGTCTCGCTCCAGGACGTGACCGAATCGGTGGCGGCATCGGAGGCCCTGCGCCGCCAGGCCCTCTACGACAGCCTGACCGGACTGCCCAACCGTCGGTTGCTAGACGAGGAGCTCCATCGGACGTTGAACCGGGACCCGCTTCCGGGCGAGACGATCGCCCTGTTGGTGATGGACCTCGACCAGTTCAAGGAGGTGAACGACGCCCTCGGCCACCACGTCGGCGATCAGCTCCTGCGCAGCATCGGCGACCGGCTCACCCGCGAGCTGAGCGACTCGCTGGTGGCCCGCCTCGGTGGCGACGAGTTCGCGGTGGTGCTCTCGGGTCTGGTCGACGAGGCCGACGCCCGCCGGGTGGCCGATCGCATCCGCTCCACGTTGGCCGAACCCTTCGTTCTCGAAGACGTCCGCCTCCAGTCCAACGCCAGCATCGGCATCGCCCTCTACCCCGAGCACGCCCGAGACGTCCCCACGCTCATCCAGCGAGCCGACGTGGCCATGTACATGGCCAAACGGGCCGGAGCGGGGGTGGCCGTCTATTCAGCCGAGCACGACCGTTCGAGCATCGAGCGACTGACGCTCATCGGCGACCTGCCCGAGGCCGCGGCCGCCGGCCAGTTCGTGCTCCACTACCAGCCCTGCGTGGCCCTGCGCACCGGCGAGGTGGTGCGGGTCGAGGCCCTGATCCGCTGGCAGCACCCCCGATTCGGCCTGCTCCCCCCGGACCAGTTCGTAGAACTGGCCGAGCTCTCGGGGGCGATACAACCCATGACCCGCTGGGTCATCAGCGAAGGCCTGGCCGCGGTCAAGACGTGGCGCGATGCCGGGTTCCCGATCGGGCTGGCGGTGAACCTGTCGGTCCGCAACCTCTATGACCCCGACCTGGTGGACCACCTCCAATGGGCCCTGCTCGACCACGGTGTCCGCGCCGGGGACCTGGTGTTGGAGCTGACCGAGACCGAACTGATGGATGATCCGTCCTTGGCCCGAGAGGTGTTCACCGCCTTCGGAGACCTGGGGGTCAACACCGCCATCGACGACTTCGGCACCGGGTACTCCTCGCTCACCTACCTGCGCGACCTTCCGCTGCAAGAGATCAAGATCGACAAGTCCTTCGTGGCGGAGATGCACCGTCGCAGCGACGAGTTCACCATCGTGCGCTCGATGATCGATCTGGGCCACAACCTGGGCCTGGAAGTGGTGGCCGAAGGCGTGGAGCACGCCGATGACCTTCAGCTCCTCCGACGCCTCGGCTGCGACCTCGGTCAGGGCTATCACTTCAGCCGGCCGCTCCCCCTCGACGAGTTGCTGGTGTGGCTGGAGCAGTGGGAGAAGGCTGGCGCCGGAGAGGTCAGCCCGACTCGGAAGTGACCGTTAGCTGACGCTGCGTCAGATAGCAGCGCGATCGGGCACCTCGGTACGATCTGGCGCCATGACCGCACCCGATCTCGCCGCTGCCGCCACCGTCACCGAAATCGCCTCGGGCGTCGTGGAAGCCGCCACCCGTCGCCTGGCCGCCGCTGGTTCGATCGACGACCACCAGGTCCTCGCCTATGACCTGGCCCACGCCGCCGCTGCGGTCGCCACGGCCAAGGGCCTGTTGGACTACGGCGCCAAGGGGGACATCGAAGGGCGTATCACCTGCGCCTTCGTGGCCGATGCCGTCGGTGAGCTGGCCGGCAAGTTGTTCGGGCGCGAGGCCGACTGGGGCGTAGCGCCGGGAGCGCTCGACGGTACCCGGGACTTCCTGACCCGCTTCCGGGCCCCCGAGTTCCTGGCCGGCATCAACGAGGCTGGCCCCCGTCACCTCGACGACGACTTCGAGCTCGTGCAGGACACCTTCCGCCGCTTCGCCGACGACAAGCTCAAGCCGATCGCCGAGCACATCCACCGCACCAACGGCGACGTGCCCGAGGACATCATCTCCGGCCTGGCCGAGATGGGCGCTTTCGGTCTGTCCATCCCCAGCGAGTACGGCGGCTACGGCGAAGGTGGTGAGGGCGAGTACATCGGAATGGTGGTGGCCACCGAGGAACTGTCACGCGGTTCGCTTTGTGCCGGCGGTTCGCTCATCACCCGTCCCGAGATCCTCACCCGAGCCCTCATGGCCGGCGGCACCGAGGAACAGAAGCAGGAGTGGCTGCCCAAGCTGGCCACCACCGAGGTCATGAACGCGGTGGCCGTCACCGAACCCGACTTCGGTTCGGACGTGGCCGGCGTGACCGTGACGGCCACCCCCACCGAGGGCGGCTGGCTCATCAACGGAGTCAAGACCTGGTGCACCCTGGGAGCCCGTGCTGACGTGTTGTTGCTGCTGGCCCGCACCGACCCCGACAAGTCCCTGGGCCACAAGGGCCTGTCCATGTTCATCGTGCCCAAGGAGCGGGGAGACAGCCACGGCTTCGAACTGATCCAGCCCGCCGGAGACGGTGCTCCCGGCGGCGGAAAGATGGAAGGCCGCCCGATCGACACCATCGGCTACCGAGGCATGCACTCCTATGAGATGGCCTTCGACAACTGGTTCGTGCCGGCCGGCAACCTGATCGGTCTCGATGGCGGTCTGGGCCGTGGCTTCTACTACCAGATGGCCGGTTTCGAGAACGGCCGCCTCCAGACCGCAGCACGTGCGCTAGGCGTGATGCAGGCCGCCTATGAGGCTGCCCGCCAGTACGCCGAGGACCGCAAGGTCTTCGGCCAAGCCATCGGCGAGTACCAGCTCACCCAGGCCAAGCTGGGCCGCATGGCGGTGATCATCCAGGCCAGTCGCCAGTTCTCCTACGTGGTGGCTCGCCTGATGGCCAAGGGCGAAGGCACCGCCGAGGCATCGATGATCAAGGCCTACGTGTGCAAGGCCGCCGAGTGGGTGACCCGAGAGGCCATGCAGATCCACGGCGGCATGGGAT
>WBZX01002256.1_pt1 | contig 13332 bp, 11 predicted proteins | sample 5204211 | NCBI WGS metagenome assembly WBZX01 (sample SAMN12344362, study PRJNA552823) | activated sludge metagenome | biome: Activated sludge suspended growth; feature: Nitrification reactor; material: Wastewater; isolation source: activated sludge from nitrification reactor of wastewater...
CTTCCTCGCGCTCGGCGAGAAGCTGCTGGTGGCCGGCGTCGGCGACCGGCTCGAGGGCGGCTACCAGCTCGTGGCGATCTCCGCGCAGGAGCTCGTCTTCCAGCATGTGCAGAACAACGTCACGCTCAAGCTCGCCGTGGCGGGAGGGAACTCCTGATGACACCCGCATCGCATCCGGCGCCGTGGCGCCTCGCCGCCCTGGCGGCACTGACCTCGGCGCTCTGGCTGGCCGGCTGCGCCGCGCAGCAGCACAACGGCGACGGCCTGAAGCTGCTGCGCGAGGGCAAGACGGCCGAAGGCCTGGCGAGCCTGCGCAAGGCCAGCGACATGGAGCCGAACAACGCGCGCTACCGCATCGACTACCTGGCCCAGCGCGAGCTGGCCTCGCAGGCGGTGCTGTCGCGCGCCGACGAGGCGCGCCTGGCCGGCCGGCTCGACGAGGCCGCGCGCGGCTACCAGGAGGTGCTGCGCTTCAACGAGGGCAGCGAGCGCGCCCAGCGCGGCCTGCAGCTGGTGCAGGAGCAGCGCAAGGCCGATGCCGCGCTGGCGCTGGCCGAGAAACACGCACGCGCCGGCCAGGCCGAGGCGGCGCACGACGTGCTGCGCCGCGCGATGAAAGACCTGCCCGGCAACGCCAGCGTGCAGGCGCAGCTGCGCACGATGGAGGAGAAGCTGGAGGCCGAGCGCGCCGCGCGCGAGCGCGCGCTGGCCGCGCAGAGCTCGTTCCGCCGCCCGGTGACGCTGCAGTTCCGCGACGCCAACCTGAAGATGGTGTTCGAGGCGCTGTCGCGCACCGCGAACGTGAACATCATCCTCGACCGCGACGTGAAGAGCGACCTGAAGACGACCATCTACGTCAAGGACGCCTCGGTCGAGGACACCATCGACCTGATCCTGCTGCAGAACCAGCTCGAGAAGCGCGTGCTCAACAACAACACGCTGTTCGTCTACCCGGCCACCTCGGCCAAGCAGAAGGAATACAACGAGCTCAAGGTGCGCAGTTTCCAGATCAGCAACGTCGACGCGGCGCACGTCGCCAACATCATCAAGTCGCTGCTCAAGACCAAGGACATCGTCACCGACGCGCGCACCAACACGCTGGTGATGCGCGACACCGCCGACGCGATCGCGGTGGCCGAGAAGCTGGTGGCCGCCAACGACGTGCCCGACCCCGAGGTGATGCTGGAGGTGCAGGTGCTGGAGGTTTCGGCCGATCGCATGTCCAACCTCGGCATCAAGTGGCCCGACGCCTTCGGCCTCTCGACGCCCTCCAGCGCCAACACCGTCGGCGAGCTGAAGGCGCTGACGCGCAACGACCTGGTGACCACGCCGCTGTCGGTGGCGCTCAACCTGATGCTGCAGGACACCGAGACCAACATCCTCGCCAGCCCGCGCATCCGCGCGCGCAACAAGGAGAAGGCGCGCATCCTGGTGGGCGACAAGGTGCCCGTCATCACCAACCTGCTGACGCCGCAGCAGGCCGGCGCGACCTCGGTGATCACCGGCTCGATCCAGTATGTCGACGTCGGCATCAAGCTGGAGGTCGAGCCGCAGGTCTACGTCGACAACGACGTCGGCATCAAGATCAACCTCGAGGTCAGCAACATCGCCAAGACGGTCGAGACGGCCTCGGGCATCGCCTACCAGATCGGCACGCGCAGCGCGCAGACCTCGCTGCGCCTGCGCGACGGCGAGACGCAGGTGCTGGCCGGCCTGATCAACGACCAGGACCGCAGCACCGCGAGCAAGGTGCCGGGGCTCGGCCAGGTGCCGATCGCCGGCAAGCTGTTCTCCTCCACCAAGGGCGACGCGACCAAGAGCGAGATCGTGCTGTCGATCACGCCGCGCATCGTGCGGCCGCAGACCCTGCCCGAGGCGCGCAGCGGCGATGTCTGGTCGGGCACCGAATCGGTGGTGCGCGAGAAGCCGCTGCGGCTGGATCCGATCGGCGCGGCCAAGGCCGGCAACGTGGCCGAGATGCCGGCGCTGGCGCCTTCGGGCGGCGGCAGTACTGCGGCAGGGCCGCAGCCGGCCACCGGGCCGAAGGCCGGCGGGGCGGGGGGCAGCAGCATCCTGGGCGGCAGCCGCGCGGCACTGGACCTGCCCGGCGCCGCACCGGCGGCTGCCGCGGGGCAGGGCAGCGGCAACGCCACGGGTACGGGCGCGCTGGTGAACGCGGGCACGGCGAGCGGCGCGAGCGGCGCTGCGGCCGCGGGCACGGGCGGCGCGATCGTCGGCGGCGTCAGCGACACCCCGGCGCCGGTCACCAACCAGCGCCGTCCGGCGCCGGCGACCATCCAGCCCGGCCGTGCGCTCGCGCCCGCCGCACCGAGCGCACCGGCCGGCAGCGCTGCGCCTGCCGCGCCGCCGGTGGCCCCCGACGAGGTGTGAACGGAGCGGCACCATGCGACGCGCGGCACGCGGCTTCACGCTGATCGAGCTGGTGGTCACGCTGGCGCTGCTGGGCGTGCTGGCCATGCTCGCCGCGCCGATGACCGAGGCCGCGGTGCAGCGCAGCCGCGAGCAGGCGCTGCGCGAGTCGCTGCGCGAGCTCCGCAGCGCCATCGACCGCTACCGCCTCGCCGTCGAGCAGGGGCGCATCGTGCGCCGCCTCGGCGAATCGGGCTACCCGCCCAACCTCGAGGTGCTGGTCACCGGCATGCCCGATGCGCAGAACCCCAAGGGCGGCCAGATCTACTTCCTGCGCCGCCTGCCGCGCGACCCGTTCGTGCGCGACACCAACGTGCCGGCCGCCGCCACCTGGGGCCTGCGCAGCTACGCCAGTGCGCCGGACGACCCGCGCGATGGCGACGACGTGTTCGACGTCTACTCGCGCGCCGACGGCGTGGGGCTGGACGGCATTCCCTACCGCGAGTGGTGAGCCCATGCGATCGCAACGCCCACCTCGCAAGCGCGGCTTCACGATGATCGAACTCGTCATCGTGATGGCCATGCTCGGCCTGCTGCTCTCGCTGGCGCTGCCGCAGTACATGGCCACGCTGGAGCGCGGCCGCGAACAGGTGCTGCAGAGCAACCTGGCGACGATGCGCGAGGCGATCGACAAGTTCTACGGCGACCGCGGCCGCTACCCCGACAAGCTCGACGACCTGGTGACGCAGCGCTACCTGCGCGCCATTCCCAACGACCCGTACACCGAGTCGCCGACCTGGGTGGTGATCGCGCCGCGCGATGGCGACAAGGGCGGCGTGATCGACGTGCGCAGCACGCTGACCGACATCGACGGCCAGCCGCGCCGCGCCCCGGGCAGCGCCGCCGACGGCGAAGCGGACAGCGGCGTGGCGCGTGACTCCGGCTCGGCGAGCATCGTCACGGCCGCGCCGGTCGCTGCCTCCGCGCCGGCGCAGGAGGAGGCGCGATGAGCCGGCGTCGCGCTTCGCACGGCGTCGTGCTGATGGGCCTGGTGGTGCTGCTCGCGCTCGCCGGCCTCGCGCTGCTGCAGTTCGGCGAATCGGCCGCCACGGCGCGCCAGCGCGAGCGCGAGACGCAGCTGCTGTGGGTGGGCCAGCAGTACCGCAGCGCGCTCGAGTCCTACTACCGTGCCTCGCCCGGCCCGGTGAAGCACCTGCCGGTGTCGCTCGACGAGCTGGTGCGCGATTCGCGCTTCCCGAACCCGGTGCGCCACCTGCGCAGGCTCTACGCCGACCCGCTGCAACCCGAGGTGCCCCTGGGCCTCGTCAAGCGCGGCAACCAGATCATCGGCGTGTACAGCCAGTCGGATGCCGCGCCGCTGCGCCGCACCGGGTTCACGCCCGGCCTCGAGAGCTTCGAAGGCGCCGCGCAGTACTCGGCGTGGCGCTTTCTCTTCATCCCGCGTGCCGCGCCGTCGGCCGCGTCCCTTCCTCACCCCGCCGCCAAGCCATGAGCTATCGCATCCTCGTTGCCGAAGACCATCCGCTGCTGCGCCACGGTCTCAAGGCACTGCTCGCCGCGCAGCCCGACTACCAGCTGGTCGACGAGGCGGTCGACGGCCGCGAGGCCGTCGCCAAGACCCTGCATCGGCAGCCCGACCTGGTGGTGATGGACCTCTCGCTGCCGGGCATCGCCGGCATCGACGCCACCGCGCAGATCCGGCGCCGGCTGCCGCAGCAGAAGGTGCTGGCGCTGTCGGACTTCGACTCCGAGATCCATGTCGGCGAGGCCATGCGCGCCGGCTGCATCGGCTGCGTCAAGAAGGACTGCGCCCCGGAAGAGATGCTGCTGGCGGTGAAGACGGTGCTGACGGGGCGCCGCTTCATCGGTCAGGACCTCGCCAGCCTGCTGCTCGAGGGCGTGCTGCACCCCGAGAAGGCGCGCGACACCCACCCCTGGGAGTGCCTCTCGAGCCGCGAGCGCACCATCTTCAAGCTGATCGCCGAGGGCGGCACGAACCGCTCGGCCGCGGCCTACCTCAACCTGAGCGCCAAGACGGTGGAGAAGCACCGCGCCAGCCTCATGCGCAAGCTGCGCCTGAACTCGGCGGTGGAGCTCGCGCTGCTGGCCGTGGATCTCGGGCTGGTGAACCGGCCGAGCGTGACCGGCCGCACGCCGCTGCCCGTGGGCGCGCAAGCGCCGCTCGGCGCCTGAGGGGCGCTGTCAGGGCGTGGCGGCCCAGCGCCACTGCAGGCTGCCGCGCTCCGCCGTGCCCACCCAGCTGCCCTTGGAGGCGATGCGCTGGCCGGGCCCGATCGCCAGGCGCGGATAGGGGCTCCAGGGAATCACGTTCTCCAGCCCGTGCTCGAGCAGTTCGAGCACGTACTCGGGCGTGAAGCCGAAGTCCGCATGCGCGAGCCCTTCGCCGAGCACGGTGGCGGCCTGCAGCGTGCTCGCCGCCACGTCGGCCGGCAGCGCCTCCAGGCTGCGGCCGCGCAGCCACAGGCGCGTGCGCTGCAGCTGGCGCTCGAGCGCGTCGCCCGTGCGCATCGGCGTGACGATCCAGCCCCGCGCCCGCGTCGCCGCCACGGCCTCGAGCTCATGCGTGCCCAGCGCGTGCGTGCCGGCCAGCCACAGCACCGGGCGCGTCTCGCCGCGCAGGCGCTGCACCTGGGCCGCGGGCGGCAGCAGCGACACCACGGCAGCGGCGCGCTCCTCGACCACGGCGATGCCTTCGTGCCGCAGGCTGTCGCGCACGCGCGCGGCCAGGGCCGGCGCCTCGCTCCACAGCGCGACGCGATGCAGGCCGTGCGAGCGCAGCGTCTGCGCGGCCAGGCGCGCATCGGCGTCGATGCCGGCGTGGTAGTGCAGGCTGTAGAAGTTCGGCGCCTCCGCGCCGACGTCGACGAGCGGCAGCAGGCAGGGCAGGCGATGGCGCTCGCAGAACGCGTCCACCGGCGCCCACTGCGCCGCGCCGATGCCGGCGACGATCGCATACACGGGGCGGCGCGCCTGCCAGCCGTCGAGCTGCGCGGCCCAGGTCGAGGCATCGCCTTGCAGCGCCCAGTGCTCGAGCTGCCAGACGCGGAACTTGCGGTACATGACCATCTCGCGCGTGCGCTGCGCCTGCACCGAACGCTGCGCGTCGTGGCGCGACTGGCCGTTCTTCTGCAGCACGAACTGCTGCAGCGTGGCGAGCATCGCGTCGCGCCGCGCCGGGTCGGCATCGGGCGTGCTGATGGTGGCGATGTGCACCGTCTCGTCGTCGAGGCCGGCCGGCGCGCCCGCCGACAGCGTCTGCAGGTAGGCCGTGAGGTCGTCGAGATCGCGCTCGCCGAGCGCGTAGCGCGGCATGGTGGCCGGCAGCACCTGCCCGTCGGGCGTGCGCCCGCTGCGCAGCAGCGTGCCGAGCGCGGCCTGGTCGTAGGCCGGGCGCACACGCCAGGCCGCCGAGGCCTTGAAGAAGCGCCCGGTGTCGCGATCGAGCGGCCGGAACAGCATCGGCGCGGCGATCGGCGGCACGGCCACGCCGCCCTCGAAGTTGCCCATGCCGCTCGGCCGGTGGCAGGCCACGCAGCCTGCCGCGAGCGGCGCACCCTCGACGCCGGGCAAGGGCGTGCGGCCTTCGTAGAGCGCTCGGCCGCGCTCGGCATCGCCGGCCAGGGCCGGCGCCCAGGCGCCGAGCAGCACGAGCGCGGCCGCGGCGACGCGCTGCCGCATGCTCACGCCGCCGCGGCCGGCAGCGACTCGATCAACGCCGCCAGCTCGGCCGCCTGCGGGAAACCTTCCACGCGCACCCAGGGCGCGCGCGCGTTGCGGCGCAGCAGCAGCACCGGCGGGTGCGAGGCCTTGCTGCCGCGGTAGACGTCGAAGTGCTTCTGCACGCGCAGCAGGTCGTCGAAGCGACCCGTATAGAACTGCCAGCCCGGCCCGGTGCGGAAGCCCGCCGCGAAGCGGCGCAGTTGCTCGGGCGTGTCGTTGTCGGGATCGATGGTGATGCTGGCCAGGCGCAGCGCGCGGCCGCGCGCCGCCCAGTCGCGCTGCAGCTGCGCGAGCACTGCGGTCTGCAGCGAGCAGGAGGTCGAGCAGGTGGTGAAGACGAAGTTCAGCACCAGCGGCACCTCCGCGGCGAGCTCGCGGTCGAGCGTGCGCGCCTCGCCCGCCATGGTCTGCAGCGCCAGCGCCGGCAGCGGCGCCACCGAGGGGCGCAGCACCTGCGTACCGCCCGCGGCGGCGCGCGCCAGCGCCGGCGCGGCGATCAGCGCGCCGAACAGCCGGCGCAGGCTGCCGCGGCGGTCGGGCGCGAAGGGCGCGCGCATCGCCGTCAGGGCTGGGCGCGCACGTTCACGCCGAGCGCGCGCAGCAGCGGCTTCGCTTCACCGGGCGCCGCGCGCAGCAACGCCTCGCGCTCGGCGGGCAGCAGATCGGGGCGCGCCTGCAGCAGCAGGGCCAGCTCGCCGCTGGCCACCGCGGCGGCATAGGAGGTGCCCGTGCCCATCGTCGTCACCGGCACGCCGGCGGGCGAGAGATCGGCGGTGCGCAGCAGTTCGCCGGGCGCCAGCGCATCCGGATAGGGCCGGGCGTCGCAGGCCGAGGTGCCGCGGCTGGAGAACAGCGCCGTCTGGCCCTGGCCGTCGAGCGCGCCGACTGCGAAGGCAGCGGCGTTGTTGGCCGGGCTCACGCTCGAGTTCTCCATCGGCCCGCCATTGCCGGCCGCGAACACCACGTGCATGCCGGCGGCGCGCAGCCAGCGCAGGTCGCTCGCGAATTCGTCGTCGCACACGCCCGGGCGGTCGCCCAGGCCCCAGGCGTTGAGCACGATCTGCGGCGCATCCGGCGTCGCCGGGTTGCCGTCCGGGTCGAGCAGCCAGGCGCTGATGCGGTGCAGCTGCGAGAGCCGGCCGATGTTGCGATCGTTGTAGACGCGCGCGGCGATCCACTTCGCCTGCGGCGCCACGCCGAGCGTCTGGCCGTTCGCGCCGGTGCCGGTGACCAGCGCGGCGATCTGCGTGCCGTGGCCGTGGCGGTCGAGCGGCTGCTTGTGCTCGCCGTGCACGTCGAACCAGTCGGCCGCGCCGCCGCGGAAGCTGCCGGCGAGATCCGGGTGCGAAGCGTCGATGCCGGTGTCGACCACCGCGACGGTCACGCCCTTGCCGGTGAAGCCGGCGCGCCAGGCCTCGGGCGCGCCGATCGCCTGCAGCACGGGCGAAGCCGGCAAGGCCGCATCGAAGGCCGCCGCGCTGGCCGTCGCCGGCGCACGGCCTTCGCTGCGGCACGATTTGGGCAGGCGCTGGCGCGGCGTCGGGCGCGCCGGCTTGCACGGGTCGGCCATCAGGCGCCGCGAAGGCGCGAGCAGGCCGATGTCGTAGCGGATCGAGGCGATGTCGCCGCGCCGGGCGAGCTCCTTGATGTCCCTGGCCGGCAGGTGCGCGGCCACCGCATTGAGCGTCACCAGCGCATGCACCTCCTCGGCCTGGCGTGTCTTCAACTCCTGCAGCAGCGGCGCCTGCAGCGGCGCGTTGAAGGCCTTCAGCGCCTCGAGCAGGCGCCCGCCGCGCTGGGACGCCGGCAGCGACTGCAGCTTCTGCGTCATCGCCGCCGCATCGGGCTGCTGCGCGAGGCGCAGGATCACCGGGAAGCGCGTCTGCTGCTGGTCGCGCCCCATGCGCGCGGCCAACTCCGGCTCCACCGTGGCGACGGCATGCGCCGCCGTGCCCGCGAACGCGGCGATCGCCGCGACCAGCGCCCTACTGGACCACGAGGCCCTTGACTGTCGATTCACCGGCATGGAGCGTCACCTTCTCGCCGCTGCGGAGCTTGCGATCCGGGTTGGCGAACAACATGAAATAGACCTTGTCGAGCTGCACCGGCTGCTTGGCCGTGGCCGACTGGCGCAGCGAGCCCAGCTTGGGCGCCTGCGGCACGTAGAAGCGGTCGCCGGTGACTTCGTTGACGAGCACCGGATGGACCTTGCGCTCCATCAGCGCCTGCGCCTTGGCCACGTCCTTGACGCGGTAGCGCACGTCGATGAGGAAGTCGGCGCCGGACAGGCGGATGCCGACCAGTTCGACGCCGAGGTCCTCGAGGCGCTGTGCGGGGGCGGGGGCGGGTGGCCCGTCGGCGTCGCCGGCCAGCGCCGGCAAGGCACAGGCTGCGAGCAGCACGGCAGCGGCAACGCGAGGGCGGATGAACCGAATGCACGCATTCATGAGGGGAAGACCTCCTGCACGGCATCGTGTCAGCGCCAGGCGGTCCGCACGATCCCGTGGCTGCATGGGAACGCGTGGAGCAGACTTAGGCTTCGTTAAGGCAGGGACCGGCTCCACGCCGGCCCCGTCCTGCCTTCGCCTCCGGAAGCCCGATCAGGGCACCGTTCCCCCTGCGAAGTTGTCGATCCGCGCACCCGGGGGCAGGAAGATGCCGACCCGCCCGGTGCCGGTCACACCCGTGTTCGCACTGCCCAGGGCCGTGGTGACATTGGCCGCCGTGGTCTTCCAGACGTAGACCGCACCGCTGGCATCGGCCATCGCCGTCAGCGTGTCCCCGTTGGCGAAGCTGGCCGGAAGGGCCGCCACTTCGGCGAAGACGAGCCCGTTGCCGGCAGTGGTCTCGACGATCACTCGCGCCGGGGTGGCACCGGCCGCCGTCGCATAACGCACGCGGATCGCGTTGGGGTAGTAGCCCAGCGCGTTGTAGGTTCCGCCCGCCTTCAGGATCAGGCTCGCGTTGTTCAGCGTGGCGTTCGCGAAGGTGAAGGCCGCTCCCTGCTGCGCACCGAACTCGGTGCCGGCCCAGTAGGCGTTGGCGCCAAGCGTGCACAGTGCCGCCTGCAGGCCGGAGTTGACGCAGAAGGCCTGGTTGGTGTTGCGTCGGATGCCCGCGTTGCCGAGCAGCGCGAATTGCTGCCAGTTGCTACCCAGCGTATTCGCATTCGTGCCGGTGAAGGTGTCCAGCACCGTCAGCGTCGGACGCGGCACGACGATCGCGTCGCTGTCGGTAGCACTGTTGTTCGTCAGGTTCGGATCGACGTAGCCCGCCGGCACCGCAATGTTCGCCGTATTGGCCAGCGTGCCCCGCGCCGACGAGGCCAGCGTGGCGGTCACCGTGAAGGTCGCCGAGCCGCCCACGCCGAGGTTGACCGTCGTGTTGACGTTGCCGGTGCCGGACGCAGCGCAGGCGGTGGCGGGTGCACAGGTCCAGGTCGCGCCGCTCAGCGTCGCGGGCAGCGCATCGGCGACGGTTGCGCCCGTCACCGCCTGCGGCCCGGCGTTGCTCACCACGATCGTGTAGGTCACCGGCGATCCGGCGGTGACACTGGTGGCGTTGTTGCTCTTGGTGATCGACAGATCGGCCGCGGCCGGCATCACGTTGACGACCACCTCGTCGACCGTGGTGAATTCGGTGTCGGTCGCGCTCAATTGCAGGACGTAGCGCCCGGTGGCGCCGAAGGTCACGCCGGTGCTCAGGGCCGCGGCACTCGTGAAGCTCACGGAGCCGGGCCCGGAACCGCTCCAGCCGAAGCTCACGGGCGCGGGCTGACCGTCGTCCTGCACCGTGCCGCTGAGCGTCGTCGATGTGGTCGGGAAGTTGAGGAGTTGGTCCGGCCCCGCGTTGACCACCGGCGGGTGATTGACCGAGGCGGCATTCGTCACCATCAGGCGCGCCATCTGGCCACCCGCGGCACCGCCGCGCCGGTCGAACACCGCACCCATGGTGGCCGTGGAACCCACGGCACCGCTGTTGGCGGCCAGCATCGCCACGTCGCTGGTCTTGCCTGCCGGCAGCAGCACGGTGGCCTGCTCGCGCGGCGCGGCGTAGGGATGCCCGTCCTCGGTGAGCAGGCGCCAGGTGCCGTTGCTCAGCATCAGCGAGCGCGACTGCAGGCCGGCGTTGGCCAGGCGCAGCACGACGCGCGCGCCGTTCGGTGCGCTCACGCCGATGTCGCTGGCGGCGACGTTGTTGCCGTCGAAGGGCCGGCCGTTGATGAGGAAGTGGCGCGGCGCGTAGTCCAGCGTGCTGCCGCCGGTCTTCCACTGCGCCTGCTGGCCCGTCGTGCCGAGCGTGCTCTGGATGCGGTTGTGCTGCGCCACGTCGACCTCGGCGAGCAGCGCCGTCGCATCGACGTCGAAGCTCGCGTTGACGTCGGTGGCGGCCGCGCCGTACAGGCGCCGCGCGGTCAGGTCCAGCGGCGCCGCGTCCTGCTTGAGCAGCGCGACCAGGCCCATCTGCACCTGCGCCTGCGGATGCGTGCCGCTTTGCAGCAGGAAGCTGCCGGGGCGCAGGTTGGTGAAGGTGTAGGTGCGCGTCGCGCTCGCATCGGTCTCGCCGGTGAAGGAGCGCACGCGGCAGGCCATGCGCGCGGGCATGGCCATCGTCGTCGGGTCGCACGACGGGCCGATCAGGTCTTCGGCCATCACCGCGGGCCCGCCGTCGGCCGGCAGCGCCTGCCCGGCGATCACCACCGAGGTGGGCACCGCGAGCCGGTTCACCAGCGTGACCGAGAGCGTGCTGTCGCCCGCCGGCATGGTGATCACCGGTGCGGCGGCGCTGCTGCGCGTGACACTCACGGCACAGGCCGGTGCGTCGGCCGCCACGCGGTAACCCCACATCGGCACCGGGTTCGGCTCGCCCGGCAACGTGATCGTGTACGGCTCGGCGCACAGCGTCACCGCCATCGCCCTCGCCTGCCCCGTGCCCATCGCCAGCAGTGTCGCCGCCGCGATCGGCAGCAGCCAGGCCAGCCGACGTTCCCTCTTGATAGCGCTCGTCATGATGGCTCCCTGCTGCCCTCAAGGCTGTGCGGTCTCGATCACCACGCCGGGAGGCTCGATCACCATCATGGTCATCATGCCGCCGGGGAAGATGCCGCCGTTGACCACTTCGCGCTCGTTGTGCGAGTGGAACATGTGGAAGAACGCGCCCGTGGTGTTGGCGACGCCGGCGCCCACGGGCCGGATGCCGAAGTCGCCGAGGTAGGGGCTGCCGCTGTAGAACTCGCCGTAGGCCAGCTCGAACTCGGAGGGCAGCTTGACGGGAATCGGCTTGCCGCGGTCGCTCGTCAGCTGGTGCTGCTGCGCGGGCGTGTGCGTGCAGACGTTCGGCCCGCTCGTGGCCGCCGGGTCGCAGAGCTTGCCGTACACGTCCCAGCCCAGGCCGGCGCCGGTCCAGGTCCAGATCGCGTCGTAGGTCTGGCCGGGCACGACCTGGATGGTGTAGTCGCTGAAGGCGAGGTCCGGGCCGGAGACGGCCGTCGAGGCGAGCATGCGGCCGTCGCGTGCGATCGCCCACGAGTTGTTGCCGTGGTGGTGCATCGGGTGCAGGTCGGTGCCCGCGCCGATCACGCGCAGCAGCATGCGCTCGCCGGGGTGCAGGCGCGGCAGCGTGTTGTAGGGCTGGTGCGGCAGTTCGGACACGTTGTTCTTCGAGAACACGTCCGGCGCGGTGCGGCCGTTGAGCGTCCAGTACTTCGGGAAGCGCTTCGAGAGATCGGCGTTGAACACGCACTGCGCGGCCGCGCTGGTCGCCGTGAGACAGGCGTCGTTGGCGGCGCGCTTGTCCTTGACCTGGTCGTCGATCGCGGCGTGGATGTCCGAGTCGACGTCGCCCACCACGAACAGCGTCTCGCGGTCGTAGGCCGTGCCCGCGTGGTTGTAGGCAAGCCGTGCCGCGCCGGTGCCGGCGCCGAGCGGGTTGCCGCTGGGGTAGACGATCAGCGCGCCGACCATGCCCATCTCGGTCTGCAGGCTGGGCTGCGTGCCGCTCTGGTAGAGGTAGGTGCCCGGCTGCGCGGCGGTGAAGGTGTAGGTCACGGTCTCGCCGGGGCCGGCCTCCTGCGCCAGCACGCCGGCAGCGCCGCCGCTGCCCACCACGTTGCTCTGGCCGGGGAACAGGATCGAGCTGCGCGTGGGCAGGTTGTTGGTGAAGTTGACCGTCACCACCTCGCCCTGGTTGACCAGCAGCGTGGGCCCGCTCACCTGCATCAGCCCGGTGCCGCCGGTGCCCGCGGTGCCGTAGCCCCAGCTGTAGACCTGCACGCCGTCGGCCATGCTGACGTAGCCCTCCGCGGCAAACAGGTTGAAGCTGCGCGCGCCGCCGCCGCCCGTGCCGCTCACGCCGACGACGGCCGCCTGCGCCTGCAACCCGGCGAATGCCGTGACCGCCGCCAGCAGCCAGCGGCCGGCGCTTTGGAGGATGGGATTGAGCCTCATGGTGTCGCTCCTGCCGGTGGCACGCATCACTGCAGCACGATGGTGGTCATCAGGCCGCCGCGATCCTCGCCGGCGCCGTTGCTGAGGTAGTTCAGGTTGGTCGTGTAGAGGTAGTAGGTGCCCGGCGCCATGCCGCGCGTGTCGACCAGCAGGTCGACGCCGTCGCCGCCGCCCAGCGTCACCGACGCGGTGCCGTGCGCCCAGCGCGCACCGCTGGCCTTCCAGTCGCTGCTGTTGCTGCCGAGGGCGGACGGCCCCGCCGCGAGTTGCGCGCCGCGCCCCACCACCTTCATCGGCAGCCCCAGCGCGGTGACGGTGTAGTAGGCGTCGACCGAGCCGTTCGTCAGGCGCAGCAGCAGCCGCTCGCCGACGCTGGCGTGCATCACCGAGTGCACCGGCTGTGACAGTGCCGGCGCGTCGGCCGGCACCGGAACCTCTTCCTTGGCTTCCACCGTCGTCAGCGGATAGGCGCGGCCGTTGATCTGCGTGTAGTCGCCCTTGAGCTCGAGGAAGGGCAGCGGCTGCACCGCTTCGTGCAGATCGTGGAAGTTGGAGTCGATCGCGCCGAGCTGCAGCGAGAAGGCCTTGTCGTAGCCGGTGCTGCCGTCGCCGTCGTTGTAGGCGAACTTGGTGAATGCGCGGCCGACGGCGGCATCGGTGACGGCGGCGCCGTCCTGCCGCGGCAGCACGTTGAGCATGCCGATCATGCCCATCTCCATGTGCTCGGTGGCCTCGACGTGGCAGTGCCACAGGT
>WBZX01002259.1_pt1 | contig 13318 bp, 12 predicted proteins | sample 5204211 | NCBI WGS metagenome assembly WBZX01 (sample SAMN12344362, study PRJNA552823) | activated sludge metagenome | biome: Activated sludge suspended growth; feature: Nitrification reactor; material: Wastewater; isolation source: activated sludge from nitrification reactor of wastewater...
ACAGAATAGTGTGGAATCTGCTAAAAATTACAGCTATTAACCTCACAATAATGCCAATATTAGCTACTTTGTCGATAGCTTTGTTACCAAAACTGAAATAAATGACTTAATCAGAGCTTCCTTAAGCGCAGATGACAAATTGATTGAGGCCGTTCGTGAGCGCGCACACGCCGAGCAGACCACACTCAACGAACAATTTCGCCGCTGGCTGGCAGATTATGTGCAGCAGGAACAGCAAACCGAGTCCGCCATAGCATTAATCGAGGAATTGCGTGGACAAGTACGCACGGGCGGCCGCAAATTCACGCGAGATGAAATGAATGAGCGGTGAATTTATCGATACCAATATTTTCATCTACCTATTCGACGAAACCGATGAGCGCAAACGCAATATCGCAGAACAGCTGATTCAAAGCGCATTGAAAACACGCAGTGCTTATATCAGTCATCAGGTTGTTCAAGAGACACTCAATGTTGTGACACGCAAACTGCCATTCCCCATGAGCACGGAAAATGCCCAGCGTTTTCTGGAACAAATTCTAGCACCCTTATGGCGAATCATGCCCAGTCCGGTACTTTATCGACGCGGCTTTGAGCTACAATCGCGCTATGATTTTAGTTTTTACGATGCTTTGACTATTGCCGCAGCCCTCGAAGCTGGTTGCACGCGTTGATACACCGAAGATTTACAACACAGCCAGCAAATCGAAGGGTTGGTGATTGAAAATCCGTTTGTTGGCTGAGTTAGAAAGAGATTGTACAGAATCAAGATGTTCAGCTTCTGCGGCTGGATGAAATACATAGCTTCACCGTAAAAGAGCTCGCGCTTTACGCCTTACCTCGTTTGCCGGTATTGGTTGGACCATGCCTTCATCAAGTTCTCTAGCGCGATGCTGTACTTCTGCCAGCCAATTCTCGGCTATTTCACCTTCGGGATGGAACATCCTTAATTCGATATGACTCCAGCCATCATTAGATATCCGGAATCACGCAATCTATTACGTCAAAACAAGACCCCAACCTGTAGAATTCATTTTGCCTCGCCATTTCCAAGCGATTGCCGCCATTTTAGATTTCATCATCGCAAATTTTATTAGATCCATTGTAGCGAACAAATTCGACCATCAGTAGCAATGCATCACTTCGTTCAATTCATCGTCTCACAGTAAAACATGTTGATTTCCCATCTGGGTTATCGCAACTATTGCCCAGATTAATTCCCAGCAAGATACGAGAAACGGTAAGATCACGACAAAAGTCTATGTGCTTATCGAAAAACAAGAAGATGGATAAAGAAACTGAAATGACCCAACAAGATTTGAAATTATTCGGCATGGAGGCAGTAAAAAGCCGGTGGATATTTGTGGTAATCGGATTGTTGATCAATGTTTGCCTTGGATCCATTTATGCCTTCAGTGTTTTCAGAAAACCGTTGGAAACCTTATGGGAAATCACGTCGAGCCAGAGCGGCTACCCATTCATGGTTTTTCTGGTGGTATTTGCGATTGCGATGCCGCTGGCAGGAAACTTAATCGCGCGATGGGGACCCAGAAATACCACTATTCTGGGTGGCACGCTGGTGGCGCTAGGATGGATTGCTGCAAGTTTTTCTCCGGATATCATTGCCCTGACTATTTTATACGGCGTAATCGGTGGTGCTGGCGTCGGCATCGCTTACGGCTGCCCGATTGCGGTGATCGCGAAATGGTTTCCGCAGAAAAGTGGATTAGCGATTGGCTTAACGATCATGGGATTTGGCATATCGGCGCTAGTCACAGCACCACTCATGAAAACGATGATCGGCAATCCGGACATAGGGATCATGAACACATTCCTTTATTTAGGGGTAGCATTTGGCGTAATCATTACGCTTCTGGCGCTGTTATTGAGTTTTCCTCCCGTCGAATGGGCACCTTCGAGATCGGAAGCAACCGCTACGGCTACATTGCCAACATTGAGCCTCAGCAGGCAAGAAATGCTAAAAACCCCCAGTTTCTATGCGCTATGGACTACTTACACAATCGGCTGTTTGGCTGGATTAATGGCAATTGGCATAGCATCCCCGGTTGGTACAGAAGTAGCCAAGCTAGATGCCACCATGGCAGCGCTGGCTGTTTCGCTTTTTGCGGTATTTAATGGCTTGGGACGGCCAATATTTGGCGCCATTACCGATAAGCTGGGCCCGAAACATACCGCGATGCTCTCATTTACCCTGATTTTTGCAGCATCCCTGTTGATGTCCTTTTTTGGACAAGAAAACGCAATGCTGTATTTAGTCGCATTCTGCATATTATGGATGTGCCTGGGTGGATGGCTTGCGCTGGCACCCACTTCAACTGGAATCTTCTTTGGAAAGCAGTACTATGCTCAGAATTACGGGATTGTGTATACAGCTTATGGTGCCGGTGCGATTCTGGGAACACTGATATCCGGCAATATCAAAGATATCACCGGCAACTATTTAGATGCATTTCCCATTGTTGCGGGGTTGGCACTGCTTGGAATAATCATTGCTGCGATCGGATTAAACCCCGTCAAGCATCAATAAACCCGCTAAAATATGGCAATCAAACAAAACAGCAGCGGAAACTAAACATTACTTGCCCCTAAGATCCTTATTCATTGTCAATCCGTTGCAGTATATTTATTAAAAATATTACTACTAATTCTGATTTTGACTGCTTACTTTTCATATTGACCTGTTATTGAGATGATTATGAGTTATACCAATCAATCCAAATCTCAGCTACTTGGAGAGATACAACGGCTACATACCGAACTTGCTGCCGTCAATCTGATGACAGAAAAACGTACAACCGAACTTTATATCAGTGAAGAGCGGTTTTCTCTAGCGATGCGTGGGGCTAATGATGGGCTTTGGGACTGGAATCTTGAAACTGATGAAGTCTATTACTCACCACGCTGGAAAAGTATGCTGGGTTATGGCGAGAATGAACTTGATAATAACCTAAACACCTGGGCAAACCTGGTTCATCCCGATGATAAGGACATTGTGCTAGAAAAGGTTCAAAATTATTTGGATGGACGGGCAGATTCATTTGAAGTTGAAATGCGCATGCGTCATAAGGATGGGCGCGAAGTTATTGTTTTATCCCGGGCGTTTCTAGTCACTCGCGAGTCTGATGGCAAACCAACCCGCCTGGTTGGGACACATGCCGATATCACGGAACGTAAAATGGCCGAAGTATTTTACCGGAAAAGTTCCGAAATTCTTGAAATGATTGCAATAGGACGCCCCGCATCGGATATTTATGATGCGATTGCTTTGATGTACGAAGCCCGGCATCCCGGGATGCGATGCTCAATGCTTGAATTAGAGAATAATAAGCTTTTGCACGGAGGCGCGCCAAGCTTGCCGAAGGCGTACTGCGACGCGGTAAACGGTCTGGAAAACGGACCCAGCGTCGGATCATGTGGAACATCCACATATACTGGGCAGCGTGTTCTCGTCGAGAATATTGAAACCGATCCTAAATGGGCAAAAATCAAACATTATGCGTTGCCTCACGGCATGCGTTGTTGTTGGTCTGAACCCATTAAGGATTCCAGCGGTAAGGTTTTAGGCGCGTTTGGCATGTACTACAATCATACCGCGCTTCCTAACGACGAAGAATTGCATGATCTTATTTCTGCCGCCAGACTTGCGGGAATAGTCATGGAGCGGGATCAAATTCAAAAACGCATACGAATACTAGCTTATACCGATGAACTAACCGGACTGGCCAGCCGCGCCTCTTTTTCTCAGCACCTTGCAGAAATAACGAAAACATCTGCTCGGCATAACCGTCGCTTTGGATTGCTATATATCGACCTAGACGACTTCAAGTCTGTTAACGACAGCCTTGGGCATGATGCTGGCGACTTACTGCTTAAAACCATCGCAAAGCGTTTGGTAAATACATGTCGTGAAATTGATTTTATTGCACGCCTTGGCGGCGATGAATTCTGTATCCTCATTGAAGAAGTAGATGATGATTACGCAGCCAATGTTGCGAAACGTTGTCTTAATGCGATCGCCCAACCGATCGAGATTTATTCCAGAAAACTCACGCCGGCTTGCAGTATTGGAATCGCATATTACCCGGATGACGGGAAAGATCTGTCAACATTGTTAAAGGCAGGAGACACTTCGCTTTACACCGCAAAAGAAAATGGGAAAAATCAGTTTGCTTTTTACAAAGCCGAGCTTACTCATAAAGCTGAGTATCGTTTTCATGTCGAGCAAAACTTGAGAGAAGCGATCGAAAAGCAACAATTGTCGCTGGTTTATCAACCTCAAATTGAAGTAAATACCGGAGAAATCTTCGGTTTCGAGGCTTTGTCACGCTGGGATCATCCGGAATTAGGTCAAATCCCGCCAATTGATTTTATCGCCACAGCTGAAAAAATCGGCATGATTAGACCACTTACCGAATGGGTGCTGAGAGCAGCCTGCGGCCAATTAGTCGCCTGGAAGAAAGAAGGTTTTCACAAGCTTCGTATGGCAGTAAATATTTCTCCCAGCCTTTTTCTCGATAAAGAGTTTGCGTCACTGATTAAACGTATTATTGAAGATGTAGGCATAGCTCCAGCCGAACTGGAATTAGAAGTTACAGAAAGTGTTGTACAGACTGACCCACGGAATCTTTCCATTTTTCAAGACTTGAAAAACCTAGGTATTTCACTGGCAATTGATGATTTCGGAACAGGTTATTCATCTTTTGCTTCCCTTAAGCACCTCAAGGTTGATTGTCTGAAAATAGACAAATATTTTGTTGACGATATGCTTGTTGATAATCAAGCACTGATCCTGATTCGTTCTATGATAGAAATGGGACACAAACTGGGATATGGGATAATCGCTGAAGGTGTTGAGAAATCAGAACAACTTGATATTCTTAGAAGCCTTGGTTGTGAAAAAATCCAGGGGTATCTGTTTAGTAAACCAGCCAACGCCAATACAATCTCAAAGTTACTTGTACCCCGTCAGCGCAAATTGGACAAAACCGTCTGATTTCCCAAGTGTATGTCGTCAATACAATTCGCATACAAAATCACGTCCGGTCGATAACCAAAAATTCTTATTTTTTTGAAGCATTGGGTGGTGAATTTGATTTTTCATCCTATAACAATGTGGCGCAATATCCGGATGCCATCTTATCGAGACCTATCTATCAACCACTTGATGTCAATGCTGAAAATTGATTCGTATTGCATGAGGAAACTATAGTCGATCCGTACATGCCCATCCCCTTCGAATACTGGTTGCATCACGCCATTTTCTACGCATTATTATTTCTTATTCATTATGCGTGCGGGTTACTCGTCATTCATCGAAATCTCAGAGTTAACTACACGCGCAAAATCAATCACTTTGCATTTTTCTTTTTGCCGACTTTACTGTCATCCGTCATTCAATACCCATACAGCGCAACAACATTTTTCATCGATATCATCTGCGCATTTATTTTTCTGACATTTTTTATCGCCCCCTTGCGCAATAAATTCGAGGTACTGTCCGTGATGTTCTGCTCAATTGATAGGCCGGAAGATAGGCCATTGACATTAATCTGGTTGTATACACAGTTTATCGCCAGCTACTTGGTACTCATCCCCTTGCTGGTTTATTTTGAGAGCCGCGACATGCTACCGCTCGTGATGATCATCATTATTGCCAATGGCGTCGGTGACGGTCTGGCGGAACCCGTCGGGATAAAATTCGGTAAAAGAAAATATACGACTTATGCGCTTTTTACCCAGCAGAAGTACGTTCGCAGTTATATAGGCAGCACCTGTGTATTCATAATCACTGTGATTGCAATATTGGTATTTCACCAATACTTCAATTCCACTCAGCTAGTTGCCGCGCTACTGCTAATGCCGATCCTGATTACCTTAGCCGAAGCTCTTTCTCCGCATACCTGGGACAGTCCGCTCATCTATGCAACCGGGGGCGCATCGCTGATAGGAATTTTTCATTATTTGTGATTCGCATCCCACGGATAAAGGCGGGGAATAAATATCGTCAGTGCGGCGGCAAAAACTACGGCGATTAATGAACCAACAATAAACAACTCCCAGCTGTTTGGTTTAAGCGCCCCCAGTGTGACGATCAGAAACAAAATCGGCAAATCGAGAAAGTGAGTAAACGTTGGTATATTCTCAGCACGCGCTTTCTCCAACTCCGGCGTAAATGCACCGACTCGCAAGGCTTCTTGAGTCAATCGGCGTAGCCGCATAAAGTAAATCCGGGTAACCGTGTTACCCTCGACGAATTCGAAAACGAACAGAAAAGCCATTCCCGCTAGCCATGGTATGGAAACAAAATTCCAACCATCAAAAAATTCAATAGTCAACCAAGCACCGGAAACCAGAAGAATAATTGCACCTGGAACCACAACACCGTCGTAAAAAACTGCAATATTGCGTACCGATTCGGAAAAGCGCACAAGCTCACGCGACTGCCGGGATCGCAAATCGGCTAACCATACGCCAATCAGCCCTCCGCCGATCAAAACAGCACCGATGATATGTGCGAGTTTAAGTAAATCGTAAGTCATTATCTTGTTTCCATTACATTATAGTATTTACAATCAGATCTAAAAAAATACGACTTCTGCAGAATCAGATCGCCCGCATCTCAATCGCGAAACGCCGCTTCGATTGTGGCAATGTCGATTTTCCTCATCGTCATCATCGCATCGAATGCCCGTTTGGCAGCTACGCGGTCGGGACTGGTGAATGCTTTCGTCAGGGCAACCGGCGTAATCTGCCAAGAGATGCCCCACTTGTCCTTGCACCAGCCACAGTCGCTCTCCTGACCGCCGTTGCCGACGATCGCGTTCCAATAGCGATCCGTTTCACTTTGGTCCTCGGTCGCGACCTGAAACGAAAAGGCCTCGTTGTGTGTAAACGCAGGCCCGCCATTGAGTCCGAGGCACGGGATGCCCATGACGGTGAACTCGACAGTCAATACGTCCCCTTCCTTACCCGATGGATAATCCCCGGGTGCGCGATGCACCGCACCGACTGACGAATCGGGAAATGTCTGGGCGTAAAATCGCGCAGCACCCTCGGTGTCGTTTTCGTACCAGAGGCAAATCGTGTTCTTTGCAATCTTGGTTATGTCATCCCTCCTGTGTGTTTAGAAATTACACGATTCCGTACGGTTTCAACGTATTCTGCATTGCAGTCTAAAAGCTATTGAACGTCGCCGGGGCGCATAGCCATGTAGAACAGATGCCCGAAAGGCGATCCGTCAAATCAAAACTAGCGCCAACCGATCATCCAAGCCATTATCACTCTTATTTGGCGGAATCATACGAGCGAATAAATCATGTGGGGAGAGCATTTTCGTTCGGTGGAACGCTTTCAGCCTCCGCCTTACGCGGGTCTCTAATGCAATCCCAACGTAAATTTTGCAAAGGCGGCTAAGATTGCAGAAAGATTCAAAATTTCTGTTCATTAATACGATGCATCAGTCTCACATGTGAATGCAGTCCAGATTCTTTTAAGCACAAAAAGGCAATCGATGTTTGAAAAAGTTTTCCAGAATCTTCTGTCAATTCGGGTTCAATAGAAATTGCACCACAGCCTGTTTCAACAAGTTCAGTATGTAATTTTTCCCGTTCTTTGATGTAAAGAATCATAGCTTGGTGATATTTTTCTCGCTCTATCGAATTTTTATCTGGATCAAAATTGGATACGACTTCCAAGATATTAAAATTATTCTTTTTCTTCTTTAAGTCCTCATACCGCTTTACCTGACCTGGAACTTTGTCGCATCTGCCTTCTCTTTCCATTAAATAGCATAAGTGATGATATACGGATTCATATTCATATTCAAAATCACTTTCTAATAATTTTCTCTCTGTGATCCTTCCATTTTTATCAAAAGATAATGCAGATCGATAATAAGCCTTACTTGTAGCAATTTGTACGAAGTTCTCTTCATTCTCGGAGCCCTTGATTTCCTCAAACTGCGCTTCAATCGAATGTTTCGTATACTCAATTCCAATCAGCTTTACTTCTCCTTTCTCTTTAGTACATTTTTCTGCTTGCCAATAGGCCGACTCTGCAATAACTCGAATTTTAGGATAATTATCTTTTCCTTCAGGTTTCTTCCATAAAATAGTATAAGGATGTGAGTTCTCATAATTCGCATGGTAATACCAACATGCTTGGGCTGCGTCCTTAAATGGCCTAGACACTGTTGCATCTACACTACCATGGATCTGAACATCGCCCGGCGTCGATGATTTGCCAGTAACTTTGGCAATACTATCGAAAAACCAACCTGAGTATTTATTCCTAAAATCATCAGATATAAAAAACAAAATAAAAAGAATAAAAAGAAAAAATGACCAAAAACCACTCTGTGAAAATAATTTTCCTAAAAAACCAAAAAATTTTCCTAAACCAACAAGAATAATTGGTTTTTGAACAACTGATTCTTCTTGACTGTTTTTTTGCATTCAACCAGCTCCCTGATCTTGAATATGAGTTCCAATCGTAAAAATGCTAAGTGCTTTTGAAAGTACTGTGAATCACTATTGTTTGTCAATTGACCTAATCTTGCAAAAACTTACAGTTAATGCAATAAAAACCAAGCTTAGTCGGGGAATAGGTTAAAATCAAACCTAAAGCCTCATAAAAACACAAGCAACATAATGCAATAAGCTAGTTATTCTGAAAGAGTCAAATTCAATATTTTCCGTAGCAAATCCATATGTCAAATAAACAATCTTGGGCATTAATCGGTGGCCCGCTACTGGCTGCAATTATCGCCATAAGTATGAACATCTCCGGCTGGCATGCTGAAGCCTGCTGGACAGCGGCTATTGTATTTTTATGCGTCACTTGGTGGATTTTTGAGCCGATACCGATACCCGCAACTTCACTTATTCCCATCACTTTATTCCCATTAACCGGGGTATTAGCAAAAGAAGAGGTTGCCAAAGCATTTGGCAGTGATTTGATTTTACTGATGCTGGGTGGTTTTATGATTTCGGTTGCTATGGCGCAATCCGGGACGCATCGGCGTCTTGCACTGGGGTTAGTTAATCTAATCGGAGGTAATAGCAGCCGACGTATCGTGTTTGGCTTTATGTGTGCATGTGCGCTCCTCAGCATGTGGATTTCCAATACCGCAACAGCTTTAATGATGCTGCCATTGGCATTGGCGATCATCGATCAAAGTCAGGACAAGAAAATCGCATTCCCGCTTTTGCTATCGATTGCGTATGGATGCAGCATTGGCGGCTTGGGCACCCCCATTGGCACACCGCCCAACCTGATTTTTATGCAGGAATACCAAAATTTCACCGGCCAATCGGTCAGTTTCTCTCAATGGATGATGTGGGGACTTCCAGTCGTTTTTTTGATGGTGCCGCTTGCTGGTTTGTGGTTGACACGAAATTTGAGTTATGTCGGAAAACTTGAAATGCCCCAAGTGGGTTTATGGAGACCTGAAGAACAACGGGTTTTGATTGTATTTGGTTTGATTGTCCTCGCCTGGGTAACACGGCTTGAACCATTTGGCGGTTGGAGTACCTGGCTAGGCTTGAAAAACGCAACGGATGCGACAGTCGCATTAATAGGCGTCATCGTGATGTTTTTGATTCCTAATGGCCAAGGAGGAAAACTGTTAAATTGGGATACTGCGGTTAAAATACCTTGGGGGATTTTATTACTTTTCGCAGCGGGAATTACAATTGCCCAGGCATTTATTGAATCTGGTTTGTCTAAATTTATCGCGGAGCAATTAACCGTGCTTTCAAATTTACACCCATTGATTATCATTGCATCGATTGCGCTGGTTGTGACATTCCTGACCGAAGCCACCAGTAATGCAGCCACTACAATCCTGTTAATGCCAATTCTTGCGCCTGCTGCCTTAGCCGCTGGATTTGATCCCGCATTATTGATGGTGCCTGCCGCAATGAGTGCCAGCTGTGCATTCATGTTGCCTGTTGCTACCCCACCCAATGCAATTGTTTTCGGTACTGGCAAAATTCCAATAGCGAGCATGGTGCGAGAAGGGCTGGCGTTCAACTTTATCGGTGCATCGGTCATTACTATGGTCTGTTATTTCTTAGTGCCATAGCTTATCCGTGACCATTCGCTGTTGAGAAACATAACCCCAAACCACATTGAATCCGCTCCGCAATAATAAGCGATAGCTTCAAGCAAAATTATGATCACTTTATATGGCATTGAATGGTCACGGGCGAAATATGGTTTGTTCACGCTAGCGGAGCTTGGTCTGGATTTTCAGCATGTCCGGATAAACCCATTCAAGAAAGAGAAGTACGCGCCTGAGTATCTAAAGCTGAACCCGCTGGCGCAGGTGCCCACGCTGGTCGATGGCGATCTGGTGCTGACCGAAGCGGTGGCGATCAATTTTTATCTGGCGAGAAAATACGGCGCTGGGAAGCTGTGGGCAGATCGGCTGGAGGACGAAGCGCAGATCTACAAATGGAGCCTGTTTGCCGTCACTCAAATGGAAACTGCCTGTGTCGACCTTATTCTGCACCGGAAGGTTTTCGATGCGAAAGTTAGAAATCCGGACATCGTCCAAGCCGCTGAAAAGAAACTGATGAAACCGCTTGAGGTCTTGAACAACCATCTCGCCGGTAAAGATTTTCTGGTGGCTGGTAAATTTACCGTCGCGGATATCAATATGACCGGTGTTTTGTCCTATGCGCTGGGCGGCGAATTCGATTTTTCGCCCTATCATGAAGTGGCGCGGTATTTGGATACGATGTTATCGAGACCGGCATGCAGGAAAGCGGGAATTGCTCCCTACACCCAAGGAAACACCGATTAATCGACTGTACGAGCGAATCGATTCGTTGCGCAGCACTCATTCCCTCGTCAATCTTGTTGTTTGCAACCACCTCAATATGCCAACTGTTCCAATGTAATGCCCATAGCAGCGGCGGCTTTTTCGAGCGTTGCCTTACGCGGGCGCTTGGCGGCTTCGATCTGGGCATAACCGGCTTGCGTGATACCCATGCGCTGCGCCATTTCTTCTTGTGTCAGCATCAAGTATTCGCGCCAAGCGGCGAGCATGCTCATGCCGTCAATGGCTTTACTGACCACCGCATGCGGCACGCCATCTTTGGGCACATAGACTTGGGAATGAACAAAATCCGCATAAGGGATTACAACAAAAGCCGGGCGGCCTTTCGAATCATTGATTGTTTGATAGTTAGTAAGTGGTTTCATCGCGTTTTTTCACCTCTTCAATGCTGACGATATGAATTTCTCCATCGAAATCAAAGAAAACTCTATGATTCCCGATGCGAAGGCGATATTGGAATTGATGATTGATCAGTTTCTTGACACCTGTACAATCAGGAAAAACGGAGAGTTTTTCTTCAATCACATCGCGAATGGTTTGTGCTGTTTGCCGCTGCAGTTTAAGCACTTGCTTGATCGCTTTCGTTTTCCAGATGATCGCATTCATAAGTGCCCATTATAAGCATTACATAAGAATTATCAATAAATATATATAAGCATTTGTAGCGAAACATCAGCCAACTTAAATTTCCGGAAGTATTGCATGTTATTGATCCCTCATACCTGATATTTAATCTGGGGTTCTCGGATTCGACTCAATCCATCTGATGATCTTGGCAAAATGTGTTAATGCAAGACCCGGTACCTGGTTCTGTTATCACGCTTATTCGGCGGAACGCTTTCAGCTTACGCCTTACGCAGGTTAGAAATTTCCAGGAAGTGATGCATCTACCCCCCAATCAAAAAGTTCCTTTCCTAGAATGTTTTTGAGAAATCGCTCAGTGGAGTGGTATTTAATGGCGGGAGAACTCGTAAAATCATTTTTTGCGACATATCGCTCAGCTTGATCTCTGATAAACTTGAATCCAAGAATATCGTTTGGAAATTCCGGGGCATCCCATTTCGAGTATGGTTTATCCACTTCGCCGATAAGTGCAGATGAATACCAACCTCGTAGCTTAATGAAGGGATTCAGGAGGAGAATCTCATCATCTCTTTTTGACCACACCCTTTCGTCAGCAAGTGCATCTATGGTTTTTGGGTTGTGATTGTCGTAAGGACGCCATGCTGATGGGAGTATAATGATGCCTATTCATGATTCCCTTTGCTCAGCTTTGTACGCTTCTATTAGAGCCTTCCCAAAATACACTTGATGACGCCCTGTAGCATCTAATTTAACTTCAAATTCACCAAATGATATCGCACCTCTAGCTGGAATTCCTTTCGCAAGCAAGGCTGATAATACCATGCCTCCAATTGCATAGACATCTAGGAACGCCCAATTCCCGTAACCTTTTGGTTCTTGGTAGAAGATGAATGTGTCTGAGAAATATATTGTCTTAAATAGTCCATTAAGTTCTTCCCAGCGTCCGAACGCATTAAGCGCATCATCAATCACTGCATATATTTCTTCCACACTCTGGGTTTCAACCAACTCGCTAAAGCCAAGAATATCTAGAAATAGAAGATAACGGCTCTGATTGATAGCGGTATTTTTTCTCATAATGGCTAACTATAATTAGATGTCCGGAAAGACGTGAAATATTACGCCAGGAGTCATATCTAATTCTATGAAATTCATTCTATCTCATTATTTTTAAGTTATTTTTCACCATTCTAAGTTTCATCGCCAGAAAATCTTAGATCCTTAGCCCAAAATTCCTATACTGCAGAGCATACCCTTCAACCTCAGTTTTATGCAATTGATATTAATACCCACCATAACCCAGCAATCCCCTTGAAAAACGTTTAAAATATACGCCCTTTCTTGCAACAAGAATCCACAGGTAACCACTTTGATTACAACCGCCAATATCACCATGCAATTCGGCGCCAAGCCGCTGTTTGAGAATGTTTCCGTTAAATTCGGCGGGGGTAACCGTTATGGGTTGATTGGCGCTAATGGTTGCGGCAAGTCGACGTTTATGAAGATTCTCGGGCGGGATCTGGAGCCGACGTCCGGTAATGTCGCTGTTGATAGCGGTGAGCGGGTGGGTAAGTTGCGCCAGGATCAGTTCGCATTTGAAGATTGTCTGGTGATCGATACGGTGATGATGGGGCACGCTGAGTTGTGGCGCATCAAGCAGGAACGCGACGCCATATATGCCAACCCGGATGCTACGGAAGACGATTATATGCATGCCGCCGAACTGGAATCCGAGTTTGCCGAGCTGGACGGCTATTCGGCGGAAGCGCGCGCCGGAGAGCTGTTGCTTGGAGTGGGCATTCCCTCTGACCAGCATCAGGGGTTGATGAACGCGATTGCGCCAGGATTCAAGTTACGCGTGTTATTGGC
>WBZX01002261.1_pt1 | contig 13312 bp, 14 predicted proteins | sample 5204211 | NCBI WGS metagenome assembly WBZX01 (sample SAMN12344362, study PRJNA552823) | activated sludge metagenome | biome: Activated sludge suspended growth; feature: Nitrification reactor; material: Wastewater; isolation source: activated sludge from nitrification reactor of wastewater...
CGGGCGTACCGAATTCGATAGTGTGGAAGTGGATAATGAAGTGATCGTTCAATCCAAAAAGAAACTGCCCATCGGCGAATTTGTTCAGGTGAAGATCACCAAAGCGTACGATTACGATATCGAGGGAGAAGTGGTTGAATAAAAAAACGTCCTTGTTTTGCAAGGACGTTTTTAGTTGACCATATAACCTATTTAGTGGCCGGGTATTTTTCTATTTTTTTATTTACGGCGGGCAAGGTCTGCAGGAAACGGTAGATCGCTTTGATATCGAAATCGGTCATGTTGGCGTACATGCTCCAGGGCATGATCGAATTATTCTTCCCGGGATTGGAGGCATAGGCCGCCTTGTCGCGGTAGTTTTTGAATTTGTCGAGGAACATCTGTTCGGTCCATTTACCGATACCGGTTGCCGTATCCATGGTAATATTGGCCGAGGTTACCACGAAGGTTCCCAGGTCGAAGGTGCGGCCGCCGGCCATCAGCTTGGTTAAAATGAACTGCCCGTTCTCCATCGGTGTATGACAATCCATGCAGGCGGCGGCGTTCCACATGTAGGCGCCGTACTTTACCATATCCGAAACATCGGGCTTTTGATTGCTGTCGAGCGAAGGACTGCGCAACGGCGGATAGGCCATGGAAGCCGGCATCATCAACTTACGATCGGGTACTTTATTGGAGCTGGGTTTAAGGGTCCGGATATAGGCCACGATGCTGAGAATATCCTCCTTGCTCATTCCGTTGTAATGCGGGTAAGGCATCAGGGGGAAAAGCGTGTCGCCGTTCCTGCTGATACCGCGGGTAATGGCACGTATGATCTCCTCATCGGTCCATTTTCCGATCCCGTTCACCGTATCGGGTGTGATATTCTTGGCATACACAACACCCGGAACGCCCACATGCATGTCGAATACATCGCCGCCGATACCTTCGGTACCTTCTTTCATTGGGCCCGAAAACTGGCTGAAATCGCGTTGACCATGACAGTCCATGCACAAGCTTACATGGTGTGCCAGGTATTTACCCCGTTCGAGCATCTGTGCGGTGGAATCGGATTTGGCGGGAGCAGATCCCCCATCTTTCTTGTCTTCATTGTTGCAGGCCGAAAAAAAGCTGAAAGCGCTGAATAGGAGAACCAGGGATACAACCCCGGTACAGGTGTTTCTGTTCATAATAGCTGTTTTGGTTTGTGAATCTGTACAGGCCGGTAAAAAATGGAAAAATAAACGAGAAAAGCAAGCCCGTTTCCAAACAGTTATCCTCGGGCCCGGGATGGAAATTAACAGGCCCCGGAATTTTTGTGTGCCGGATTGCTGTAAGTTTGTTGCCTTAACGAGCAAGGCAAACCCAACGAGATGGATTTTATTTCTACGAGAACTACCTACGAGCAGACCGGTTTTTTTTCAACGATCATACTGGATTACCTGGAAGGCAAGGAGCCGTTGCGGCCTTTTTACTGCCACCCGGTTACAACGGCGGGTATAAAGGCATCCATGGCGCAACGCAGGAAGTACCCAACCGACAGGACCTTGCTGGTTTCCTCGTTGAAAGAAAATTATAGCGGGGCAGAACTATCGGATCGAACCAAAAAGAATATTGAACTCCTCGCGTCTGAAAATACCTTCACGATCACCACGGCACACCAGCCAAACATTTTTACCGGCCACCTCTATTTCCTGTACAAGATCCTCCATGCCATCCGGCTGGCCGAATCACTCAAGCGGGAATTCCCGGAAAATGATTTTGTGCCTGTATATTATATGGGCAGCGAAGATGCCGACCTCGAAGAACTGGGCCATGTGTATGTAAATGGAACAAAGCACGCGTGGCAAACAACGCAAACCGGGGCTGTGGGAAGAATGAAGGTAGATAAGGCCCTTGTGCGGATGCTGGATGCGATCGCGGGTGAGATCACCGTGCTTCCGCATGGCCAGGAGATCATCGGGCTCATGAAAGACTGTTATAAAGAAGGAGCCACGATCGAACAGGCTACGTTCCGGTTGGTGAACGCCTTGTTCGGCGTATACGGACTGGTGATATTGCTGCCCGATAACCCCAAACTCAAATCCGCTTTTGCGCCTGTTACCCGGAAGGAACTGCAGGAAGGCTTTTCGCATGGATTGGTGGCGGAAACGGTAGCGGCTTTCCCGCAGGCGTATAAAGTGCAGGCCGGCGGCCGCGATATCAACCTGTTCTACCTGCGGGACGACATACGGGAGCGCATCGAAAAGGAAGGAGATCGCTATACGGTTATCAACTCATCCTATTCTTTTTCGGAAGCGGAAATACTGGAGGAATTGAATCGCAATCCCGAACGGTTCAGTCCGAACGTAATCCTCCGCCCCGTATTCCAGGAAATGATCCTGCCCAATATCGCTTTTATCGGCGGCGGCGGTGAGATCGCCTACTGGCTGGAGCTGAAGAAGGTATTTGAAGCGACGAATGTACCCTTCCCTGTGCTCGTTCTGCGCAATTCATTCATGGTGGTAGATGCCAATCAGCAGGAGCTGGCGAGAAAACTCGGACTGGGTGTGCCGGAGCTTTTCAAAACGGAAGCCGACTTGCTGAACAGGCTGGTGAAACGCGACAGCAAGCACCAGCTTACACTTTCCAACGAGCTGGAAGCGCTGAAACAATTCTATGAACAACTGGGTTCAACAGCGGCGGCGATTGATATAACCCTGCAACGCCATACGGAAGTGTTGTACAAACGAGCGCACGACAAACTGGAAGCCCTGGAGAAAAAAATGCTGCGGGCGGAGAAGCGAAAATTCGAAGCGCAGCAACGGCAATTGCATAAACTGAAACAACAGCTTTTCCCGAATGCTAACCTGCAGGAACGGATTGATAATTTCATGCCTTACTATGCCCGGTGGGGTAAAGCCTTCATAGAATCACTGTATGCCAACTCCCTGGCCCTTGAGCAGCAATTTGTCATTATGGAATCGCGGCAGTAAACCAACCGGGTTATTTGTACTTCGCCCTGGTATGTTTGATCGAATTGCTGATCATCTTTTTGAGTACATCCACGTTGACATCCTCCAGTTTTTTGACGTACACGCAGGCCTTGGCGGTTTTGTGCTTGCCGAACTGTTTCAGTAATTCATCGCGTTTGTCGAATTCGGAACTCAGGTAGAGGGCGAATTCGGTTTTACGGGGCGAGAAACCCACCACCGGCGCATCGCCTTCCCGGCCGCTTTCGTACTTATAATGATAGGTTCCGAATCCAATGATCGCGGATCCCCACATCTTAGCCGGGAAACCGGATTGTTTTTCCATGATGTCGATGATCGCCTGGCAATCTTTCCGGCGATCGGCGTCGGTGATCTTTTTTACAAAGGCAGCAACGCTGTCGTTGTTCTCGGTGGTTTTATTGTTTGCTTTGGCCATGGGGACTCGTTTGGTCATTAAATATACGAATCACGGTTGATTTGCCCCTCATTGCCAAAGCTGTCTTACTGAAGCCCGGGAGAGGATTGGCAAGCCTAACCGCTAAAAAAATCCCATTCACCTGCGAACGGCTGATGAATGGGATCCGTTATTTGTTTTGTACTTCTCGACTTCGCTCAGTGCTGGATGCTTACACATCCGTAGCCTCACCGTATGCAACGGCGGTGGCTTCTTTCAGCCCTTCGCTCATGGTCGGGTGGGGGTGTACGGCATTCAGTATCTCGTGGGCGGTGGTTTCCAGTTTGCGGGCTACCACGGCTTCGGCGATCATCTCGGTTACGTTCATACCGATCATGTGGCATCCGAGGAACTCACCGTATTTGGCGTCGTAGATCACTTTTACAAAACCTTCGGTAGCTCCGGCAGCGCTAGCCTTGCCGCTGGCCATGAAGGGGAACTTACCCACTTTGATCTCGTAACCGGCATCTTTGGCCGCTTTCTCGGTATAACCCACGCTGGCGATCTCCGGGGTGCAATAGGTACAGCCGGGGATATTGTTGTAGTCGATGGGCTGGGGTGTATGTCCGCTCAGGTGTTCAGCGGCATTGATGCCTTCCTTGCTGGCAACATGGGCCAAAGCCTGGCCGGGTGTGCAATCGCCGATGGCATATACGCCTTTGAGGCTTGTTTGTCCGTACTGGTCTACCACGATCTTACCTTTCTCGGTTTTGATGCCCAGGGCTTCCAGTCCGATGTTCTCGATATTGGCAACCACGCCAACAGCGCTCAATAAAATATCGGCTTCCAGCACCACTTCGCCGGTTTGTGTCTTCACTTTTGCTTTTACACCGGCGCCGCTGGTATCCACGCTGGTTACTTCACTGCTGGTCATGATGGTCATGCCCTGCTTTTTGAATTGCTTTTCCAGTTCCTTGCTGATCTCATCGTCTTCTACCGGAACGATCTTGGGCATGAACTCCACAATGGTAACCTTGGTGCCGAGGCTGTTGTAGAAATACGCGAACTCGGAACCGATGGCGCCGCTTCCGCAAATGATCATGCTCTTGGGTTGTTGCGGAAGTACCATGGCTTCGCGGTAGCCGATGATCTTCTTGCCGTCGATGGGCATGCTGGGCAACTGCCGGCTCCTGCCACCGGTGGCGATGACGATGTTTTTGGCTTCGAGCACCTGCTTGCTGCCATCGGCTGCCGTTACTTCCAGTTTATTGGCCGCGATCAGTTTGCCAAAGCCCATGATCACGTCGATCTTGTTTTTCTTCATCAGGAACTGAACACCCTTGCTCATCTTGTCGGCCACACCGCGGCTGCGTTTTACCACGCCCTCGAAGTCGGAGCTTACGTTATCCGCTTTTACGCCGTAAGAGGTGGCGTGTTTGGCATATTCAAATACCTGGGCGCTTTTCAGCAGGGCCTTGGTAGGGATACAACCCCAGTTGAGGCAGATGCCACCAAGACTTTCTTTTTCCACGATCGCCACTTTTTTACCGAGCTGGCTGGCTCTGATCGCTGCCGGGTAACCACCAGGGCCGCTTCCAAGTACAATTACGTCGTATGCCATTGTGTTCAGTTAAGAATTAATAATTAAGAATGAATGGTTCGGCTTTTTACGGCCGGAGGCTGCAAATTTAGCCTGAAATGGGGTTCCTGCCAAACCCGCTTATTTAACGATTCCGGGCCCCCGGAAACCCCGATTCTCTGTAATTTTAACGGGTATGAAAAAATATAGCCTCCTTTTTATCCTTGTTGTATTTTCCCTTGCTGCCCGAAGCCAGGCCATTGCCAAATGGAAGATCGAAGACGTGGTGAAATCGTTCAGCAAGCATAACGATACCGTGTATGTGGTGAATTTCTGGGCCACCTTCTGCAAGCCCTGTATCGCCGAGATACCCGGTTTCCTGGACGTGGTGAAAAAATATGAGAAACAGAAAGTGAAGTTGCTGCTCGTGAGTTTAGACCTGCCTTCGTATTACCCGGCAAAGATCGCGGCCTTTGCTAAAAAGAATAAGTATACGGCGAAGATCGTGTGGCTTAATGAAACCAACGCCGATCATTTCTGCCCGATGATCGATAAAAGCTGGAGCGGAGCCATACCGGCAACCGTGGTGGTGAATAATAAGAAGGGGTATCGAAAGTTCATGGAGGCGGAGATGAGTAAAACGGATTTTGAAACCATCATCCAGGAGGCCATCACCCAGGACCCCAGCACTTCAAAATAAAAGCCCGGTTCTTTCGAACCAGGCTTTTATATTTGTTAGTTATCGGGAGAAGCTATGTCGTTTGAACCGGGAAAGTTGTTCCGGTAGAAGTTCCGGAACTCAAACCTCAAACTCCAAACTTCAAACTCCAAACTTCAAACCCCAGACTATCTTAACTCTTCCGTTTGATCGTGCAGCCCACGCTGCGGCTTTCCTTCACGGTTACGTCTTTACCGGTTGTGAGTTCATTGATCGCCACCTGCAGGTGATTGCGGGTAATGGCGGAAACATCGGAAGGACTGTCGTCGATGGCGCCGTGGTAAACGAGTTTCAGGTTTTTATCAAACAGGAAACATTCGGGCGTGCGGTTAGCGCCGAATGCATCGGCTACCACATGGTCCTGGTCCACCACATAGTTCCATTTATAGCCCTGGTCTTTGGCATATTCCTTCATCGCGTCGAAGCTGTCTTCGTTACCCCGGTACGCTTCGTTGCTGTTGAGGATGATGACGCCCACTTTCATTTTAATGGCATACTCGCTGATGGCCAGGGTACGCTCCTGGTTCTTGATTACGTAGGGGCAGGTATTGCAGCTGAACATGACCAGTACGCCGTTTTCTTTCAGGGCATCCTTCATGGCCACTTCTTTACCGGAAATATCTTTCATTTTCAGATCGGCCTTGGGCATCGGGCTGCCGATGGTGAGCGGGTCGCCGGTGGTAAAAGCCAGCAGCGAGCATAAAGCGATGGCCGCAAGCGCGGGAATTATCTTTTTCATGATTATCAAGTTTTCTTAAAATTAACGAATGAAGGGCGGGAAGGGAAGCCATTCATGGATTTTTTTCTTTGGCGGCAAGTTGCTTTTCATGGGCATCTCTCTTCTCGGCGATGGCCCGCAGGGATTTGATGCTCACATTCAGTTCGAAACCGATCAGCAATACCAGCGAATTGATGAAGATCAGGGCCATGAGTACGATGACCGTTCCGATGGAGCCGTACAGGGCGTTGTACCGGCCGAAATTGTTGACAAAGGCGGAAAAACCCAGGGTGGCCATGATGCAGAGAAAGGTTGCCAGGATGCTGCCGGGCGAAACCAGTTTCCATTTTTTATGAACCGCCGGTGCGTATTTATAAATGAAGGAGATGGAGTAGAACACCAGGGCGATGATGAAGATCCACCGCACATAGGCGATAAAATCCCGCCAGAAGCCGCTGCGCAGACCAAGCCATTTCAGCATGGCGCCCTGTGTGATCAGCAGGATCAGGCAGCCGAGTACCAGGCCAAAGATGAGGGTGGTGAGCCGGATGGCCACCCAGCGGTCGTGCAGGCCTTTGCGCTTGGCAAAACCGATATAGTTCTTGTTGAACGAACGTTGGATACCCATCATGGCATTGGAAGCGAAGAACAGGGCCAGCAACAAGCCAAACGAGAGGAGACCGAATACCGGCGTTTTAAAGAATGTATTATCAATGAACGTGGCGATCGTGTTGTTGAAGGTTTGCACGGGGATCAGGTCCTTCAGGATCAGGCGCACCTGGTTCAGGATATCTTTCTTTTTAATAAACGGCAGGTGCGGTATCAGGGTGAAAATAAAGAGGAAGGAAGGGGGGATGGCCATGATGAAATTGTAGGCGATGGCCGATGCCCGTTCGGTCAATCCCACGGTTTTGATCTGCCCGTAAAAGAATTTCGCCACATCATACAGCGGAACGCCTTCGAACCCGGGCAAGTACCAATGCTTGCTTTTTCGAAGGATGAAAGCAACCGGGAAGCTGGTGATGATGATGCGCTCGAGTTTGATCAAAGCAGGTTATTGAATGGGTGGTTCAAAGCTACAACATAGCGGCCATGTTTTATTTGATGTTCACGCTGTCGAGGAAACGCTGGTAACTCTTTGCGTAGACCAGGTGTTCATCGTACGATTGGGCGAAGTTCGAAAGTCCCGACCAGTCTGGTTTAGCCACGAAGAACAGGTAGTTCGTCGCCGGGGCGTTCAAAACCGCGTCGATGGTTTTGGCCGAGGGGGTACAGATCGGTCCCGGTGGTAGCCCCAGGTTCTGGTAGGTATTGTACGGCGATGCAACGGCGATGTGTTTTTCCCGTACCCGCTTGAGGGCAAAATTCCGCAAGGCGTATTTAACAGTGGGGTCGGCCTGCAGTTTCATATTGTTATGGAAACGGTTGAGGTAAACACTGGCGATCTTTCCTTTGTCTTCGTCTTTATTGGTTTCTTCTTCTACGATGCTGGCAAGCGTATACACCTGCTCGGGGTTCAGGTTCATGTTGCGGGCCTTGCCACGGCGCTCCTCATTCCAGAATTTTTCTTTTTCTTTCTCCAGCTTGGCCAGTACTTTTTCGGGACTGGTGTTCCAGAGAAATGTATAGGTATTGGGGATGATGGATGTCATCAGGGTGTTGCTGTCGAGCTGGTATTGCTTCCACCATTCGCTGTTGTAGAGCAGGGCGCTGAACCGGGCCGAGTCGGCTTCGAAACTGTTCCCGAGCCTGGCGGCCAGGTCTTCCTTGGTACGCAGTTTTGTGATCACGAGGTTCACCGGCGCCTGGTTTCCCGAACGCAGCATGCGAACCAGGCTTAACAAACTCATTCCCTGTTTGATGGCGTAGCGGCCTGCTTTTACCGAGCGGTTATACTTCACCTGTTTGGCCAGCAGGTCGAAAAAATACGGGTTGCTGATGATCTTGGTTTCGGTGAGCGACTCTTTTACATCGGCATAGGAAGAACCCGTGCGGATATAAAAATACTTTTCGGCCGGCGCCGAAACAGTGGGTCCGAAAACCTGCCAGGCCAGGAATCCGCCAATGAATACCAAGAGAAGGAGAATGGTCCAGATGATCTTTTTTCGCATTGCTATAGGAGACAAAATAAAACAAAAAACCCCGCCGGTTCCCGACGGGGTTCGAAAATATTTTGGAAACTTATTTTTTTGCGCCGGTATCGGCGGTGGCAGGAACCGTAGCGGTGTTGGCAGGTGTTGTACTGCCGGCCGGTGCCTTGGTAGAGATGTTATTGATCAGGTTCTTGGTGTCGGAATTGTTGGTAACGGCGCCCTTGGGGATGAAGGCCGGGGAAACGATACAAAGTACCGCAACGATGGCAGCGAACAACCAGGTGCCTTTTTCCAGCACATCGGTGGTTTGTTTCACACCCATGATCTGGTTACCGAAACCGCCGAAACTGGAGGCGAGGCCACCCCCTTTCGGGTTCTGGATCAATACGATAAGACCAAGTACCACAGAAGCAATGATCACTAAAATTCCGAATAAAACTAACATGTTACGCGTCTTTTAAATTTTCTATTTTGGCTGCAAAGTAAGCGCTTTTGGCAGGATTGAGCAAACTTAATTTTTGGTATACTTCGGTCGCCTTCGCCCTCTTTCCCTGGCGGGCGAACACTTCTGCCATGGCTTCTGTAATCACTTCATTCCCGACATTGCTTTTTTCGGCCAGGTCTTCCACTGTTTTGTCGGGCGCCCCCACTGCCTGCTCGGAACCGGCATGTACTTTTTTCATGGTTTTCAGCCATTCGGTAAAACTCTTCAGCTGTTTACCCAGTTTGTCGGCTGTTTGGATCTCTTCGCTGAGTTTGATCCCCTGCGAAGCGAAATAATCCACCATGTGCATGGGCTCAAAGAGCGGGAGTTCTTCGGGCAGTTTATTCTCTTCCGTATGGATGTTGTCGGTATTACTCATGGCAGCAGTTTCGGTGACAGTTGTTTCAGTAGCTGGTTGTTCTTCCGCTTCAGGTAGTGCCGTTGGTATAACAAGCGCTTCCTCCGGTGCGGAACTAACAGCCGGCTGCACACTTATTGGCTCTGCACTCGTTATTGTTTCACCTGTAACGGGGATGGTCTCTTCCGGTATCACGGGCAGCGTGTCAACCGCAACGCTTTCTGTAACAGGGTTGGGTATTTCCGGAGCCGTTTCAACAACCCCAACCGGCTGGGTACGGAATGGAACGGAATCCATTTTCTCCGGGATTACGAGCGTTTTATCAGCTTCCAGTAATTGCAGATTCAGCCAAAGCGGGTTGGCAAAAAAAAGATTGGTTAGGCCCGCTTGCTTTTCAAACGAAGCGGTGCCGGGTTCCGACTGGCGAAGCAGGTAGAACTGCGCCGGGGAGAAATACGGGTGCCGGGCAACCAGTTCCCGGAGAAAGCCCTGGCTCTCGGGGTCAGTAATATCCCGTTTGAACAGGGACTTGAATAATTGTTGTTGCGACTGCATGCGGTTACCAGTTGGAAAATATTTTATTGAAAATGGCGTCGGTCAGGTTCTTTACGATCTCTTCGGTTTTTTCGGTCTCAACCTGCGAAAGGCTTCGGTTCGCGTTGAAGTCGAGACTGTAGGTAACATCGCTTTCGAAATTCTTTTTCTCATCGAGCGTGTTCTTGAAGATGACGTGAAAATTAACGGTAAGCCTGTTCTGGCTGGTGTTGGCCCCGCTGATACCGGTAGTGGTTACCTGGTATCCCGACACATAACCGCTGATGTCGTAATGCGCATCATCGTCGTTGGTCTGCCGCAGGCGGGTGGTGCCGATGATCTTCTGTTTCAGTTTTTCCGTGATCTGCGGACTTAATTGCGGGTTTTTATATTCGGCCCTGTTCTCGAAATAATTCACCCGGAAGGTTTTTACTTCGGAAGGCAGGGGCGATGAATCCCGGAATCCGTATTTGCAGGTTGCCTGTATGCTGATGACAGAAAGGAAGAGGCCCATAACCCATATCCAGTATCCGGTATCCGGTATCCTGCATCCTGCCTTGCTATTCTTCAATATCATATTCTTTGAGTTTGCGGTACAGGGTGCGTTCACTGATACCGAGGTCCAGTGCGGCGTCTTTGCGTTTGCCCTTATGCTTCTTCAGCGCTTTTACAATGAGTTCTTTTTCCTTGTCCATGATGCTCAGCGATTCTTCCACGTCTTCATGGTGATCGATGGCTTCGCCGTTGTGAGGAAGGAAGACAGGTTTGGACGTGCCGATGGAAGGCACATTACTGTGTACTTCGGCAAAAGCCGGGTCGTTATAAACAGGCGCGTGCTGGGCTATGCTGGGATTCTGCAGGAGGTCGAAGAACATCTTCTTGAGTTCATTTACATCCTTCTTCATGTCGAAGAAAAGTTTGTAGAGGATGTCGCGTTCGTTGGCGAATTCGCTCTGGCTTACCGAGCCGCTTCCACCGCTGGCCAGTACCGGGAGGCGTGAATAGTTATGTTCGGGAAGAAAACGTTTCATGGTGGCGGCATCGATCACTTTATCATGACTGAGTACAGAAATCTGCTCCGCAATATTCTTCAACTCCCGCACATTGCCGGGCCAGGGGTAGTTAATTAACACGTCTTTGGCCCCTTCGTCGAGCTGAACCGGTACCGCTTTGTATTTGTCGGAGAAGTCGTTTACGAATTTGCGGAAGAGCAGGATGACGTCTTCCTTCCGGTCACGCAGGGCCGGTACTTTGATGGGCACGGTGTTGAGGCGGTAATAGAGGTCTTCCCGGAATTTATGTATCTGGGTGGATTCGAGTAATTCGCGGTTGGTGGCCGCGATCACCCGTACATCGGTCTTCTGTACTTTGCTGCTGCCCACACGGATGTACTCGCCGGTTTCCAGCACACGCAGGAGGCGTGCCTGTGTGCCCAGCGGAAGTTCGCCTACCTCATCGAGGAAGATGGTTCCTCCGTTCACGGTTTCGAAATAGCCTTTCCGGCTGTCGACAGCGCCGGTGAAGGAGCCTTTCTCATGCCCGAAAAGTTCCGAATCGATCGTGCCTTCGGGGATGGCTCCGCAGTTCACCGCGATGAATGAATTGTGCTTGCGGGAACTGAGGGCATGGATGATCTGCGAGAATACCTCTTTACCCACACCGCTTTCACCCGTGATGAGTACGCTCAGGTCGGTGGAAGCCACCTGTACCGCCACGTTCAGAGCGTGGTTGAGTCCGGGCGAATTGCCGATGATGCCAAAACGGTTTTTTATTGATTGTAGTTCCATTTACGATTCTTCTTCTTTATTACTGATTTTAAGATCCTGGATTTCGATCAGTGCGTACGCGATGAAAGCGCCGGCGGCCGCGATGCCTACACCCAGTCTGCTGCTGTTAAGGGATGTGAATCCCGCCAGGAAGGCAAACAAGAGGATGATGTATTTTACCGGGATCTTCATGCTGTTACTTTTCCGATCAGGGTTCCCGCGGTACAGCGGTCTACTTTTACATTCACATACGCGCCTTTCGTATACTGTTCCCGCGGAAACACGATCACTTTATTCTGGTCGTTTCTCCCGAAAAGTTCCTGTTCATTTTTTTTCGATGTTCCCTCGATCAGCACCCTGAATGTTTTGCCTACATCCTTCTGCATGCTTTCCAGCGAATGGATGCGGTGCAGGTCGATCAGTTCCTGTAAACGCCGTTTCTTCACGTCTTCCGGCACATCATCGGTAAAACGCCTTGCGGCAAGGGTTCCGGGTCGTTCGCTGTAAAAGTACAGGTAGGCCAGGTCGTAGCGGCAGTATTCCATCAGGCTTAACGATTCCTGGTGCTCCTCTTCGGTTTCGGTACAGAAACCGGCAATCATATCAGTCGACAAGCCACAGTCGGGCAATAATTCCCGGATGCGGTCCACTTTAGCGATATACCATTCACGGCTGTAAGTGCGGTTCATCATCTGCAACACCCTTGTACTGCCGCTTTGTACTGGCAGGTGAATGTAATTACAGATATTATCATACTTCGCCATGGTGTGCAATACCTCATCGGTGATGTCCTTCGGATGCGAAGTGGAAAAACGCACCCGCAGCAGGGGAGACAGCAGCGCTACCTGTTCCATCAGCATCGCGAATGTTACCCGCTGGCCGGTCTTCTCATCCACCCAGTAATAACTGTCTACATTTTGCCCGAGTAAGGTTACTTCCCGGTATCCCTGTTCAAAGAGCGTTTTACATTCCCGCACAATGCTTGCCGCGTCGCGGCTTCTTTCCCTGCCCCGGGTGAAGGGTACCACGCAAAAGGAACACATGTTGTTGCAGCCCCGCATGATGCTTACAAAGGCAGTAACGCCATTGCTGTTCAGGCGTACGGGCGAAATATCCGCGTAGGTTTCGTCGCGGCTCAGCAATACATTCACGGCTTTTTGTCCGCCTTCCGCTTCTTCGATCAGACCGGGGAGTGTGCGGTAGGCATCCGGACCTACAACAATATCCACCAGTTTCTCTTCTTCCAGGAACTGGTTCTTGAGGCGTTCGGCCATGCATCCCAATACACCGACGATCAGGCCGGGTTTATGTTTTTTGATCGACTTGAATTGCGTGAGCCGGTTCCGGACGGTTTGTTCGGCCTTTTCCCGGATCGAACAGGTATTGATGAAGATGAGGTCGGCGCTTTCGGCATCCGGTGTAGCGCCAAATCCATTATCCATCAGTACAGAGGCCACCACTTCGGTATCGGCAAAATTCATGGCGCAACCATAGCTCTCTATGTAGAAGTATTTCCTGAATTGTTTTTCGCCCCCGGCAAGGATGGCATAGGCCTCACCCTGCCTGGATTCATCGTGGGTTTTATCGGTCACCAGATCGAGCATCGCTTGATTTTTTCGGACAGCAAATATAACTTAAACCGGGCAAACCGTGACAGGATGGCAGGGGATTAAATTTCGCCTGGGTTGCTGTTATATCCAGTCTAAGTCTTTGACAG
>WBZX01002262.1_pt1 | contig 13304 bp, 6 predicted proteins | sample 5204211 | NCBI WGS metagenome assembly WBZX01 (sample SAMN12344362, study PRJNA552823) | activated sludge metagenome | biome: Activated sludge suspended growth; feature: Nitrification reactor; material: Wastewater; isolation source: activated sludge from nitrification reactor of wastewater treatment...
GTCGCCGCCGGCGATGCCGGCCCCCGGGGTCGAGCTCGCCGCCACCGCGAGCTGCGGCGCCGCGAGGGCAAGCACGTCGTGCACCGCACGCGCGGCGTCGTCGAGCCACAGCTCGTGCACGTCGGATTGCAGCGGCGCCACGTACCAGTCGCGGCCGTGGTCGCGCGTGTAGACCTGCTCGCCGTCGACGACCACCGCGCGGCCGCGATCGTGATTGTTGGATTGCGTGAGCGAGAAGCGGGGCTGGTTGGGGGTGGTCGTGGCCCACACCAGCTCGAGCTCGTCGGTGATCGACTCCGACACCGGGCGGCGCTCGCCGACCGCGGCCTCGTGGGTCGCTGGATCGCCCTCGGGCGCGAGCGCGGTGGTGGTCGTGACGTGCAGCCGATGGGGGCCGAGCACCGCGCGTGCGCGCGCATGCGAGAGGCCGCAGGCGCCGAGCACCCCCGGGACGTCCCAGCTCGCCGGCGCCGTGCTGCGGGCTGGCGGCGTGGTCGGGCTCGCTGCAGTGGCCTGCTCGTCGGCCGCATCGTCGCCGCCGCACGCCGATGCGATCGACAACATGGCCCACGCGAACGCGGCCACGCGACGGTTCGGCGCGGCGGCGAGGCGCGCGAGCGTCGTGCGACGCGTCGGCGATGGGGACTCGGGCGTGGCGACCGTCATGGCGTCGTTGCGGCGCGGAGGATAGCAGCACCCGCCGCGACCCGGGCGGCACGCGCGGGGGGCATGGCGTATGCTAGCGGCCTGGGCGTGCTCGCGATCCTCGCCATGGCACCGATGCCGACGCCGCAGCTCCCGGTCGAGGTCGCCGAGCCGTGGCTGTGGTTGCTGCTGTCGCCGTGGTCGGGGCTGCTGGCGTTCGTGTGGGGCACGCTGTGGGGCAGCTTCGCCAACGTGGTGATCTACCGGGTCCCGCGGGGACAGAGCGTGGTGCGGCCGGGCTCGCGGTGCCCCGCGTGCGGGGTGCCGATCGCGGGCTTCGACAACGTGCCGGTGCTGTCGTACCTGCTGCTGCGCGGACGCTGTCGCCGCTGCAAGGCGAAGTTCTCGCCGCGCTATCTGATGGTCGAGCTGCTCGGCGGGCTGTTGTCGTTCGCGACCTTCATGGCGGCGGTGACGGTGCCGCTGATGGCCGGCGGGGCCCCGGGCGTGCTCGCATGGCAGCTGCACTTCGCGCTGTGCATGGCGCTGCTGGTGGTGGTGTTCGTGGATCTCGATCTGTGGATCATCCCCGACGCGATCGTGCTGCCGATGGCGGTCGTCGGTGTCGCGGTGTCGCTGCTGGTTCCCGACGTGCTGGGCGTGTCCTGGCAAGCCGCGATCGGCTCGGCGCTGGGCGGGTGGGGCAGCTTCGTCGCGATCCGCTGGCTGTACCTGCGCGTGCGCGGGATCGAGGCGCTCGGTCTGGGCGACGCCAAGCTGCTGCTGATGGTCGGGGCCTGGTGCGGTCCGGTGGGGCTCGCGTGGTGCATCGGCGCCGGTGCGATCCAGGGGCTGCTGGTGGCGGTGCCGATGCTGTGGCTCGGCAAGTCGATCGCCAACTCCGATCTGCACGAGGTCCACGGGCGCGAGGGCCTGGTGTCCGCGCGCAGTGCCGCGACGGGCCGCGATGACGACGGCCGCGCGTCGCCCGACGGCGGCGAGCCCCAGGACATGCCGTCGTCGGCCCCCACCGACGGACCGGATCACGGACCGGATCGCGGGCCGGATCGCGGGCCGGATCGCGGGCCGGATCACGGGCCGGATCACGGGCCGGATCACGGACCCGATCGGGGACCCGATCACGGACCCGATCACGGACCCGATCCGGCAGCCGATTCGGACGCCGATGGTGACGCCGGCGACGGCATCGATGGCGACGCCGACCCCGACGTCTTGCGCACCCACGTGCCGTTCGGGCCCTTCCTCGGCGTCGCCGCGCTGGAGTACGTGCTGCTCTCCGATCGCATCGATGCGCTGTTGCAGGCGCTGCTGACCTGATATTCTGCGCGACGATGGACGCAGGCAGCCGCGCGGCGCCGGATCTGTTCGCGGCACTCGAGTGGAGCGCACGCATCGCGCCGCCCGACGTCGCGCTGCCCATGGAGACCTCGAGCTCGGCGCCTGCGCCGTCGATCGCCGCGCCGGCCGAGGCCGAAATCGAGATCGACGCCACGCCCTCGGACCTCGCGCCGTCGGCGAGCCCGCCCACCGTGGTCGCGTCCCCACCGACCCCGCCACGCGCGACCCCGATGCCACCGCCGCGGCCGACCCCGATGCCACCGCCGCGGCCGACCCCGATGCCACCGCCGCGGCCGACCCCGATGCCACCGCCGGAGGCGAGCCGGACGCACGCGGCGGGCAAGGCTCCGGTCCCGCCGCCGCCGCCCTCGCTCGCCGACCTGCTCGAGCCCGACGGCCCGCCCCCCGATGCATCACCTGCGCTCGACGAATTCGAGGGCCTGCTCGATCTCTTCGACGGCGATCCTGCGGCGGAGGTCGCCGCCGCGTCGGTGCCGACGCCACCTGCGTCGGTGCCGTCGGCGACCGCCAAGCCGGTCGCGCCTCGTGGGCCGCGGCGCCCGACGCCGGTCATCGCAACCATGCCCAAGCCCGGTGCGCTGCCGACCGCGAGCTCGACGGTGGATTTCCCCGCGCCCGGCGACCCGGCCGTGTCGGCGCAGCTGGTGGCCGCGGAGTTGGATCTCGCGTCGCCGCTGGTCAGTCGCGTGTCACCGGTGGTGCCGCTGCCGACGCGCGCCGAGCTCCCCGTGGCCGTCGCCGAGGCCGAGCCCGCGCCGCGGCGCGGCCGCCTACCGGTGCTGTGGATCGCGCTGACGCTGCTGCTCGGCGGTGCGTTGGCATGGGTGGTCGCGACCCAGACCGATCTATTGCAGGGGGACGTCATCGCGCAGCGCGACGCCGAGGCGAAGGCCGCCGAGGTCGCCGACCTCGAGGCCCGCAAGGCCGAGCAGGAGCGGGCGAAGGTCGAGTACGGCACCATCGAGATCGCCAGCACGCCCAAGGGCGCGCGGGTGTTCGAGCTGCGCGAGGGGCCGGTCGCCCGCTTCGAGCAGCTGCCGGTCGATCACGAGTACATGGTGCTGGTCACGGCGCCCGGCTTCGCGCCGCGCGTGCGCGTGGTGAAGGGCACCGAGCTCGCGGCCCCGGTGGTGATGGACCTCGACGCGGTGCCGCCCGGTGCTGCGGTGCCGCCGATCCCCGAGCACGACGCACCCAAGCTCTCGCGCGCCCCCTCCAAGCAGACCGCGGCGCTCGAGCTGCGCAGCAACACCGCCGGCGCGACGTTGGGCCTGCTGGTCGGGTACACGCCGGGCGTGAAGATCGTCGACGTCGACGTGAAGGCACCGCACCGCTTCTTGCTGGTGCTGGCCGAGCACGAGCCGACCGAGGTCGTCGTGAAGGGCCGTCACTTCGAGGAGAAGGGCGGCGCGCTCGAGGCATTCACCGAGGTGACGATGGGCCCGGCGAAGCCGCCCATCATCATGCCCGCCGCGCCGCCGACCGAGGCGCCCGCGGACGCAGAGCCGGCGCTCGAGGCCGGCGCGGCACCGGCCGGGGTCGACGACGAAACGGTGGTGGTCGAGGCCGACGAGCCGCCGGTCGCAGCGCCGAGCAAGCCGGTGCCCAAGTCCAAGAAGAAGAAGAAGTCGCGCCGCAGCAAGCGCCGTCGCTAGCAGCGGCCGGCAGCACACGGCGCGAACTCGGGCAGCCTGCTATCGCGGGCGCACGGCGGCGGCGCGACGACGTCGCCGTCGACCCACGACGTGCACCACCGCGAGCGACACCAGCCACGCGCGCGCGTCGTCGAAGCGCGGCGTGCCCGCGACGGCGCAGCGGCTGTCATCGCCGGGCGGTGCGGTGTCGATGCAATCGCAGTTGGCACACTCGAAGCCGAGGAAGTCCACGTCGGTCTCGTCGCGGATCCAGCAGAGCGCGGGGTAGGGCGCGCCGTAGTAGCCACCGTTGCCGCACGGGCTCGAGCCCCGCGAGGTGATGCCGGCCAGCCGCAGCGCGCCCGAGGCCACGCGCACGAACGCGGGGCCCCCGGAGTCGCCGTTGCACGAGTCCTGTTCGTTGCCGCCAGCGTAGAACTCGAGCCCCGCCGGGCTGATCTTGCGGATCGTCGTGGTGACCTTGCGCTTGATGCCGATGCCGCCTTGCACCGCGCCGTCGTCGGACGAGTCGCCGTAGCCGACCAGTGTGACCTCCTTGCCCGGGGTCATGGCCTGGTCCCACTCCTCCTGCGTCGCGACCGGCAGGGTGTAGCCGCCCGGCACGTTGAAGTCGGCGCCGATCTCGACGTAGCCGTAGTCGTAGATGTCCTCTTTGCAGTCGGGACAGAACTGCGGATGCACGCCCCAGCCGGTGGCCTGGATCGTCATCTGGTTGATCTCTTGCCCGTAGTGCACGACGACGTCGGCGTCGCTGCTCAGGTGATCGAGGCAGTGTGCCGCGGTCAGCACCAGCCGCGGCGCGACCACGGTGCCGGTGCACAGGCCGTTGCCGGCCTGGATCGCCACCACCCCGTCGAACTCACCGGGCTCCGTGACCTGGCCGCCGATGATCGGATCGATCGACGTGCCGACCCTCAGCTCGTGCACCTCGGCCGCCGCGATTCCCGGGCCACCGAGACACGCTGCCGCGATCGCCACCTGGAACCCCAGCCGCCGTGACCACATGAATCTCGCCAATATAGCACGCGGCGGCGGCGCTGGTAGACTTCAGGCCCGCAGTGGGCCCGCGCGGCACCTGCGAGCTCGGGCCGGCCGGCATCGCCGCGCGGCCGATCGGGCCCAAGTGCCACCACCACGGGCGCATCCACCACGCGCGCATCCACCACGCGCGCAGCCACCACGCGCGTATCCTGGGCTGGAGCGACCCTTGTCCGAACTGCATCACGTCGTGCTCGTCCCCGGCTTCTTCGGGTTCCACAACCTCGGCGAGCTGACCTACTTCTCGCGCGTGTGCGAGCAGCTGACGGTACGCCTCGAACAGCTGGGCATCCGCGCCGACGTGCGCGCCGTCGGTACGCTGCCGACCGCGTCGCTGCGATCGCGCGCGGCGATCCTCGCCGAGGCGATCGAGACCATCGCGCCCGGCGACGGCCCGCTGCACTTCGTGGGGCACTCGTCGGGCGGCCTCGACGTGCGGCTCATGATGACGCCGCAGGTCTCGCTGCCGACCGCCGCCGACCTGGCGGCGATCGGCCGACGCACGCGCTCGGTCGTCACGGTCGCGACGCCGCACTACGGCACACCGCTGGCGACGCTCGCGACCGGTGTGCTGGGCCAGCGGCTGCTGCAGACGCTGTCGGTGGTGACGCTCTACGGTCTGCGTGCGGGCAAGCGCCCGCTGCGTGGCGCCGTGAAGGCGGCGCAGCTGTTGGTGCGGCTCGACGATCTCGTCGGGCTCGGCGGTCGCGTGCTCGAGCAGCTCTACGAGCAGGTGCTCGCCGACTTCGACGACGAGCGCTCCGAGTCGCTGGAGCGCTTCCTCGGCCACGTGCGCGGCGACCAGGCGCTGCTGCCCCAGATCACACCCGACGGCCTCGACCTCTTCAACTCCGCCGCCGAGGATCGACCCGGGGTCGACTACGCCTGCGTCGTGACGCGCGCCCGTCCGCCGCAGGTATGGGGCTCGCTGCGGGTCGGTCTCGATCCGATCGCGCAGCTCACCCATGCGCTCTACCACGCGCTGTATCGCCTGACCTCGCCGATGCCGCTGTCGCGGCTGGGCGCGCTCACCGATGCGCAGGTCGAGGCGTTGGTCAGCGCGTACGGCAAGGTGCCGGCGCCCACCGCCAACGACGGCATGGTCCCGACCCGCTCGCAGATCTGGGGCGAGATCATCCACGTCGCGCGCGCGGACCACCTCGACGTCATGGGCTACTACGGCGACCCCGACGGTGGCGCCAGCCATGTCGACTGGCTGGTCACGCGCTCGGGTTTCGATCGCACGCGGTTTCGGGCGTTGTGGGGGGCGGTCGGGCGCTTCATCGCTCGCAGTGCGGGTGCGCGGGACGACGCTCGCGGCGGATACGGCTAGCGAAGCTGCGCACGCTTTGTCGCTTTTTGCGTAGTGCGGCGAAGGCGGGTGCGGCCGGGCGCTGGCGGGCGGCCTCGCCATTCGTGATATCGTCGGTGACGTGGCAGGCAGGCGAACCGCAAGCGCGTCGATGGGGCTGATCTTCACGTGGTGTGCGGGCACGCTGTTGCCCACGCCCGCATACGCCCACGGTGTCGGCGTCGCAGCGGCGCCGTTCGCCATGATGGCGAAGAAGAAGAAGAAGCCCAAGGCGGCCGTCGAGGAGTCGAGCGACCCCGCGCTGTCGAGCGCCGAGGCCGACACCAAGCGGCAAGCGATCCGCGACTCGGTGCAGGCCGAGCGCGACGCCGGCAACATGGGCAACGTCGCCGACGGGCTGCAGCGCAACGCCGAGGAACTCGGTGATCCGATCACCATGTTGGAGGCCGGCGAGGCGCGACTCGACGTGGCCCAGAAGGACCGCGACACCGAGGCCGCCGAGGCCGCGATCGCGACCACCCGCATCGCGCTCGACATCCTCCACTTCTACGCGGCGGTCGACGCCGGTCAGGTCACCAGCGACTGGCAGGTCATCTCGCCATCGGACGCCTCCGGCCTGATCGACAAGGCCGACGCGCAGATCGAGCGGGCGCAGGCGCTCATCGAGGAGATCGAGGCCGAGAAGACCGCCGCCTCCGAGGTCGCCTCCGGCGGCGCGGGGAAGAAAAAGAAGAAGAAGAAGAAGCGCGAGAAGGGCGACGCCAAGCCCGGGACCGGGCTCATTGCGGCCGGCTCGATCTTCACGGCCGTGGGCGTGGGTGGCGCGTCGATCGCGATCGCGGGCCTGGCGATCAGCTCGAGCAAGCAGAAGGAAGTCGAGAAGCACATGCCGGGCGATCCCGAGGTCGACGAGCTCGACAAGGCCGGCAAGCGCGCGAACGTGCTCGGCTTCGTCGGCGTGGGCGTCGCCGTGGTCGGTCTCGCGGTCGGCCTGCCGCTCATCGTGGTCGGCGCGAAGAAGCGCAAGGCCGCCGACGGCGGCGTGCCGAGCACGGCGTACCGCCATGACCGCGAGCGCGCGTACATGACGATCGTGCCCGCGATCGGACAGACCTCCCAAGGATTGCTGTTGCAGGGTCGCTTCTAGACTCGCGGATGAACGCGGTTGCCGGGGTCGCGGGAGTTGGCGCCCCGTCCAACTTGGGTTACTCAAGGCGCGGGCGCTCGAGCGCCCGCTCGAAAGGAGCCCAACTACCATGTCCCTTCGCATCCCATCGCTCGCGGCGGCCCTGCTGCTCGCTCTGACCGCATGTCCGGCCGACGGCAACGACGACGCCGCCGACAGCGGCTCGACAAGTGATTCCACCGCGTCGACGACCATGACGTCCGCAACCACGGCGTCGACGACCATGACGGCGACCACCGCGTCCGACAGCTCGGGCTCGAGCACGGACACGGCTCCGGCCGAGGTCGACTTCGTCACGCAGATCCAGCCGCTCCTCGACGCCAACTGCGTCGATGGTTGCCATGAGGCCGGCGGCGTCTATGCGGCGATGGACCTCACCGCGGCCAACGCGTACACCGTCCTCACCACGCAGGCGCCGGTGTACAGCAGCGACTCCAGCTTCGTGGTGCCCAACGACTCGGCCGGCAGCTTCCTCAGCCGCGCCCTCCACGGCACCGATTCGATCCTGCGCCAGATGCCGCTCGAGCTGGGCACCGACATGATGGGCAACCCCGTCGGCGTCGAGGGAACACCCCTGGCCGACGCGGACATCCAGCTCTTCGACGACTGGATCGACGGCGGCGCGATGCCGTAGTGCGCCGCGCCGGCGGACCCCGAGCGGTCGTCATCGACACTCGGGGGCGCGGGTGAGGGCGTTGGCTACGCGCGCTCGCGGGCTGCGTAGCCGAGCGTGCGTCGGACCCCGGCGTACGCGCCACTGGTCGCGAACGCGATGAGGTCGCGCAGGTCGTCGTCGACCTCGGCGCGTGCGAGCAGCTCGGCGCCGGTGAGCGGCGCCTTGGCGCCGGTGACCACGCAGATGGCAGCGCCGAGATCCCCGGCGATCGCGAGGCCGATGCGACTGCCGGCCCGCCGCACCCACGCGCGCCACTGCGAGCTGTCGAAGGGCTCGTTCTCGTGGTCCTTGAACAGGCTGCCGAGCTGTCGGGCCGTGCGCATCGGGAGCTTGCGCAGCAGCTCCTGGCTCAGGCGCGTCGCGTCGTCGTCGCGCGCGTGGTGCTTGCGACGGCCGTGGCGGGGGTGGAACGCCTGCAGCAGCGCCGACAGCAGCTGCGCGAAGCGGCCCCGCCGAAGGCCCATCGCGAACAATGCCTCGGGCCGCGTGCCGTGGAGCGCGCGTGCGAGCGCGAAGCGCAGCACGGCGGGGTCGTCGATCGCGAAGGCGGCCTCGTGGGCGAGGATCACCGGCGGCTGTTGGCAGCGCACCTCGAGCAGCGCCCCCGGCTCGAACTCGGGACCGTCGTCGAGCCCGGGAAGTGTCTCGGGCAGCGCGTGCCGGGCGACGAGCGCGACCTTGCTGTTGCCGAGGCGCTTGAGCACCTCGCCCCAGCACTGCGCGAGCAGGCCTTCGCCCAGCGGGGACACGCGGGCCTCGGGCGGGATCTCGAGCCGAGGCAGCTGCTCGGCGAGCAGCGCCGCACCGCCGTCCTGCAGCGCGAGCAGGGCCTCGCCCACGCCGCCGTCGGCCGGCAGCGCCGGCACCACGCTGGCGGGCACGAACTCACCGGCGGGCACCGAGGTCAGCTCGACGCCGGCGAAGAACGCCGCAGCGGCGGTGTGCTCGGGGGCGGCCAGCTGCAACACACCGTAGAGCGCCCACGCGCGATCGAGGTCGCCCAGCTCGGCGTGGTGCGCGGCCATGAACGCGAGCGCGCGGATGTCGAGCGGATCGACCGTCAGCACCTCGACGAAGTTTGCGAGCACACGCTCGCCCTGGGTCCCGGCTGCATCGTAGAGCGCCGCGAGGGTCCGTCGCTCTGCGGGACCGAGCGCGTGCGGGTCGAGCTCGAGCGCGAGCTCCAGCGCGGCGATGGCCTTTTCGGGCCGCATGCGCTGGATCTCGGCGAGTCGCAGCAGCAGCGCGATGCGGGGCGCGACGTCGGTGCCGCGGGTGCGACGACCGAGCGCTGCGAAGAAGCTCTCGACCAGCGGCTCGATCTCGTCTTCTCGGCCGTTGGCCTCGAGCACGCGCGCCAGCGCGAGCACGGCCGCCGATGAGTTCGGCAGCAGCTCGCGGGCCTGCTTCGCGAAGCGCTCGGCCAGCTCGGCTCGCTCGGGCTGCGCCAGTGCGATCTCGGAGCCCTCGAGCAGGAGGTCGTGCCGGCGCTCGCGCCCGAGGTCGGGCTGCAGCAGCAGCCGATCGAGGCAACGCAGCGCGATCGTGGGGTCGTGCACGGCCGTGGCCCGGAAGGCGACCTCGAGCTGGGTGCGGTCGAGTGCGGCGACGTTGTGCTCCTCGAGCAGCTCCAGCCCGAGTCGGATGTTCTCGAACGCGGCGCGCCGCAGCTCGGCCTCGGTCTGCGGGCCCTGCGGATCACCGCCGTCCGCAAGCGCGGCCGCGGCGTCGTTGAAGAGCATGCCGGCGTCGATGAACTTCTGACCGCGCGCGCGCGGGTCACCGACCTCGCGCGCCAGTCGAGCCGCGGCCTCGGCCGCCTCGACGAGCGCGCCGCGTTCCTGGCACAGGCCGATGAGCGGCTCGAGGGCGTTGGGGTTGCTGGGGTCGAGCAGCGCAGCGCGACGGTAGCGGGCCAGCGCCTCCTCGACCTGCTTGAGCGCCAGCGCGCTCTCGGCCACGAACGCGAACACATCGCTCAGCAGCCGCACTTGCTTGGGCGTGCGCTCGAAGCCCTCGGCGAGTCGCTCCTCGAGCTGGTCGGCGGCCATCAGCGCCTCGCGGTGGCGCCCCGCCAGCACGCGGTTGCGCACCAGCGCCGCACGGATGTCGAGGTTCGCGGGGTCGTGCCGCGCCGCCAGCGTGAGCCGGCGGTGGGCATCCGCGTGGCGGCTGCTCTGCTCGAGCACCTGCGCGAGCGCCAGCAGGCCGCCCGCGAGCTGCACGGGATCGCCGCCGAGGCCGAGTGCGTCGACGGCCTGCTCGAGCAGCGCCTCGGCCTCCTCGTGACGCCCGGCCTCCGCCAGCATCTCGCCGAGCCCCAGCTTTGCGCGGGCGTACTCGGGATCCTCGGCGAGCGCGGCGTCGAAGCGCACGCGCGCGGCCGCGATGTCGCCGGTGCTGCGGTAGGTGATGCGGCCCATCTCGGCCAGCAGCTGCGCACGGATCGTCGGGCCCTTCATCTCGGCCAGCTGGCGATCCATGAACTCCATCGCGCCGGCGATGTCGCCGTCGTCGACGCGCAGCCGCACCAGGCCCTCGAGCGCCGATGCCAGGCGGCGCGGCGACTCCGGATCGTCGGCGGCGACCTTGGCCTCGGCGAGCACGCGGGAGTACAGCCGCAGCGCGCGGGCGTTGTCGTGCAGTCGCGCGCGCAGCAGGTCGGCGGCCTCGAGCAGGCCGTCGGAGTCGGGCAGCGCCGCCAGCGACTCGACCAACAGCGCCTCGTCGTGCACGGCGCGGGCGAGCTTGGCCTGCGCGCGCAGCAACGCCGCGACCCCGGGCCGCTGCGCCAGCGCGGCGGCGATGACCGCCAACGCGCCCTTGGGATCGTGGTCCTCGCGGTCGAGCACTTCGGCGAGCGCGGTCGCGACGCGCACGTGACGGGCCTCGTCGCCCGCGGCGGCCCGCTCGAGGTGCCCGCGCAGCAGCGTCACGCCGTCGTCGCGCCGCCCCTGGCGGCGATACAGCCGACTGAGCGCGAGCGCGACCTCGTCGTTGTCGGGCGCGGTGCGGACCAGCTCCTCGAGCGTCGCAGTGGCGGCATCGGGATCGCCGCCGCCCTCTTGCAGCGCACGCGCCTTGGCCACCAGCAACGAGGTGCGGGTCTCGCCGTCGGCGGGGTCGCACGCCGCCAGTCGCTGCTCGATGATCGGCAGCGCCGGCTCGAAGCGTCCGGTCGCGAGGTAGAGCTCCTGCAGCCGCGCCAGCGCGACCGGATCCTCGCGCAGCTCGGTGAGCTCGAGCCAGGCCGCGATGGCGCGGTCGGGCAGGCTCAGCTTGTGCTCGTAGATGTCGGCGATCTGGGCCAGCACCGCCAGGCGGTAGTCCTCGTCGGGCACGTGGTCGGCGGCCACCCGCAGGGCCTCGATGGCCTGCTGCCATTGTCGCTGCGACATCAGCAGCCGCGCGAGCTCGTCGTGCAGCTCGCGGCGATCGGGCAGCTCGCGCGCGAGCAGCTCGAGTCGCTCGATGGCCTCACGCGGACGCGCCAGACGTTGCTCGAACACGTGACAGAGCTCGAGCGTGCGCGCGATGCGTTCGTCGGCGTCGAGATCCGGCGCCTCGACCTCGAGCAGGTCGCTCCACACCCCGGCCCACTGCGCGTGCTGCTCGAGGCCGCGGTAGATGTCGAGCAGCGCTCGCATCGCGCCGGTGTGGTGGGGCGCGACCGCCAGCACGGCGCGGTAGCGACTCTCGGCCTCGTCCCAGTGCTCGGCCGCCGCGTGGAGCTCGGCGATGCGGAGATTGTGCGCGACGACGTGCTCGGGCATGGCCGACTCGGCCAGCAGCAGCTCGTACGCTTGCAGCAGTCGCTCCATCACGCCGTGGCGCGCCGCGAGGCCTTCGAGTCGCTCGAGCGCCTCTTCGTGGCGTGGCACCCACAGCAGCGCGCGCTCGAGGGCCTGGAACGCGCGCTCGAGGTTGTGCGCGCCCTCTTCCCAGAGGCGCGCGAGCGACAGCGCGACCTCGACCTTGGCCAGCTTGCTGTCGGCCGGCATCTCGGTGTACGCGAGCGCGACCTCCTCCCAAGCACTGGCGACGCGCGGGCGGGCCGGCAGCACCGGGCGCGTGAGCTTCGGCAGCGCGGGCAGGCCCTGGTCGGGCGCGCGCGGTGGCGGCGGCGGGGCCGTCACGACCACCGCCGATGCGCGGGTGTTGTCGGCGCGTTGCAGTTGCAGCAGCTGCGCCTGCATCACGGCGACGGTCGGGTCGACGGTCGGTAGCTCCGCGCCGTCGTCGAGCTCCTCGAGCTCGTCGACCTCGAGGTCCTCGAAGTCGAGGCTCTCGGGGTCGACCGAGATCGGCGGCGCGAGATCGGGGCGCGCGGCGGTCGGGGCTGGGGCCGCCGCCGACACGCTGTCGGGATCGTCGAGCAGGATCTCCTGCGTGTGCGGCCCGCCGACGCGCGTGGGTGCGGCGATCTCGACGCGCGGCGCGTGTGGGGACGGCATCGTCTCGACCAAGCGCGGCTCGAGGCCGGCGCCGATCCACGCCGCGGCGTCGGCGATCTCGGGCGGTGCCAGCATGGGGGTGAGCATCGGATCACGGGGCACCGGTGGCGTGTGGTAGCCGCCGGTGTGCTCGGCCAGCCGCCAGATCGCGGCATGCTCGTCGCCGACGTCGCCGTCGGCAGCGGGGAGGCTGGGGCGCGTGCGCCAGGCACACAGCCGCGCGCGCAGGGCGTACTCGGGTCGCCCGAGCGAGCCCTCGTACAGCTGCGCGATGCGGATCAGCAGCTGCGCCTGATCGACCGGCTGCGGCGCGACCTCGAGCGCCGCCGCCGGCACCATCAGGTAGAGCTGCCACAGGTCGCCCTCGTCGGCGAGCCGCTCGAGCTCGGCGATCGCACGCTCGTCGTCGGGGTCGAGCCGCAGCACTCGCATCCACTCGGCCATCGCGGCCGCGCGGTCACCCAGCCGCAGCTCGCGGATTTCGGCGCGCTCGGCCAGCAGCGCGATGGTGCGGTCGCGATCGCGGCTGCGCCCGACCAGGCGCTGCAGCAGCTGCAGCAGCACGAGCGCGCCGACCGGCGGTAGATCGCCGTCGCGGCGCTCGTCGACCGACAGCGAGAGCCGGCGGATGTCCGGCAGCAGCACGTCGCCACCGGCCTCGTCGAGGCCATGCGCGAGCACACGGATCGCGGCCAGGGGATCCTGCAGCCGCTCGTCGAAGATCTGCGCCGCGCTCTCGAGCGCGGCGATGGTCGCTTCGCCCGCGCTGGCGTTGCGCGCCCGCTCGAGGTGCAGATCGCAGAGCATGGCCCACAGGCGGTGGCGCTCGCTCACCTGCAGGATCTGCTCGAACGCGTCGTCGGCGAGGGTGGTGTCGGTCTTGCGCAGGTCCTGCCAGGCCTGCCGGAGCCACTCGAACGCCTTCTCGGGATCGTGCAGCTCGTCCTCGTAGATGCGG
>WBZX01002263.1_pt1 | contig 13303 bp, 11 predicted proteins | sample 5204211 | NCBI WGS metagenome assembly WBZX01 (sample SAMN12344362, study PRJNA552823) | activated sludge metagenome | biome: Activated sludge suspended growth; feature: Nitrification reactor; material: Wastewater; isolation source: activated sludge from nitrification reactor of wastewater...
CCGCGATGAAGGCGGTGCGGATCTCGCGGCCTTCCTTGGTGCGCACCGGAATGTTCTGCAGGTTCGGTTCGGACGAGGCGAGCCGCCCCGTCGTCGTGGCGCCGAGCGCATAGCTGGTATGGATGCGGTGCGTCTCCGGGTTGATGAAGCCCGGCAGCGCATCGGTGTAGGTCGAGCGCAGCTTGCTGAGCTGCCGCCATTCGAGCATCAGCGCCACGAGCTTGCGCGCCGACGGGTCGAGATCCTCGTTCTGCGCGAGATCGTCGAGCAGCCCGGCGCGCGTCTCCCACTGCCCGGTCTTGGTCTTCTTGCCGCCCGGCAGCTTGAAGCGGTCGAACAGCAATTCGCCCAGCTGTTTCGGGCTGCCGAGGTTGAACTTGTGCCCGGCCAGCTCGTTGACCTCGTCCTCCACCCGCGCCACCCGCTGCGCGAACGTGTGCGACAGGCGCGAGAGAATGGCCTTGTCCACCTTGATCCCGGCCCGCTCCATGCGCGTGATGACCGGAATCAACGGCCGCTCCAGCGTCTCGTAGACGGTCGCCATGTGCTCGCTCGCGAGGCGCGGCTTCAGCACCAGCCAGAGGCGTAGCGTCACGTCGGCGTCCTCGGCCGCGTACTCGGCCGCCTTTGCGATCGGCACCTGGGCGAAGGTCTTGTCGGCCTTCTTGCCCGGCGCGTGCTCGAGCACCTGGGTGAACGACAGGCAGCTATGCTTGAGGTGGCGCTCGGCCAGCTCGTCCATGCCGTGCGCGTTGCGCCCGCCGTCGAGCGCGTAGGAGAGCAGCATGGTGTCGTCGACGGGGGCGACGTCGATGCCGTGCCGCGCCAGGAGAGCCATGTCGAACTTGATGTTCTGCCCGATCTTGAGGACCGAGGCGTCCTCCAGCAGCGGCTTGAGCAGGGCCAGCCCGGCGCGCGGCTCGACCTGGCCGGCAAGGCGCTCGACGCCACCGAACAGATCGCCGCCGCCGGAGATGTGGGCCAGCGGCACGTAGCAGGCGTGTCCAGGGGCGACCGCCAGCGAGAAGCCCACGATGTCGGCGCGCATCGGATCGAGCGAGGTCGTCTCGGTGTCGAAGGCGAAGCGCCCCGCCGCGCGGCAGAGATCGACCCAGCGCGCCAGCTCGGCCTCGGTGGTGACCGTGGGATAGGCAGTGCGGTCGATCGGCTTCGCCACCGCGTCCGCCGCCAGCATCGCCGCGCCGGCAGCGGGCGTGCCCGCCTCGGCCGGTCCGCGCTCTGCGCTCGCGTGCATCGTGCCCCTAATCACCTTGGCCGTCGGCGCGCCGCGCCACCTGGCACTCCCCGATTCCCCTCCCCCTTGCGGGGAGGGGTCAGGGGTGGGGGTGACCCCGCGAACACTCGAGCCGACGGACTTCTCCAGCGCAGCCGGCGCGTCCACGCCGAGCTTCTCCGCGATCCGCCGCGTCAGCGTGTTGAACTCCATCTCGCGCAGGAAGCCGAGCAGCGCCTCCGGCTGCGGATCGTGGATGCCGAGCGCCTCGACGGGCACCTCGGTCTTCACGTCATCTTTCAAGCGCACCAGCTCGCGGCTGATCCGCGCCTGATCAGCGAACTCGATCAGCTTCTCGCGCCGCTTCGGCTGCTTGATCTCGCCAGCGCGGGAAAGCAGCGAGTCAAGGTCGCCATATTCCTTGATCAGCTCCGCGGCGGTCTTGACGCCGATGCCCGGCACACCCGGCACGTTGTCGACGCTATCGCCCGCCAGCGACTGCACGTCGACCACGCACGCGGGCTCGACGCCGAACTTCTCGATCACCTCGTCGCGGCCGATCTTCTTGTTCTTCATCGTGTCGAGCATGACGATGCCCGGCTTGACGAGCTGCATCAGGTCCTTGTCGGACGACACGATGGTCACGTCGCCACCCCGCTCCACCACCTCCCTGGCGTAGGTGGCGATGAGGTCGTCGGCCTCGAAGCCCTCCTGCTCGATGCAGGCGATGTTGAACGCCTTCACGGCGTCACGAATGAGCGGGAACTGCGGCACCAGCTCCTCCGGCGGCGGCGGCCGGTGCGCCTTGTACTCCTTGTAGACGTCGTTGCGGAACGTCTTCGCGGAGTGATCGAAGATGACGGCGATGTGCGTCGGCGCCTCGGATTTGGCGCTCTCGGCCATCAGCTTCCACAGCATGGCGCAGAAGCCGTGCACGGCGCCGACGGGCAGGCCGTCGGACGGGCGCGTGAGCGGCGGCAGCGCATGGAAGGCGCGGAAAATGTAGCCGGAGCCGTCGATGAGATAGACGTGGCTGCCCTTGACGATGGGCGTCGGCTCGCCGTCGGGGCAGGTGAATTGCGCGGGGCGCTTCGGGGCGGTGTCTGTCATGGCGCCGGACTATAGGCGAGCCGGCGCATGATACCAATCGCCGCCTACCGCCGCTCCGGCATCCGTGGATCGCCGTTGGCGAACGCCATGGCCTGCATGGCGCCGGCGCGCGACATTTCCGCGACGGCCTGGGTCCGCGTCGAGACGCCGAGCTTGTGCAGGATCTCGCCGACGTGCGCCTTGATCGTCGCCTCGCTGACCTCGAGCTGATGCGCAATCTGCTTGTTGAGGAGCCCCTGGCAGACGAGCTGAAGCACGCGAAGCTGCTGGGTGGTCAGCGCCTTCAGGCGGCCGCGGGCGCCGCCCTTGTCGCGCTCGCTGCGCCGGTCGCCCAGGATCTCTCCGGCGAGAAGCCGCCGCACGGCGTCGACGATAACCTCCCGCGTCTCGCATTTGGAGACGAACCCCGCCGCGCCGAACACCCGCCCGCGCTCGACGATGCTCTCGTCGCAGTACGCGGTGACGACCAGGATCGGGGCCGTCGGGCAGAGGCGGCGCATCTCGATCAGTGCTTCGAAACCATGAGCGTCCTGGAGATTGAGGTCCAGCACCACCAAGGAGGGCTCGCTGGCGACCATCTCGCGGGCATCCCGGAGGCTCGCCGCAAGGCTGATGTCGGCTCGCGGGAAGGCCGCCCGCAGGTTGACCATCAGCGCGTCGGCAAAGAGAGGATGATCCTCGACGATCAGAATTCGCGTTGACATATTGGGGCTCCCGGCCGCCAGCAACGCGGCTCGCGAGAGCAACTTCTAAAGAGAACTATGCTGCATCGCAATATATTTGGTTGCAATGCAACACAACCCAGCCATGCGCCGCGCACATGGCTGCCGCAGCCCGGAACCAAGACTCACCTCGGCCGTGTCTGGCCCGCACCGCGGACGACGTACTTGAAGCTCGTCAGCTGCTCGACGCCGACCGGTCCGCGCGCGTGCAGCTTGCCCGTGGCGATGCCGATCTCGGCGCCGAAGCCGAACTCCCCGCCGTCGGCGAACTGGGTGGAAGCATTGTGCAGGACGATCGCGGAATCGACACGCTTGAGAAAGCGCTCGGCGGTCCCGACGCACTCCGTCACGATGGCGTCGGTGTGCTGCGAGCCGTGGCGGGCGATGTGGGCGATCGCCTCGTCGACGCCGTCGACGCACTTGACCGCAATGATCGCATCCAGAAACTCGCGACCGTAGTCGTCCGGCGCAGCCGCCTTGACGCGCGCGTCCACCGCCTGCGTCGGCGCGTCGCCGCGCACTTCGCAACCCGCCTCCAGCAGCGCCTTCACCAGCGGCGGCAGCAGCTCGGCCTGGGCGTGGCTGTCGACCAGAAGCGTCTCGGTGGCGCCGCAGACGCCCGTGCGCCGCATCTTGGCGTTGAGCACAATCTCCACCGCCATGGCGATGTCGGCGCCGCGGTCGACGTAGGTGTGGCAGATGCCTTCGAGGTGCGCGAAGACGGGCACGCGCGCCTCCTCCTGCACGCGCTCGACGAGGCTCCTGCCCCCGCGCGGAACGATGACGTCGATCGCGCCGCCGAGGCCCTTGAGCATGTGCCCGACGGCGGCGCGGTCCGTCACCGGCACGAGTTGCACCGCCGCCTCGGGCAGGCCCGCGGCCTTCAGCCCGGCAACGAGCGCGGCTTGGATCGCGACCGACGAATAATGGCTCTCCGAGCCGCCGCGCAGGATCGCCGCGTTGCCCGATTTCAGGCACAGCGCGCCGGCATCCGCCGTCACGTTCGGCCGGCTCTCGTAGATGATGCCGATGACGCCCAGCGGCACGCGCACGCGCTGGAACTTGAGGCCGTTCGGCCGCTGCCATTCGGCCAGCACCGTGCCGACCGGATCGGCCAGCGCCGCAACGTCCTCGAGGCCCTTGGCTATGGCTTCGATCCGCTTCTCGTCGAGCAGCAGCCGATCGACGAAGCTCTCCGGCCGTCCTCCATGGCGCGCCGCCGCGACGTCCTTGGCGTTGCCGGCGAGCACCTCCGGCGTCGCCTTTCGCAACGCCGCCGCAGCCGCCGCGAGCGCCGCGTTCTTCACTTCCGCCGGTGCCAGCGCCAGCTCGGCCGCCGCGGCGCGCGCCGCCTGGCCGATGCCGAGCATCAGCGCCTCTGTCTCGTCGGTGATGCGCTCGTGGGTGTTCATCATCGGTCCATTTCAGCTCACCGATCAGCAGGCCGGGTCGACACCCAGATCCTTGCAGATCTTTCTTGCAAGGATGTCGCTGATCTCGGTGTGTCTTGGTATGGCGGATCGCCTGCTACCGTCGGCATTGCGCCACCAGGAATGCCTGCCGCCTTCGCGAATTTCCTCGCACCCGTTGTCGCGAAGGTGAGCCAGCAACGCCTTGCGCTTCATACGGCAATCTTGACCTCGGAGTAATCGCTGCCAGCCGCCGAACGGGCGTCTTGCCGGTTCATTTCGAGTGCCTCGCGCAGCGTCTCCTCGAGGCTGGCGATCAACTCGTCGCGCGTGGCCTCTTGGCAATTGACGCCCGGCACCTCCTCGATCCAGCCGATCCACCATGGGCCGGACTGCTTCAATATGGCGGTGTACTCGGCGATTTGCGTGCTGGACATGACACAGCTCCGGCTCTCTGACCGACTATTTAGCGCCAGATCGTTATTAGGAACAGTTCGATTAAGCCTACTTCCTGCTCAACGCCATGTCGTCCCGGTGGATCAGCTCGGCGCGGCCCTCGAAACCCAATATGGCGGCGATGTCGCCCGAGCGCTTGCCGATGATGCGGTCGGCGTCGGCGCGCGAATAGGCGACGAGGCCGCGGCCCAGCTCGCGGCCGTCAGTAGCCTTGATGACCACGGCGTCGCCACGGTCGAACGTGCCGTCGACGCGAGCCACGCCGGCCGGCAGCAGGCTCTTGCCCGACAGCAGCGCCTTCTCGGCCCCGGCATCGACGACCACCACGCCGCGCGGCTCGAGCTGCCCCGACAGCCACCGCTTCTTGGCCGTCACCGGATCCGAAGGCGCCAGGAACCACGTGCAGGCACAGCCGCCGGCAATCGCGCTCAACGGATTGAGCACCTTGCCGGTCGTGATCACCATGTCGGTGCCGGCGGCGATGGCGATGCGCCCCGCCTCGACCTTGGTCTTCATGCCGCCTTTCGACAGCTCGGTGCCGGCGTCCCCCGCCATGGCCTCGATCTCGGGCGTGATCTCGGTGACAACAGGAATGTGCCGCGCGTCCGGCGACGACCCGGGCGGCGCCGTGTAAAGCCCATCGATGTCGGACAGGAGCACCAGGCAGTCGGCGGACACCATCGAGGCGACGCGCGCCGACAGGCGGTCATTGTCGCCGTAGCGGATCTCGGCCGTGGCGACCGTGTCGTTCTCATTGACCACCGGAATGGCGCCGAGCGAGAGCAGCATCTCGATGGTGTGGCGCGCGTTGAGATAGCGCCGCCGCTGCTCGGTGTCGCCGAGAGTGAGCAGGATCTGCGCCGCCGTCAGGCCGCGCTCCTTGGCCATCTCCTGATAGGCATGCGCGAGGCTGATCTGGCCGACGGCCGCCGCGGCCTGGCTCTGCTCGAGGTCGAGCGCGCCCTTCGGCAGCTTCAGCGTGTGCCGGCCTAGCGCGATCGAGCCCGACGAGACGAGCACGATCTGTTTCCCGGCCTTCGCGAGACCGGCGACGTCGTCCATCAGCGACGTCATCCACTCGGTCTTGAGCCGGCCGGTGGCACGGTCGACGAGCAGCGCCGAGCCGATCTTGACCACGATCCGCCGGGCTTGCGTCCACTCGGGCCGCACCTTCCCTGCCGCTGCCGTTTTGCTGCCCATGCCCTTCGCGCCCGTCCTCCGCGCCCGGCACGACGCACGGGCTCGGCGGGGTTTACCGCCCGTTGTGCCCGATCCGCAAGGGCGCTTGCGGGAGCCTGGAGTGCGGCACTGTGCGGGGAACGCCTACTCGATGCCGGCCAGCGCGGCGTTGATGGAGTGGAAGAAGTTCTCCGGCCCCGTATAGCCGGTGATGCGGCCGATCTCCCGGCCGTTCTCGAGCACGAGTACGGTCGGAACTACCGTCACGGGCGCGGAGAGATCGAGGCGGTCGGCGGCCTCGTCGTTGAGGTCGAGAAAGCGGAGCGGCACCGTCTTCGCCCGCGGCGAGGCCTGGTACGACGGCAGCACATCGCGGCGGAAGATGCCGCAGTAGATGCAGCCCGGCACCTCCACGACCACCAGCTCGACGTTGTGCTGCGCCTCGATCACCGGCGCGGCGGCATTGGTCGCGGCCGGCGCCTGCGTGTAGGCGTAGAGGAGGAGGATGAGGGCGGCGATAACGATCTGAAAGCGGAACATGGCAGGCACTCGCTCGGTGGGCATTCCCTGCCCGGACCGATGCAAATTTAGGCCCGCCCCCGCCTCGCCGCGAGGAAAGTATGAAGTGCTGGTTAAGTCCCGTTCCGCTTCGGCGCTTCGATCACGGTAAATCCCGCCGGCCGCCGCGCCGGACGTTAACGCCCGTCAACCCTTCCCGCAGATGACGCCGATGGTCTGCGCGTAGGAGATGCCGGTGCCCATGTTGGCGTCTCCCGCCGTCGCCGCCGTGCCGAACGCCTGCTTCATGCGCTCCAGCTCGGCTTTCTCCTTCTCGCTCACGATCGCCTCGGCCTTGCAGCCGGCCGGCGCGTTGACCACGCTGAAGGCATGCTCCTTGGCCGGCTCGAACGAGATGAAGAAGCTCGGGTCGTAGATCGAGAACGTGAAATTGGTCGCGGAAGCCGGCACCGGCTCGGCCAGTTGCAGTGTGTAATAAAGGGACAGCGCGCCGTCCTGGTGCTCGAGATGGTACTCCGCCGGTGTCTTGAACTTGAGCGCCGTCTCACCGAGCTTGGCGAACGAGAAGTAGTCGAACTCGGCGAGCCCCTCCATGTTGACCTTGGCGAGCTCGGCCAGCTCCTCGCGGCTGTACACGCCGTCCTTATTGGCATCGAGCCCCTCGATGGCCATCGTTGTGTACATCTCGTCGAAGGTCCATTTGTGCCTGAGGCCCGTGATCTTGTCGCCATCGTAGACCACCGCCGTCTCGTAGATCACCCACACGTGCGGGTGCGCGGCAGCCGGCACGGCGAGTCCGAGCGGCATGAGAGCCAGCAGGAGGAAATGGCGGAGCAGTCTCGGCACGGTCGGGCCTCGCTTCTTCGGCTATGCGGAAGGGCTCGCCGGACGCGCAGCGGCGCCACGGCTCGAATCGACCCCACCTGAGGGGGTCAATATAGCAAGACCGTGGCGGGCACGTCAGCGAACGCTCTGACCAGCACTTGCCGTCCCGGCTGCATCTTGGGGCTTCGTCGCAGCCGGCTTCGCAACGGTCTCAACTCGAATTGGCCGCTTCATATCGAGCGCACGGGCGACGTCTGCAAGCTTTTCCCGAATTTCGGCCCCTCCCGCGATCTGCGGATCGGACGGGTCCAGCTTGTCGCGGGTCTCCCATTCCACGATCCTTGCCTTCGCCACGTCGAACGCCGCCACCAGCGATCTGGTCTGGCGGATCGCATGGTTGAAGTAGGCGTCGCCGAAGAACGTCCACTCCCGCCGGTCGTCGCAACCAAAAGAGGTGCGGGTGGCGCTCGCCGCGGTGATGACCAGCGTCCGGCTGTCCTCGATGGCCGGAATGAAGCTACCGGAGTAGCACGCCGACAGCACGACCACGCGATAACGCGCCTGCGAGCGGCCGAGAAGCTGCGACAGGCGGTCGGGCGTCAGGTCGTTGAACGCAAAGGCGTCGAACTGTGCCGAGAGACGACGCGAGGATCCATGCGAGGTCACGAACAGCACCAGCACGTCCTTTTCCGGGGCAATGACCTCCGCCAGCCGGTCCATCACCGCGCCGAGATTGGTCGCGTTGGCGAGGGGGAGCTGCTCGAGCGTGTCGCGATTGTTGACCAACAGCACGGAGCGGCCGGAGGTGCCCATCACGTCGTCGAAGATGTCCCGCGCCGAGCGCGCCTCGCGCAGAAACACATCCTGGTCGCCATAGATTCCGGCGGCCACGAAATAGATCTCGCTGCGATCCTTCCGGGACGGCTGCAGTCCTTCCAGCGCCGCCTTCACCAGTCGTGGCTGACGCGCGTAGGCGGCCTCGACGTCGATGCGGTGAACTTCGGCGGCAGCACTTGGAGGTGACTTCGGACGCATCGCGTCGATAGCGTAGCTCAGCAGCCCCCGCGACGGCGTGCTGTCGTATGTATCCACGATCGGCATGACCGGCAGCAGCATCACGGCCAGCAGCCCCACGGCAACGAAGCCCAGCGCTCCCCTGGCCCAGCGCGGCCGCATCGCCCCGGCGCCGAGTGTCACCGCGGCCGTGATCCACCACAAGAACGGCACGAAGTGCGTAAGTGACTCCACCCTGGCGTACGCGCCCTCGGAGGGTGCCAGGTACACCAGCCAAGCCTCCCTGGCCAGAACGGCCAGCGCGGTGACAATCTCGAGCCAGAACGAGGCGGCCAGCATAACCGAGAGGGCACCCGCGACGCTGAAACTCGCCCGCCTGCCGCGAACCAGCGTCAGCCCCGCCGCCATAAGGGCCGTCACGGAGACGAACGCGGTGAGGCCCCAGGCCTGCGGAGGCACAATGGCGAAGGCCGTCAGCCATCCGCGCAGCATTTCCGCGGCGGCCGCAAGAAGCGCCAGGACCACGGGCTCCGGCCCGATGCAGTCGAGGTCACCCCTCTTGATCTGGCGAAATGAAAGCACCCGCAGGCCGAGACGCAGAAGCCGCCCGACGCTCCGCCACAGCGAGCCGACAGGCGCTGTAGTATCGGCGGCACTGGCACCCGGGCGATCGGCGATGACAGGCGCTCCAGGTCCGCCTCGCCCCGCCGGCGCAAGCGTGATGATCAGCGGATGCCCCGCTGCTGCGATGCGCCGCTGAGCCTCCGCAAGCAGGCGCTCCACCGCCGCCGTCTCGCCTTCTCCAGCTACGGCGCAGCCCTCTCGGTGTGCACGCAGCACCACCTTCGTCGCGTCGGCGCGCGCCAGCCCGAAAACGTCTTCCAGAAGGTCGACGACGAAGACCAACGGCGTCTTGTCGTCATTAAGCAGTTCGATCGCGACACGGGTCGCTTCGTGGCGGTAGGACATGGGTGCACCCCGGCAATCTCGGGTGATTCTATGGGCAAATTGCTCTGCCTACGTAAATTCGAGCCTTCTGCGCGCAGACGTGGTTTCCTTCGGGTTGATGCCCGTTTCGACCATATTGTTACATTGTAACAACCATGGTATTCCTCATCGAGCATGAACAGATCACGCTCCCTGCTCGGCCTCTCGTCGGCCCTGACTTTCGTCACCCTCGCCGTAGCGCCCGCGGCCGCCGCGCCGAAGGTTGTGGCAACGATCAAGCCGGTCCACTCCCTCGTGGCCGCCGTCATGGCCGGCGTCGGCACCCCCACCCTGCTGGTCGAGGGCCAGGCCTCCCTGCACGGCTTCGCATTGAAGCCCTCCGGCGCCCGCGCCGTGGCCGAGGCCGACATCCTCGTCCGGGTGTCCGAGACGCTCGAGCCGTTTACGCTGAAGGCAACCGAGGCGCTGCCGGCCGGAGCCACGCTCATCACGCTCGAGGACGTGCCCGGCATGGTCCTCCTCGAACGGCGCACCGGCGCGACATTCGAGCGGCATTCGCACGCGGAGGACCACGGCGCGGAGCATCACGGCAAAACGCATGACCACGACGAGCATGGCCATGAGGGCCACGCGCATGACGGACACGTCTGGCTCGATCCGATCAATGTCAGGACGATGACCCGCGCCATCGTCGCCGCGCTCAGCCTGCGCGATCCCGGGAACGCGGCGTCATATAAGGCCAACGGCGACGCGCTGACCGGCCGCATCGAAGCGCTGATGGAAGAGCTTCGCGGCGAGATGCGACCGTTCTCCGGCACGCCCTACGTCGTCTTCCACGACGCCACGCAATACTTCGATCTCGACTTCGGACCCGAGGCCGTCGGCTCGGTCAGCGTCAGCCCCGAGGTCCCGCCCAGCGCCAAGCGCCTCGCCGAGATCCGCGGCCGCATCCAGAGCCTCGGCGTCAAATGCGTGCTCGCCGACCCGCAGACCCCCGAGCGCCTGATTGCCACGATCATTGAGGGCACCAAGGCCCGCTCCGCCGTCCTCGACGCGGAAGGCGCGACCATCGAGCCGCCCGGCCCCGATCTCTGGTTCACCCTGATGCGCAAGGCGGCGGCAACGATGAAGGGCTGCCTCGGCGGATGACGCCGAAAGGTTTTGGAGCTATCATTTAACTCGGATGTTCTATCGCTTTTCAAAGCCTCGCATATGAAGGTGCGTGACGTTCTTTGTTTGCTCGAGCAGGATGGGTGGGCGTTGGTTGCGACCCGCGGCAGCCACCGTCAATTCAAGCACCCCGTCAAGTCTGGCCGGGTGACTGTCGCGGGCAAACCGAGTGACGATCTGGCTCCAGGAACACTCAACAGCATTTTGAAGCAGACGGGCTTGAAGTCATGAGGAGCCAGATGCGCTACGCGGTCGTGATCGAGAAAGTGGCGGGCAACTATTCGGCTTATGTGCCGGACCTGCCGGGCTGCGTGGCCACAGGGGGGACGCGCTCCGAGGTCGAGCGCGAGCTCCGCGATGCCATCGCGTTCCACATTGCGGGTATGAAGGAAGATGGGCTGGCGGTTCCGCAGCCATCAAGCCATGTCGAGTATCTGGAGATCGCGGCAGGCGAGTGAGGCAACGAGCCTCGTTCGACGCGCAAGAATTTGCGATCGCTATTGTCGGGTTTGCGCGACATCGTACGTCTTGGAGATAGGCACGAGCGCAATTTCGCGCTCGTTGCCCGATCCGACCGAGCAAGGAGCTCCCCGATGCCGACCAAGACCCAGCCCAAGACGGCAGCCCAGGCCAAGCCCGCCGCCGACACCAACACGGTCCGCCTGCATCGCGTGCTGACCGCGCCGCCGGAGAAGGTCTACCGCGCCTTCCTCGACCCCGAGGCCCTGGCCAAGTGGCTGCCGCCCTATGGCTTCACCTGCAAGGTCCACCACAGCGAGCCGAGTGTGGGCGGCACCTTCCGCATGTCCTTCACGAATTTCACCACCGGCAAGAGCCATGCGTTCGGCGGCGAGTACCTGGAGCTCGTTCCCGGCGAGCGCATCCGCTACACGGACCGCTTCGACGACCCGAACCTGCCGGGCGTGATGGAGGTCACGGTGACGCTGAAGCCGGTCTCCTGCGGCACCGAGATGCACATCGAGCAGAAGGGCATTCCGGCCGTCATCCCGCCCGAGGCCTGCCATGTCGGCTGGGGACAGTCCCTTGCCCAGCTCGCCCTGGTCGTGGAGCCGAACATTCCGGAGTGAGGCTCACCCCCGGTCGCACCGCCGGTCGTCGATCGCCATGGCGGCCATGACGGTCTTGATGACAGTCCAGCGGATGGGCTCGGGCGGCATGGGTAGCGCCCAGCGGTTGACGAACCACTGCCCGGTCAGCTCGGTCTTGCGCTCGAGCACGAGGTCGCGCAGCACCTGCCCGTTCATATGTGTCATGGCGACGCCGTGACCGGTGCAGCCGATCGAATAGGCGGCGCGGCCCTTGTCCAGCGTGCCGATCACCGGCGTGAAGTCGGCCGTCGCCGAGAAGGCGCCGCCCCAGCGGTGCGCGATCCTCACCGGGCCGATGTCCGGGAACGTCTCGCCGATGAAGGCCTCCAGGTGATCGAACGCCTTGGGATAGCTGTCGTGGTTCATGTTGCCGCCGAACGGCACGATGCCCGGCCCGCCGCCGGCCAGAATGCGGTTGTCGGGCGTCAGCCGGTAGAAGTGCATGAAGTTGCGGCCGTCCTCGACGGCCTCGCGGCCTTGCCAGCCGATCTTGTCGAGCTGCTCGGGCGTCAACGGCTCGGTGACGACGATGTAGGCGAAGGCGGGCGTCTGGCGCAGCTTCATGCCCGGTATGAGGTGCGTGTAGCCGTTGGTGGCGTAGACGAGCTTCTTGGCGCGCACCGTGCCGCCCGGCGTGGTCACCCGGTAGCCCTCACCCTCGCGCTTGATCTCGACGGCCGGCGAGCGCTCGTAGAGGGCCGCGCCCGCCTCCTTCGCGATCCGTGCGATGCCGTCCACCCACTTGATCGGATTGAGACTGCCGCAACCCGGCTCCCAGCACGCGCTGAGCATCTTGGGGCTCTTCACGCGCGCGTCGAGCCACGCCTTGTCCACCCACTCGAGGCCGTGGATGCCGAGCGACTGCAGCAGCTCCATCTCCTCGCGGATGCGCTTCTCGTAGCTGGGCGTCGTCGCGACACGCAGGAAGCCGGTCCGCTGCCAGTCGCAGTCGATCGCGTGACGCTTCACCAGCGCGTCGAGCTCGTCGATCGCCCGCTCCATATAGTCGTTGGCCTCGCGCACGCGCTTGGCCCCGTGCAGAAGTTTCATCAGCGCCACCGAGGCGCCGAACAGCGTCATGACGAAGCCGCCGTTGCGGCCGCTGGCGCCGTAGCCGATCGCCTCGCCTTCGAGCACCGTCACGTCCAGCGACGGCTCCGCGACCTTGAGGTGGTAGGCCGTTGAAAGCCCCGTGTAGCCACCGCCGATGATGAGAACGTCGGTCCGGATGTCGCCGCGCAGGGGCGGATTCGGCCGGCGCGCTTCGCGCCCAACCTTCCAGAAGCAGGTGTCGATGTCGGCAACGCGCGTGTCCATGGCAATTCCGCTCGAAGATCCGGCTGGTGTTCAGTGTGGCACGGGCCGCTGCCCGCCGCCACGCTGGTCCCGTCTGATGGTGGATGACCGCGATGATCTCCCCTCCCCCTTGCGGGGAGGGGATGGGGGTGGGGGACAACTCGGGCACGGTGTTATCGGCGACCCCCACCCCTGCCCCCTCCCCGCAAGGGGGAGGGGAAAGTGAAGGCGACCTTTTCCCGGCGAGCGGTAAGAGAGCAGTCGCTTGATCTCTCACGCCGCCTTGGCCTGGAAGGGCACGGTCTTGGCGGC
>WBZX01002265.1_pt1 | contig 13296 bp, 7 predicted proteins | sample 5204211 | NCBI WGS metagenome assembly WBZX01 (sample SAMN12344362, study PRJNA552823) | activated sludge metagenome | biome: Activated sludge suspended growth; feature: Nitrification reactor; material: Wastewater; isolation source: activated sludge from nitrification reactor of wastewater treatment...
CCAGGATCTCGTTGTAGCTGTTGCTGGAGCGCGACGCACCAGGTCGCATTGACCTGACTTCCGATCGCTCCCCGGCTTGCCGAGCCGCCGCAGTCCGGCCAGGGGCAGCCAACACGTTCGCATGCGCCGGCCGAGCCGCCAAGAGCTTCCGCAGCCCCTGAACCACGTTCAAGAACGCATCGTCCGGGGATGCCCACTTTGCGATCTCCCGGCCGCCCGACGGTAAGGCGTTGAGGTGTTTGAAGGGAGAGTGCTGCCAGTCGCAAGCACGCAGGATGACAGGTACAACGACAGCGTCGCCCGAGTTGTGCCGCTCCAAAGCCCGGCGCATCTCTATGCCGAAGCAGTAGTCCGAGGCCAGAAAGTCCGCGCTGACGAGGAGCAGGATGATCTCCGCAGCTTCAAGCGCCTGCGAGATCTCCTTGTCGAACTCCGAGCCGGGAAGAATTCGATGGTCGCTCCAGAGCTCAATTGCACCTTCGCGTCGCAACAGGGCAAGGTGCTTGTCGAGTTCTGCCCGCAAGGCATCATCCTTGTGGCTGTAGGAGATGAATAGTCGTGCCAAGGCGTGTCCTCGTCTTGGGCGTCTGGTTCACGCCGCACCGGTATCAAGGGAAGAAGTACGGTCATGGTAGCCAATCGCAAGTTCTCTTCTTCGCTGGAACAGTTCCATCCCGTCTTGCACTGGCGGCTGATGGAGTTCATCGAGGACTACTCGCTGGGAGACAAGCCTGCGCTGGTATGGCAGTGGCGCCCCGTTGATCGGGTCGAGGTTGACGTGACGGCGCCTGCCGTTCACGATCTGATGAGCCGCGGCGCAGTTTCCAGCCGAGTGCAGGCGTGGTGGTACGGGTTCAGGTCGAGCTACGGAATCGCCAACGTCTTCCCGGGCCTCAGTTCAACCGACCCGAGGAACGCCGCAGGCTGGGCGGCGGAGGTCCACACGGACGGCCACCTGATCGCAGGGCTCTGGAGCTTCCCCGAGCTGGCAGTCGACGGAGCGCCGGCACCGTGCCTCTCCGACTTTCACATGGAGGCATTCCGGGACTTCGCGGAACTGTCTGGGGCGGCGGCCACGGTCATTGGCTCCACCGGGGCGTCTTGCATGACCGCCAGTCTCCTCGCCGCTACCAGTCTTCGGATTGTTCGCAGCGGCAATCACTGGGGGCATCAGCCCCGGCCGGCGACGCGGGACACGATGCAGTGGCGCGTACGAACTGGGTCGAATGACCAGTTGCGTGCTATCGGTGATGCCATGGCCGCAGACTACAAGCGGGCGTTCGCGTTTTGACTGCCGGCCGCCCGGTCAAACGGATTGACTTCAGGCTCAACTGGTCGTGTGGCAGCCTCGAGAACATGCAGCAAGATCTCGACGGCGTGCTGCTCCATCTCAACAGGGTCACCATCTGCGCCGAGCTCGAATGAGGTTCGACCGTGCGCGTCGAACATGAACCACGTGACAAGCGAATCTGCGGTCCCGAGCTTGGGTTGAGACCGAATGCAAATGACTTGACCTGCCGCCACTCCATCGTCAGGGAGTACCAAGTGCAGCCGCAGGACAACTCTGGTTGTGCCGAACGACGCGATCACGCAGCGAGGGTCTTCGCCTTGCTCCACCGTCACTTGGCGCAACGGACACTGCGGGCTCTTGAACCAGGCGAGCGCCCCGCTGAACTCTGCGAATCGCTGCTCGATCCTCTCGAACCGGCGCGCGGCGTGAATCAGTCGATCCGGCGTTCTTGGATCAAGTCGCATAGGCAACTCCCGTGTATCACTCTATCGGTCCGCGCCGTCCTGCGCCTTACGCGCAGACTGGCGGTCCTGCACGGCACGAAGACCTCGTTCGAATAGCGAGTCTGCGTCGGGGAACCGAACGAGCTCGTTCTGCACTTCGTCGAGATCCTCGCGCGTGATGACCAATACACCCAACTCAGCCGCCGGCCCGGCATCCGCAGCAACCTGTTCGCCCGTCATGGCGGTGACGATGACCGGCAACACCCGCAGATGCGTCATGTTGGATGCGGCCAACGAATCTCGCACATTGACTGTTCGAGCTGCCAGCCTCGACAGTTTTCCTTCCGCGCGCAGCATACCCAGCGTGCACTCCACCACCAAGAAGTCCCCGCGCGGCGTCGTCGCAATGACATCAAAGGCGTCACGTGTCTTGGCGTGCGTCCCGAAAGATGCGACGGAGAAGCCCAGCGCCCAGAGCAGCCAGGCGATCGCTGCCTCAAAGTCGTCGGCTGCCTTGCCTCTTGCCGGCATCTCGGGGCGCAGGTAAGTCTGAGTCAGTGATCCCGAGGGATCGACCAGCGCAAGGATGGCGGCCCGGGGGTTTAGGAAGGATGTGGGATCGGCGCGCCACTGAACGTGGTGAGCCTCGCCCGCGTATGACGCAATGCACTGAACGACGGAGCCGACTGGAACCTCGACACTGCCAATGCCGACGACGGCAAGATCGCGCTCACTCCAAGTCAAGTCCTTGCCTTGAATGGCGCCGCGCTGAATGACTCGACCTTGATGGACGACTCGAAAGCCGAGCTTCGCCTGCGCCCGGTCCAGCGAACTCGCCATCGAAACGCCAACGTTTGCCCGTGTTGCCGTGACCGAAGACTCGGCAAGCACTTCGATCGCAGTTCGCGCGACCACTTCGAGCAGTGCGCGATCGCCACGCAAAGTGCCGAGACCGTAGTCGATGGCCAACTCCTGCACAGAGTCGTATGGGAAGTCTGCTGCTTTAAGCAGCCAATCCGACTGCGGTTGCGGCAGCAGGTCGGTAACGTGTCCGCCCCCGATGGACAACACGGCCAGCCGGTTGCCCGCACTGAGGCCTTCGGGGTGGAGCAATGTTGGTGGCGCGACGTAGATTCCGACTTGTTCAGTGCTTGGTAGCTTGAAGGAGCCGAGACCGGCTACATGAAATCCAGCAGCCGATGCAAGCGCGCGCACTACGCCCTGTACGTCTGTCTCTTCCTGGTTCAGCAGAATCTGGTGGGCTTCAATGCGGCCCGCCCGAAAAGCCGCCTTGACTGCAGTGTCACTACCGGGGTCGAGGACGATCCGGGCAGCCACTAGTTCTAGGGTTTCGCCGGTGCGTACGCCAAGGACATGGAGCCGCGCCACTCTGTACGCGCCACGCCACCCAGCAATGGCCTCGAAGTAGGCAATGAGCTCGCGTTCCGAGTGCTCGTTCAATTCAACCTCCAAACGCCCGGGCGAGGAGCGCATCGAGCAAGTCCCAATCCTGTGCTGCAAGCAGTGCGTTGATCTTTGCGCAGATGAAGGCTTGGTTCGTTCTAGGGTCGAGTTCTTCAGGCTGCGATGGGCAGACAACGGCCGGCCTCTCGCTTATCACGTCATCGTACTAGCCTAGTCTGCGCCGATGGTCAGAAGTTGCTGACTTGGTAAGTACCGCGTTAGTCGCTCTGCTCATCGAAGCTGACGGTCAATATGTCGCTGTGAATGTCGGGGTGCAGTACGGAGCCGCCCTTCAGGGCGTGACAGGCAGCTTCTCAGCGTTAGGAGCCGGTCGCCATGATCTGGCGAACTCACGCTGACCGCCATCAAGCCGACCTTCACTTCAGCGGCCGGCGCCACCTTGAACGTCGGCGAACAGTGGGACGGCGGCCGTTCGCTTCGCTTGGCAGCCGTGTCGAGCCGTGAATGACCGGCTGCTGCCGGCGCGGCGGACTCGAGTCGACCCTGAGCAGACTATCGCTGAGCAGGAATGCGGACATCAGCTAGGCTCCAGCTGGACAGCAGGCACCGGCGGTCTGCCGCTTGAGAAGCACCCCGGGAAACGTACCTCTGTCGGAAAGTGCAACTCTTGCGGAGTCCGGCCGCGGCGCTGCCGTGAATCGGGTTCAAGCGGACTGGCTGCATCTGCAGACGAACCCTCAGCCGCCGTGCGGCAACAGTCTGAACTGTGAATGCACGGTCGTGCCACCCGTCTGGATGGTCGTCAGACCGTAGCCGGCTCGTACGACCAACAGTGGAACCACCAGCAAATCAAGGCGTTGCACCCTCACCAGCTTGACCTGGGTGATGTCGACAATGGCGACCTTCTCATGCCAAAGCCAGGTCTGGGCGATGTGCTGGCCGTCGATGCTCGTTCGGCTCGTCAGGATGCCCCAGTAGCCGCATCCGATGACGATGGCCACGGCGAGCAGGAATCCGATGTCTGCGGCGGGCGGGAGTCTCGTCGGGGCACCCACCGAGCCGAACAGCGTCATCGATCCGAACCCGAGAAGCGCCACGACGAGCACGTTCGACAGGGCCCTGACTGCCACTGGATAAGCCGGGCGTTCAGCGACGCCCGGTCCGCCGATAGCAGGCCGGGCTCGCGCGAGAGCACCCAGAGAAATTGCCGCCCGGGTTCGCTGACCACTGCGGGTTCGTCATTCGCATCCAGATTGACCACCCAGTCGTCGACCCAGATCTGCGGCAGGTAGGGCAGCCACGCTGCGGCAAGCTGCACCGGCAGCGTCGCCGAAGCTTCAGGGCCCACCCGGCGAGCTTCGCCGATAGCTTGATCCATCTTGCCGCACGGCTGCGGACTGCGGTTCACCACCTGCACGCGGCACGTCGGCAGCGGGGAGCAGCTGGCGGTGGCCACTCATGAACATTGCTGCCGAAAGCGGTTCGGGTAGCGAGCCAGTTCTCAAGGGGCCAGCCTCGGTCCGCGGGCTGATGGCGAGTCTCCGAGCATCGAGGGCGAGCGAGCCAGGTAGTTCTCTCGCCAGGGCTCGGGCAAGGTGGATGCGGCTTGGTCTCGCCAGGCGGAGATTCGCAGCCGTACCGTCCCGGCCAGCGAGGCGTGGCTGTCGGGCAGCGCCATGACGACCGCGGACGCCTGGCGGTCGAACAGACCCATGCCCACCAGTCCCTGATCGAGCCGGGTCCACAGCGCCAAGGCGCTCTGCGCCGCTTCGGCGCTTCGGCCGGCGTCGCGCAGGGCGGCCAATCGAGCGAGTTGCAGGTCCAGCCAGAGCCCCATCGCGCCGCAGTCGCGTGCGGTCGCTGCCGTCGCGCTGAGCAGCGGCAGGATCGCCGTCGCGTCGCAGCCGGGGCGAGCCAGCACGAGCAGCCGCGCGCGCATCGGGAAGTCGTCGAGGCCGGCGATGCGGTCGAGCAGATCGGCGCTGTGCGGCGGCCCGCCCGCGTGCAGCAGGGTGGCCTCGATGGCGAGACGGTCGATGGCCAGCAGGTTCGGCCGTTCGAGCAGCGCCTCCAGCCCCTTGCGGGCCAGATCGCGCCGGCCCAGCTCGCACTCCAGCCAGTGCATGCGGCGCAATGCGGCGGGGATGGCCCGGGCCGTTCCTTGCGCACAGAGAGCGGCCACGCGGTCGGCAAGCGCGACTGCGCCGCCGAGATCGCCACTGATCGCGAGCACGGCGGTCCGGTTCGTCAAGGCGGTCAGCCGCGTGGAGGGATCGACGTCGAGCCGCTCATCGTCGGCCATGGCCTGTTCGCTCCAGTGCAGCGCGGGTGCGAGCTGGCCCTGATCGAGCGAGTTCATGGCCAGGCCGGCCGCGATGTTGCGGGCCGTGGCGACATCGCGCTCCGCGCGCGCCAGATGCCAGTTCTCTTCCAGACGCGCGTTCGCTTCGGCCAGCCGTCCGGCGGCGGCCATCAGCAGGCCGAGCGCGTTCAGCACGCGGCTGCGGCTGGCCGTGAGCGATCGACCCGCCCGCGCCAGGTAGGCATGCGCCGGATCGGCCCGCCCCAGGCACGCCAGCGCCTGCTCGGCGTGTCGCGTGGCCTCGGCGAGTTCGCGGCGCATCCAGCGCAGTGCGGCGAGATCCCAGTGCAGCTCGGCCTGCACGTCGGGCAGGCCGGCGCGCTCCGCCCAAGGCAGCGCCTGCATCGCGAGCTGCACGGCGTCGTCGTGCCGCCCCTGCTCGCCGAGCAGCACGATGCGCGCGCAGGCCGCCAGCGCGCGGCGGCCGTCGTCGTTGTCGGCCAGCGCATCGAGCGCATCGATCAGGCTCTCGAGGCGCTGCACGAAGGTCGATTCGCTCAGCAGATCCTGGGCGGCAAAGAAGGCATCGAAGGCGGCCCCGCGCTGGCCGGCATCCTGCAGCGCGTGCGCCGCGCGCTCGTACAGTCCGGCGGCTTCGAGCAGCCGGCCGGCCCCGCGCGCGCGCCGAGCGGCGGCGCTCAGATGCGGAACGGCACGCAGCGGCTCGCCGGCCTCGAGCCAGTGTTCGGCCACACGCGCCGGCTCGCCGCCATGCTGTTCGAGGAAGGCCGCAACCTCGCCGTGCAGCGGGCGGGCAATGGCGTGCGCCAGGCTGCTGCGCGCGGCCTCGGCAATGAGGTCGTGCGCGAAGCCGCCGCCGTCGCGCAGCACTTGGGCAGACTCCAGCTCCGCCCAGGCGTCAGCGAGGTCGAGCGGGCGCAGCCCCAGCACCTGCGCCACCAGTGCGGCGCTCAGGTCCTGGCCTGCGATCGCCGCGCAGCGCACGACCTGGGTCGCCAGCAGGCTCAGGCGCGACAGCCGTTGCTGGATCAGCCTCAGCACGTTGTCGGCCTGCGGCCAGACGACCGCCGCCTCGGGCCTGCCGGCCATCGGCGCCAGCGCGCCGCCGTGCGTCGACCACGCGGCCTTGATGGTCTCGAGCAGGTACATCGGGTTTCCGCCGGTGCGGCGCTTCAGCGCCTGCGCCTGTTCGCTGCCGCCCACGCCGGGCAGGCCCAGCGAGTCGAGCAACGCCTCCACGTCCTCGCCAGCCAGAGGCTGCAGCGCCAGCGCCGTGGCCCGTGTCGAGTCGCGGTGGGCCGACAGCAGCGCGCGCTGTGCCTCACCGAGCCCATCGGGCCGCAGGGCCAGCACCCAGCCGACGCTGTCGCACCCGGCCAGCGCATGCAGCAGCTCGACACTCGCCGCATCGGCGTACTGGAGGTCGTCGAGGGCGCAGGCACGCAGCCCCTGGCCTGCCGCCGTCACCAGCAAGGCCTCGATGGCCTGGGCCTGCCGTGCGCGGTCGGCCGCGGGCGAGCGCGGCGCCGCCGGGCCGAGCTCCGGCAGAACGCCGGCCAGGTCGGCGCGCTGCGCATCGCTGGGCTCCATGCCGGGCCGCTGCAGCAACGCGCGCAGCCAACGTGCCGCCAGCGCGAACGGTGCCATGTCGTCGCCGACACGCGCGGCGACCGACAGCACCGCCGTGGTGGCAGACGAAGACTCGCACAGCGCGGCGATCAGCCGCGACTTGCCCAGGCCCGCCTCGCCCGACAGCAGCACGACCCGGCCGTCTGCCGCCGCGCTCTCGAGCACGCGCAGCTCGGCCGCGCGCCCCACCAGCCGCGGCGGCCGCAGCACCACCGCGGGCACCGCCGCCGCAGGCTGCAGCGACGGGTCTGCCGCCTCGCGCTCCAGCGCGCGCAGCAGCGCGAGCGTCTGCGCATCGGGGGCCGCCCCGATCTCGTCCTTGAGCATGCGCTCGCAGCGGTCGAAGGCCAGCAGCGCGGCGGCGCGATCGCCGGCCAGGTAATGCAGGCGGATGACGCGGCGGTGCGCGGCCTCCGACAGGGGCTCGAGCGCCAGCAGTTCCTGCGCGTGCTGCATCGCGTCGCCGAAGTCGCGGGCCTGCTCGGCCATGTCCGCCAGCTCGGTCAGAGACTGGCGCAGGCGATCGGTGCGGCGCGCGCGCTGCCGGCGCAGCCAGTCGGCAAACTCCGGCCCGAACTCCAGCCGCGCGCCGCCGAGCACGTCGCCGGCCTCTTGCAGGTCGTGATGCACACCCTCGGCCAGGGCGAGCACGCCGGTCCCGACCACCGGTGCCATGCCGCACTGCCGCTTCAGCCGGAACAGGCGCTGGCGCAGCGAGTTCGCCGCTGCCTCGGCGCTGCTGCCGGGCCACAGCAGCGCGGCGAGCCGATTGCGCGCGGTGGGCCCTTCCAGCGCCAGCCAGGCGAGCAGAGCCGCGTCGAGGTCTGTCAGCGTCAGCTCGGTGCCATCGGGCAGACGTGCGCTGGCCGACTGGCTGAGTTTCAGATGCATGGCGCCAGTATCGCCAGACTTCTCGCGCGCTGCGGCGCGACTCGCGCTCAAGGCGCCGTCAGCCGCCAGCGGATCGTCAGCCGGCCCGACTCGCCGGCCTTGCCGTCGAGCTGCACGACCCGCTCGCCCGAATGGCTGCGCCAGCTGCCCTGCAGCGGCACGGTCATCGGCGGGGCCGACGCACCGCCGGCGCTCGTGCGCATCGCCAGCTGCCGGGGCTGCGGCCCCTTGGGCGTCGGCGTCGAGTGCGTGCCGGCGGGTTCGTCGGTGGTGATGGTCTCGGTGTAGGGCAAGGGCATCAGCGGCACCGGCAGCATCAGCGTGATCGTCTGCCGCACGGCGTCCACCTCGAAGGCGGCGACACCGGGCAGCCCCTGCGGGCTGTTCTTCGCCTGCGGCGGCAGCGGAATGTCGCCCGCACCCTCGCGCCGCTCGTCGCGGGTGCAGCGGGCCCGCGGCAGGCTCATGCAGATCGGGTCGCCGTGCACGATGTGCGCGGTCTCGTCGATGCGGTAGCGGCCCTGCTGGGCGATCGCCTGCCAGGCCTGGTAGCGCGGCGCGCCTTGGCGCGCCATCGCGTCGATGTCGGCCTTGGCGCCGAGCGCCTGGTCCAGCTGCGCCGTGCCCGCCATCGCGCTGCCCAGCCGGGTGGTTTCGCGCGTGATGCAGGCCTCGTCGTCGCCGCAGCGGGCCATGATCTGCTCGACGCTGGCCATCATCGGCGCCATCTTGGCGGCCGCCGCCTGGCCCTTGCCGGCCTTGGCGTTCAACGCGGCGCTCTGCGCGGCGTCCGGCGGCTGCATCGTCGGCAGCGGCGACGGGGGCTGGGCGGCGAGCGTGGCCACGAGGCTGGCGCTGCGATGCACGCGCCACTCGTGCAGGTCGATCCGGTCCTGCTTCCGGCCGGCCGATTCGTAGACATAGTCGACGCTGAGCGTGGCCCGGGTGCCGGCTGCGGCGAAGCCGTCGGCCGCGGCCGATGGTCCCGCCAGCGAGGCGACGCAGAACGGGAGAAGAGACGCAAGGCTTCTGAACTTCATGTCGTGCTCCTGCAGTTCACGGCCGCGGACTCAGAAAGACCTGGATGCCGCCCAGCGCGCCGGGCACGGCCTCGCCGGCATCGGCCAGGTGCACCACGGCGCTGCCATCGGCGCTGAGCGCGTTCTCGTTGAAGCCCTGCTGCGACAGGAAGGGCGTGCCATCGGCCCGGCGCGAGGCGATGCGCGTGGTGCCGGCCTGGCGGTCTCGCACGATGAGGTAGCTGCCGACGGCGCTGGCGGGGTCGCCGGACAGGTTGGGCGCCGCGCTGCGGAACGAGACGTAGCGGCCGTCGCGCGAGAGGCTGGGATCGCTGCTGTGGCCATCGCCGGCCACGCCGCCGGCGGTGACGCTGGCGATCGAGACGCTGCCGCTGCTGCGCTCGAACACGCCGATCTGGCTGTACTGCGCGGCCGCGCCGCCGCCGACGCTGCTGGAGCGCAGCCAGAAGGCGATCGCACCGGCACCGTCGGACGCCGCCAGCCCCCCGCCCAGGCCTTCGGGGAAGGTGCCGCTCGGCACGGCGAGCAGCTGGCTGGTGCTGCCGCCCTGGTCGTCGTAGAGCATCAGCCGGTTCTGCGCCGGGCTGCTCGCCACGGTGATGAAGGCCACGTAGCGCCCGTCGGGCGACAGCGCGGCGCCCTGGCCGTCTTCCGAGCCGGCCACGAGCCGGGTCACGCCGGCGTCGAGATCGCGCAGGTACCAGCGGTAGCCGGCGGTGGCCGCGCCGTCGCCGGCCAGGTTGGCCGCCGAGCGCATCAGCACCTTGCGGCCATCGGCGGAAATGTCGGCGCCCAGGCCGGTGGTACCGGCCGACACCGTGTCCTGGCTGCCGTTGGCCAGCACGTTCACGCGCACCGTGGTTTGCGTCTGCAGGTCGCGCACGAACACATCGTCGGCGGTGTTGGTGTCGCCGGCCACGAGGTCGTTGGCGCGCGAGCGGAACACGACGTAGCGCCCGTTGGCGGCCAGCTTGACCATCGTCGTGCCCTGCGACGATTCGCTTCCATCCGGCCGCACGGTGATGCGCGTGGTGGTGTTGGCGATGCGGTCGCGCAGGTAGGCGTGGCCCGCATTGATGGTGCCGGGGATCAGGTTGTTGCCGTTCGAGATGAAGGCCACCCGCGTGCCGTCGGCCGAGACCGAGGGCCGGTAGCTGATGCCGCTGGGCATGGCACCGGCATCGGTCACGCTGGCTTGCTGCGTCTGCGTCAGCGTGGTCGCGGCCGTGACGGTGAGCAGTGCGCCGCTGCTGATCGCCACGCCGGCGCCGTTGTAGACGATCACGCCGTAGCGGGCGCCGTTGTCCGCCAGCGTGAGCGCCGGGGTGGTGTAGCCGGCCGCCGTGGCGCCGGAGATCGCCACGTTGTCGCGCGTCCACTGGTAGCGCAGGCCGTCGCCGCTGGCCGTGACGCTGAAGCTGGCGACGCCGCCCTCCGTCGCGGCCTGTGCGGACGGCGCCACGACGATGGCCGGCGCACCCACCACGATCAGCTGCGCCGCCGCGCTCGTCACGCTGCCGGCCGCGTTGCGCACCGTCACCGTGTAGCTGCCGGCATCGGCACCGCTCACGGCGGCCAGCGTGAGCACCGGCCCCGTGGCTGCAGGAAGGGTCGTGCCGTTGCGCGCCCAGGCGTAGCTCAGCGGTGCACTGCCGCTGGCCGCCACGGCCAGCGTGGCCGTGCTGCCGGGCAGGGCCACCAGTGTTGCGGGTGGCGTCTGGATCGCGGGCGCGGTGGGGGTCGTCGTGTCCAGCGGCAGCACGCTGAGCGTGCCGGCGCTGCTGGTCACGCTGCCGGCGGCGTTGCTCACGACCACCGAGTAGGCCCCGGCATCACCCGCGGCCACGCCGGCAATCGTGAACGCCGCCTCGACGGCACCGTCGATGCGCGTGCCGTTGCGCCGCCATTGGTAGTTGAACGGCCCGGTGCCGCCGGCAGCAACCGCAAAGGTCGCGGTGTCGCCGGCATGCACGCTGACGTCGCGCGGCGCGGTGGTGATGAGCGGCGGCTGCGTCGGCGGCGGCGTGCCGCCTGCCGTCACCGTCAGCGTGGCGCTCGCGCTGCGCACGCTGCCGGCGCCATTGCCGATCTCCAGCTCGTAGCGGCTGCCGGAGTCGCCGACGTCGACCGCCGGCAGCTGCAGCACCGGCGCATTCGCCCCGGCCATCGCGACGCCGTTGCGGAACCACTGGTACGACAACGGCGCGGTGCCGTTGATGGCGGCGGCGAAGACGGCCGTGCTACCGGCCGTGACCGTCAGCGCGGCGGGCTGGCTGCTGATCGACGGCGGCGCGGGCGAACGCGTGACCGTCACGGTCGCAGGCTCGCTGGGCACCGAGCCCGCGCTGCTGCGTGCGACTGCGCGGTACTGCGTGCCGCTGGCGGCGACGCTCAATGCCGACGTCGTGTAGGTGCCGCGGCCCGGGCAGTTGAACCCGACGTCGGCCCAGGGCTGCGTGTCGCTGGCCCGCGACTGCCAGCAGATCTCGGGGCTGGGCAGGCCGCTGGCGACCACCGTGAAGCTCGCCGTCTGACCTTCGGCGATCTGCTGGCTCTGCGGCGGCTGGGTGATGGCCGGCGGCACCGCGGCCACCACGCTGAGCGTGGCCACGTTCGAGAGGGTGGTGCCGAAGTCGTTGGTCAGCCGCGCGCGCAGCTTGCGGCCGTTCATGCGCAAGGTCGTGCTCAGGTTGGCCGTGCAGTCGGTGTTGGTGGTGCGGCCGCAGGGCGCCGCCACCTCGCTGACGAGCGCCGGATCGGCAGGCAGCCGCAGTCGCTCGCATGGCGGATCGTTCAGGAAGCACAGCGGTGCCCCCGGCGGATCGCTGAACTTGACCGGGAAGGAGCCGAGGTCGACCCAGCTCTGCCCGCCGTCGAAGCTGGCCTCCCAGGCGTGCCGCGTCGACGGGCTCGGGGTCTCGACGCGGAACAGCGGCACCGGCATGCCCTCGGCCACGGTCTGGCTGCTGGGCTGAACCGAGATCAGCGGCGCCAGGTCGCCGACCGGCGTGCCCGGCGCGATGTTGACCGCCAGCACCACCAAGTTGCTGACGGCACGGAATGGCTTCAGCGCCGGCCGCGCGGCCGGGTCGGGCGTCGGCCGCGGTTCATCGCCGCTCGCGCAGAAATTGCCCAGGTTAGGTTGCCACACATAGGGCTGGCTGCGGCAGGTGATCTGGAGCTGCAGCGACACGGTGCCATTGAGGGCCTCGGTGACCGGAATGCGCAGCCGTGCCGGCGAGGGCGGCAGCGGCCCCGAAAGCAGTTCGACCGGCAGCGTGCGGTTGCCCGTGCGCACGAGGCTGAAGTCCAGCCCGTGATCCACCGCCGGCACCGTATAGCGCAGCTCGAGCTCGACGTACTGCGGCTGCGTGATCGTCGCGTCCACGCCGGCCGGCTGCGTGCCCTTCGGGCCGCTCTTGTTGACCATCGGCGCCACGGCCTGCAAGGTCACCTCGCTGGTCTCGGTCCAGCAGGATCCGATCGTGTAGGAGAGCGAGCTTGTGGTGTAGGCCTCGACCGGCCGGCACAGGGTGACGGCATAGAACGAGAACGTGGTGGCGTCGACGAGCAGCGCGTCACCGTCGCGCTCGGTGTCGCTTTGGATCACCCAGTCGCTGCCCGGTTGTGCCTTGAGCAGCACGGGCCGGGCGCCGGCCGCGATGCCGCTCGCGTCGAACGGGATGCGCAGGCGCGCCGGCCTCGCGAAGTCGACGCCGTGCGGGGTGACGGAGTAGATGGGGCTCAGCAGCCGCGCGCCGGCTGGCGGCGGCGGCGCACCCACCGAGTCGGCTGCCACGCGCACGGTGGTCGCGCCAGCCAGCGCATCGGCGGGCACGATCACCTGAACGCCGCCAAGCGTCAGCGTGCCGCCCGCGGCATCCAGCGTGCCGGCTCCCGGGGATGCGGAGTCCGGCCCGCCATCGCTGCCCCCGCAAGCGACCAACGCCAGCGCGAGCGTCAGAGCCAGACCTGTGGTCCACCGCGGCCATCGGCCGGCCCGCGGTTCCGTACGCTGCGTCGATCGATCTTGAGCCATCCCGTCCTCCGGGCCCAACTGCGGGCCTGCGAGCGGGTTGTAGTTGGGCGAGCGTTAACGCCGCGTTACCGAGAAGGCTGACGGCGATCGGGGAACCGTCGCGAAGCGGCGCTCATGTCGAGCGAGGCTTGGCCTGCGGACCAGTGCCGACACGAGGTTTCGTCACCGAACGTCAGCTCCGCGGCGGCGACTGCAATGTCTGTTCGTGGCCGATG
>WBZX01002267.1_pt1 | contig 13293 bp, 8 predicted proteins | sample 5204211 | NCBI WGS metagenome assembly WBZX01 (sample SAMN12344362, study PRJNA552823) | activated sludge metagenome | biome: Activated sludge suspended growth; feature: Nitrification reactor; material: Wastewater; isolation source: activated sludge from nitrification reactor of wastewater treatment...
CGTGGACTTCACCTACACGGACTTCACGCGGCCGAGCTTCTTCAATGGGGCTGCGGATAGTCTCAGCCCGCTCAGTCCGGTGCAAGGCTTGTTCGGCGGCGGTCCGACGGCCACGCAGACGGCCAAGATCCTCGATACGGCCGTGTTTGCGGAAGATCAATTCAGCGTGACGGAACAACTCAAGCTGGTCGCGGGCTTCCGGACGGATTCCATCAATTTGGAACGGGAGTTCTTCACCACCGCCGGGGCCGTGAATACGGCGCAGAGCTTCACGCAGAACTTCACGCCCACGACCTGGCGCGCCGGTGTCGTGTACGACGTGCTGCCGCAGGTGACGCTGTATGGCCAATTCGCCACCGCGGCGGATCAGGTGGGCGGCAGTCTCTTCTCCGCCCGCGCCAATCAACAGTTCAATCTGGCGACCGGCCATCAGTGGGAGGTTGGGGCCAAGGGGCAGTTCTGGAATCATCGTGCCGAATGGACCGTGGCCTACTTCGATATGGTACGGAAAAATATCCTGACACAAATTTCACAAATCGAATCCCTCAACGTGGGGCGGCGCTCATCCAAGGGTGTCGAGCTGGAGGGGGCCGTGCGCCTCACTGATGCGTGGCGCCTCCATGGGAACGTGACGTTCCTGTCGGCGAAGTTCGATGAATTTGCCGAAGTGGTCGGCGGCTCGTTCGTCTCGCGCAACGGAAATCGGCCGTTCGAAGTCCCGCAGGCAGTCGGCAACCTCTGGACGATCTATCGCGTGCCGACGCCGATCCCGTTCGATCTTGGCGCGGCCTGGCGCTACGTCGGCGACCGGTATGTGGACGCGGCCAACAGCACTCGCTTGCACGCGTATATGACGGCGGATGCCTGGATTTCAGTGCCGTACAAACAGTTTGTGGTGACGCTGCGCGGGAGTAATCTGTTCGACAAGACCTATGGGATATTCGGATCCAACTTCTATCCGGACCAGGTACTGATCGGTGCCCCTCGGACCTTCGAGCTGAGCGTCATGGGACGGTTCTGAAGAGCATTGCCTCAAGCCGAGCGATAGACGCCGGAGAGAATTCATGCCGCACTGTAGTATCCAGCGGCAGCCATCGGTAGCGTCAGAAAAGGCAGGTCTGGTACATAATGCCCATGTCGGGACGCGACAGATTTCATCGAAGACAACGCCTGTTGGCCGGTCTCCTCCTGGTGGCCGGCATGGCCTTAGCCTGGATGTCCGTCACGCCGACCGGCGCGCTCAGTTGCCTGCATTGTTTTTTGGCGCAACGATGGGTGGAGGCGACGGTTGCCGATCAGAGCCCCAGACCATCACGGTCCGATACCCGGGCAGCATCCGCCAGTCATGCCTCACGACGTGTCGACCTCGATCCCCCTGTCCTGTCCGACTCTGCTGTTGACGATTCCCGCACGCTTCCTGTCTCGCGGGACGCCTCGCTCAGCGACCTCCACCCGGCTACCGAGCGCCACTGGGTATTCCCCGAAAGATACGTATTCGCGTCAGTCCATACCGGTCCGTCCCAGTTCCCTATCGCCTGTGACCCCAAGATTGTCGGGTTGCGGGCGCCTCCCTCGCTGATCATCTCCTAGTCGTCTCCTTATTTCATCAGCCTGTCAGTGAAGCGTGTGGCTTGGATGCCTCTGCCCAGGCTACGCCTCGACTACGAGGGAAAGGACCTTGTGTGATGGAAGCGCTGTCGTTCGTTCGAGGGCCTCAGAGCCGCCCTGCATCAGTCACAAGAATGACGCCGGGCAAGGGCCCGGTCTGGGTCGTGTTCGCGGTAATCGCGAGTACGGGTTGTATCGGGCCGCATGTAGCGCCGCAGGACACACGAGACGCCTCTGCCGTCACGGCGCGGTCAGAGCCTGCAGCAGAGACAGTAGACGCGCCAAAGGCAGCGACCCCTCCGACGGCCCCACCTGTTCCGGTCCCGCCGATTGTTGGAGTCGGATCGACGGATGCCGCCCGGCGGGATGATGTGCCGGTGGTGGAGGTGCGTCCGGTGGTGGTGGCATCGACTCGCGAGTCCTACAGCGTTTCGAATACCACCACGGCGACCAAGACCGATACGCCGATTCATGAGACACCCGCGAGCATCCAGGTGGTGCCGCGGCAGGTGATCGAAGATCAGAAGACGCCGCGGATGAAGGATGCGTTGGAGAATGTCAGCGGCGTCCGCCCGAATCAATCGATCGGATCGGGGAATCGCTTCATCATTCGCGGCTTTCCGGATCTGGGGAAAACCTACCGCAACGGGCTGCTCGCGACCTCGCCCTCCGGCTTTCCGTTCGAAATGGACACGGCCAATATCGAAAGCATCGAGGTGCTGAAGGGACCGGCCTCCATCCTCTACGGCCGCATCGAGCCGGGCGGCATGATCAATGTCAACACGAAGCGGCCGTTGGACACCCCGCACGGCGCCCTGGAACAACAATTCGGTTCCTATAATTTCTACCGCACGCTCTGGGATGTCGGCGGGGCCATCACGGACAGCAAGTCGTTGTCGGTCCGCTTTGCGGGGGGGTATCAGAACAGCGGGTCCTTCCGCGATTTCAACTTCATCGACCGTAAGGTCTTCAATCCGAGTGTGACCTGGCGGCCCACCGACAAGACCACGGTGACCGTGGATGTGGAGATCTTGAAGCAAGACTTCCGCGCCGACAGCGGCATTCCGGTCATCGGCACTCGCCCGGCCCCCGTGCCGATCAGCCGGTCGTACGGCGATCCCAATACGCCGGTGTCGTTCACAAACAAAACGCATATCGGATTCAATCTCGATCATACGTTCAATGAATCGTGGAAGCTGACGAATCGCTTTCTCTCCAGCTTCATTGATGCGGAGAGTATTTGGGCCAATCCGGCGCCGGCGTTCGGGAATGCGCTTCGCGCGGACGGACGCACGCTGGATCGGAACATTTTCGGTCAGACCAGTTACGTACGGACCTATGCCACGAATCTTGATCTAACAGGCAAGTTTGCGGTGGCGGGAACGCAACACACGCTGCTGATCGGGATGGACTATACCCGGGCCGCCACCGACTATGGCATCTACGGAAATTTCACCTCCGGGAATCCGGCCCTTGCGATCGACCTCTTTAATCCGACCTATGGCATTGCGCCAAGCTTGTTCACGGCGGCTCGGGCCACAACCGATCGGCCCGGCAGGAACGTCAGCGTCTTTCATGAGCAGTGGTACGGGCTGTATCTGCAGGATCAGATCACGTTCTGGAATAAGCTGCATCTTCTCGTGGGTGGCCGGTACGACTGGGCCGAGGTGGCGCGAGGCACGGCCGGGAACTTCGACCAGGCGCGCGCCAATGTGGATGGTGTCACGCGAAAGGATTCACGCTTCAATCCGCGCGTCGGCCTGCTCTACGACCTGACGCCGTGGCTTGCGATGTACGGTAACTATGTGACGTCGTTTGGAGCCAACAATGGCGTGTCTTCCAACAACCAGCCGTTCCCACCCCAGACCGGCAAGCAGCAGGAGGCCGGGTTCAAGGCCGACCTGTTCGAGCATCGCCTCAATGCCACGGTGGCCTTCTATCATTTGACCAGAAACAACCTCGTGACGCCCGATCTGACCAGTGGCGACCCGCTCGCGAGGATCGTGGTCGGGGAGCAACGCAGCCAGGGCGTCGAATTCGACATGACCGGTCGCGTCACTGAGGCTGTGAGCGTGATCGGGAGCTACGCCTATACCGACACCCGTGTCACCAAAGACAATTCAGGGCTGCAGGAGAAACGGTTGCCGGGTGTGCCCCTGCATGGAGGCAGCCTGTGGATGAAATATGACTTTGCCGAACTGAGCGGTCCGGCGAAGGGATTGAGTGTGGGATTCGGGGCCTACGTCTCCGGCTCCCGGCATGGGGACATTCAAAACACGTTCACCCTCCCCGGCTATGTGCGGCTGGACGGCTTTGCCGCGTACCGGTGGATGATGGGCCCGACGCGCGCGATTGCGCAGGTGACGGTCCGCAACCTGTTGAATCACGAGTATTACGAAAACGCCGACCTGAATTCGAACGTGGCGCCGCGCAATGGCGTCTATCCGGGCGCGCCCATGACGGTGTTCGGGTCGTTGCGCCTTGAATACTGACAGAGAGATGAGCGACAGCGAATGTTCTCCGCAAAGCCCATGGTGCCGCTGACGGTCGCCGCCCTACGCAAGCGTTGGTTACTGGCTCATCGATACCTCGGGCTGACGGCCGGAGCCCTGTTGGTGCTCATCGGGCTGACGGGCAGCATCCTCGTGTTTCATCTGGAGATCGACGAGTGGCTGAATCCTGACCTGATCCGGGTGGCACCGAAGCCCGGTGGGTCGGCGGCCTATCGTCCGGTGGATGAGATTGCCGCGGCTGCGCTGCGCATCATGCCCCAGGGGGGGCATCTGGTATTCGGGCAATACCCGCGCCATGACGGAATTGCTTTTCGGTGGAACGTGTCGGTGCCCATCTGGCCGGACGCGAAGTCACCGATGGAGTTTGAGCTCCACCACGTGTTCGTCGATCCGTATCGCGCCGAGGTTACCGGTTCCCGATTGGTCCGGCCGGCCGGCCTCGGCGGCGCCGTGCCTCGTACATTCATCGGCTTCGTGTTTGCGCTGCACTATGCGTTGCTGTTGCCGCGATTCGGAGACCCGCCGTTCGGGGATACGGTCGTCGCCGTCATCGGGATGGTGCTGATGGTGTCCTTGTTCACAGGTCTGTACCTCTGGTGGCCGCGGAACCGCGGGTGGCGTGCGGCGCTGACCATCAAACGCCGGGCCCATGTACGCCGGCGCCACTTCGACCTGCACAAGACCGCGGGAGTGTATTTCTCGCTTATCTTCCTGGCCCTCTTTCTGTCGGGGGTCTTTCTCAATCTGCGGGCGCCGTTTCACGCGGTCGTGCGGCTGTTTTCTCCCACCATCGATCGATACGACATTCACTCGAAACCGGCCGAAGGCCGCGTATCCATCTCTCTGGGACAGGTCATGCAGACCGTGGAAACGCAGTACCCGGGAGGGCGGCCGGAATGGCTCTACCTGCCGAAGAAACCGACGGGCACCTATACGATCTGCCGGCGCGATGTTCCCGGGATCAGCTTGGTACTGAGCCGGCGATGCGTGGTGGTGGATCGGTACAGCGGCGAAATTGTGCACATACAAAGTCCGGAGCGCGGGACGGCCGGGGACCACTTCATTCAATGGCAATGGCCGATGCATTCGGGACAGATCTTCGGGCTGACCGGGCGCTGGATCGTGGTGGTCTCGGGCCTGATCTGTCCACTCCTGTTTGTGACGGGCTGGTGTCTCTGGTGGCGAAAACGCAGGGTGACGCGCAGTGCTGTATAGGATCTTCGGCCCGTGAGTCGGGGAGAAGCTCTGGGCGGGACGGTCGAACCATGAATCAATCGGACGAGATGGAAGGTGATGCTGCATGCAGGGATTGAAAGAAGCCGTCGAGTACGGCGTGATCGGACTGTTGATCGGGTTAAGCCTGTGGGCGGTGGCCGTGGCGATCGAGCGCTGGTGGTGCTACCGGAACATCGATGTGCGAGGGTTCGCCTCGATCGAAGAATGCGAAATTGCGTTGACCAAACGGTTGGTGGTGATCGGGACCGTGGCGGCCAACGCGCCGTACATCGGCCTGCTCGGCACCGTATTAGGCATCATGCTCACGTTCCACACCATGGGCAGCTCCGGCTCCATGGCTGTGACCACGATCATGATCGGCCTGAGTCTCGCGTTGAAGGCGACCGCGGCGGGACTGGTGGTCGCGATTCCCTGCGTCGTCATGAACAACGTGCTCCGGCGGCGCGTCAGCGAGTTGCTCGCGCAGTACAAGGTGCACCATGGAGCGTGAGGTCGATCAAATCAATGTGATTCCGCTGGTGGATATCATGCTGGTGCTGCTGGTCATTGTGTTGACCACGGCGACGTTCATCACCACGGGGCAGATTCCGGTCAATCTGGCAAAAGCGAGTTCAGCGAGTGAGCGGCACGACCGGCCGATCATCGTCACCGTCACCGCGGAGGGCGGCTTGTTTGTTGATGACCATCAGTTGGTCGATGCGGCCTTGGAAACGGCGCTCCAGGATCGCGGACGGGAGTCGCCCGTGCTGGTGCGTGCAGACAAGGTCACGAAATTGGAACGATTCGTCGGGATCGTGGATCGCGTGCGCACGATGGGTTTTCAGCAGGTGAGCTTGGAAGTGGTGCGGACGTAAGCAGGCGTGCCGGACTCCTCGCCGGTGATGAAAGGTGGATCAGATGAGATCATGGAGAATCGTGCAGCACGGGGTGGCGGGAAGCCTGCTGGTGTGCGGGTGGCTCGTGGGTTCCGCCTGGGCCCAGAACGAACTCCCACCGCCGACCTCGAGCACACTGGAGTCGGAAGCGGTCCTGCGCGAACGGCTTCAACAGAATGTGCGGGAACGAGAACAGTTGCTGCAGCAGTTGGAGGATCTCGGCCGCACCCGCGAGGAGGCCCTGCCGTCGAATGAGAAGCCGCAGCGATACCAGGAAGCAGCCGTGCCTCAGTCCGATGGAGTCGATGCGCCCGAAGCGGTTCCGGTGTACGACTTGGCCGATATCAGCATCGTGAGCAAGCGGGTGCAGAAACATCCGGAGGGGCTGGCCTTCTCGGCAACCCCGCGTACGGAAACCGATTCGCAGCCGACGCGCACGATGAAGGAAGCAATGGAGTCGCTGCCAGGTGTGATCCTGCGTTCCGCCAACGGACCACGGGATTTCGGCGTGTCGATCCGCGGCTCCGGTGTCAAGACGACCGGCGTTGTGCGTGATCTGAAGTTTTACGAAGACGGCATCGGCCAGACGCAATCCGACGGGTTCTCCCGCCTGGATATGCATGACCCTTGGTTCATGCAAAGCGTAGAGGTGACGCGCGGCGCCGCCTCGTCGCTGTACGACAACGCGGCGCTGGGCGGCATGATCCATTTCAAAACGCGGCGGGGCGGTGACATCAACGGCCTGGAAACATTTCTAAGCGGAGGCTCGTATGGGTACCAGAAGTATGCCGTTGCCGTCGGCCGTGAATACGGCGACGTGGACATCGCCGTGTTTGCCAGCCAGGTTGCGGAAGACGGCTACCTCCGGCACAGCGATTACAACACACAAACGGTCAATTTGAATTTCCGATTCAAATTGGGGGACAAGGATAATTTCTACGTCAAGGCCGTCACGAATGCCTTAAACGCGAACGTGCCGACGCGGCTGACTCTTGCGCAGTTTAATGCCGACTCCCGGCAGGCCGGCGGCACCGGGCTCGGCAATGATCCGCTACGCCTGGCCCAGCGACGCCTTGATCGGCGGACCGTCATCGGCGGGTTGTACGAACGTCAACTCGATGCGAACACCGTCTTCACGTTGGAAGCCGATTACGATGTGCGCGACATCAACCAGACCTTCACGCAGATCAACGACGCGTTCTATCCCAATTTCAAAGGGTATGCCGATCTTCGGCACGACGGCCGACTCGGCGAGATGCCGCTCAAAAGTTATGTGGGATTCTTCGCCAACAACATGGAACAGGAATCGCAAGCGTTCGAGAATCTCGGCGACTTTCGCGGGTCGCGCGGGACGCTGGTGCAAAATAGTCGTGGCACCATTCGCAACATCGGCGGACGATTGCGGGAGGAATTGGAGTTCATCCCGAAGTGGACGTTGGCCGCGGGCGTCGGGTTCCAACAATCGCAAATCAGCGTGCAGACGATCAACTATACGGCGGGAGCGCTGGCCTCAAACCCCGGCGCAGATCGGACGTTTTATAACTGGGCGCCGGAGGTGTCGCTGTCCTGGAGACCGACCGAGTCTCAGCGGCATTGGGTCCGGGCATCGACCGGCTATTCCGTGCCGGGATTCGCCAACTTGACCACTGGGTTGGATGGACTCGCAGGGACGAATTTTTCGATCAAGCCACAGAAGAACTACAATTTCGAAATCGGCACCGACACGAAACTGCACAGCACGTTCGGCGTCCAGTTGGTCGGGTTCTGGGTGCTGGTGAAAGATGAAATCATCACCCAGGTCAACTCGACGACGGCAGGCGCCTTTGCGATTAATGCCGATTCTTCCCAATACCGGGGCATCGAGGCCAGCTATGATTGGCGTCCCTCGCCAGGCTGGCGTTTCTCCGGGGCCTATACGCACATCGACGCGCAGTACATCAATTTCGCCGATCAGTTCAGGGTAAACGGGGCGGGCCCGATCACGCAGATTTTGCGGGACGGCAAGCAGGTGCCCAACGTGGCGCGCGACGTGCTCAATTTCAAGGAAGAGTACGAGCATCCGTCCGGGTGGGGCGGCTGGTTTGAGACGACCTATTGGAACAGCTACTTCTTGAACAACAACAATACCGTGGGCGCGCCGGCCTATTGGTTGTTGAACGCAAATCTGCATAAGACGATTGAGCTCAAACCGACCTCCTGGTTCCGTTTTGCGAAGTTCTATCTACAGTTGGATAACATGGCCGATAAGCGGTACGTCGGCTCGGGCGGCGTCATTGCCGACAGCACGCCGGATGCGAACAAGACGTTGTTCTTCGCCGGCTACGGCCGGGCCATCTATGGCGGCGTGACGCTGGGATTGTTCTGATCAGTGGGGGGACGAGTCGCCGTCCGCCTATCGGCCTGCTAGGGCGACGTGACCAGTGCCGTAAAACGGTGTGGTGGGAGTTCGCACTGTAGCATCCGTGAGCAGGCATCTGTAGACCATGTCCTACGCAGTGTCGTAGCCTACACTGCTTTTTTCTGTAGGAATATTCCGTGAACGATTTTCTTCGCGCCATGCATGCAACCAATCGATCCGGCCGGACCCCTCGGCTGGTTGCGCTGCTTGCCTGTCTGCTCATCGGCATTCGCTTCGCGGCGGGAATCGTCTGCTCGACCTGCTTTACCGATTGGGAGCAGGCGAAGACACGGGCCTTCTATCTCCACAGCGGGTGGGATGGTGATCGATGCCACCATGGGTTGGCACCGGCCAGCCTGTGGATCGTCTGGGCCTGTTCCGTCAACGAAGATGAATCGGCGTTTGTCCTGCCGGAGATTCCCCGCTTGCCGGTCCTCGTGTCGTTTTTCGTTCCGCTCCTGTTCCTATTGGTCCGTTATCGTAGCCTCATACCGATCGCGGCCAATGGCCGCGGTCCTCCCCTCGGCGCCTGCTAGTTCAGTACGCAACATCGTTACAACGAAATATCAGCCGTCTTCGGCCGAGTTCAGGGCCATGCTGATTGCGTGGCGCTCATGTCTTGCGATGTGAGCGGCAGCAGTCTGCGTTCAGCCCGCCGCTGTGCTCCCGCAGGCCCAGGCGTGGGCTCGGGTGCGGTATGCCGGCGCTCTGCCGGTTTGCCGTATGCCGGAGTGAACAGGGAGGAGAGTCTTGTCATGAAGTCAGTCGAATTAGTGCAAGCAGTACGTCGATTTTGTCCAAATCTGTGGCCCGTCGGCAGGATCGCCGCGGCCTGCGCCATGCTGATGGCGTTCACGGCCTGTATCGGGCCCCATAAACCGGTGCCGACTCAACGGACGCAAGAGGCCGCATCTCACCCTACGGGAAGCGCAGAACCGTCCACAGCTCCGGAAGCGGTATCGGTTGAGGCGCCGCCTTCCAGAGTGCCTCCTGCGCCGCTTCCTGTCCCGCCGATCGAGGAGGCGCCTGCTCAGGCTTCGGCGCCTACAGGTGGCGAAGTGCCGGTAGTGGACGTCAAGCCGGTCTATGTCGTGGCGCAGCATGAATCTTACAAGGTGGACCGCGCCACCACGGCGACGAGGACCGATACGCCGATCATGGAGACGCCCTACTCGATCCAAGTGGTTCCGCAGCAGGTCTTGAGGGACCAGCAGGCCGTGCGCTTGGAGACCGCGCTGAAGAACGTGAGCGGCGTCAGCGTATTCCCAAGTTCGATTGAGGGGACGGACAGTTACATGATCCGCGGATTCGACTCCCTGGCCTACTATCGAAACGGTGTCTTGAGGCCGACTAACAACATGGTCGAAACCTCGAACATCGAGCGGGTAGAAGTGTTGAAAGGGCCGGCGTCGATTCTTTACGGTCGGGCAGACCCGGGAGGTATCATCAACGTGGTCACGAAGCAGCCGCAGGCCACGCCCTACTATTCGTTTCAACAGCAAATCGGGTCGTATAATTTCTTCCGGACGACCGGCGATGCGACCGGCCCACTCAGCAAAGACGGGAGTCTCCTCTATCGCTTCAATCTCGCCTATGAAAATTCCGAGTCCTTTCGCGACTTCGTCGATCGGAAAACGATCTTCTTTGCCCCGGTCGTGAAATGGATTGTCAGTCCCCGTACGCAGATCACGGCTGAGATGGAGTATCACAACATCAATACGAAATCGGACGGCCTTCTCCCGGCGCTCGGCAACCGGCCGGCTCCGATTCCGATCAGTCGCTACCTGGATGAACCGAGCTTCAGTAAAAGCGCCAATGAACGGTTATTCACGGGTCTCAACTGGTCGCATGAATTCAACGACGACTGGAAAATTACCCACCGGCTATCCGGAGAGTTCATTCACGGCCGTGGCCATCGAGAGATCGTGCCGTTCAGTTCCGTTCAACCGGATGGCACCGTTCAGCGTTTTTTGGCTGCAGTTCCGCCGGGACAGCAGGAAAATCGCTATCAAAGCTCCCTCAATCTGATCGGTCATTTCGATACCGGAGTGGTCAAGCACACAGTATTGTTCGGCTACGATTTTCTGTATCAGACCGATAAATATAGCGTGGCCAAATGCTGCGATACCGATCCGGCATCCAATTTCCCGATCGATGTGTTCAATCCGGTCTATGGCCTGGGGATCCCGAGTCTCGATCAAATCCCCGATAACGGCCCGTTTGGGTCGTCGCGGTCGTGGCACGGAGTCTATGTGCAGGATCAGGTCAAGCTGCCCTTCAACCTGCATGCGCTCGCGGGGGCTCGATACGATGATGCCGTGTCGCATGACACCGTGCTGAATGAGAAGACCGGAAAGGATCATCGCCTGTCTCCACGGGTCGGGCTGGTGTGGCAGCCGATGGCCTGGCTTTCGCTCTATGGGAGTTACACGGAGAACTTCGGCCTGCAGAATGCCTTTGACGCAAGCCGGCAGCCCCTGCCGCCTCAAACAGCCCAGCAATTTGAAGCGGGCGTCAAAACGGAGTTTTTTGACGGCCGTCTGAGAACGACCGTGGCCTATTTCGATCTGACCAAACAGAACATTGCGGTGCCGGTGCCAGGCACGCTCTTCTCCCGTGCGATCGGGGAGGCGCAGACACGCGGCATCGAACTCGATCTCAGCGGAGAAATTCTGCCGGGGTGGAGTGCCATTGCCTCGTACACCTACATGCCGTTTGCCAAGGTCACCAACGATGTGGCGGATGATGGCGCCGGCAATGCCACCCCTGGCAATACGGGTAATCGGCTGTTCAATACGACCAGGAACATGGGTAGCCTCTGGACCACCTACGCGTTTCAGGATGAGGAACTCCGGGGTGTGAAGCTGCGTGGCCTCAAGGTCGGAGCCGGGATGCAGGCGGCTGGAGAACGGCAAGGCGATGCGGGGAATCTCTTTCAGCTCCCGGGGTATGCCATCGCGAACGCCATGGCCAGCTATGAATGGCGGATGGGGATGACCAAAATGACGGCGCAGCTCAATGTCAGCAATCTGTTCGATAAGACCTATTATGCCGGCACCATCGGCGGGCCATATTTTATCATGCCCGGCATGCCGCGATTTTTCATGGGGTCGATCCGCATGGAGTTCTAGTCTCTGCCCCTCCCGTGCGCTAGAAGATGCCGTGCCCGCTGTTTCAGCGGGCACGGCGTCCGTTCCCTGCTCACCGTGCGATTGTGCTGCAAACTGTAGCAAGTGTGAGCAATCATCGGTAGACGAATTTCTCGTCGGTTTCGTAGCATGACCGCCTTCCACTCGACGGGTAAGGCGTATGAACGGCGTATGGCGGTCCATGCACGGGGCTCGACAGTCGACACGGGGTCCGCTCCTGGCGGTCTCCGTCGTCTGCGCGCTCATTGCGATCCGCCTTGCGGCGGCCATCGTCTGCGCGACCTGTTTTACCGAACTGGAAACGCCGGCGACCCGCAACTTCCATCTCCATGGCGGCGGCGACCGGGAGCCCTGTCACCGCGGACAGGCTGAAGCTAAACCGCTGGTCAACTGGGCCTGTTCGGTCAACCAGGATGACAACGCCTTCATCCTGCCGGACATTCCGCGCCTCCCGGTCGTGGTCGCGCTGTTCGTCCCGCTGGTGGTGCTGCTAGCGTCTTACCGCAGTCGCCTGCTGATTCCGGCCACCGGCCGCGGCCCTCCGCTTGCCGCCTGCGCCTGTTAACGCACCATCAACATCATCATTGAAGTGTCTCGCGCCGGGCCTCCCGTGGTCCGTTGCTGCCTGCTCCATGCGCACGGGTTCGCCTGATGGCGAGCCAGAACGGACTGTGAACTGGTCCTGTCTCCTCCTTTGCCCAGGCAGCGCATCGGACTCGGCGTCTGTGGTCCGTTCTCGAACAGACGGCCCGTACCAGGAATGAAAGGAAGTTGTGTGCCATGAAAATGCGTCGTCTCACATCTACACTCAACACTCGAATCGCGATTGTTCTTGGGGTCTTTGTTCTCTGTCCCAGCCTGTTGATCCTGTGTTCCAGCGGGCCGCTCCGGGCGGCTGAACCGGAGGCCGCGGAACCGGGGGGAGAGATTCCGGTCGTGAACGCGCCGGATGTGATGATCTCCGCGACCCGGACGCCGACTTCTATCGGCAATGTGAATCAGTCGGTGACCATCGTCACGGAAGAACAGTTGCAACTCCAGATGGCCGCCTCATCCAGCCGGAGTCTGGGACAGATCCTCCCCAAGCTCGTGCCCGGCATGTCCCAGAACGATCAGTCGATGGACTCCGGCACGACGTTGAAGATGAGAGGACGGTCGATCGCGATTCTGATCGACGGAGTGCCCCAACAGAGCAGTCCGACCACGGAACTGGACCTGGCCCACATCGATCCCAGCGCTATTGAGCGGATTGAGATTGTGCGCGGCGCAACCGCGATCTACGGCAACGGCGCAACCGGAGGGTTGATCAACATCATCACGAAAAAAGCCGGAGAAGGGAAACCCGCGTTCTATACCGAAGTGCAAGGCAGCGGCTCCTTGACCAGGGTCTTACGAGGACTCAGCGGCACGGTCGTGCAGGGGTTCCAAGGAAAAAAGGACTGGTTTGACTACAACATCGTCGGGACCTTCAGCCAACAAGGGGGGATCTTTGATTCCGAAGGATCTCGGACCAT